>Ga0209269_1001157_pt1 | contig 15256 bp, 12 predicted proteins | sample MTBAKMMethaMetaG_FD_187455 | JGI IMG/M metagenome (GOLD analysis project Ga0209269, IMG submission 187455) | Enrichment culture microbial communities from Arthur Kill intertidal strait, New Jersey, USA, that are MTBE-degrading - MTBE-AKM (Arthur... | ecosystem: Environmental > Aquatic > Marine >... | reverse complement strand
AGTACATCATAGCGCATACGCTGCCCGCCATTACGGTACATATTGACTACATCAACATAAACACCTACTTTTGAGGATGAGGAAGTGGACATTTTATCTCCTGACCCGAAAAAATAATATCTTCAGAAATGCAAAAATTTAAATATATTTCCAATGATTATAAAGCAAAAACAAATCCATAAGTGCGATTCATTCCCATATTTTTCGAGATACAATTGTTTGAATTGAATTTCAAACACGGATAAGCACAATCAGGGAGAAGTAAAGGTACTGCAATGAAATTCATCAATAGGGATCTTAATGATTGCCATATGGCAAACGGCGTAGTGGTTGTAATCGATGTGGTCCGTGCCTTTACCTGCGCGGCTTTTGTGCTGGGTGATGGCGCGAAAAGGGATTATTTGGTGGGTAGTATTGAACAGGCGCTGGAATTAAAAGGGCGCATTCCAAATTCTATCGTAATGGGTGAAGTAGAAGGGATCAAAGTGCCCGAATTTGATTTTGGCAATTCGCCCTTTCAATTAAGCCAAGTCAGCTTTCAAGACAAAGTAGTGATCCAGCGTACCACCTCAGGAACACAGGGCGTAATTCGCAGCCGTCAGGCAGAGCGGATATTCGCGGCCAGTTTTCCGGTTGCCAACGCTACCGCACAAGCCATAAGCGCGCTGAACCCGGCTGAGGTAACTTTTGTTTGTACCGGTATTCGTCCAGATGGCCGAGGGGATGAGGATGTGGCTCTAGCAGATTACCTGGCTCAATTATTAATCGGAAATCATCCTGATCCGCAGCCATACCTGGACCGTGTTAAAAATTCGATTGTGGCTGGTTTGTTCTCGAATCCAGAGGACCCCAACTTTCCTTCCGCGGATATCCCCTTGACGATGGATGTGGATCGATTTGATTTTGCCATGCCAGTCACCTGGGACCAGGGTATTGCTGTTATTGATTTACAACGCAGGTAATCGGTTTTAGCAGTGAAAGGCGAACCAATGCGCGTATTCGTGCTCGGTGATGTTAACATGGATTTAGTCGCTTTCGTCGACCATTTTCCAACTGTTGGGGAAGATGTTCGGGCGGGGGGATATGCAAACACTCCCGGAGGTGGCGGGCTGAATGTGGCGGTTGCCTATTCAAAACTGGACGACCAAGTGCCCTATTTAATCAGTTGTGTTGGGGCTGATTATGCTGGTGATCAAATTGTCCACCGCCTGTCGCAAATTGGGATTTCCAGTACCTATATTTCGCGCAGTCCTGGTGCGCCCACTGGTCAGATTCTGGTGATTGTTACTCCGGATGGGGAGCGGACCATGGTTTCCTGCCGGGGTGCTAACGAAAAGTTGTCCCCCGACACCATTACCCCAGATCTGTTTGAAGCAGCTGATGGATTAATTGTATCGGGTTACAGCCTGTTACGATCCCCACAAATGGATGCGGCCTCGAGGGCTATCCAGATTGCCCATCAAGCGGGAGCGCATGTACTAGTGGACACCGCGCGGGATCCGGCAATTCAATTTCCAGAACGATTTCAAAAAATAATTCCTTGGGTAGATACACTGGTAATTGGCAAAGAAGACGGTATGGCATTAACCGGGGCCGAGGAAGAAAAAGGTATTCTTGAAAAATTGCTTGATATAGGAATTGGACAGGTCGCATTGAAGAAAGGTCGATTGGGATGTGTGCTTGCCGATCATGAGGATACAATCATTCAACCAGGATTTCCGGTTAAATCAATCGATAGTACTGGCGCAGGCGATGCGTTTTCTGCCGGCTTGCTCTTTGCTACTTTGCGCGGATTACCATTACCGGAGCGGGCGGTGATGGCGAATGCGCTGGGAGCTTTCGCTACTACTTTCACAGGTGCCGGAATTAATTATCCTGCAAAAAAAGATTTCATTACTTTCCTCGATCAATTACAGATGAGGAAATTGAATCTGGAAACCCGATCCAGATTAGCAAGAGTAATCAGCCTTTTGAAAGGAAATTAAAATAAATGATCTTGAAAAAGGGCTCCTTTAATGTTGTATCGCTTGGCGATCTGGTTTTGGATGTGCTGATCGAAGGGGTTGCGCTGCCGGTTGAGATTAACCGTCATCAACGAACTGGATCGGTAAAGGTTGAACCGGGTGGGGCAGGTAATTTCTTGATCACGGGTTCTCGTCTTGGATTGAAAACGACTCCCTTAGCGGTAATTGGTGATGATTTATTTGGCCATCAATTGGTTGAAATCTTGAATGCTGAACAGATAGACACCAATCTGTTAGCCATCCATGAGCAAGAACAAACCGCAATTGTATTTGATTTAAAGGACCAGCATGACCGGTATGTGTTTCTGGGCAGCCTGGCGACCGGCCAGTCCGTTCACTGGAACTCTTTATGGGATGACGCGATTCGTACCTGTGACGCCGTCCAATTATGGGGATATTCTTTGCTGGAAGAAAGGATGTCCGATGTTGTAAGGGAGGGGCTTGCTTGCGCGAAGCGGCATGGCAGACCAGTATTTTTTGATCCTGGTCCGCTGGCTTCTCAAATAAAGCCAACGTTGCTAAAACAGGTCCTTAGGCAGTGCGCCGTGCTGGTCTTGAATCAAGAAGAAGTCCCTCTGATTACCGGTGAAAATGAGCCTGACTCTGTCAAAAAATTCCTGATGGAAGGCGTTGATACCATTTGTGTAAAACGGGGTGGCCAGGGCTGTATCATTTATCAACTTGATAGCTGTGTGTCGCACGCGGGTTTTCAAGTTGAAGTAGTCGATAGCGCAGGAGCAGGGGATTCATTTAATGCCGGTCTCATGACTGGCTGGCTGCAAGGTTGGAGTCTGGATGAAATGGCTGTATTTGCCAATGCGGTTGGGGCGGCGAAAGTGCGAAAGAATGGCACAGGCCGGCAAATGCCGCGATTGCATGAAATCCTGGCACTGCTCTCTGAAAATCAAATTGAGTTGCCGGTGATTGAATGATTGATTATCTCGCATTCAATTTCATAGAGCAAGATCGTTTCATATTGAGCGGAGTGGGTAAAGAGCCGGTGCAGATGGCTGGAAGAAGACGAAGATTTCAATATCATCCCTTGATCGGTGGGTTAGCGTAGGTTTACCGTCAAGTAATATTCGCGGATAGACGCTAATATATAGTCAACAACAGGCAACGACAAACTTCATCTTCTTCTCCTTTTCAAGAAATAAGAGCCGGGCGGGCGCACCCGGCTCTTATGAGTTAACCAACTATGATATAAAATATCAGCAGTCCGATTCAAAAAGTAAATCCTGATTGGAGAGTTTAATGAGCTGGTTAGAAGATGTGTTTTGTGTTAAAAAACCGATTATCGCCATGTGCCATCTGTTGGCTATGCCGGGTGATCCTGGCTATGATTCAGTCGCTGGTGTGACAGGAATTGTTGCACGAGCCCGCAAGGACTTGCTGGCTTTACAAGCCGGTGGCGTGGACGCGGTGATGTTTTCCAATGAAGCCAGCTTACCGTATCTCACTCAAGTAGAAGCGATCACAACCGTCACCATGGCGCGGGTGATCGGGGAATTGCTGAACGAAATCAATCTACCTTTTGGTGTAAATGTGCTGTGGGATCCGAAAGCCTCTATCGATCTGGCGGCGGCAACCGGGGCGCAATTCGTCCGGGAAATTTTTAGCGGTGTCTATGCCAGCGATTTTGGATTGTGGAATACCAATTGTGGCGAAGTTGTGCGTCACCAGCATCGTTTACATGCTCAGGATGTAAAATTGCTTTTTAATATTGTCCCGGAGGCGGCCAAATATCTGGCTGAGCGTGATATCACCGACATCGCGCGTTCAACGATGTTTAACGCTAAGCCAGATGCTCTGTGTGTTTCTGGACTGACTGCTGGGGTGGAAGCAGATACTTCGATATTGAAGCGGGTCAAAGAGAGCGTTCCAACGACTCCTGTGTTTGCCAATACCGGCGTGCGGCTGGAAAATTTGGAAGTTCAATTGTCCATCGCCGATGGGGCAATTGTGGGCACAACCTTCAAACGGGATGCTTATATTTGGAATGCGGTGGATAAGGATAGAGTTTCCGCTTTCATGCAAAAAGTGAATGCTTTTCGCAGGAATTAATAAGCTTCATTCGGAAATTTCAATCTCTATCGGTATAATCAATCCAATTCTTTACTGTCATGATAAGGATTGTTCTCATTGGAAAAAAATTACCCTTCTTCCCGAAAAGATTTGTGGCTGGCGTTAATTGGAGTTGGCTCCGGCGTTTTCATGTCCACGCTGGATTCAAGTATTGTGAACATCACTTTGCCGACCCTGGCCGAATCTTTCCAAACGACTTTCGCCAATATTCAATGGGTGGTCTTAAGTTACTTGTTGGTGCTTACTTCATTGGTATTGGGAGTCGCTCGCCTCGGCGATATGTACAACAAGAAGCGCATTTACCTGACCGGGATGATTCTTTTCGCGATCAGTTCTTTGCTTTGTGGGCTGGCGCCAAACATCAATTGGCTGATTGGTTTGCGGGCGATTCAAGGATTAGGCGCGGTATTAATGCAAGCTTTAGGCATGGCCATTGTCACGCAAATCTTCCCGGCCAACGAGCGCGGAAGAGTGCTGGGAATCATGGGTGGAATTGTCTCGATTGGAATCGCGATTGGCCCGCCTCTGGGTGGATTATTGATCAGCCTGGCTGGCTGGCAATCTGTGTTTTGGGTGAACGTGCCGGTAGGAATTTTGGCTTCATTCATGGTGATCAATTACGTTCCAGATCTCAAAGCGGATAATCCAGACCAGCGTTTCGATTATTTGGGCGCGGTAATTGTGATGGTGATGATGACCGCATACGCATTGGGCATGACTTATGGGCAGGAAGCCGGATTTAGCCAGCCCCGTACGTTGATCCTTTTAGCTACCGCTCTGGTTGGCCTGATCCTTTTCCTCGCGGTGGAGCGACGGGTTATGCAACCGATGGTTGATCTCAAGCTGTTTGAAAACCGGTTGTTTGGGTTGAACTTGTTAATGGGATTAATTGTTTTCATTGTCTTGGCAGGCAACTTTGTAATGCCATTCTTCCTGGAGTTGGTTAAAGGCTATCCAGCCCAACAGGTGGGCTGGTTATTGATGGCATTTCCAGTGACCATGGGATTGGTGGCACCGATTGCCGGTATGCTTTCTGACCGGTTTGGATCGCGAGGCATCAGTCTGGCTGGTTTGTGCATTTTGCTGGTAGGCTGTATCGCGGTTTCCACCCTCAACCAATCTGTAGGGACATGGGGCTTTATCCTGCGGGTGCTGCCGATGGGGCTGGGATTTGGGCTTTTCCAATCGCCAAACAACAGCGCCATCATGGGCAGTGCGCCAAAAGAGCGCTTGGGAGTGGCTTCTGGTTTGCTATCACTTTCGCGCATGTTGGGGCAAACTTCCGGTGTACCACTGATGGGGGCGCTTTTTTCGGCTCAGGTTCATGCCGCGGCTCATTTACCGGCCAGCGTGGATGTAACCGAGATCGCCCCCGCTTTCTTTGTGGTTGGTTTCGATGGTACCTATCGCATTGCTGCAGTCATGATATCCCTTTCAATTCTCGTTGCTTTGGCAACCTTAAGACTATCCAAAAGGCAACAACGAATTGTTGCAAACCCAGTGTCTGAATCCTAAATTAAAACCGGATATCTTGTAATTGATCGGTCTTTAACCTCCCAGATTTCACTGGCATAACCATCGATAAAATAACGATCATGTACCACTGCCAAAACGGTGCCATCGAATTGGGAAAGTGCCTGTTCAAACCTGGTGCGGGATGGAATATCCAGGTGATTGATTGGCTCGTCCAGGATTAGAAAATTGCAGCCGCGAATGACCAGGCTGGCCAACGCCAGACGGCTTCTCTCGCCGTAAGAAAGATTTCCAACCCGAACAAATACGTCGTCTCCCGTAAAAAGGTAAAAATGTAGAAACGAACGCGCATCCGTTTCAGGCATTGGTCGCAATGCCTGAATGGTTTCCAGCGGCGTCAGCTTTGGATTGAGATTTTCCTGTTCTTGGGCCATATACCCCAAATGCACCCCGGCTCCCAGACGTGATTTTCCTTCGAGTGGCGGAATCTGGCCGGTAATGGTTCGGATCAGCGTGGTTTTTCCGCAGCCATTTTCGCCAATAAGCGCTACCCGCTGTCCTTTGCGCACCACCAAATTGATATCCGAGATCAAACGGTTATTTTCATACCCTACGGATAATTCATCCATAATGAGGACATCCTGTCCGCTTGTTTGGGCGCTGGAGAATTCAATTTTTACCTGCCAATCCTGGCGGGGTTTATCAATATGTTCGTCGGTAAGCAGGCTTTCAATGCGCTTTTCAATCTGCTTGGCGCGCCGGATCGTTTCAAGAGAGCGATTGCCGTAAAATCCGCGCATAAAACCATCGTTTGTGTCACCTTTCCCCCCTTTTTTGAATGCTGCCTGGCTTCGAACCCGGCTGGCCGCCCGCTTGAGGCAGGTGATTTCATCCTGTTGATCTTTGTAAGCCTGCCATTGATGGGCGTGTTCAGATAATTTCTGGTCCAGGTACGCGGAGTAATTGCCGGCATAGGAACGCAGGGAGTGGTCTTTCCCGTCTATTTCTAAAATGCCAGTGGCGGTTCGATCAAGAAAGGCGCGGTCGTGCGAAACCATCAACACCGCACCTTTGAATTGCAGCAACCAGTTTTCCAGCCACTCCAGCATTCCCAGGTCCAGGTGGTTGGTGGGTTCATCCAAGAGCAGCAGTTGTGGATTGCTGGCCAGCACACCAGCCAACGCCAGACGTGTCTTCTGGCCACCGCTTAGATAAGAAACGGGCATCTCCTCAGGAAGCTCATGCAGACCAAGTGCTTTTAACGCGCTTGTTCCTGAGCCGGCTGCCTGATCGGCGGCGGTAAGTTCGCTTAAGACACAATCGTATTCTTCCTGTAAAGTGGCGGTGTTTGGTTGTGCAGCCAATTGATACGCCAACCCTTCCAATTTCTTGGTTAGTGTATGAATATCGCCTTCCATGCGTTGAATATAAGAAAAGATGGTTTCACCATCTAAGAATTCCTGCCCCTGGGCAAGATAGCCAACGCGTAGATTGGAAGGTGTTGGCTGAACAGTACCGGAATCGGCGCTTTCCACACCAGCGATGATCTTAAGTAGCGTAGTTTTCCCGCAGCCATTGGGTCCAATTAAGCCCAACCGTTCACCGGATTGAATGCTGAAAGAGATATCGCTGAGCACGGGTTCGATGGAATAGAATTTTTGGATGTGATGAACAGTTAACATACAGCAACCTGATCCTTAAAATAAAAACGACCCGGGCAACGCCCGTGGTCGATTAAGCCAAATTAATGCGTGTCAAGAAACGCAAAAATGGGGACGTATCCCAAAAAGAAAGGATTATTTAAAGGTTGCTGAAAATCATCGGAGTTCCATTTTCCTTCTATTGATTTCAAACTACTAAGGAAATATTACCATATTTGCCTGTAGTTTTCTATGGCTCATAGAATAGAAACCGCCCTGACCATTTGGGCAGGGCGGTGATTGAGAAAAAGTAAAAAACCTTTACGGTTGGCGAACCGTGAAATCGTCGAAACCAACCACAATGCCTGTCTGGTCGAATGTGCCGGCTATCAGGCCTACATCTCCAGACCGGAAGGAAGAATCCTGAACTTCTGCAAGTAGCATGTTGTCAACTGCCAGCATTAATCGATTCCCACTACAGGTGGCAGTGATTTGGGAAGGCTGGCCCATTGGAATCATGTCTGAATAGGTCCAGGTTTCGGAGGTCAGGGGGAAGTATTCTCCAGCCACGTACTTATAAATGATGAAGTAGCCATCTTCACTGATCTCCAATCCATAAAAATTCTGATTGTCCTGGTAGCGGCAGATCAGACCGTAGTCACCGACACCGGTTGGGGAGATAATTCTTGTATCCACTGTCACCGAAGAGTCACTGAATGATTCACCTGCGGTTGCCCAAATGATGTATTGTTCAGTAGTCACTTCAATAAAATATTCACCATTGAAATATCCAACGGACCCATTTTCATTTGAAGTCTCGCTCCAGCCGCTGTTTGTGTCACTGAAATCATCATAATAAACGACTCCGCCGGTCGGATTGACCTCTTCTTGGGGAGTGACACCCGCTTCAGCAATATGGACTTCACCGCGACGGGCGGCATCAATCAGAGGCAATGCCAGTTTAACCGGGCGCAGCGCGTTAATAAACCCACCGGTGGGTACGCAAGTATCATTTTCATCAATGAAGCCATCCCGGTTAGTGTCTACCAAAACCCGACAGTCGACATACTGACCTTCACCGCCATACCCTAACTGTGTTGGAATACCAATCAGTTTGCCATCCTGATTGGCAGCCAGACCACCGCTATTACCACCGGCAATTGTCGCGGAGGTTTTGATAAACGCGCGGTTTCCGTAGTCGCTTTCAGCGGTGAATCCGCTTACCTCACCGCTGGTCAGGGTGACAGTGTTGCCGCCAATGCCGGGATATCCAATGATGGTAAGCGGTTCACCCAATTGAAGATTGTCAGAATCTCCTAATTGGACAAAGGGTAAATTCAAGTTTTGTGTATCAATGGGGTTGCCGTCTAAGTCTCTCGAAATTCGGATGACAGCGATATCTAAAGCTTCATCCGCCTGCAGCAAATCAGCTAGGTAACTGGGGACTGGATCGCTATCCGGAGTGGTGGTTAGTGAGATCATCAGATCATCTACTTTAAAATAACGATCGGATAAAACCACATGTGCGTTGGAAAGAATGTACCCATCCTGGCTGATAATTGAGCCGGAACCCGTCCACCCAATGGTTTGTTGACCATCAACAGTGACAATCGCACTGATCTGAACAACCGCTTCGTATGGGATTCTTGGATTATTGAAGGTGGTTGCCGGGAGCTGTGTGGGTGGATTGGTCGCATTCGCCGCCGGTTGAACTTGTGAGCCTTGCACCACCATCCTCACCTGACTGGATTTCCTTTTGGTTCCAACCACAACATCCAAATCGCCGCTAAAGTCCCCCTGGGTAATTGCTGTGAGTTTGAAAATAACTTGTTGGGTATTGTTGGGGCTTAAAGTGATTCCGAATTTATAGCCGATGGAATCGCCATAATCCATTTGGCTGGAACTGGATGGAGAGATGTTCCCTACCACAGCCGCCTGAGTGATTGTTTTTGGCAGTTGAATTTCATCAATTTTGAGTGATTCCTGACCCTCGTTTTTTAGATTGACGATTAAGTCAAATTCTTGATTCACTGACACAGTAGTTGGCAGTTGAATATTCACGGCTAAACCTTCTGGCTCAGGCCCGAAGATAGCTGCCAAAACGCCAAACCCAAAAATGGCTACAAGGGCTCCAATACATAAAAGTGCAACCGCGATAATACCACATGTCATTAAGGTGCGATTGGATTTATTCGCAGATGGGGGTGAATAATTTGAGGTCATAGATAGTTCTCCTGGCTAAAGTGGGAGGATGGATGAAAACAGGGAAGAGTATTGAATTATAATCATTCAAACGGAAGAGGGAATAATTTTCCTTGTCTGAAAACTGGTTTCTCATATCCGCTCGAAAATTTGAATCTCAGTTAATCACTATTGTACGTCTAAATCAATTAGGGATTATGAATCCCGCATAAATATTGGGTAAAAGAGTCATGCCTACATTTAAAGGATTTCGCATCGCGTTAGGATTCCTGACTATCCTGCCATTTCCGGCAAAGCAGCCTTTTGAAGAAAACGCGCTGGCAAAAGCACTGCCGTGGTTCACCTGGGTGGGGTTATTGTTGGGATTGATCGTTGCAGGCGCAGGGGTATTACTTGGAAGATGGTTTTCACCTTTTACGGCAGCAGTTCTAACCATAATTGTATGGGTCTTGCTTAGCGGCGGATTGCACCTGGATGGTCTGGCAGATTGTTTTGATGGGCTGATGGTTTCTGCCAGTCGAGAGCGCCGGTTGGAAATCATGAAAGACCCGCGCCTGGGGACTTTTGCCGCAATTGGTTTGGCGCTATATCTTCTTTTGAAAACCGCATTTGTTCAAGAAATGATTGTGGAGCAAACCTGGATTGGATTGGTCTTCGCGGCAACAGCCGGGAGGGCGGCCGTTCTAATCACCGTCAGGCAGCCTTCCGCGCGGCCGGGCGGACTTGGAGATCAGGTAAGCCGGGGTGCTTCCTGGCCGGGATTGATCTTTGGGCTGCTTCCCGTTTTGGGAAGTGCTGCGTTTGAAGGCTTGCGGGGATTGCTTGGAATGGTGTTTGCCGGGTTTATGACAATGGGAATTATCCGTCTGGCAAAGCGCAGAATTGGTGGGGTCACTGGGGATGTGCACGGCTTCGCGATTGAGATGTCCGAATTGGCTGTATTAATGGTATATCAAATTCCATTCTTAATTAATTTAAAATAATCTTCATGAATTTTCGCCTGGGAACAACTTCTTACATATTACCAGCCGGACTGTTGGAAAACGCAGAATTTCTGGCGGCCTCAGTTCAAGATATGGAACTGGTGTTGTTTGATCTGGAGGATGGCCAGACAAATATCCCTTCGGCTGAAATTGTTCGCGCCATGTGCCGGATTACAGATGAAAAGGACTTTTCTTATACGGTTCATCTTCCCCTAGATTTAAAATGGCGGGATGAGACCGGAAACGAACATCAGTCTCTTAAGATGGCGCAAAGAACCATTTCTGCCACCAAAGATCTTCATCCAATAGCATTTGTTGCCCATCTGGACGGGCGTTTGGTCTCTGATTGGCAAAATGAGACCGAGAAGAAGAATTGGCAGCGGCAGGCATTATTGGCGCTGAAAAAAGTAGCTGATTGGGCTGGCGGGTGGGAGAAAATTTCTCTGGAAAACCTGGAAGGCTATCCGCTGGATTATTTAGATGAGATATTTCTTGAAGTTCCAATTAAGAGATGTGTGGATATTGGGCACTGGTGGTTGGATGGACATAACCCGCTGAAACTCCTGACCAATGGAATAAACCTTGACCGGGTCAGTGTGATTCATATCCATGGCATTTCTCACCAAGGAGAAGCGCATTACTCACTTGCATATCAATCACGAGTGGAACTTGCAGAAATATTAAGTTATCTGAAAACGGCTGGCTATTCGGGCGTGTTAACGCTGGAAGTTTTCGGCATTGAGGATTATCAAAGCTCTCTAAAAGTAATCCAAGAAATTCTATAATGATCAGATAGTAACAATGGGAAAGAAGATCATGGATAAACGGATAACGCTGATATTGGGCGGCGCGCGGAGTGGAAAGAGCACTTACGCAGAAAAACTGGCTGCGTCCTTTTACCAACCAGTCGTTTATATCGCCACTGCGGCTGCAGGAGATGCTGAAATGGAAGCGCGCATCGCCGCACACCGTGCTTCACGGCCAACAAATTGGGAGACTATCGAAGCCCAATTCGATCTGGGAAAAGCGGTTTTATCTTCAAGCGTAAAAGCCCGGATATTTCTTTTGGATTGTGCAACTCTATGGACCAGCAATGTGATCTTAAATTTACCTGAACCTTACTCAATCGATCAGGCGCAAGCCGCAATGGAGGAAGAAGTCCGATCTTTATTGCAGGCGGTGGATGTATTAGGCGGAGAGTGGATTATTGTTTCGAATGAGGTGGGTTTGGGCTTGGTGCCGCCGTACGAACTTGGCAGGATCTATCGGGATACTCTGGGCAGGGTTAACCAGCGAATTGCGGCTGCCGCCGACCGAGTGCTGTTCATGGTGGCGGGGTACCCCATGCTGGTCAAGCCGGTGGCAAATGGGGTTGATATTTTCGATTGACCTTACTCGAATTCTGCAATTCTTCTAGCCACCAGAATACGGTATCTTCGATTGTGTCTTTAAATGGTCGTGGGTGATATCCCAACATGGAGGCGGCTTTCGTGTTTTGGATCACAGAGTTTGATCTGACAGTTTCCAAGGAATAAGTGGTAAAACGCGGTTTTCGGTGGAATAAGCGGCAAAAAGCAGGGGCAAGTTTGCCAATCCACATTGCCAGCTTGAAGGGAACATAGATATCCAGACTTTTTATTCCACTGGTTTTGAACACCATTTCTCGCAATTGTGAGAGACTCACATGATGGCCCGAAAGGATGTAAGTCTGACCAGCCCCGCCTCTTTCGCTGGCGAAGATTAAGCCCTGTGCCACATCGCGCACATCCACAAAATCAAACTCTCCGTGGATCAACCAATTCACTTTATGGGTGAGCCAATCTTTGATCAGACGACCCATTTCTGAATCGTTGTAATCCAGGGGTCCTATAATGCCGGTCGGGCAAACCACAAGCGCGTTCAATCCCAGCGCGGCTGCGTTAAGCACTTGCAGAGAAGCCAGCGCTTTGGAGCGGTCATACTCGCTGAGTGGATTCAGTGGATCAAACCGCAGGCTTTCATCGATGATAACCCCATGTGGGACCCGCTCAATGGCGTGAATGGAACTGGTGTAGATAAATTTTCTCACCCCCATTTCCTTAGCGCATTGCAACATGTTCTTGGTGCCGTCTACATTGACATAATGTAATTTTTCATTTCGCCCTGGCAAGATGGAGATCAGACTGGCCAGGTGAAAGACAGTATCGACGCCTGTAAAGGCGGTTTTTAGGTTGACCGGATCGCAAATATTACCAAGAATCAGTTCTATAGGCAAACCGTATAGAGAAGAAAGGTCTTCATTGGGTAGAACCAACGCGCGGACCCGTTCTCCCATTTCTAGCAATTGTCGAACCAAGACATTGCCCAAATGCCCGCTGGCACCCGTTACGAGAATCATGATTGCTCCTTTATCGAAAGCACCTGATTGAGGGAGGTATTGATTAATTCATTCCAGTTGGCTGCGGCTGGATCCAATATACCTTGTAAAATCATGCCAACTGCCACGGCTACAATGGTCTTGGCCGCCGCCTGAGAATCGACCCTGGCGATGCTGCCTTCGGCAATTCCTTCTTCGATCATACGTGAGAATAGTTCCGTATACCGCCGGTAGGGGGCAATGGTGGCCTGCCAGATTTGCGGGTTTCGGCTGGCCTGGGTCCAAAATTCCAGAAACATGGGAAACCGCCCTCCAGCCTCACTCAATACCTGTTCAACCAGAATAGAGAGTCTACCAAAGGCTTCCGGAATTGAAAGGCTATCCTTTCGAACATCTGCGATTTGCTGATCAATGTGTTCTAACCAATGATTGAGCAGATCCAGGAATAAATCTTGTTTCGATGGGAAGTGATGATAAAAAGCTCCCTTGGATATCCCCGCACCATTGCAGATATCCGATACACTGGTAGAGTTGTACCCAAATTGGCTGAACAACTCCAATGCCTTGGAGCGGATCAAGTTTTGAGTTTCCAGGCTTCTATTTTGGGGCATACTAAAAATAATCCATTTGAAGAATAACAAACCGACCAGTCGGTATTAATTGTATCCAAAAACGACGTTCATTTCAAGTCACGTGAATTACTACCTGCTGAAGCCGGTGGTTTTCAGGCGAAAATCCCATAAAAGGATAATTTTTTCTTCCAAGTTTTTTCTTCTTAAAAATCCTTTTCTTAGATCGATCATGTGCGCTACTTTGTCTGTTTAATCGAATCTTTCGTTAGGTGATTAAATATCCCTTATAATTCTTAATACCATTGAGAAACCTGTCACAATGATGCTATATACTGGAAAAAATCGAAATGGAATGGTTGAAATTCATCCTTAAGAATCTGATGCGCAGAAGAACGCGCACCCTGCTGACCGTCCTGGGAATCAGCGCGGGGGTAGCCGCGATCATTGGACTGGGGGCGATGGCGGATGGACTCAGCGCGGGATATGATTCTATGATATCTGGCAGCAATGCTGATCTGGTAATCAGCCAGCCGGACGCAATGGACATCAGCATGAGTTCAGTGGATGAGAATGTGGGGGAAAAAGTAGCAAGCATGCCGGAAGTGGAAGAAATTTCGGGTATGCTTGAGGGTTTCATGCAAACGGAAGGATCGCCATATTTTTTTGTTTTTGGTTATCCTGAGAGCAGCTTTGTCCTCAACCGTTTTCAAATTATCGAAGGGGTCAGTATTGATGACCGCGAGGCGCAGCGTATGCGTGGAACCCCAATCATGATCGGTTCATCTGCTGCGGAATCGTTAAATAAGAAAGTGGGAGATACCATCCGAATTGGAAGCTTGGTCTATCGGGTGGTCGGAATTTATCAAACAGGGGATGGTTTTGAAGATTCAGGCGGCATCCTCGAGTTGGAAGAAGCCCAGTCATTGTTGGGAAAACAAAATAAAGTCAGTCTGTTCTATATCAAGTTAAAAGATACGGCGGGACGGCAACGGGTGATTGAACGCGCGGAACGCTTATGGCCGGACCTGTCGATTGAAACCACCGCCGAATATTCTGACAAGCAGGTGTTAGATGATTTCATGCAGGGGTATGTATGGGTCATTGCCGGCCTGGCAATCATTCTTGGTGGGGTAGGCATGATGAATGCCCAGCTCATGTCCGTGTTTGAACGTACGCGTGAGATTGGCGTGCTGAGGGCTGTAGGCTGGTCTCACCGCCGGGTGCTCTATATGATCCTTAGCGAATCAATCACTGTTTGTATTCTCGGCGGGATTTTAGGTATCTTTTGGGGATATTTGATCATGCTGTCCATCGGCAATAATCCGGTTATTTTTGGAGCCAGCAGCACAAATATTCGACCGGGTCTGATTTTTCAGGCGGTTATGGTGGTTTTCTTGTTGGGAATCAGTGGTGGGCTTTACCCGGCCTGGCATGCCAGCAAACTGCAGCCCATAGAAGCACTGCGATACGAAGGCGGCAGTTCCGGAGAGCAGGTTCACCGCTTGCCGGTGGGGGGGATGGCTTTACAAAGCTTATGGCAGCGTACCACCCGAACCATTCTTACCCTGACCGTGATCGGTATCACCGTTGGTTCCATCATGGCCATGGAAAGTGTAGTCCGCGGGTTTGCCGGGGAGATGAATCAGATCGCCATTGGGGCGGACGCGCAAATTATGCTGCGCCAGGCCGACATAGCGGATACCAGCACCAGCGCGATCGATGAACGGTCTGGTGAGAAAATCGCTGCTTTGCCTGAAATCCAACACATCAGCGGAATCATGTTCACGGCTGTGATGTTGCCAGAAAATGGCAGCTTCTTCATATTACAAGGCTACTCGCCAAGAGAATATGCCATCCAGCGGTTTAATATTGTGGAAGGCAAAACACTGGACGCAAATCGCCAGATCATTATTGGAAAGAC
>Ga0209269_1001152_pt1 | contig 15309 bp, 10 predicted proteins | sample MTBAKMMethaMetaG_FD_187455 | JGI IMG/M metagenome (GOLD analysis project Ga0209269, IMG submission 187455) | Enrichment culture microbial communities from Arthur Kill intertidal strait, New Jersey, USA, that are MTBE-degrading - MTBE-AKM (Arthur... | ecosystem: Environmental > Aquatic > Marine >... | reverse complement strand
TTCTCGTGGACCGGCAAAGATCGATGCCTTGGTCAAGGTCCATTGGATCATCCTTGGTTGTTACTAGTGGATGCAGGGATAATGTATGTTTCGGACCGCCCCCGTCGGACGCAAGGACCTCATCTAGAAGGCTCGATAGGGACCTTGGCGCCGCCTCCCATGAGGTATCCTCCAAAGCTCAACGCCCATAGCGCCTCGGGATAGGCCACCCAACGCTCCAGACCGCCCTCACCCAGCGGTCCGGCCGTTCCGGCCGCCCAAATGTAGACGAATATCACCAGGGCGCAGAAGGAGATCATACCCAGTATGAATGACATCTGCTTGAAAGGCCTCTGCAGTATTCTGCTGGAAAGCACCGCCGCCGCTGCTCCGGAGGTGAAGGCCAGTGCGGCGAAGAGCACGTGCGGCGAACCGGTGTAATAGGGAAAGATGCCCACCCCTATCGCACCCACCCCCATGAGCATGGTGGGGATGCTTATCCACCACCGGAAATCGCATCTGTTGAAGAGCAGGGCGCCCAGTACGTACAGGGAACCGGCCACGATCATGGTGGCGTTGAATACGGTGGCCGAAGGTTCCGCGGCGGCCAGATGGCTGATGGTATCATCCCCGACGTGATATCCTGGGAAGAGCGCCTCGGCGGTGATCATGCCCATGAACAGCACCGCTCCCGCCGCTACGATCAATGCGCCGGCAGTGCTGCGGAACCAGCCCCGGTCCCTCTCGCAACTAAACATGGCCATAGGTCATCTGCCGGGTGATTATTTGCCGGTTATGGTCTACGTGCGGCACCCTTGCACCATCGCATAGCGTAAAGAAATAACAAGTGAATATCGCCAAGGATGGAAAAGGTCCTGTTCGTCAGCGGTTCGGTAGGTCTCGGCCACGTCCAGAGGGACGTTCGCATCGCCAGGGAACTGATGGCGATGAAGGGCGACATACAGATGGTCTGGTTGGCGGCCGACCCGGCCACAAGGGTGCTGGAGGAGGAGGGCATGACGCTTCTCCCGGAGTGCCAAGAGCGGGATGTCGGGACATCGGTCATAGAATCAGTGGCCGACGGGTCGCTCGGGGTCAACATGACCGAGATACTGTACCGGGTGAGGAGGGAGGACCGATACGCAAGGGCGGTCAAGGTCTTCGACGGTATCGTAAAAAGGGAGAGGCCGGACCTGGTGATAGCCGACGAGGCCTACGAGCTGGAGGGGGCGCACGCCCGAGGCGCCGGGAAGGAATGGCCGCCGCTCGTATTCCTATGGGACTTCGTCAAGGTGTACCCGGGCAGCTGGAGATGGCGGGACCTGCGAACCGCCCGCCTGGTGAACAGGGGATGGGACCGGGCGTTCCGCAAGGGCAAGGAGAAAGGCTGGACGGACATATTCCTGGGCGACCCGGAAGACATCCCCGATGAGAGGCTTGGCTGGGGCATGCTGAACGCCCGGCAAGGCGCGAAAATGCGCTACATCTTCGCTGGCAATCCCTTGCAGTTCGACCCCGCCGCCTACGCGGACAAGGAGGAAGTCCGCCAACGGCTGGGGTACGGACCAGGCGGGCTGGTGATATGCTCCTCCGGAGGCACCTCGGTCGGCGAAGAGCTTCTCCGGCTATGCCTGGACGCCTACCCGATGATGAAGGAGAAGGCGTCCGACCTGCGCATGCTGCTGGTGAAGGGCCCCCGGATGAAGGCGGACCTTGGGAATGCCCCGGAGGGGGTGGAGGTCAGGGATTACGTTCCAAGGCTCTTCGAGCACTTCGCCGCGGCGGACCTGGCGATCGTGCTGGGCGGCGGAGGCTCGACCCTGGAACTTGCCGCGTTGCGGAAACCCTTTCTCTACTTTCCGTTGGAAGGGCATTCCGAACAGCAGAGGAACGTGTCTGAGAAGCTGGAGAGGCACGGGCTGGGGGTCCGATGCTCCTTCTCCAGGACCACGCCGCAAAAGCTGGCGTCTTTGGCGATGGAGAACATGGGCAAGAGGCCCGCGGTCCCGACCCTGTCCCTGGACGGATGCCGCAACGCAGCGCACATCATCGCGGACCTTCTGAAGGAATAGACGATCGGACAGGACGGACGCCCATCTGAATGCGTACGAACCGTTCAGGAGATGAACCTGCCCCGTTCGTAGATCAGCTCCCCATCGGCCCAGATCCTGCCGTTCTCCCGCATGTCGCACAGCATGTCCCAATGGATGGAGGACATGTTCTCTCCCAACGCCTCCGGCAACGAACGCCCGATGGCCAGGTGAACGGTCCCTCCGATCTTCTCGTCGAAAAGCATGTTGCGAGTGAACTTCCCTATGCCGTAGTTGGTGCCGATGCCGATCTCCCCGACCCTGGACGCCCCTTCGTCCACCGTCAGCAGCTGCTTCAGGATGTCCTCCCCCTTGGTCGCTTTGGCCTCGACCACCTTGCCCTTTTCGAAGACCAGCCGAATGTCCTCCACCTCCCTTCCGTAGCTGACCCCCGGGAAGGAGAAGCGTATGTGCCCCTCTGCGCTGTCCTCGACCGGACTGGTGAACACCTCCCCGTCAGGGAAGTTCTGCAGGCCGCAGCAGTTGATCCACTTCCTTCCCTCCACCCGCAATATCAGGTCCGTGCCCTCCGAAACGATGTGCAGTTCCTTCTTCTGGTCCAGCATTCCGCAGAGGGCCTCCTGGGTCTCGGCCACCTCCTTCCATGCGGCCACCGGGTCGACCTTGTCCAGCAGGCAGGCCCCGTAGACGAAGTCCTCGTACTCCCGCAGCGACATGGAGGCGTCCTGGGCGGAGGCGCTGGTGGGGAACTGGGTACCGCACCAGCGCAGCTTCCCCTGCTTCTCCCGTTCATCGAATAGCTCCATTATCGCCGCGGAGCTCTTGACACGCGCCCCGATCTTGGACACGTCCACGTTGGAAAGGGCCTTGGTGTTGCTCTCCCCCCACAGGGATATGAAGACGTCCGCGGTCTCCGCGGCCAGACGGAATACCGGTTGCTCCATGGCCAATTGAGCCTCCGAACCGTGCTTGAGCAGGATCTCCTTAATGGCCAGATCGGTGATCATGGTGGTTGGGTGCGCGCCCAGGTCGACGACCTCCTTGCACAGCGCCCTCATCAAAGGCAAGGTGTCCACCTCTCCCTGCAGGAACACCTTCTCCCCCTCACTTATCTTAAGACTGTAACGAGCCAGCACCTTCGCCATGGCCTCGGTCCTAGGGTCCATGAGAATCCTCATGGCTTGCGTCGCTTAATAATTTCTATCGGACCCGGGACACATTATCCGATGCATCGGCCTTTCTCGCAATTAATAATACATTGAGAATTTTTTAATATGCATCCACGCATCGAAAATCGAGGTCGTAATATATGGTCAAGATGGAGGGGAAGACATTGAAGGTACTGGCGATACTAGTCATCGCGGTGGTGGTGACAGCCGTGATCGCGGTCCTACTAATGGGTGGGGCAGGGACAAGTCCCATCTCAGATGACGATCAGACGGTCAGTAATCAAATCGACGCTATGGCCATGATAGGCGGGGTGGGATGGGAAGGCTTGGAAGGAGTGTCCATCGCTGATGATGGCACAGTTTACGCCATCGGATGGACGAACTATCAGTCCAACATAACCACCGATGGTGTGTTCGACAGGTCATGCGAGGGGGACTCTGAGCTTATCGTCGCCAAGTTCTCCGGGGACCTGGCGAACCTGATCGCTTGCACATACCTGGGCGGTATGGGGAAAGAGATGGGGAACGCCATCATTGTAGGGCCGGATGGGGACGTGTTCGTGGCCGGAGGAACGACCAGCACAGATTTCCCGGTGACCGATGGGTCCGCGGACAATATCGGTCCTGATGGTCTCGGGGTACAATGGACCAACTTTGTGTGCCGCATGTCGCCCGACCTTTCGAGCATAGTATCCTGCACATACATCGGAGGCTCAATAGATGATCCCAGGTGCCAAATGGTGTTCTCAGCCTCAGGGGACGTGATAGTGGGCGGTACGGTCGAGGACATAGCCATGAACGCGACGGAAGGCGCGTTCTGCGAGGACAGGCCTGGCGATGATGACATCTACGTGGCCGTGCTATCTCCCGATCTAGGTACCATCGAATCCCTAACATACCTAGGTGGTTCGAACAGCGATCGACTTTATGACATGGTCATAGGTTCTGATGGAGACATCTTCCTGGCATGCGGTACATTGACAGGGTCCTCAACGCTGGAGGTCTCTTTCCCAACCACGGATGGTGCCTATATGACCAACGACGTCCTCGCTGGCTTCGGGGGGAACTTCGATGGAGCGGTGGTCCGTATATCTGCAGATCTCTCCGAGCTACGAGCTTCTACATTGTTCGGATCGGATGACATCGACATAGTGATCGGGATAGCCATGCATCCTGATGGGGGCGTGCTGATAGTAGGCGAGACCAATGGGAACCTCGTGACCACCGAGGGAGCCTACCAGACCAGTAAAACGGCCTCCTTGCAGGGTTTCGTCGCCAAGCTCGATGCCAATCTGACCGAGGTAATGGAATGCACCTACATCGGAACGGGTAACACCTACGTGGATTCGGTTGTCTGCGACAGTGACGGACGCATCTATCTCCATGGGACCACCGGTTCCTTCCCGACCACTCCTGGAGCTATCCGGGAGACGTATGGAGGGTGGAACGGGGATATGTTCCTTGCCCAGATGAGTTCCGACCTTTCCTTCCTTCGCTCCTCCACTTACATCGGTGGCAACTATGACGAAGGGGATGGTTACGGTCTCGCTCTTGCTTCTGAAGGAACCGTATATCTGGTCGGATGGACCACCAGCACGAACTTCCCTGCGGAAAACATCGGTAATGCCAACGCCGATTACGCTGACGGTTTCGTAGTGAAGATAACCTTCGGTTAGAGCCGCAAAAGGAGCGATTCGTCGCTCCACCTTTTCCTCAATCCTCTAACATCGAGAGGTCCCCGGTATCGTGCCCGCCCTCCTTGGCCTTGAGCACCCGGCGCATGATCTTGCCGGAACGGGTCTTTGGAAGAGCCTCCACGAACTCGATCTCCCGCGGGTACGCATAATATGCCAGGCGAACGCGGACGAAATTGGTGATGTCCTCCCGCAGACGGTCAGAAGGCTCGTTTCCAGGGCGCAGCACGATGAACGCCTTGACAATCTCGCCGCGGAGCTCGTCCGGTTTGCCCACAACGGCCGACTCGGCCACGGAAGGATGCTCGATCAGCGCCGACTCCACCTCGAACGGACCGAGGCGCTCCCCGGAGGTCTTGATTACGTCGTCCGCCCTCCCCAGGAACCAGATGTAACCGTCCTCGTCCTTGTAGGCCTGGTCACCGGAGGCGTACCATCCAGGCACATAGAAGTACTCGCGGTACTTGGTGACGTTCTTCCATATCCCGGTCATCATGGACGGCCAACCCGGCCTCAGGGCCAGGAACCCCTCCTTCCCGGGCGGTAGCTCCATCCCGTTCTCGTCCACCACCGCCGCGACGACCCCCGGGACAGCCTTGCCCATTGAGCCGGGCTTGATGGTCATACTGGGGAAGTTGGAGATGCAGGGTGCGCCGGTCTCGGTCTGCCACCAGTTATCGTGGATGCGACGGTTCAACACTTCCATGCCCCAGCGGACCACATGGGGGTTGAGCGGCTCTCCGGCCGAGCACACTTGTCTGAGGGAGGAAAGATCGAACTCTTCGACCACCTCGTCCCCGGCCTTCATGAGCATGCGGAGGGCCGTGGGCGCGGTGAACCACACGTTAACCTTGAAACGGTCTATCAGAGAGTACCATGCCCGGGCGTCGAACCGTCCTTCGAATGAGATTATGGTGTTCCCCAGATACCACGGGCCGAATATGCCCATGGACGTCCCGGTCACCCATCCGGGATCGGCGGTGCACCAGAATATGTCGCCTTCCCGCAGGTCCGCCACGTACTTGGCGCCGGAGAGCTGCTGGAGCATGGCCCGGTGCGGAAGGATGACCCCCTTCGGCTTCCCGGTGGAGCCAGAAGTGTAATGGATGATGTAAGGTTCGTCCGGCCGCATGCTGACGGCCGTGAAGTCAGAGGAACCAGATGAGACGACCTCCTCGTAGGTGATGGTCCCCTGGGGCGCGTCGTCGCCCACCACGATGATCCGCGGCGGGTCGCTCACGTCCTTCAATATGGACGATATGCGTTCGAACAGGTAGGGAGAGGTGATTATGGCCTTCGGCCCTCCGTCCATCAGACGGTCCTTGACCGCTTCCGGTCCCAAGGCAGAGAACAAGGGGCAGGCGATCCCTCCCATCTTGACGATACCTATGACCGAAATGAACAGCTCGAAACGGCGGTCCAGATAGACGAACACCCTGTCACCGCGTTGGATGCCGACCTTCAGCAGCCCGTCGGCGAACTGACTGGAAAGCGTGGACACCTTCTCGAAGCTGAGGGAATGGACCTCGCCGTTCGCTCTAATGGAATGAATGGCCACCTGGTCCTTCCGGTCTCCCCGACCATGGCGGTCCACCGCCTCGGCGGCGACGTTGTAGGGTCCTCCCCGAGACCAATCGAACTCCTCGTTCAACAAGGCCCAGTTGAACGCGGCGTACGCGGTGTCGTGATCCCGTAGATTACCGGGTTTTGTCGGGGGGATGACCTCTTCCATCTTTCCGCTTCCGTGAATGCCGGGTTAATGTTGATACGGTATAAAATCTAACAGGTGAAGCTTCGGGCGAGCAGAATGAAGGGGTTCCGGCCTAGATCTTGGAAGGATGATAGGGAGATCGCAGGCGATGTATAGGGTCTAGACAACAAACCGCATCAGGACGCCCGCTTCCCACGTAGGTAGAGGAAATACCCTGCCAGAACGATCAGGTCCACCGCCACCACGACGATCAAGATGGTGATGGAGCTCGCATGTTCGGAAGGGGTCAGGGCCGTCACCGAGCTTTCCGTCCCTATCAGCACAACACTGTCGTCCACAAGCAATATGGAGGTGCATCCGTCTCTCATATCATCGCTCATCAGGTATTGCCACTCGCGCCCCCCGTCCATACCGATCTTGAACAGATAGCCGTCATCCAACACCAGCGCACCGCCAGAATCGTAAGTGGCGATGAGATCACCCTCCCCCTTTTCACTCCAAACGATCTGTCCATCTAGGTCCACGCCGAACATCCCGTTCTGGCCGTCATTACAGTATATCATGCCCTGACCATCGACCGCGGCCGCCCACATCGTACCGCAACCGAGCACGTTCGGAGGGTCCTTCGTACTGCTGAGGTCCACCGTCCATATTTCATGTCCATCGACATCATCATAGGCCGAGAGACGAACGAGATAGGTCCCATCCGGCAAATAATAAGGATGGACCATGTATGCGATCCCCGTCACAGGTCCAGCGGCGAAAATGGACGACCACGTTCCGGCCATCCTCATCCGCCAGATCTCCGTTCCGGCACCATCGAGACCGATGTTGTACGTACCATCAGGTCTCCAAATGTAAAGACCGATGGTGCCGTTGCTTGGTATTGTGGTTCCAGAGCATTGGTGATATTCTCCGAGATACTCGGCGTTCATGTCCTTGGTCCACAACAGTTGGCCATCGGCATCGATGGCCATTAGTTCGTCGCAGGCGTAAACCCAAACCTCTTCCTGTCCATCGAACACCATCTCATAATGCCGTGCGATGACCGTTCCGTTCTCGAAGGCCCCCCACAGTTCCAAGGACCCGTTGTCCACCACAAAGCTCCAGCGGCGATCACCCTCCCGGTCCAAGGAGGTCAGGTTGCACAATTCGTACCCATCTAGATATTGGTCGCTCGGGTCCCTCTGATCCAAGTAATACAGGTTCCCGTCCGCCCCCATCATCATATCATAAATGACGCCGTGACCGATCTTCCAAAGGACCTCACCTTGAGGGTCCAAGGCCAAATAGTAGCTCTGCCAGGTCTCGTTGTCCTCGGCCAACAAGGTCTCCTGAACGTAGGTTACGCCCTCATCAGCGAACATCACGGTATAATCATGCGTGTAATTGCCCACGACATCGATGTCACTGTAGCTCCAGCTCTCGTCCAGACCGTTCCGGTCCAGGTCCCATCCGATCAGACCGGCGGCTAATATGGCCGAAGCGAACAGGAAACATATGATCACCAGCGCCCCCAAGCTGGTTCCCTGACCGGGACCTTTCCCCACGAAGAGTTCACACCAATTCGCATAATATTAAACCATCGCCAATTTTTTCATATAGGACACGGGCTCGGTGACGGGGCGACAGGACCGAACACTCGATCACCAAGAAGGGTGAGCAGTTCCTGATGGAGTTCAAACGCATGGAGAACTTCGCTGACGCATTCGGGCTGGAGATCTGAAAGGTTTGATGTAACTATTTTTCATTTCTAGCAGGTAGCGCGGCGGTCACCGCCATTTATATTACCCCATCTAGAGAGTAGTATCAATCATGACGGAAGGAGGTACCTCCACCCCTTGCCGGAAAGGGATATCAGCGCTACTATTCTTGATCTTGATCGCATCAACTTTGACCGTCATCTCCATGACCCAATCGATCGAGGCAAATCCTCCATTGGCCCGCAACGCCGACGGCTGGGCGCTCGAGGTGATAGACGAGGAATGGACCGTGGGGATAAGCAACTCCGTGGCCATAGATCAGCTGGGCGCGGTCCACGTTGTCTATTCGGACAGCACCAACTATCATCTGAAGTACGCCAACAATGTCGAGGGGCGCTGGAACATATCGGTGATCGATGATGATGGCATGACCAACAGCGGAAGCTACTGCTCTATCGCCCTGGATTCCCATGGCAAGGTGCATGCCAGTTATTACGTGAACGGCGAACTGATGCACATAACCAACGCCGGGGGCGAGTGGACCAGGGAGGTCGTGGACACCGGTGGGGTCGGCAAGTACACGGACATAGCCGTCGACGCCGAGGACAAGGTCCATATCAGCTACTTCGACCACTTCCACGAGGACCTGAAGTACGCCACCAATGCTGGAGGGGCATGGGCGAACTACACGGTGGATAGCGAGGGTTCCGTAGGCACTCGTTCCTCCATGGCCCTGGATGCCGACGGCTTCGCTCACATCTCCTATTTCGACGATATGAACAATGATCTCATGTACGCCACCAACGCCGGCGGTTCCTGGGATGTGACGAGGGTGGACGACTACGGTACGGTCGGGGAGTCCTCTTCCATAGCCACCGACGCGGAAAGCCATGCTCACATAATGTACTTCGACTATACGAACTGGGACCTGAAGTACGCCAACAACACCGGGGGAAGCTGGGTCAGCACGGTCATCGACGACGGCTCTGGTGTAGGCCAATACCCTTCGCTGGCCATCGATCCCCGGGGAACACTGCACTTCACCTACACCGACATCACATTGCAGGCCCTCAAGTATGGAACGCTATGCAGCGGGCTGCTGACCGTGGAGGAGGTTGACCATTCGGCCAGCCTCGGGCAGACCTCCCTGGCCGTGGATGATGAGGGCAGCGCGCACATCACCTACAACCAGGCGAACAAGAACGACCTGCTCTATGCCACCAACGACCTATGGTACCGGGAGACGGTTGACAGCTCCCTGGGGGCGGGCGAGGACTGCTCCCTGGCATTGGACGACCGAGGTGTTGCTCACATCGCCTACTATGATTCTGTGGCCGGGGACCTCAAGTACGCAAATAACGCCGAGGGGCGTTGGAACACAGTGACAGTGGATTCCTATGGGGATGTGGGGGCGCAATGTTCCCTAGTCGTGGATTCGGTTGGGAGAGCGTACATCGCCTACCACGATTCCACTTTCAACAAGCTCAAGTTCGCCACCAACGAGGACGGTGATTGGGACGTAGATACCTTGTACCAGTCGCATAACATCTCAGAGCCGGCACTCGCCCTCGACTCGAACCACAACTTGCATATGAGCTTCTATGTGGAAGATTCTAAGGACCTGGGGTACGCCTACAGTACCGCTAATTACTGGTACCCGTACATTTTGGTGGACGACTCTCCATGGGATGCCGGTCAGCACTCGGACATCCTTGTGGACGATGGAGACGTGATACATATAAGCTACTTCAACGCCCAGAACGGGGAGTTAAGGTACGCAAACTACAAAGAAGGATCATGGAATAATTATGCCGTAGACACCACTGGTGTAACTGGCTCATATACATCGATCGATGTTGGTACGAACGGGTTTACCTATATCGCATATTACGATATAACGAACAAGGACCTCAAAATGGCTATCGGTCAGGACAATATCTGGCTCAGTGCCACCGACGATTCACCGGGGGACGTAGGTAAGTATGCCAGCTTGGCCGTGGAAGATGACGATGGGGGGAGCATCGCTTATTACGATGAGACGAACGGCGACCTCAAGTATATCACCGGGGCAGGAACGGGTTCCCGCATATGCCTAGTGGACTCATCTGGAAACACAGGGCTAAGCTGCTCCCTGGCATTGGACTCCGCGGGAATGGCCCATATCGCCTACTATGATGCCACTCAATCGGTTCTAAGGTACGCCACGAACTCGCCCTGGCGGTCGGTGCTGGTGGACCCCTACGGCGATGTCGGCATGTCCAACTCCCTGGTGCTGGACGCGGAAGGCAACGCCTACATGTCCTATTACGACAACAGCGGTGGCGACCTCAAGTACGCCACCAATAAGAACGGGGAATGGATAACCACCAAGTTGGTATTGGGCGACGGCGTGGGCGCCTACAACGACATCGCCCTGGATCCCCAGGGAAAGGTGCACATTTGCTATTACGACAATGAGACAAAGTATCTGAAGTACATGAACAACTCCGGGGGCAGCTGGGCATCACAGACCCTGGACTCGACCGGGCACGTCGGGCAATACTGCTCTATGGCCATCGACGACCTGGGAAAGGTCCACATCTGCTACATGGACGACACGGAGAGGGATCTGTTGTACATCACCAACTCCGGGGGTAGCTGGGCCAAAGGGATCATCGACGACTCGGGCGATGTAGGATACCATTGCTCGATAGACGTGGATTCCGAAGGACACGCTCATGTAGCATACTACGACGCCGGAAGCAACTACGACCTGAAGTACGCCAACAACACGCAGGACTGGTTCGACCCCATGACCCTGGACCCCATCGGAACCACCGGTCTGTACCCATCCATCGCGGTGGACGGGCAGGACAAGGTGCACATCTCGTACTACTCCTCAAGCGGTAGCCAACTGATGTACTACAACAACGTCAAGGGGGGTTGGGCGCAGACCGTGGTCGATAGGGAAGGGGATGTCGGTAAATTCTCCTCCATCGCCACGGATGATGAGGGCAGAGTGCACATCAGCTATTACGACGAGGAGAACGCCTCGTTGAAGTACTCGGTCCTGTGCAACGGAAGATGGAACAGCGGCTTCGTGGACCGCGGAGGCATGGGCGAGTTCTCCTCCATCGCCGTCGATATGAACGGCAGGGTGCACATCAGCTACTACGAGAGGGGCGGCGGGAACCTCAGGTATGCCGTGGAGATGTCTGAACCGACCGAACCGCTCGACCTCACGGCCGAGGAATCGGCGGGCGGAGTCACGGTAAGCTGGAGCGAGCCGCTATACGATTACGGCTTTCAGGTGACCGGATATCATATCTACCGGGGTACCTCGTCCGGACAAGGCGATCTGCTGGCCATCGTGGGCAACGTGACCGAGTTCACAGACACCTCCGTCGAGGAGGACACTTACCACTATCGAGTGTCCGCGGTCAATGCCGTCGGGGCCGGGGAGGCTAGTGAGGAAGTATCAGTGACAGTGGTCTCCCCTAGCACGGTCCCAGATGCGCCAAGGAACCTTCATGCGGAGCCGGGCAACGCTACTGTGTTATTGACATGGGACCCGCCGGAAGATGATGGTGGGACGCCCATAATCGGTTACAAGCTGTACCGGGGGACCTCCGAGGGGGCGGTGGTGTTCTGGTTGAGCGTGGGGAACGCGACCTCCTTACTGGATGATAACGTGGAGAACGACCAGACCTACTATTACCGCGTCTCCGCGGTCAATGCTATGGGCGAAGGGCCGTTGACAGATACGGAGAGCGCCACACCTTCGGTCGATGCTGGAGATGATGGAGAAGGGAACGATCTTCTACTATACATCGTCGTCATCATCGTGGCCTTGGCCGCCGTCGCCGGGATCGCCGTGCTACTTCTTAAAAGAAAGAAGTAGGCCCCCAAACCCCTTCCTATCTTTCATTTTAAAGCAATTTAGCGGCGAACTCCTCGACCACCTTCTCCCATCCCTCCTTCAGCGGTCCCTTCATGGTGTCCCCTCTCACGTAGACCTTGAGCTCGGCCACCTTGACCGCCCCCTTCTCCTTCAGCAGGGCATCCATGGTCGGCAGGTTCTGCTGGTACTTTTCGATCTCCTCCTGCGACGGCATCTCCCCTGTCTTCTTGTTCGGCACTGGTTCACCGTGTGTCGCTATCAGGGCGTACTTGGCACCGTTGGGAAGCGCCGCCTTCTTCAGGAAACGCCTCATCTTGCTGATGGGCTTCCCCAACCGGGTCGGGGCGCAGAACACGTATAGGTCGGCCGAAGGCACGTCCTTCGGCTTCGCGTCCCTGACGTGCCTAAAGTTGGCCTGATGCCCCTTGGCCACCAGCAGGCCCTGCAGGTAGGCCACCACCTTCTCCCCGTTCCCGAACTTCGAGGCATGAAATATTTCGACCTTCATAGAGATCCCCAAGATTTATTGATTTATCTCATATTTAAGTCGTGTTTAACGGTCTTCGGACCGTGACAAGCCTCATCCGCTCGCTACGAATCACAGATGAACCTCTTTGATGTGAGCTGCACCATCATCATATATCATGAGATTACCATGTATCCGGTCAGGAGAGGAGCATGGGGAGGACCGGATCGCTGATGGGTCTGCTCAAGCCTGAGCTGCCCTTATCCGCCGGGATATGCGTGGTGGTGGGAGAGGCGTTAGCCTTAGGGCACCTGCCTGAGCTTTGGATGGCGCTATGGGGCTTCCTCATAGGCTTTCTGATATCCGGCTCCGAGATGGTGTCCAACGACTACTTCGACCTGGAGGTGGACCGGGTGAACCATCCCGACCGCCCTCTGCCCTCCGGGCAGGTCAGCGTAAGGGAGGTGCTGTACTTCACCGCCCTGCTCTCCATCTCCGGACTGCTGGTATCGGCCTTGCTGGGGCCGCTGACCCTCGCCTTCACCGCGGCCCTATGGGTGCTGGGAATGCTCTACAATTGGAGGCTGAAGAGCCTGGGGCTGCCAGGGAACATCATGGTGGCCATCTCAGTGGGAATGACCTTCGTGCTGGGCGGGATCATCGTCGGCCGCCCTGACGACGGGTTGGTGTGGACCTTCGCCCTCATGGCCTTCCTCTTCGACCTGGCCGAGGAGATCTCCGGCGGGGTGATGGATGCCGAGGGGGACGCCTTGAGAGGTTCCAGATCCTTGGCCATATCGTTCGGCAGGAGGGTGGCCATGTCCTGCGTCACCGCCCTGTTCGCCGCCTTCATCATCGTCGGGACGATACCGTTCCTGTTGGGTTGGTTGGGCCTCCCGTACATGCTGCTGATGCTGGTGTCCTACATCGCGATAACCGTTCTGGTGTCAAAGCTTTGGAGGGTGAGGACGCCCGAGGAGGGACGCAGGGTCCAGAGGATGCTGTACCTGGTGATGATCTCGTTCATCGTGGTCATCTTCGTCGTCGTTGTGATATGAGAACGACGAACATAGGGATGACGCGTCCTGACGAGCGCGACGATGCTCGATGAACTCACTGAACAGCGCCGTTCTTTCGTGACGCGCCGTTCCCGTTAAGCTTGTACCCGGTACCCTGGAAGATGGCGATGAGCTCTTCGGCCTCGTACACCTTCACCTCGTACAGGGAGGTCCTCCTGGTCTCCGAGGTCTTCCTCGCCACCGCTTTCATATGACCCTTCCCCGGCCTGATGTAATTAATACTGGCGACGAGGGCGACCTGCGGCTCCGGGGTTAGGTTCGAAGCTAGGGCGAAGGCCTGGTCCGCCAGGGTGAAGATCGCTCCGCCGTGCGCGCCACCGACGGCGTTCAGCTTGTTCCCGGCGTCCATGGTGACGATCACCTCGCCGTCCTCGGATATGGATTCGGTCCTTATGCCCATCTCCAGCATCAGAGGGACGTCCATCATCCGCTGCAAGCGCTCGCAAACCTCCTTGGACAGGAAAGATCCCCATTCGACCATAACGTTCGCTCCATAGAATAGGTGGGATTTAACCGGTTAGGTCGGGATGAGCGTTCTCGCATCTTCAGATGGGCGGTCATGAAAGGAAGCATCCCTGCTCGGTACGCTCAGGGCCGGTGGCTCTTCGGTGAGAAGCGTCACCTGACCCTGCTCCCGCAATTGCTGCAGAACGGTCCTTCCCCGCTCAGCGGCGAACCGCAGTTCATGCAGAACTTGGGGGCTGGCACAGCCCCGGTCACGACCGGCGCGGCAACTGCCGGTGCAGGCGTCTCTTCTATCGGTGCCTCGGCTTCGAAGGTCTGCTCGGTCCGCTCATTCGCGACGACGGGGGCGTCGGCCGATGAGCTTGGAGGCGTCACGAAGGAGCTAGCCTCATCATCGACCTGCTGCATCGGCTCCTGACCAGGTCCGTAGTTCGGCGGCATCGCGTTCGTGCCGATCGGCGGGTAGGGCGGATACTGTTGCGTCCTCTGCATCAGGGCGACCCTCTCAGCGCGTCTCTTGTTGGTGACCAGAACGACCACGATCACTATGACCAGCACCGAAAGTAAAAGTATGATAGGGATGGCCCAGTCCATAATACCATAGTCCTCGATCGCAGGCTCTGCCACCACGACCGAGGTCTTGGGACCCAAGCCGGCCGAGTTGTGCGCAGCCACGGTGAACAGGTACACATCTCCGTTGTCCAGGTCTTCTATGGTGACGGTCGTGCCATTGACCTTGGCCACCTGGACACCGTCCTGATAGACGACGTAGTAGTCGATCTCCGTCACGCCTTCGTCCGCGGGCGCGATCCAGCTCAATGTAGCCGAACCGTCGCCATTGACCACCTCGAGGTCAGTTGGCGTTCCTGGAAGGTCTCCCACCCCCACCGGCGCGATGACCACTGGGGAACTAACCGGTCCCATGCCATCGGCGTTATGCGCCGCAACGGTGAACTCATACTCGACCCCATTTTCAAGTTCGATAATGACCGTCATGGTGTTCGTGGTGATGGCGACCTGCTCTCCGTCCTGATAGATGACGTAGTAATCGATCGCCGCCCCTCCGTCACTGTTGGGGGGCGACCAGGTGAGGGTCACCGAACCGTCGTTCG
>Ga0209269_1001149_pt1 | contig 15337 bp, 18 predicted proteins | sample MTBAKMMethaMetaG_FD_187455 | JGI IMG/M metagenome (GOLD analysis project Ga0209269, IMG submission 187455) | Enrichment culture microbial communities from Arthur Kill intertidal strait, New Jersey, USA, that are MTBE-degrading - MTBE-AKM (Arthur... | ecosystem: Environmental > Aquatic > Marine >... | reverse complement strand
GGGGATCCCGGGGACGTTATCGGACGTGTCCCCCGCGAGCCCCAGGATGTCGATCACCCGGCAGGGTTCCACACCGAAGCGCTTCCGTACTCCCTCGACGTCATAGGAGACGTCCTTCATCGTATCCACCATCATGACCGAGTCCGAGACGAGTTGCATCAGGTCCTTGTCGCCGGAGGCGATGATCACCTTCATCCCCGCCCCGCCGAACCGCCTCGCCAGGGTGCCGATGATATCATCCGCCTCGATCCCTTCCTCTTCGATGACCCTGATCGAAAAGCCCCGCACGATCTCCTTGATGGGCTCGATCTGGGGGCGGAGATCGTCGGGCATCGCCTTGCGGTTCGCCTTGTACTGATCGTACGCCTCGTGCCGGAAGGTGGGCCCCTTCGCGTCAAAGGCGACGGCAATGTAGTCCGGCGCCCAGTCCCGGCAGAGTTTCATCAGCATGTTCGTAAATCCATAGATCGCGTTGGTGGGGAAGCCCCGGGAGGTTGCAAGACCGCGGATCGCGTAGAAGGCCCGGTAGATATAATTCGTCCCGTCTATGAGAAACACCGAAGGTTGTGACGGTTTTTCAGTCATGGTCCCGATCTCCGGCTTTCGATTTAATATCCGTCGGGGTTGCGCGACTGCCAGCGCCACGCGTCGGCGCACATCTCCTCGATCCCCCGTGTGGCCGACCACCCCATCTCCCGCTTCGCCTTCGAGGGATCGGCATAACAGGCCGCGATATCGCCAGCGCGGCGGCCCACGATCTCATAGGGTATCGTTCGGCCGGAGGTCTTTTCGAACTGATCGACCACCTCGAGGACGCTGTGCCCCCGCCCGGTTCCGAGATTGTAAATGACGATGCCGGGATTCGATGCCAGTTGCTCCAGCGCCTTCATGTGTCCCTCCGCCAGGTCCATGACGTGGATATAATCCCTGACGCCCGTCCCGTCCGCCGTGGGATAGTCCCTGCCGAAGACCGAAAGTTTCTCCCGTTTGCCGACCGCGACCTGCGCGATGTAGGGGAAGAGATTGTTCGGTATGCCGTTCGGGTCTTCCCCGATCAGGCCGCTGGGATGGGCCCCCACCGGATTGAAATACCGCAGGAGGGCGATGTCCCACGCCTCCCCGGAAGGGGGTATGTCACACAGGATCTCTTCGATCATCAGCTTCGTCCGGCCGTACGGGCTGGAGGGCGCCAGGGGAAACTCCTCCGTGATCGGGACTGTGCGCGGTTCTCCATAGACCGTCGCGGACGAGCTGAAGACGATCTTCCTGACGCCGTGCCGGCGCATCGCCTCGCACAGATGGAGCGTCCCCGTGACGTTGTTGTGATAGTAGCGAAGCGGCACGGCGACGGATTCCCCCACCGCCTTCAGCCCCGCGAAGTGGATCACGGTATCGACCGGGGCGCCCTCGAAGACCTTGTCCAGGGCAGGGGTATCCAGCAGGTCCACCTGATAGAATTCCAGGGACCTGCCAGCGATCTGTTGCACCCTCTTCAGGGATTCTTTCTTGCTGTTGACGAGGTTATCGACGACCACCACCTCGCACCCCGCCTCCAGCAGCGCCAGGCAGGTGTGGCTCCCGATATATCCGGCCCCGCCCGTTACCAGTATCCGCGTATCACGCATTCGCCAGCCTCCCGAGGCGGACAGTAGCACACTTTTGAGGGATAAGGCAACGCCGCAGAGCGCAGCATATCGAAGTATTTCTCTTCTTGTTTCCGGTTGACACCCGGAAGATAGTCACGTACATTTTTCCTGAGTGAAGGACAAACCGGACAAGGAGGATTCACCATGAACCGTTTTTTCTCACGTGCCGTGACGGCGCTGGCGGTATCGATGCTCCTGTTCTCCTGCGCCCCCGTCAACCTGTACACGGTCACCATGCAATACCTGCCCCCGGAAACCGCCGCTCCCGCAGCCGCAAAGGCGGCGAGCATCCCCGTAACCGTGGCTGCATTTAACGACGCACGAGAGATCGACGACACGATCCGTATCGGCACGGTCGTGCTCTCCGACGGGAAGGAAGTGCCGATCCTCCCGAAGGACCGCAGGCCCGCCGAGACGGTTACCGATGCCGTCAGGAAATGCCTCTCCGAAGAAGGGTATTCCCCCTCCCCGGAGACTCCCGCATGGAACCTGAAGATCGACTCCATCGACAAGCTGTGGGGGACGGCCTTCCTGATAGGGGGTACCATCGACCGGCTCGATGTCGTCTGCCACAAGGAGGGGATCAAGAAGACCTACCGGACGGACGTCAAGCTGACGATTGTTTTCGCCGATGCCCGAGGCGCCAGGATACTCCGCACGACGGAGGCCGCCGCGACCTCTTCGCTGGTACACGTCAGCTTTTCCGAGGAGATGCTGGGGCAGCAGATCAGCGCAACCCTCTCGAAGGCCATCAGGCAGGTATGCTCGGACGGGAAAACGATCCCGGAAATCCTTGAGCGGATGGCGGGGGAGCGGGAATAGGGCGCGGAAACCCTTCCTCCGGGAGGGAGAAAAAAGCGGTCCCGGACCCGGAAAAAAGGGCTTGACTTGCCCCGAAAATACGCTATAGTATAGCGCAGTGTGTCAAAAAAGCGCTCTCGCTTACAGATAGGGGGGGGAGTGCGTAAAGTTAGGATTGAGACATTTTAAAGCACGACTTTAGACATCTGGATGCTCAGGCTTCTGCGTTCTTCTTACATGCAGGCGATCCTACTTTAGAAAAATCAGGAAAGGAGGGTTGCCGTAGTGTCTGAAGGTACCGTTAAGTGGTTCAACGCAAGTAAGGGCTTCGGCTTCATCGAAAACGATGAAGGTGGCGATGTGTTCGTTCATTACAGCGCTATCCAGAGCGAAGGCTTCAGGACCTTGGAAGAGAATCAGCGCGTATCGTTCGATATCGAGCAGGGCGCCAAAGGTCCAGCAGCTACCAACGTCAAAATCATCTAAGTAAGCAGTGACTTCAACGAAAAAGGCGTTCCGTTAATGTCCCCGGAGCGCCTTTTTATTGTACCGCTCTCTCGAAAATCATACCTTCCTCGATTGGTCCGTTTTCCCCTTGACCTCTTCCCCGGACGCACAGTATGGGTAAGAACGGCAGCGGGAAACCATGGAGGGGGCATGTCCAGGGTCATCATCAGAGAGGCGTCCTACGATTGCACAAAGCTGCGCCCCCTCGTCTACGAAGCCCTCGATGCCTTCTGCGGGGACGCCATCACCCCCTCCAGCCGGGTCGTAATCAAACCGAACCTCCTCCAGGCGGCCTCCCCGGAGAGCGGCATCCTCACCCACCCCCTGATCGTCCGCGCGGCGGCGCAGTACGTCATCGAGAAAGGAGCCCGGCCCCGGATATCGGACAGCCAGGCCATCGGATCATTCAACGGCATATTGGCAAAGAGCGGGATCAGAGCGGCCCTCGACGGGCTCGATGTGGAGTGCCGAGAGTTCACGCGGTCCGTCAGGGTCGATGTGGGCGCCCCCTTCGGGACGATCGAGATCGCCGGGGACGCGATCGAGGCCGATGTCCTGATCAATCTGGCCAAGCTGAAGACCCACGGCCAGATGCTCCTGACCTGCGGCGTGAAGAACCTCTTCGGCTGCGTGGTGGGGTTCAGAAAGCCCGAGTGGCACATGCGGGCGGGCGTCGACCGCGGACTCTTCGCCCGCCTCCTCGTCGGTATCTACCGTACGATCAGACCGGCCGTTACGATCGTGGACGGGATCCTGGCCCTGGAGGGTGACGGCCCGGGCAAGGGAGGCGTTCCCCGGGAGGTGGGGCACCTCATCGCGGGGAGGGACGCGACGGCGGTCGACCGCGTTATCTGCGCCATGCTCGGCATCGATCCCCGGGACCTGCCGACCGACAGGGCCTCCGTGGAAATGGGGATCGGGGGGGACCCCGTTGACATCGACGGGACGGTCCCCCGGATCGAGGGATTCAGGCTGCCGGAGGGAGGCTCCCTGGTGTACGGCCCCCGGAGGTTCCAGTCCGCGGCCCGGCGCTGGCTCCTCCAGCGTCCCGTCGTCGACGAGGCGCGGTGCGAGATGTGCGGCGTGTGCCGGGAGTTCTGCCCGGCCGAGGCGATACACAGCACGGGCGCGAAGCTCGTCTTCGATTACGACCGGTGCATCAGGTGTTACTGCTGCATGGAGATCTGCCCCCACGGGGCGCTGCATCCCAAGACAACCCTCCCCGGGAGGCTCCTGGAGCGGCTCATCCGCAGGGAATAAGGGATTACTTCAGCCTGAACAGCCGCTTGACCGCCGCCACGTAGGGGTCGGCGCCGCCGTCGCGGCTCTCCTTCTTCAGGCCGACAACGGGGTCATGGAGGATCTTGTTGACGACGGAGTTGACGAGGATCTCTATGTTCTTCCGCTCGTCCTCGCCCAGGGTCTTCATCCACGCATGGGACTTCTCCAGCTCTCTCCGGACGATCTGTTCGGCCTTCCCCTTCAGGTCCACGATTGTCGGGACGACATCGAGCGTGGCGTGCCACCCGGAAAACTTCGCGACCTCCTCGTCGATGATGGCCTCGGCCTTCTGCGCCTCCCGGCGGCGGGTCTGTGTATTCCGGTCGACGACCCCCTGGAGATCGTCGATATTGTACAGGTACACGTTGTCGATCTGTTCCGCGGCGGGGTCGATGTCCCGCGGCACCGCCACGTCGATCAGGAAGAGGAGCCGGTTCTTCCGCCTGCGCAGCGCCGCCTCCACCATATCGGCGGATATGACGTACTCGGGGGACCCCGTAGAGCTGATCACGATATCGACGTCCCCCAGCTTCTCGCCCAGGAGCTCGAACTCGACCGGGAGGCCGTCGAAGTCGTTCGCCAGCCTGACGGCGTTCTCGTATGTGCGGTTGGCGAAGAGCATCCGGCCGACGCCGCTGTCCATGAGATGCCGCGCCGCGAGCTCCGCCATCTCCCCCGCCCCCACGAGGAGCACCCGCTTCCCCTCGAGGGTCCCGAATATCTTCTTGGCAAGCTCGACCGCGGCATAGCTGACGGAGACGGCGTTGTTCGCGATGGCGGTCTCGGTCCTCACCCGCTTGGCCACCCGGAAGGCGTGGTGGAGCAGCTTGTTCAGTATGACCCCGGATGTCTTCTGTTTCACGCAGATGCGGTAGGCGTCCTTGACCTGCCCCAGGATCTGCGGCTCCCCCATGACCATCGAGTCGAGACTCGACGCGACCCGGAAGAGGTGGCGCACCGCCCCCTCATCGCGGTACAGGTAGAGACATCTCTGCATCTCCCCGGGGGAGAGGTTCCCGTGCGCGGTGATGAACGACTTCAGTTCTTCCACACCGGCGGCCGGGTCCCGCATGTTCGCCAGCACCTCCACCCGGTTGCAGGTGGAAAGGTACAGCACCTCCTCGACCCGCGGGATCTTTCTCAATTCTTCGAAGGGCTCCCCTCCCTCTCCGCACGATATGGACAACCGTTCCCTGATGCTCAGGGGGGCGCTTCTGTGATTGATTCCGAGGAGGATGATACCCATACGCTCCGCACCTTGCACCGATCAGAACCGGTGCATCGTCACAAAGAAGGCATTGACGCCGATAAAGGCGAAGACGAGTCCCGCGAAGGCGATGATCGAGAGAACGGCCGCTTTCCTCCCCTTCCACCCGATGGCGATCCGCTGGTGGACCACAACGGCGTACAAGAACCAGGCGACCGCCGTAAAGACCTGTTTCGGGTCCCAGTGCCAGTCGCTCCCCCAGACCGTCCGCGCCCATACCGATCCCGCGATGATCCCGAACGTCAGGAGCGGGAAGCCCCAGATGGTGCACAGGTGATTGATCCGGTCGAGGTCCTGCAGGGACGGAAGCAGACGGCTGAATCCGCGCACCCTCTTCTCCCGTATCAGCCGGTCCTGCATCAGATACATGATCCCCGCCAGGCAGGCCAGGACGAAGAGGGCCCCTCCGATCAGGAGGAGCACGATGTGGATGGAAACCAGGGGGCCGCGCAGGGCGGACGGGAAGGGATCTCCGCCGGTCATCCCCGCGGAGGCCGCCACCGTCATCACCACGACCACCGGGGAGACGAAGGCCCCGAGCACCCGCGTCTTTGTCCGTGTCTGAAAGATGAGATACAGGCCGGCAACAGCCCAGGCGATGAAGGAGAGCGAGGTGTAGATATTCGCCGACGGGACGGAGGCGCCTCCGCTCCACTGGATCGCGATATGGACGGTGTGCAGGACGAACGCAAGGGCCAGCACCCACGTCGAGGCCCTGGCCACGCGCACCCTCCCCGCGAAAAGCGAGGCGACGTATCCCGCCGTGCTCAGGAGATACGCGCCGAGCGCGAACCGGAAAAAAAGCATCTCCATCATGAATACCTTCTCACACCGTTACGGTCCGCCGGGCCCGGCATTCAGAGCCCCACCTCGATATCCTCGCCGGTCAGGTCCCTGATGATCTCCCGCACCCGGTCCCCCTTTCCCTCCCTGATATACCGGAGGATCGGGGAATCCAGCACGGACTCGAAGAGTTTCCTGTTTTCCTCGGACGGGGCCCCCTGGGCGATGATCCTTTCCCTGAGGTTCCCCATGATCGTCAGGAGCGTGCCGTATTCGGGGCCGTACCGCTCTTCGATCTCCTCGCGCAGCCTCCTGGCCAGCGCCGGGCTCTTTCCCCCGGTCGATACGGCCACCAGGAGGTCGCCCCGGCGGAAGGTCGACGGGACGATGAAGGCGCACCGGGCGGGGTCGTCCACGATATTCACCAGAATCCCCCTGCTGCGGGCGTCCCGCGAGATCTGCCCGTTGACCTCATCCCGGTCGGTCGCCCCGATCACCAGGAAGGCGCCGTCCAGGCAGTCCTCCCGGTAGTCTTCCGGGATCCGTTCGATCCTCCCGGCATCCGCCATCCCGCGCAGGGCCTCCGTCAGCTCCCGCGCCACGATGACCACCCGCGCGCCGCATTCGAGGAGATCGCCCGCCTTCCTCTCGGCGACCTCTCCTCCCCCCACGACGACGCACCGCTCATTCGAGATGTCGAGACACACGGGATAAAATCGCATCAACTCCATCCTCTCAAGAAATCAGAGAGAAATGATTATCACGAAGACCTTGAAAGTTCAAGGCGCTTGAAATATCCGCGAAGGGGTGATAGCCTGCCTGAAGAGAGAGGCAGTCCGGTCCCGAGGCCATGGAACACGCCGCTCCAGTTTTTCCGCAGACGACAGGAGACACGGCATGCCCGATACAAAAGAGAAGTGGATCGAGATCACCATCCTGACGCCGCCGGAGCTGACCGACGCGCTGTCGAACTTCCTGGAGGAGATGGGAACGGGGGGCGTGTTTCAGGAAGCGGCCGCGGATGATTTCTTCGACAGTTATCCGGGTCCCGCGCAGGAAACGATCAAGGCCTACCTCCCCTGGAGCCGCACCGCCAGGCAGCAGACGGAGCGCGTCGCGGCGTATATCGACAGCCTCGCATCCCTTTTTCCCAAGCTGGAGAAGCCCCGCCTCTCCGCCAAGAATATCGTCGATCCCGGCTGGAGCGAGCAGTGGAAGAAATACTTCAAGCCCCTCAGGATAAGCGACAACATCGTCATCAAACCGACGTGGGAGCGGTACTCCCCCACCGGCAGCGACATCGTCGTCGACATCGATCCGGGGATGGCCTTCGGCACGGGGCAGCATCCCTCCACCAGGATGTGCATCGTCGCCATCGAGGAGATACTGCTCAGGGACGGATCACGCGAAGAACGGACGGTCCTGGACGTCGGAACGGGGACGGGGGTCCTCGCCATCTGCGCGGCTAAGCTCGGCGCGCGGGCCGTGACAGGGATAGATATCGATCCGAAGGCCGTCGAGATCGCGGGGAGAAACATCGTCATCAACGGCGTGGAAGACCGGGTCGAGATCCTCAACCGCGATGTCGCCCTCTGCGGGGGCGGCTTCGACCTGATCGTGGCAAACCTGATATCCGGGGTGTTCATACAGCTTCACGAACACCTGATATCCCTGCTGAATCCCGGAGGACATCTCATAGCATCGGGAATCACCGAGCATGAAGCGAAGGGCGTGGAGAAGGTATTCTGCAACGGAGACGTGACCCTGCACGGCACGCAAGCCGAAAAGGAATGGGTCTGCTACATCTTCCGGAAGGCGGGCCGGTAACGCCGTTCCCGGACCGTGCCTTCGAATACCAGGAGAGAAACCATGGCCGAACCGAGAATCTACCATCCCCAGACCCTCGACGAGGGAGCCGCCATCGAGCTGGAGGAGGATTACCGCGTCTACCTGCGGGACGTCCTGCGGCTCAACGAGGGGGACGAGCTGATCCTCTTCGACGGGGTGGGGCATGAATACCGGGCCGTCATCCGAGGCTTCACGCCCAATATCGTCCGCCTGGAGGTGATCACGAAGGAGGACATCGCCCTCCCCGGGACGCGGATCACCCTCGCCCAGTCGCTCCCCAAGGGGGGGAAGATGGAGCTCATCATCCAGAAGGCCACGGAGCTGGGGGTCAGCCGGATTATCCCCTTCATCTCCTCACGCTCCATCCCCCGCCTCGCCGGGGAACGGGCCGCCGCGAAGGCGGCGCGGTGGCGCAAGGTGGCCGTCGAGGCGTCCCGCCAGTGCGGCAGGCCTGACGTCCCCGAGGTGGACGAGATCGCATCCTTCGACGATATGCTCCGCGCAGCCAACGCTGACGCACTCCGGATCATCCTCTGGGAAGGAGAAGATCGGCAGGGGATACGCGACATACTGACCGACGAACGGTACGCCGGGGCGGACAGTTTCTGCGTCGTCATCGGCCCGGAAGGGGGATTCTCCTGGAACGAGATCGAAAAGGCCCGGCGATGCGGCTTTGTCTCCGTGAGCCTCGGGAAACTGATCCTGAGGACCGAAACGGCCCCCCTCGCCGTCCTGGCCATCCTCCAGTACGAGAAGGGGCTGTTCGATACGGTACCGGGGACATGACATGATGGTTCACTACGGAGGATTCTGGCGGAGGTTCGCGGCGATTGCAATCGATTCGATCATCCTCGACCTGCTCGCCCTCATCCTGTTCCTGATCGGAACCCGGATCGCCCCCGCGGACGACATGTTCAGCTACGCCGCGATCATCCCCTACTACGGGATGGCCCTCCTCCTCAACGCCGCCTACTTCACCTACTTTCACGGCACCACGGGACAGACGCCGGGGAAGAGGCTGCTCGGCCTCAGGGTCGTGCGGGCGAACGGCGAACCCCTGACTCCGGGGACCGCCTTTCTCCGGTGGGTGGGGTATCTCATCTCCAAGATCCCCCTCTATCTGGGGTTCATATGGGCCGCCTTCGACGGGCGAAAGCAGGGGTGGCACGACAAGCTGGCGGGGACCTGCGTGATCAGAACCGCCGTATACCGGAGGGCGACGGACCGCGTATCGCCGGGAGCCCCCTTCGGGACCGACCGGGGCCGAGCCCCCGCCGGCGGGGATTTCCCGTACGGAGACGGGGCGCCGGAGGAGGATACGTTCGGCAGTGAAAACACTTGACAAAGGAACTGAGATTGGATAAAAGCCAGACCTCTCAAGGCCGATAGTGTGGGTCGGTAGCTCAGTCGGTAGAGCACGGGACTGAAAATCCCGGTGTCGGCAGTTCGATTCTGCCCTGACCCACCATTGATCCAGGGGCCGCGTCCAATCGCGGCCCCTTTTTTTTGCCGGAGAGAGCCCCGTCCGCAGAAACCCGAACACATGAACGGAGGATGCTGAGACATGGATATCAGCGAAGAGACACGCCGGAAGGTGCTGGTGTTCCAGAAGAACGAAATCACCGAGCATCACATCTACCGGCGGCTGGCCGGGCGGGTCCGGAACCCCGAAAACCGGCGCGTCCTGGAGAAGATCTCCCGCGAGGAACTCGAGCACTACAACACGTGGCGAACCTACAGCGGGCAGGACGTGGAACCCGACGGGTGGAAGATATGGCTCTACTGCTGGATCAGCCGGATCTTCGGCTTCACCTTCGGCGTCAAGCTGATGGAAGGGGGAGAGCAGGGCGCCCAGGACAGCTACGGGGAACTGCGGGCGGAGATTCCGGAGGCAGCGGCAATTATGAACGAGGAGGATCAGCATGAGGCCGCCCTCCTCGAAATGCTGGACGAAGAGCGTCTTCGCTACACCGGCTCCATGGTGCTGGGCCTCAACGACGCCCTGGTCGAGCTGACCGGCGCGCTCGCGGGGCTGACCCTGGCCCTGCAGAACACGAAGCTCATCGCCCTGACCGGCCTGATCACCGGCATCGCCGCCGCCCTGTCCATGGCGGCCTCCGAGTACCTCTCCACCAAGGCCGAGGAAACGACCAAGAATCCGCTCCGGGCATCGATCTACACGGGGGTGGCATACCTGATCACCGTCTTCTTCCTCATCCTCCCCTATCTCCTCCTGGACAACTACTACCTCTGCCTGGGGTGCACCTTGACCGCGGCCGTCCTGATCATCGCCCTCTTCAACTACTATATCTCCGTGGCCAAGGGCGAATCCTTCAGGAAACGGTTCACCGAGATGGCGGGGCTGAGCCTGAGCGTCGCCGCCTTCAGCTTCCTGATCGGCTACCTCCTGCGCGCGTTCCTGGGGATCGATGTCTGAGTGACGGGGCTTCTGGTTGTACGGCAGGTTTCCTGTCGGCCCTGTATTGAAACACCGTTCAGGGCGTGACAGAAACTCTCATGGAAGGACAGACAGGGAGATGAACGATATCGAGACATCAGTCGAAGACGCGCTCCGGACCGCGCTTTTCGCGGTTCTGACGACGGAGAGCGACGGGCAGCCGCACGCGAGCCTGATCGCCATCACACCTGCCGGGGGGTCCCGGCACCTGATCTTCGCCACGTACCGCGGCACGCGCAAGTACCGCAACCTGGCAGATAACAGCAAGGCGGCCGTCTTTATCGACGGCCGGGAGGCGGCCGCCGCGGGCCCGCGGGAGGGTTTCGTCCTCACCGCTCTCGGCCGCGCGGAAGAGATCGGAGATGAGGAACATGACGCGGCCCTCAACGCGCACCTGAAGCGACACCCCGACCTTGAGTCATTCCTCCGGTCGACTGACTGCGCGCTCTTTCGCTTTACCGCTGAGGCCTATCAAATCGTGCGGGGCATCGATGACGTCAGATGGTGGTCCATAGACGATCCCTCTGCCACCTGACGGGTATCACTGCCCCGGCTTGCAACAAAGTCCTTGACCGGAATCCCCCGGGAAGGTATCCTTTCTCCCGATTCCATTGCAATCTCGCTTCCATATCGATCTTCCCGCACCTCGTAAGGAGAACCTGTAATCTTGTCATTTCGAAGGAGCGCCGCCTTTGTCATTTTTAAGAAGCGCCCCATTTGTCATTTCGAAGGAGCGACAGCGAGTGAGAAATCTCAGCTCTTTTCTTAAGATTTCTCCCTTCGGTCGAAATGACAGATGAGAGTCATTTGCACCTTTCAGCATGGGAGCGCGTATGGTCCGAGTGCAACAAGCCCTGGTATTCACAATGAGCGGCAGGGTTTTTGCGCTTATGGTGGGGTTTTATACTGCAAAGGAGGTCACCGCAATGAAAGGTCTCAAGATAGCGCTGTGGGTTGCCGCCGTCGGATGCCTGGCGGCCGTTCCGTTCGTGGTGTTTCCGTGGACCGTTCTTGAAGCATTCACCCGCTGGTTCGGGATCGAGCCGCTCCCGGACACCCCCGTCGTGATGTACCTCTTCAGGGTCGTCTGCGGAATCTTCGGCCTGATCGGCATCTTTTTCATACTCCTTGCCCGGAACCCTCTGATGTACGGCCCCATGCTGGACCTGGGCGCTTACGGGTTGATCGTCTTCGGCCTGCTGGCCCTGATTGTCGGTGCGAGCTTGGGGATGCCGTGCACGGTGTTCGCCGGAGACGCACTGTCCGGGCTGATACTGGGGATCATCACCGCCATCCTCGCATCCAAGGCGAAAAAGGAATTGAGCGCGTGAGCGTCTCCCCCGCGGGCCTCACGACCCGCTCGCGGCACTGCGATAAAGTCCTTGACCGGAATCCCCCGGGGGAGGTATCCTTCCCTTCGATTTCATTACGAACTTGTTTTTTGTTAGCTTTATCTGTCCGGCCCGCACCTGTGGCCTCAATGTTGGAAGCCCCGTTTTTCCCATAAAGAAACGGGATCTTTATTCTTGATTCCGGGGTTGAACAGGGGAGGGGCTCAACCGATGGATAATGATATGAACCCGAAGATCGAAATCCTCTGCCAGGAACGTGACAAGATGCGGGATGAGAGCATCGCTCTCGGGCAGCGGATACATAAGACCATCATCCTCTTTTTTACAATAGCGATCGCCATAGTGGGTCTGACCTTGCAGGAAAACTCCCTCATGGGTGTCAAGAATCTGGGAGTCATCGTTTTTTCCCTTTCTCAAATAGAATTTATCCTGGTTGTCCTGGGGATCGTCATCATTTCGAACCAGCATGTTCATGCCGGGTACCTCCAGGCGATCGAAACAAAAATCAACGCCGAATTGGGGTCTGAACTGCTGATATGGGAAAACCTTATCACCCCGAGATTCCTGGCGGGGCGTAAGAGTGCCTTTTTCCTGGGCACGGTGTGCTTCTCTCTGTCCCTCGCCTTCATATTTTTTTACATGATGTATCTGTTCGCATTCAGGTACGACAACTACATCATATCGCTCATCCTCCTGATCGAGCTGGTCCTCTCCTTCCTGCTGGCAAGGAAACAGAATGCAGAGCAAAATAACACCTATCGCTATGCAATCGAAAAAATTAATCTGGAGCGGCGTAAAAATAACGTATAACTACTGAAGTAAAGAGACCGGCCCCAAAGGAGCGTATATGGTCTGATTGTTAAAAGCCCTGTTTCTCAAAATGAGCGATGGGGCTTTTGTGTTCTGTGATAGAGAATGTGATTGTGAATTAATACGGGAAGTGTCCCCAGTTTCTTTTCAGTTTCAGAGGCGGAAAATCATGACTGAGAAAAAAGAAACCAGCAAAAAGGACGAAATCAAAAAATTATGTTGGTGGCAAAATCCCATGATAAGATTTTCATTCTTCCTTGTCATATTCACTTTTTGCCTCGTTGTGGTGGGTGTTCTGCAATGGCGTACTCTCAAAGACACCAATCTCACTTCGCAGTTACGGGATCGAGCCTTTATAAACTTCTCCAACCCAACAGTTAAGGTGTGAGTTAAACTAGCGTTGTTTACATTTTCGGGATTTCCTGCCAGGGTATAATGGAGAGAGGAGGAAGTCCCATGGTCATTCACAAACGGACACGGTTGACACCGTTGCAGCGTCAGGCGATTTACCGGGAGTATCATGAAGAGAGCAAGAAGGTTAGTTGCTTGGCTGAGACCTATCATGTTTCCCGGCCCACGATTTACAAGATCATCCAGCGTGGCAGGCAGCGTGATTTTTCGATACACCCGAGTACGAACAAACGATTCCGCTGTCTGAAGTACGGTATCAAGCGTCTGTCAAAGATCGAGGAGGCCATCGAGGCCCGTTTAAAGAGACAGGCCAGGCGCTACAATAAAGAGTATCCCGGCCAGATGCTGCATGGTGACACGAAGCGCCTGCCCCTGCTTGAGGGAGAGACAGCGTTCGGGAGAAGAGAGTATCTGTTTGTAGCCGTCGATGATTTCTCCCGGGAGCTGTATGCAGCGATCCTTCCGGACAAGACCCAGAATTCCGCCAGGGCGTTTCTGGAACAGGTCCTGGAGGAATGCCCGTATACGATAGAGCAGTATTACACAGACAACGGGAAGGAGTATCGAGGAGATCCGAAGCATCATGCGTTCATGACCCTGTGCCGGGAGCAGAAGATCGAGCAGCGGTTTACGAAGGTCAAGACGCCCCGGACGAACGGGAAGGCGGAACGGGTCATCAAAACGATCATGGATCTGTGGCATAACAAAACTCACTTCTCCTCATCGGCTCATAGGAAGAACGAATTACGGCGGTTCATCAACTACTATAACGGGGTGAAACCCCACAAAGGAATCGGCGGATTGACCCCGGAGGAAAAACTGATTGAATATTTTTACCCCGAAAAACTGTAAACAACGCTCGACTTTCTCACAGTTAAGGTTTTCTCAAAGTACAATCCCCCGCGGATGACTATCAATATCAAGGCTCACAACACTGGTAATGTGCCCGCACGAAATGTCTCGATTGAATACGACTATGTGATAATCGATAAATCTCAAGACATTGATGATCCGTTTAATATTGCAAAATTCCGCAAGGCTCCAATACCCCAATTTATGGGACCTAAACAACTTATTGATTTTGCTGTAATTGATGTTGAGCATGATGCGTTTTTTGATAGGATATTGGAAGAAGGAATAAAAGTTTATGTTGTCGTAAAAGCCGAATACCTTGATGGCTTTGATCCCGACCATAAGCGAACTACCCAAATGAGTAGGCAATTTCATGTCGATGGTGCGAGACTTCATAGCTTCAGTTTCGCCGGTTCCCATAACTGTATTGACGAAGACTGCGAATAAAAACTATATGAAAGTTAGGAAATAGAATTTGGGAGATTTAGGGAAACTTCCCGTATTTAATAAACAAGGGTAGGTGGAAGGAAGTAGGCTAGCTCCTCACTACCTCCTCCACCCTCTGTCTGATCAGCTTCTTGACGAATATCTCTTCCCGCTCCATCTCCTCGATCCGGTCGAAGATGTACTTCTTCGCCTCCTCGTGCTGGGGGATGAAGATCTTCTCGAGGGCACCCATCCGCCGGATGTCACGGCGGAGTTGCTGAATATTATCGCCTATGCTATGATTCCAAAATGAAAATTCGGGAAGTGATCAAGATGCTCCAGGCGGACGGGTGGTACTTGGTCGCGACACGCGGCAGCCATCGACAGTACAAGCATCCTTCCAAACCTGGTCGCGTCACGATCGCCGGCAATACCGGTGACGATCTCGCTCCCGGTACACTGAACAGCATCTTGAAACAAGCGGGCTTGAAATGAACAGATATCTTATCGTTGTTGAAGAAACAGAAACAGGATACTCCGCGTTCTCCCCGGACCTTCCCGGTTGCGTCGCAACAGGAAAGACAAGAGACGAGGTCGAGCAGGCCATGCGGGACGCGATTGAATTCCATCTTGATGGCATGCGGGAGGATGGAGAGGACATTCCCCCTCCCCGTTCCTATTCAACCTATTGCGAAGTCCCGGCGCAACCAGTTTAAGGGAAGGACTTTTTTCGTTTGTAAACAGGTCGAGATAGCGGCTGCCTGGCGAGGACAAAACTAGGCAAAACCAGGTAGAGTAGAGAACTGGCTTCGTCTCCTGTAGGCGGGCTTATCTGTTTCCGTCCCTTTCGTCTGACGGTGCCTAAATAGCCGTGCCATGGTTAACGCGCCAATCC
>Ga0209269_1001148_pt1 | contig 15340 bp, 14 predicted proteins | sample MTBAKMMethaMetaG_FD_187455 | JGI IMG/M metagenome (GOLD analysis project Ga0209269, IMG submission 187455) | Enrichment culture microbial communities from Arthur Kill intertidal strait, New Jersey, USA, that are MTBE-degrading - MTBE-AKM (Arthur... | ecosystem: Environmental > Aquatic > Marine >... | reverse complement strand
GTGTGACCGAGGTCACCATCAGGAACCGCTATAAGGAGCTGACGGACAAGTTGGGCATCGAGATTCAGCTCTGACCCGTAAACCTCTTATCTTCTTAACATTTTAATGGATTGCGATCTGGTCCCATTAGAGGTGTTAGATTTGAAGGTAAAAAAACCAATCCTACTGTTGCCATCCATCGGAGTGATATTGGCTGGACTCGTCCTGATCATATCCCCGGTCACTGCGATCTTCATATTCAGGTCGATAAGCACGGTCGTCGGGATCATCATGATGCTGATCTTCGCCGTGGTGGGGATATGGGAGATATCCCTCTCCCGTACCATCGCTGGCACCCAGGTGGGAGAATGGCCTGGCATCATGAAAACATTGATGGTGGCCATCTTCCTGCGGTTGATCGCCCTGCTTCTGACCGACGATCTGATCCAGGTCCTGAACCTGGTGGCCCTGGGCCTGGAAGGCTTGTCCTTCGCATTGGTTTACGTGTACCGCCAGGCATTCATGCCTTCCGATGAGGAGGTCGAAGCGGCCCTGAAGCGCTTCTCTTCTGTGTCCGTTAAGACGGTCGCTCAGTGTCCCAAGTGTTCGGCGGTGGTGGAGGCCGATTGGACCCTCTGCCCGGATTGCGGTACCCGCCTTCCCCACTTCTGCCCTAGTTGCGGGACCGAGATCAAGGAAGGAGAGACGAGCTGCTGCAAATGTGGATTGGCCATCGAGGTGCCCACCTCGCTGCTACAGACCGTGGATACACTGCGCAAGACAGCTGAGATGGACGCTGCTCCCGAGACGCGCTCGGCGCGCTATGCGAGATTGGGGGATGGTTTGCTCAAGGTAGGGCAGCTGGATGAGGCGGTCGAGGCCTTCAGGACCGCCATCCAATTCACCCAGTTCGATCGCAAGCGTACCAATTTCATGGTCAAGATGGCCGTGGTGATGGCCAACAAGGGCAGGACCTCGGAGGCGGACCAGCTTCTGGACGCCGCACTCCAGCTCGACCCTGAGGACGTGGCCGGAGCGAAACGGGTCATGGCCGAGCTTCGAAAGGGACCTGGCGCGACATGCCCGGCCTAAGGCCGGACGCGGGTTAGCTTTACGTAATGCAACTGTTCGCCGGAACTGGCGAACAGTATCTCTTTTTTAACCCCATGGGCCAGACGTACGGCGCGTGAGATCTCCGCCCACACCGTGGAATAATCATCAGGGACCACATGCACCAGATATCTGGAATGGTGTTTGGACGGGTTCCCCTCATACACACGGAAATGGGTGCCGTACTTGAACCCGGTCTTCACCACCATGCCCCGGGACCTCAGGTCCTGGTAGGCTCTCATACGCATATCGAAATCAGGCTGTGATCGCTTGGCGTTGCTAAGGAAGCCCTTCTCCCCCAACTTCTGGCCGGAGCGAATGGAACGCACCTCTAGCCTGCCCTTGTTCATGAGATAGGCCGTCTCCAGCAGGGACAGCTGTAGCATCGGACCGATCTTCTTACCGTAGAATCCGTTCTCGTACAGCCGGTCAGCCTCCGAACCGAGCACTATCACCACATCGTCGATGAGCGCGCCCTCGGCGGTGGTGGGCTCCTCTTCGGTCAGCCCATGCGGTTCCGCCCCTTCCACCGTGTAATATGTTATGTCCCCCTCTTCGTCAACCACTCCCAGAAGCAGGTCCTTGCGGGTGCGCTGGGAGGTCTCGCTCTTCTCCAACAGGGCGGCGATGTTGAATATGTCCCTTTCTGAGATGGCCAGCACCCAGTTCTTTGCCTGGGAGTTGTGTGGAGAGGCCCCTCGGGAGTACACCCGGAAATTAAAGTCCCCCTGGTCCAGTTTGACGATGTATCCCCTCTGGCGAAGGTCGCGGTAGACCACATAGCGGGACTGCAGTCCTTCCATGGAGCGGGCTACGCGGCGGTACAGCGCAGCGTGGTCAAGTTCCTTTCCGCCGGAATGGACTACCAGTTTTCCGCATTCCAGGAGATAGAGGGCCTCGAGAAGGTCGAGCTCCAGGCCACCACCGGGGCGGGGGTAGCCATAATATCCTTTGTTGTAGACCTGGCTGCCCTCGGCCATGTCAGCGACTATTACACTGTCGCCCATCAGCTCGCCCGACATGCCACTTGAACGATGTCCGTTAGTTAAATCTTCCCGCCCTCCGAGATTTATATATACTAAATGTTCACAATTATTAGATGTAAACATAAGGTTGCATAGTTGGTGTAACATGGACGAGCTTGACATATTACTTTCAGTGATCGAGAACCCCACCCGGAGACGGATATTGGAGGCGTTGGTGCGCGAACCGCACTATCCCCTGCAGCTCTCACGGGAGCTTGGGCTGAGCCAGCAGGGCATAATGAAGCACCTGAGAATGCTGGAGGAACTGGACATGGTGCGTTCCTTCTCCGAGGAGAGCGATCAGGGGGGGCCCTCGCGTCGTCGATACTTCCCGACCGCCCGTTTCACCATGGTGGTGGACCTGGGACCGGGGCTCTTCAACACCGAGATCGCCGTGAGGCCGTTCGAAGACATGCCTCCGGAGAAGGATTTTCCGGAGGACGGGCGCCGCATCATGGACCTCAGAAAGGAGCTGGGTGAGATAGACCGGGAGCTGGAAGGCATCAAGGAACGTCGGTCGCAGCTGATAGCCGAGAAGGAAGGGGTCCTGGAAGAGGTGGGGCGGATGGTCGACGCCTCCTTTCCGGACTATCAGAGCCGGAAGGTGATTTACGAGTTCGTACTGCACCCGGACATAAGTGGCAAGGACCTGGCCCGAGGGCTGGGGCTTAGAGACGATATCGTGGAAAGGATACTTCAGAAACTAGAGGGTGAGAAGGATGGCGATTGAGAGCGAACTGGAGAGATACCTGAAGGAGATCAGACGAATAGGCAGCGATCTGGAAAAGGCGATGCGATCGGCCGCTTCAGAGATGGACCGCTTGGGACGGGAGGCCCTCAACGACGCGGCGGAGAACGCCAAGAAGGGAGGCAAGGAGGCCGAACAGGCCCTGCTGAGGTTGGAGAGGGAGCTGAAGGAGGGCGGCCCGAACATCAAGAAGGAGATGGAGGACCTGCAGCGTCGCATGAACGAGGCTGCGACCAGGGTGGAGCAGGAGATAAAGAGGCACGTTAAGTAATATTTATATAGAAGTACAAACAGTAATGTATTGTACTAAGAGTAAACAACTCTTAGTTGATATGTGAAGAGGTGAAAGGAAATGTCAGGAACTAGAAAAGAGCCTGTGGAGCTGGCTCCCCGTATCTGGACCTGGAGCCCGGCCTCCGTGTTCGAGGAGATGGACCGACTGCTGAACGAAATGCGTTCGGGGTTCGTGCTGCCCGTACACGACATTTTGCACAAAGAGGGCACCAGGATGCCGAGCGTTGACCTGAGGGAAGAGGAGGACCGTTTCCTGATCCAGGCAGACATGCCAGGCATGAGCAGGGATAATGTGTCCATAGAGATGGACGGAGATGTCCTGAAGATCACCGCCAGCAAGGAGCACGAGCTGGAGGAGAAGGACAAGGGATACATTCGTCGGGAGAGAGGAAGCATGCGCTTCTTCCGCCAGGTGCGCCTACCGGAGAACGTCGACGAGGACAATATCAAGGCGAAGATGGAGAACGGCGTTCTGGAGGTCTCCCTGCCCAAGAAGCCGGTGACCGAAGAGAAGAAGAGCAAGATCGAGGTGGAGTGAAGACCTCCACCCATAAGGTAACGAGTGAAGTAAATGAGTTCGTCAGATAAGGTATTGAAGGTGTCCGAGGCCAAGTCCAAGGACGCTGGACGTGGGATCGCCAGGGTAGACCCAGCTGTCATGGAGGCCTTGGGCCTCAACGCAGGCGACGTAGTGCAGATCGAGGGAAAGAAGAAGACCGTGGCATTGGTGTGGCCGGGTTACAACGAGGATGCCAATCGCGGGGTCATACGGATAGATGGCACCATACGCCGCAACGCCCAGACCAGTATCGATGAGAAGGTGGCCATACGTAAGGTGGCGGTGAAGCCAGCCCAAAAGATAGCCTTCGCCCCGACCGAGGAGCTGAGGATAATGGGCGGAGAGGAGTATCTGGGCCAGATGATGGAAGGGCGGGTCTTCTCCCGTGGAGATATAGTGGAGCTGAACGTCATGGGGAGGCGCATCGACCTGGTGGTCATGTCTCACGCCCCTGGCACGGACGCGGTGCTTCTGATCGGCGATACGGAGATCAAGATCAGCGACAAGCCTGTCAAGGAGGCCGCCACGGGCATCCCCAAGGTCACTTACGAGGATATCGGAGGGTTAGGAGACGAGGTGAAGAAGGTCCGGGAGATGATAGAGCTTCCACTTCGCCATCCGGAGCTGTTCGAGAGGCTGGGCGTGGAGGCCCCCAAAGGCGTGCTTCTGCATGGACCTCCAGGAACAGGAAAGACCCTGCTGGCGAAAGCGGTGGCAGGCGAGACCAGCGCCAACTTCGTGTCCATTGGCGGACCGGAGATCATGAGCAAGTTCTATGGCGAGAGCGAGGAGCGCCTACGCGAGATATTCAAGCAGGCCGAGGAGAACGCCCCGTCCATCATATTCATCGATGAGATCGACTCCATAGCCCCCAAGAGGGACGAGGTGTCCGGGGAGATGGAAAGGAGGATAGTGGCACAGCTCCTGGCCCTCATGGACGGACTGGAGTCCCGCGGGAAGGTGGTGGTCATAGGAGCCACCAACCGTCCGAACGCGCTGGACCCGGCGTTGCGCCGTCCTGGTCGCTTTGACCGCGAGATAGAGATAAACATACCCAATCGCGGTGGGCGTCTGGACATCCTGCAGATCCACACGCGGGGGATGCCCCTGGCTGAGGGCGTGGACCTGGAACGACTGGCGGACCTCACCCACGGTTACGCCGGGGCGGACCTGGCCGCGCTCTGCAAGGAGGCGGCCATGCATTCGCTGCGCCGCATCCTCCCTGACCTGGACCTGGAGGCCGACAGCATTCCGGCCGAAGTGCTCAATCGCATCACCGTGGTGAAGGACGACTTCTTCGCCGCACTGCGAGAGATGTCCCCATCCAGCATGCGTGAGGTGCTGATCGAGTCGCCGAACCTGCACTGGGAGGACATAGGTGGGTTGGACAGCGTCAAGGCCGAGCTGAAGGAGGCCGTGGAGTGGCCGATGAAGTATGCCGGACTTTTCGAGCATATGAGCGCTGAGCCGCCGAAGGGCGTGCTGCTCTTCGGTCCGCCGGGAACGGGCAAGACCATGCTGGCGAAGGCTGTTGCCACCGAATCAGAGAGCAACTTCATCAGCATCAAGGGACCGGAGTTCCTCAGCAAGTGGGTGGGTGAGAGCGAGAAGGCGGTGCGCGAGACCTTCCGCAAGGCCCGTCAGGCCGCACCGTGCATCATATTCATGGACGAGATAGACTCGATAGCACCGACCCGCGGAGGGGATTCCGACTCCCACGTGACCGAAAGGGTGATCTCCCAGCTGCTTACGGAGCTGGACGGTCTCGAATCCCTGCACAACGTGGTGGTGATCGCCGCGACCAACCGCCCGGACATAATCGATCAGGCGCTCCTACGGCCCGGTCGCTTCGACCGCCTGATACAGGTGGGCGCCCCGGACCTGGAGACCAGGAAGGCGATCCTGGAGGTACACTTCAAGCACAAGCCCCTGGAACCGGATGTGAACCTGCAGGACGTGGCTAACCGTACCGACGGATTCACCGGTGCGGACCTGGCGGCCATAGCCAACGAGGCGGTCATGACCGCCATACGGGAGGCGGTGGTGTCCGGCAAGGGCGAGGACCCTGAGGCCTTGAAGGAGACGAAAGTGAAAATGAAGCACGTGATGGACGCGGTGGAGAAGCACCGCCCCATCTCCCTTCAGGAGCTGAACAAGTTCCAGAAGATAGCGAAGGATTTCGAGTACGTGAGGTGATAGTATGAAAAAGACAAGGCGTGACGATGATTGGAACGACCTTTTCCGTTCCTTCGACGACGAGTTCGATGTCATGCGGGAACGCATGGACCGGTTGATGGAGGCCGCCCTGCATGGCACTGGCACCGACCCACTGGTTTACGGTTTCTCCATGAGGACGGGGGCGGACGGCCGTCCGGTGGTTCAGGAGTTCGGCAACGTGCCCAGGGCGCGCGGGCTTCCTCCCGACCCCTCCTGCCGCGAGCCGCTGACGGACGTGGTGGAGGAGACGGACAAGGTCAAAGCCATCGTAGAACTGCCAGGAGTGGAGAAACAGGATATCGACCTGCGCGCCGAGGACCGTCATTTAACGATATCGGTGGATACAGAGCGCAAGCGTTTCTGTAAGAGCCTGGAACTGCCCTGCGAGGTGCTCCCGGAAAGCGCTTCCGCAGAATATCGCAACGGGGTTCTGACGGTGGTCATGGATAAAATGCCAGCTGCTCCCAAAGGAACGAAGATAGACATCAACTGAAGGGGTTCTGGCCCCTTTCATTTTCTTGACAATAGTTATATAGAAGTTATAGCGAATTACTGAGTGTGCAGCGCGAAGAACTGATCAGGTCCGTACGTGAGCTATTGCTCCGCTCGGGATTCCACGCCTCGATGCCCCTCAAGCTGAGAAGCATCGCCTTCGACATCGTGGCCCGCAGGGACCGAAGTATTCTGTTGGTGAAGGTTCTAACCAACATAGACGCGTTCTCCAAGGAGAACGCCGAAGAGCTGAAGGTGCTGGCGGAAGCGCTGGGAGGCTCGATCATGATGGTGGGCGAGCGTTCTGGCTCCGGGGACCTGGAGCAGGGCATCGTCTACTCGCGCTTCGACATACCCATCATCGCGTTCTCCACCATGAGGGACCTTTTGATGGATGACGAGCCGCCCTTCATATTTGCCGCCCCGGGGGGATTGTACGTCCGTCTGGACAGCGAGCTGCTGCATCACATCCGCGAGGAAAGGAGCGTCAGCCTGGGAACGCTTGCGGAGGTCGCTGGCGTCTCCCGTCGTACCATACAGATGTATGAGGCCGGGATGGGGGCGATGATCGATGCGGCCCTACGCCTGGAAGAGTACCTCGGGAAGCAGATCGTGGTGCCCGTTGATCCTATGGGCTACAAACCCCCGGAACAGAAGGCCCGCCCCTTGGACATCGAGAAGTGCGACGATTTCAGCAAGAACATCTATACCATGCTCATGCAGCTGGGGTTGATGGTCAAGCCTACGGAGAAATGCCCGTTCGAGGCGCTCACGGTGGACAGGGACCTCCTCATCCTTACAGGACTGGGAAAGGACGAATCCCGTCTGGCGGACAAGGCCAAGGTGGTGGCGGACGTCTCACGCATCACTGGCAAGGAATCGGTTATATTCATCGAAAGGTTACGCACCAGGCATAGCATCGAGGGCACGGCGCTTATCGGTCGCGATGAGCTTAGAAAGATACAAGAATCTGAGCGCCTGCGCAAGATGGTCAACGCCCGGAGCGAAGTTGATGCGAGAGATTGAGCTTAACGGTTCGAGGGTTTTCATACTCCCAGTGATCAAAGGACTTGTCAGTGAGGGGGAGAAGGTACGCACGGCGATAACAGATGTCGGTCCGGAGGCCGTGGGCATCTCCATATCCAAAGAGGAACTGGAAGGATTGCGGGCGTATGACGGAGAGGAGATCGAGCTCAGCGAGCTGGAGGACACCTATCGCTCCGGTTTGGAGGAGTTCGGGGAGGTGCAGCTGCCCCCGCCCTGTTATCTGGAGGCGCTCAAGGTCTGCGATGAGCTTGGTATTCCGCTGATCCCTATCGACATGAACGAGGAACTGTTCTCAGATCGTTACTGCGAGCTGATCGGCGGATTGGAGCTTGTTAAGGAGTCCTTCTTCTCCCATCGTATCGCCAAGAAGCGCTTCGACATGGAGAGCGCCGAGGCCTTTGTCCTGGATTATGACCGCAAGGTGAACGGGGGGAAGGGCATATCGGCGTTGAACCTAGAACGCGAAAAACACATGGCTGGCATAGTGGAACAGATATCTTTGACCAGGTCCAGCGTCTTAGTGCTTGTGGAGCTGGAGCGATCTGTTATTGTGATCGAGGCGCTTGAAGCCTTATTACGATCGTCCAATACGTAGACTGCCATTATTGGATGAGGGGAAAGGAAGGGATTGAAGAGGTTTGCATATCCTTAGACAATGATCCCGCCCGCACTTATATCCAGTATTGGTTCATCCCCCAGATCGTCGATGAGGTACCTCTGCCAGGTGTACCCGGCCCAGGTTGCTGTGTTCAGCGTACCACCATAGTTCGCCCAATAAACGATCGATCCGTTATTGTTTCCGAACACTAGGTCGGTGCGGCCATTGCCGTCAATATCCTCCGCGGTCACTACACTGACACTCATTCCGGAGAGGAACGTTAACGTTGTAAGCGAGTAGAATGTTCCTTCAACGAAACCGGAGGATGGTTGATCCACGGCATAGAAGGTATTACCGACGCCAATCACTATATCCAGGTAGGTGTCGTTCCAGTCACCGAAGAACCGACCGACCTCGAAGGTCGTCACGCCAGTAGCAATGCTGGTGCTCTGCTTTACTATCTCAACGATGTTCACATCGCGGAATATCCCACTTTCCAGGACCGTTGGGGCGGTATAGTAGTCCCTGTTGTATAAAATCCAGACATCTCCGTAGCTGCTAGATGCCGTGTCCACGGTGCAAACGATGATATCGTTCGCGCCATTTCCATCGATATCGGCTATATCGAACGCCTGGATCGTTTTACCTATCTTGGACAACGTCGCAGTGCATTCGATATACATCTGACCCACCTTGATCCAATCATTGCTGGGGTCGTCCGTGGAAGGACCGGCACTTATGACTCTGACATAGACGGTATGACCTCCGATGGTGTCTGGCAACGATACCGCGGTTATTGAGGCCATGGCTCCAGTGTTAGTTATGGTCGTTATATCCGTCCAAGATGTATCATCTTCGGGTGTTATCGAGTACTGGAACTTGAACGTATCACCATCGGCCGAAGCGTTTATGGCAGTGAACAGGTTGAAGTAGTACGATGACCCAGCGGTGAGATGATATGCCCACACGTGGTTCAGCGAATCACCTGCCATATAGGTCACGTTGATGTTCATGACATCGATATTTAGCGTACTTCCAGCCCCATTGATGAATCGTACATTCAACGACGTCAATTCATTTGCATCGGAGATGAAATTGAGCGGGATCTCCAGATAGTGTTCTCCATCGGTAATGTCCGTCAGCGTCTCCCAAGTGCTGGTCGTAGCATCGAAGTACTCAAGCGGTATGCTGCTTGTGAACCCAGTTCCGCTATAATTGAGGATCATCATCACTTCGATGTCGCCCGAGGGAAGGTCGATGTATGTGCTGTCCCAGACGGTTACATTCATGACCTTGTTTTCGAGGATGGTGAATAAATCCGAATCGTTGTTGAACTTCATTTGTTCAAGATCGTCCCCCGCGGTATTAGTGCCACCAATATCCGTGGGGAAGGTGGTCACCGTGTTGTAATTGGTCTCCTCCTTGAGGAGCTCATAGACCGATGTGTCTATGTCTCCCCTGGTTTGTGTATAATCCCCGGACTCGACCGTTCCATTGATGGTGTATTCGCTACTCGCGAAATCGGATATGGTCGTGCTTCCAGAGCTGGCCTCAAGACTGATCACGTCGGCGGGATAGTAGTTCCCCGCTCCATCACTGTTTTGATAGACGATGATGGTCGATGTCGTTACTATGACAATGTCAAGGGACCTTTCAGGATCGTTTCCCGTTGTTGAAGGGGCATCCATGTCCGCGAGCCTGACGTCGACGATGGCCCCAACACCGGTGGCGATGGTCGTCTTGGTCCAATAACCATCGTTTCTATAAAGGTAGACACCAGAATTGTACGCGATTACCATATCCATGTCATCGTCCTCATCGACATTTCCCAGGTCTAGGCAGAGGTCTGAAGGAATGGTGATGCCGCTGTCTTTGTATAGGATCGCTGGAAGTGTTGTCTTGTAATATGCTCCGCCGGAAGTGGCCGTGTATATGACCGGATACAGACCAATGGCTTTCATTTTGCTTGCCGACACCTTGCCAGTAGCGACCAGTGCGGCAAAGTCGCCTATGCCGTTGTCATCAATATCACCAGCTTCAAGGGCATAAATAGCAGGATTCGAAAGGGTTCTGTCTGAGGTTGTCTCCATGATGCTCGGGGGTAGCCAGTTATTATCGTTCGTATAATAGAACAGTGTTGCTTGCGTTGCCCACGCCGAGCCTCCCGCTAGCTCTAGCCCGGCCACGATATCATATTTGGTGGTAGGAGCGTCGATATGAATGACTTTGTTAAGCAGATATGATTCACCGGTGGTCTTGAATACATCGAATCTGAGGATGTATGCATTGTTGCCTGCGATCCATTCAGCTCCGCTCGTACAATTTGATAGGTTGATCTCAAATCTGTACTTCCCAGTACTTATCCCGGTTATCTGCCATATATTGCTTACAGGTCCATTCCAGGTGGAGGCTTGCCAATCAGTGGTTCCACTTCTAGTGGGTGTAGCTGGAGCCCTTTTTAACTGCATATTCCACTCGAAGTCGCGTATCTCTACGTTTCCAGAACTGGATACGTATGAATATGTGTTTTCGGTCTCAATTTCCACATATATTTTATTGAGCTCAGAATCGCTTACGGAGAAGTCGTTGCAGATTGTGTCGTACGAACTGTCCAGATAGGTGGTTATCTTTGGGTAGCCAGTATCTTGTCCCGTTGCCTCGATCACATACATCCAACTGTTCATTGTAAATGTGTTCGACGGTGATTTACTGTCAGTGATCGTGGCGGATAAGGAATAGTTACCTGATAGAGTGGATGTATCGACTGTGCAGTTGTATACGTAATATCCGGCCACGAAATTATAGTACTTGAAAGTGACAATAGGCGATGATACAGATGAGACCGTGATCTTCGTGGTGGGGTCCATCACCTTAATTTCATTCTCACCTATTGTATTGACCACCGTCTTAGTGATCATCACAACGACGGCGTTCTGTTCGTCCCTGAGGAATACATTGGTTTTAGTCGATTTCAGATAATTGACGTCCCAATCGCTCTCCTCGAATATGGCGAACCCCTGTAGACCGCTTATATCGAAGTTGCTGAAGTCGTCATCTCCGCTACCACCTCCACCGCCTCCGCTGCTTGTGGGGTTGATCTGCAGGGTCATTATGGCCGAGTTGTAGCCATAGTCATCGGAGGCGAATATTACGATCCTCCTGTTGTCCCAATCGAAGGATGCCGCATCGGATATCTTAGCGGAGTATAGGTTCTGGGAGACCTTGGCCATCGATAAGTGGGTGTTGGATATCCCGAGGGTGGTGATATCCAGCCATACATCGGTGATCTCGTCGCCGTTGGGGTCCATGACCTGGACGAAGACCGTCAAGGACCGGTTCTCCAGCCCGGGCGATGGGGATGTGTATCTGGTACCGATGATGGGAGCCAGTTGTATGTTGGTGACCCCGCCTAACAGATCGGTCTGCCACACGATTGAGTTTGTATCTTTATCTACGATCATTATGGAAAGGCTGGTGAGAGCCTCTTCGAAATAGGTCCTGTTGCTCCATATCTCGCCAGTCTCCCATGTGTCACCTATGTCGATCAGACTATCTGAGATGTAATTTTCCTCGGTGAAAACCCCATTGACGAAAATGTATATCCCGGTGGTCCAGTTCTTTAGCGTCTGGCCGCCTTTGTGGGTGACATTGATGTAGATACTGTTGTCGTCCATGATGTTCGATAGGCTGGGCTCCAGGTCGGTGAAGGTAGACTCCGCCGGCTCTGGCATGTTGGCCACGTAGAACATTATGCTGGAGAATAGAGTGACCGTTATGGCCAGTATCAGCAGGTTGCCTATGATGTCCGATACTCCGGACCTTGATCTGCCCATCTTCTTGTTGAATTTTCTCATGGCGCCCACCGCCCAGATATAGCCCTGGCTATAGAGTAATAGTTATCCTGGGACTATTTAAATATTTACATCTGATAATTAAATAGAAAATTAATATTCTATGCCTTTCCTGGCTTCCAACCCCTCGTTGTAAGGATGTTTCTCCACGGTCATGACCGTGACCAGGTCGGCCGCCTTCCTGAGATCTTCAGGGGCGTTCCTTCCGGTGCAGATGACCTCCACTCCGCTCGAACGGGCCTGCAGGGCTTCAAGCACGTCCTGGCAGGTGGTCAACCCGAAGTATATGGCCACGTTCACCTCGTCCAGTATTATCAGGTCGTACTCGCCCGAGGAAAGGAGGGCCCGCGCGAAACCCAGGGCCCTCCTGGCGCAGTCCAGATCGTCCTGGCAGTGCTTCCCCTTGGAGATGAGCCTCCCAGATCCGAACTGGAAGACCTCCACCCCCATCTTGCGAAGCGCCACTATCTCCCCGTAATCCTCTCCCCTCTTCATGAACTGGATGACGCAAATCCTGAGATCGTGTCCCCAGGCCCGTAGCGCCAGGCCGAGCGCGGCGGTCGTCTTTCCCTTGCCTTCGCCAGTGTAAACGTGCAGAAGGCCCAGCTCACTTCCTTCCATGTTATCGATACTCCATTTGGTTCCAGGTTTTTATATATTGCAATGCTCAGTAAGGAACGGGATGATCGAACTGGAGGTCAAGGTCCCATGCACGGACCTGGTCGGACTGGAAGGTCGGCTGAAAGCTCTTGGAGCGCGGCACGTCGAGGACCTGGACCAAGTGGACCTTTACTTTTCCCATCCGGTCCGTGATTTCGGCTCGACGGACGAGGCCCTGCGCCTGAGGCGCGAGAACGAGCGTTCCCGTGTAACCTACAAGGGACCTAAGCTGGACCAGGACACCAAGATGCGGGAGGAGATCGAGCTGGAAGTGGAAGACCTCGACCGCATGTCCGTCCTGCTGGAGAGGGTCGGTTTCAAGCCCTATCTGAAGGTGGTTAAGCGCCGCACCGTCTACGACCTCGAAGGGATGCACTTCTGCCTGGACCGGGTGGAGGGGTTGGGCGATTTCGTGGAGATGGAGTACCAGGGAGAGGACCTATCGGCCGGAAAGGAGATGATAATGGACCTTAAGGCCAGACTGGGCCTGAAAGGGAACGAAAGGCGCTCCTACCTGGAGCTGCTGCTCGAAAAGGGATGACCTCGCTCACATGGAGCGGATCTTTTCGATCACAAAGTCCTTTATGACCGGTTCGTCCGGTATGGTCACCGATTTCTTGAACCGCTCTGTGCCATCGGGCAGGTAGTATCCGCGTGACAGGGAGATGAACTCGTTCTCTCCCTCGTCTGTTATGGCCTTCTTCCGCGCCACCTCGATGAAGTTGTTGCGGCCGAAAGGTATCTTCTCGGAGCTTAGGGTTACAAAATCCACTTTCTTTCCCGGCGCGTCGTCGTCCATTGCGGTTGCCTCCGTCTTGGTAGGTATGCAACATTCGGTAAAATTATAAAGGTTTGCCTTATGGATATCTCGTGCTGGCCTTTATTATGGCCATAAACGAATTCAGGCTCTGACTGACGCCGAACGGGATTATCATCGACAGTTAAAAATAGAACGCCCGGGATGGATGGGGTCATGGAGGGACAAGGTCCTGGGCGTACCTGCCCGCGGTGCTCGGCCCCGCTGCCTCCGGACGCGGCCTTCTGTCCGCGCTGTGGCACGCCGCTCAACTTCAGCGGAGATGAGCAGGCGAGGCAGTACAGTTTCTACGCTCCGTCCCCCGTGCCCATCGTCCAGAAGAGCAGCCTGCAGAGCGCCCGCGAGATAGGACGGGGCATCGGCGCCATCATGACCCTCCTCATCCTGGGCCTGGTGACGATCAACATCGGCATAATGCTGTGGGGCATGGGACTGGTCATTCCCGAAGCCCTGGAATCGGTGACCTCGCTCTTTCTTGCGCTGCCCTGGCTGTGGCGCTTCCTGGAACTGCCCGGAGCGGCGTTCGTCGTCTATTACCTTTTACTGGTAGCCGCGGTCCTGTTGTCGTACATCTTCATGCTCTACAAGGGTCGCGGAGAGTTCCCTAAGGAACTGATGTTCAAGCCCGAAAAGCACTCTCCGGCCTACGCCATTTCCACTCTCTTCATGGCCGTTCTGACCATGAACACCGCCTACCTGCTGTTATTGGGGCTTTTCGGCATAGATCCTTCCTCCGGAGGGGCGGCTGGCGAGCTCTGGGAAGAACTGTACAGCCTTCTGCGCGCCTCCGTCTGGGAGGAGGTGATCTGCAGGATACTCTACATCGGTCTCCCCCTGGGCGCGGTTTACGTCCTTAAGGGCGAGGGGGCTCCCTATCGGCGCTATGTGCTTGGAGGTGGCTTCGAGTTCGGCCCCTGGGAGAAGGTGTTCCTGGTCCTGTCATCGGCCATCTTCGCCTTGGCCCATGTGTTCAGCTGGGACCTGTACAAGGTGCCGCCCACCTTCGTGGCCGGCTTGGCCTTGGGATACCTTTTCTTGAAGTATGGGGTGTACGCCAGCATCATGCTGCACTTCTTCATAGATTACCTGACCATGCCGCTAGAGGTCTGGCCCGGGGACAGTTCGACTGTGGTCCTGGGGCTTTTCATGTTGGTGCTCATGGTCGTAGGCGCGGTCTACCTGGGTTACTATGCGGTGCGCGCCACGGAGCTGTTCACCGGACATACCATATTGAAGTGGGGGGACAAGCGCCCTTCGGCCGTATACTACCAGCCTCTTTCCTCCGGCGCGACCTACATACCTTACGACGGCCCTTTGACCGCCCCGGCCTTCGGTTTCGTCTGCCGTTATTGCGGGGGTACGGAGGCGAGGTACACTGACGGTAAGTTCATCTGTTCTCGCTGCGGAAAGGAGAACTGATTCATTCCAGGAAAGAAAGTGCAGCGTTCAGCCGTTCCTTTGAGATGAGCGACCGTTCCAGTTCCCTCGCCTCTATGACGTAACGGCCATGGTAGGGGCGGAACTCGGCCAGCCATCTACGGAAGTCTATGTTGCCCTCTCCAATGACCAAGTGGCGGTCCAGGTCGCCCACGTTGTCATGCACGTGCATGTTTATGAAGCGGTCCTTGATCTCCAGAAAATCAGGTATGTTGCCGGCGGTGTTAGCATGACCTAGGTCGAAGCACACCCCAAGCTCGGTGCCTTCCAGAAAATGGACCAGCTCGGAGGGCGTCTTGGCCATGGCCACCGGCATATCCGGCATGTTCTCCAGAGCCACCCTTAAGCCCAGGTCCTGCCTTTTTGCGTCTATGGTCCTCAGAGACTCGAGGGTGGCGGCCACTGCCGCCTCCCGGTCCAAGCGGGTGAGCGGGGACAGGAAACCGGGGTGCACGGTCACCAGGTCCACGCCCATCCGGTGGGCTAGCTCCAGGCACTCCACCACC
>Ga0209269_1001146_pt1 | contig 15370 bp, 14 predicted proteins | sample MTBAKMMethaMetaG_FD_187455 | JGI IMG/M metagenome (GOLD analysis project Ga0209269, IMG submission 187455) | Enrichment culture microbial communities from Arthur Kill intertidal strait, New Jersey, USA, that are MTBE-degrading - MTBE-AKM (Arthur... | ecosystem: Environmental > Aquatic > Marine >... | reverse complement strand
GTGTGACCGAGGTCACCATCAGGAACCGCTATAAGGAGCTGACGGACAAGTTGGGCATCGAGATTCAGCTCTGACCCGTAAACCTCTTATCTTCTTAACATTTTAATGGATTGCGATCTGGTCCCATCAGAGGTGTTAGATTTGAAGATAAAAAAACCAATCCTACTGTTGCCATCCATCGGAGTGATATTGGCTGGACTCGTCCTGATCATATCCCCGGTCACTGCGATCTTCATGTTCAGGTCGATAAGCACCGTCGTCGGGATCATCATGATGTTGATCTTCGCCGTGGTGGGGATATGGGAGATATCCCTCTCCCGTACCATCGCTGGCACCCAGGTGGGGGAATGGTCTGGCATCATGAAAACATTGATGGTGGCCATCTTCCTGCGGTTGATCGCCCTGCTTTTGACCGACGATCTGATCCAGGTCCTGAACCTGGTGGCACTGGGCCTGGAAGGCATGTCCTTCGCACTGGTCTACGTGTACCGCCAGGTATTCATGCCTTCCGATGAGGAGGTCGAAGCGGCCCTGAAGCGCTTCTCTTCTGTGTCCGTTAAGACGGTCGCTCAGTGTCCCAAGTGTTCGGCGGTGGTGGAAGCCGATTGGACCCTCTGCCCGGATTGCGGTACTCGCCTTCCCCACTTCTGCCCTAGTTGCGGCACCGAGATCAAGGAAGGAGATACGAGCTGCTGCAAATGTGGATTGGCCATCGAGGTGCCTACCTCGTTGCTACAGACCGTGGATACCCTGCGCAAGACAGCTGAGATGGACGCCGCTCCCGAGACGCGCTCGGCGCGCTATGCGAGGTTGGGGGATGGTTTGCTCAAGGTAGGGCAGCTGGATGAGGCGGTCGAGGCCTTCAGGACCGCCATCCATTTCACCCAGTTCGACCGCAAGCGCACCAATTTCATGGTCAAGATGGCCGTGGTGATGGCCAACAAGGGCAGGACCTCGGAGGCGGACCAGCTTCTGGACGCCGCACTCCAGCTCGACCCTGAGGACGTGGCCGGAGCGAAACGGGTAATGGCCGAACTTCGAAAGGAACCTGGTGCGACATGCCCGGCCTAAGGCCGGACGCGGGTTAGCTTTACGTAATGCAACTGCTCGCCGGAACTGGCGAACAGTATCTCTTTTTTAACCCCATGGGCCAGACGTACGGCGCGTGAGATCTCCGCCCACACCGTGGAATAATCATCAGGGACCACATGTACCAGATATCTGGAGTGGTGTTTGGACGGGTTCCCCTCATACACACGGAAATGGGTGCCGTACTTGAACCCGGTCTTCACCACCATGCCCCGGGACCTCAGGTCCTGGTAGGCCCTCATACGCATATCGAAATCAGGCTGTGATCGCTTGGCGTTGCTAAGGAAGCCCTTCTCCCCCAACTTCTGGCCGGAGCGAATGGAACGCACCTCTAGCCTGCCCTTGTTCATGAGATAGGCCGTCTCCAGCAGGGACAGCTGTAGCATCGGACCGATCTTCTTACCGTAGAATCCGTTCTCGTACAGCCGGTCAGCCTCCGAACCGAGCACTATCACCACATCGTCGATGAGCGCGCCCTCGGCGGTGGTGGGCTCCTCTTCGGTCAGCCCATGCGGTTCCGCCCCTTCCACCGTGTAATATGTTATGTCCCCCTCTTCGTCAACCACTCCCAGAAGCAGGTCCTTGCGGGTGCGCTGGGAGGTCTCGCTCTTCTCCAACAGGGCGGCGATGTTGAATATGTCCCTTTCTGAGATGGCCAGCACCCAGTTCTTTGCCTGGGAGTTGTGTGGAGAGGCCCCTCGGGAGTACACCCGGAAATTAAAGTCCCCCTGGTCCAGTTTGACGATGTATCCCCTCTGGCGAAGGTCGCGGTAGACCACATAGCGGGACTGCAGTCCTTCCATGGAGCGGGCTACGCGGCGGTACAGCGCAGCGTGGTCAAGTTCCTTTCCGCCGGAATGGACTACCAGTTTTCCGCATTCCAGGAGATAGAGGGCCTCGAGAAGGTCGAGCTCCAGGCCACCACCGGGGCGGGGGTAGCCATAATATCCTTTGTTGTAGACCTGGCTGCCCTCGGCCATGTCAGCGACTATTACACTGTCGCCCATCAGCTCGCCCGACATGCCACTTGAACGATGTCCCTTAGTTAAATCTTCCCGCCCTCCGAGATTTATATATACTAAATGTTCACAATTATTAGATGTAAACATAAGGTTGCATAGTTGGTGTAACATGGACGAGCTTGACATATTGCTTTCAGTGATCGAGAACCCCACCCGGAGACGGATATTGGAGGCGTTGGTGCGCGAACCGCACTATCCTCTGCAGCTCTCACGGGAGCTTGGGCTGAGCCAGCAGGGCATAATGAAGCACCTGAGAATGCTGGAGGAACTGGACATGGTGCGTTCCTTCTCCGAGGAGAGCGATCAGGGGGGACCTTCGCGTCGTCGATACTTCCCGACCGCCCGCTTCACCATGGTGGTGGACCTGGGACCGGGGCTCTTCAACACCGAGATCGCCGTGAGGCCGTTCGAAGACATGCCTCCGGAGAAGGATCTTCCGGAGGACGGGCGTCGCATCATGGACCTCAGAGAGGAGCTGGGTGAGATAGACCGGGAGCTGGAAGGCATCAAGGAACGTCGGTCGCAGCTGATAGCCGAGAAGGAAGGGGTCCTGGAAGAGGTGGGGCGCATGGTCGACGCCTCCTTTCCGGACTATCAGAGCCGGAAGGTGATTTACGAGTTCGTACTGCACCCGGACATAAATGGCAAGGACCTGGCCCGAGGGCTGGGGCTTAGAGACGATATCGTGGAAAGGATACTTCAGAAACTAGAGGGGGAGAAAGATGGCGATTGAGAGCGAACTGGAGAGGTACCTGAAGGAGATCAGACGAATAGGCAGCGATCTGGAAAAGGCGATGCGATCGGCCGCTTCGGAGATGGACCGCTTAGGACGGGAGGCCCTCAACGACGCGGCGGAGAACGCCAAGAAGGGAGGCAAGGAGGCCGAACAGGCCCTGCTGAGGTTGGAGAGGGAGCTGAAGGAGGGCGGCCCGAACATCAAGAAGGAGATGGAGGACCTGCAGCGTCGCATGAACGAGGCTGCGACCAAAGTGGAGCAAGAGATAAAGAGGCACGTTAAGTAATATTTATATAGAAGCACAAACAGTAATGTATTGTACTAAGAGTAAACAACTCTTAGTTGATATGTGAAGAGGTGAAACGAAATGTCAGGAACTAGAAAAGAGCCTGTGGAGCTGGCTCCCCGTATCTGGACCTGGAGCCCGACCTCCGTGTTCGAGGAGATGGACCGACTGCTGAACGAAATGCGTTCGGGGTTTGTGCTGCCCGTACACGACATTTTGCACAAAGAGGGCACCAGGATGCCGAGCGTGGACCTGAGGGAGGAGGAGGACCGTTTCCTGATCCAGGCGGACATGCCAGGCATGAGCAAGGATAATGTGTCCATAGAGATGGACGGAGATGTCCTGAAGATCACCGCCAGTAAGGAGCACGAGCTGGAGGAGAAGGAAAAGGGATACATTCGTCGGGAGAGAGGAAGCATGCGCTTCTTCCGCCAGGTGCGCCTGCCGGAGAACGTCGACGAGGACAATATCAAGGCGAAGATGGAGAACGGCGTTCTGGAGGTCTCCCTGCCCAAGAAGCCGGTGACCGAAGAGAAGAAGAGCAAGATCGAGGTGGAGTGAAGACCTCCGCCTATAAGGTAACGAGTGAAGTAAATGAGTTCGTCAGATAAGGTATTGAAGGTGTCCGAGGCCAAGTCCAAGGACGCTGGACGTGGGATCGCCAGGGTAGACCCAGCTGTCATGGAGGCCTTGGGCCTCAACGCAGGCGACGTAGTGCAGATCGAGGGAAAGAAGAAGACCGTGGCATTGGTGTGGCCGGGTTACAACGAGGATGCCAATCGCGGGGTCATACGGATAGATGGCACCATACGCCGCAACGCCCAGACCAGTATCGATGAGAAGGTGGCCATACGTAAGGTGGCGGTGAAGCCGGCCCAAAAGATAGCCTTCGCCCCGACCGAGGAGCTGAGGATAATGGGCGGAGAGGAGTATCTGGGCCAGATGATGGAAGGGCGGGTCTTCTCCCGTGGAGACATAGTGGAGCTGAACGTCATGGGGAGGCGCATCGACCTGGTGGTCATGTCCCACGCCCCTGGCACGGACGCAGTGCTTCTGATCGGCGATACAGAGATCAAGATCAGCGACAAGCCTGTCAAGGAGGCCGCCACGGGTATCCCCAAGGTCACCTACGAGGACATCGGAGGGTTAGGAGACGAGGTGAAGAAGGTCCGGGAGATGATAGAGCTTCCACTTCGCCATCCGGAGCTGTTCGAGAGGTTGGGAGTGGAGGCCCCCAAAGGCGTACTTCTGCATGGACCTCCAGGAACAGGAAAGACCCTGCTGGCGAAAGCGGTGGCAGGCGAGACCAGCGCCAACTTCGTGTCCATTGGCGGACCGGAGATCATGAGCAAGTTCTATGGTGAGAGCGAGGAGCGCCTACGCGAGATATTCAAGCAGGCCGAGGAGAACGCCCCGTCCATCATATTCATCGATGAGATCGACTCCATCGCCCCCAAGAGGGACGAGGTGTCCGGGGAGATGGAAAGAAGGATAGTGGCACAGCTCCTGGCCCTCATGGACGGACTGGAGTCCCGCGGGAAGGTGGTGGTCATAGGAGCCACCAACCGTCCGAACGCGTTGGACCCGGCGTTGCGCCGTCCTGGTCGCTTCGACCGCGAGATAGAGATAAACATACCCAATCGCGGTGGGCGTCTGGACATCCTGCAGATCCACACGCGGGGGATGCCCCTGGCTGAGGGCGTCGACCTGGAACGGCTGGCGGACCTCACTCATGGTTACGCCGGGGCGGACCTGGCCGCGCTCTGCAAGGAGGCGGCCATGCATTCGCTGCGCCGCATCCTCCCTGACCTGGACCTGGAGGCCGACAGCATACCGGCCGAAGTGCTCAATCGCATCACCGTGGTGAAGGACGACTTCTTCGCCGCACTGCGAGAGATGTCCCCATCCAGCATGCGTGAGGTGCTGATCGAGTCGCCGAACCTGCACTGGGAGGACATAGGTGGGTTGGACAGCGTCAAGGCCGAGCTGAAGGAGGCCGTGGAGTGGCCGATGAAGTATGCCGGACTTTTCGAGCATATGAGCGCTGAGCCGCCGAAGGGCGTGCTGCTCTTCGGTCCGCCGGGAACGGGCAAGACCATGCTGGCGAAGGCTGTTGCCACCGAATCAGAGAGCAACTTCATCAGCATCAAGGGACCGGAGTTCCTCAGCAAGTGGGTGGGTGAGAGCGAGAAGGCGGTGCGCGAGACCTTCCGCAAGGCCCGTCAGGCCGCACCGTGCATCATATTCATGGACGAGATAGACTCGATAGCACCGACCCGCGGAGGGGATTCCGACTCCCACGTGACCGAAAGGGTGATCTCCCAGCTGCTTACGGAGCTGGACGGTCTCGAATCCCTGCACAACGTGGTGGTGATCGCCGCGACCAACCGCCCGGACATAATCGATCAGGCGCTCCTACGGCCCGGTCGCTTCGACCGCCTGATACAGGTGGGCGCCCCGGACCTGGAGACCAGGAAGGCGATCCTGGAGGTACACTTCAAGCACAAGCCCCTGGAACCGGATGTGAACCTGCAGGACGTGGCTAACCGTACCGACGGATTCACCGGTGCGGACCTGGCGGCCATAGCCAACGAGGCGGTCATGACCGCCATACGGGAGGCGGTGGTGTCCGGCAAGGGCGAGGACCCTGAGGCCTTGAAGGAGACGAAAGTGAAAATGAAGCACGTGATGGACGCGGTGGAGAAGCACCGCCCCATCTCCCTTCAGGAGCTGAACAAGTTCCAGAAGATAGCGAAGGATTTCGAGTACGTGAGGTGATAGTATGAAAAAGACAAGGCGTGACGATGATTGGAACGACCTTTTCCGTTCCTTCGACGACGAGTTCGATGTCATGCGGGAACGCATGGACCGGTTGATGGAGGCCGCCCTGCATGGCACTGGCACCGACCCACTGGTTTACGGTTTCTCCATGAGGACGGGGGCGGACGGCCGTCCGGTGGTTCAGGAGTTCGGCAACGTGCCCAGGGCGCGCGGGCTTCCTCCCGACCCCTCCTGCCGCGAGCCGCTGACGGACGTGGTGGAGGAGACGGACAAGGTCAAAGCCATCGTAGAACTGCCAGGAGTGGAGAAACAGGATATCGACCTGCGCGCCGAGGACCGTCATTTAACGATATCGGTGGATACAGAGCGCAAGCGTTTCTGTAAGAGCCTGGAACTGCCCTGCGAGGTGCTCCCGGAAAGCGCTTCCGCAGAATATCGCAACGGGGTTCTGACGGTGGTCATGGATAAAATGCCAGCTGCTCCCAAAGGAACGAAGATAGACATCAACTGAAGGGGTTCTGGCCCCTTTCATTTTCTTGACAATAGTTATATAGAAGTTATAGCGAATTACTGAGTGTGCAGCGCGAAGAACTGATCAGGTCCGTACGTGAGCTATTGCTCCGCTCGGGATTCCACGCCTCGATGCCCCTCAAGCTGAGAAGCATCGCCTTCGACATCGTGGCCCGCAGGGACCGAAGTATTCTGTTGGTGAAGGTTCTAACCAACATAGACGCGTTCTCCAAGGAGAACGCCGAAGAGCTGAAGGTGCTGGCGGAAGCGCTGGGAGGCTCGATCATGATGGTGGGCGAGCGTTCTGGCTCCGGGGACCTGGAGCAGGGCATCGTCTACTCGCGCTTCGACATACCCATCATCGCGTTCTCCACCATGAGGGACCTTTTGATGGATGACGAGCCGCCCTTCATATTTGCCGCCCCGGGGGGATTGTACGTCCGTCTGGACAGCGAGCTGCTGCATCACATCCGCGAGGAAAGGAGCGTCAGCCTGGGAACGCTTGCGGAGGTCGCTGGCGTCTCCCGTCGTACCATACAGATGTATGAGGCCGGGATGGGGGCGATGATCGATGCGGCCCTACGCCTGGAAGAGTACCTCGGGAAGCAGATCGTGGTGCCCGTTGATCCTATGGGCTACAAACCCCCGGAACAGAAGGCCCGCCCCTTGGACATCGAGAAGTGCGACGATTTCAGCAAGAACATCTATACCATGCTCATGCAGCTGGGGTTGATGGTCAAGCCTACGGAGAAATGCCCGTTCGAGGCGCTCACGGTGGACAGGGACCTCCTCATCCTTACAGGACTGGGAAAGGACGAATCCCGTCTGGCGGACAAGGCCAAGGTGGTGGCGGACGTCTCACGCATCACTGGCAAGGAATCGGTTATATTCATCGAAAGGTTACGCACCAGGCATAGCATCGAGGGCACGGCGCTTATCGGTCGCGATGAGCTTAGAAAGATACAAGAATCTGAGCGCCTGCGCAAGATGGTCAACGCCCGGAGCGAAGTTGATGCGAGAGATTGAGCTTAACGGTTCGAGGGTTTTCATACTCCCAGTGATCAAAGGACTTGTCAGTGAGGGGGAGAAGGTACGCACGGCGATAACAGATGTCGGTCCGGAGGCCGTGGGCATCTCCATATCCAAAGAGGAACTGGAAGGATTGCGGGCGTATGACGGAGAGGAGATCGAGCTCAGCGAGCTGGAGGACACCTATCGCTCCGGTTTGGAGGAGTTCGGGGAGGTGCAGCTGCCCCCGCCCTGTTATCTGGAGGCGCTCAAGGTCTGCGATGAGCTTGGTATTCCGCTGATCCCTATCGACATGAACGAGGAACTGTTCTCAGATCGTTACTGCGAGCTGATCGGCGGATTGGAGCTGGTTAAGGAGTCCTTCTTCTCCCATCGTATCGCCAAGAAGCGCTTCGACCTGGAGAGCGCCGAGGCCTTTGTCTTGGATTATGACCGCAAGGTGAACGGAGGGAAGGGGATGTCCGCCCTGAACGGGGAAAGGGAAGAGCACATGGCAGAGGTTGTTTTGGACCTGTCCTCCCGCGGTCAAAAGATATTGTTGGTCGTTGAGCTTGAGCGATGCCTTGGGCTATTCGACCGATTATAGTAATGGAAAAGGGTTTGGGACCGCCCATCTCAAATGGTGAACGTGGCCGCATCCATGGCATTTATACTGCTACTTAGTACGTCTATGAGATACGTCTGCCAACCGTAACTTGTTGTGTACCCCTCATAGTTGGCCCACATAATGATCCGGCCATCGTACGTACCGAAGAGGAGGTCGCACCTACGATTGCCATCCACATCCAGGGCTAACATGGTGGTTATCGGCCCAGATGTGGGTTCCAGAAAGTCCATGTTGACAAGTGTGTAATCAGTCTTGTCGATCATATTGATGGCATAGACATTACTGCGCACCTTGGAGTCCCAGGACTGGTCGGAGAACACGATATCGAGGTACTCATCTTCGTAGGGGTTGAAGAAACTTCCAGCAACGATGGTCCACTGGTTCGTGGTGCTAAGCGGTCCTTTCACATCGGATTCGTAGTATTGAACGATATTCTCCTCTCTGAATATACCGCTGGTCTTTACTATGACCCCCCCACCTATGTCTTTAAACCAGATGTCATTGTAAAGAACCCATACCTGCCCTATCTTGTCCTTTACTCCAACGTTGACATAGGTACCGACTACGATGTCCGTGCTGTCGTCTCCATTAACATCTGCCAGATCGAAGGTCTGGATGGCCGATCCGATTTCTGTTGTGACTGCGTTGGTACGGAAGTACATCTGTGAGACCTTCACGCTGTTCGGGTTGGGGTTGTTGTTCAAGGCGTAACCAGTGTCAACCACGCGCACATAGACGACCCCATTGATGGATGAGGGAAGAGCGTAGGTCTTGAACCCGAAGGTCGTGCTGTCTATGACCACGTTGGTCATATTATTCCAAGTTTCCCTGTCCTCGGAGTATTGGAACTGGAAGGTGTCCCCGTCCGAGGACGTTCCACCCATTGCAGCATAGACCGAGAACAGTTGGTTCGCCCCGGATGTGACCTGGAAGGTCCATTCGTGGGATAGTGAGTCACCGACAACCCATGTTACGTTGATCTTCCAGGAGTAGAAATCGACGGTATCCACGTCAGGAGATCCACCGTTAATGTATCTTACCTTAAGGTCCGTGAGCTTCTCAGCTGTGGTGAAGTTGGATGTGAGGTTCCATGCGGCCTCCTTGAATTCACCCAGGGTATCTTCGATGGTCATCATCGGGTACCAGGCCATAGTTGTTGGATCATACCATTCCAGGGCCTTGTCAGCGGTGTAACCGTTGGTGGTATAGTTGACGATGAACTCGACCTTTAAAGTGTTGAAAGCATCGCTGATGTCGGTCTGGTCACCGAATATTACTGATGCCACATCATTATAGCCAACGGTGTAAGGTAGATCGTCAGTGTCACTGAGCTGGATGATGGGGTCATTGACGTTGTTGATTGGGGCGTCCCAAGTGTTCTTATCCGTTGGATAAACTGAGCTCGTTCGTAATGATATCTCTTCGGTGATCTGCTCATAGATCTGAGAATCCGCTATCCCTTGTGTGTTGACGAACGGATTGGCGGTTATAGGGTAAGAGCTCAAAATGCCTTCGAACGTCTGCTCAGATATCGCGTAATCGAACATAGTCGCGCTCGTTCCAGCAAGTTTGATCATATTGGATACGTTGAAATTTCCTATAAGGTCTACATTGCGGTAAATACGGAGTTCGGCTCCGGCCGCTAATACTATGTCCAAAGACCTCTCCGGGTCGTTCCCTTCGGTTTCAGGGGGGTCCATGTCTCCTAGTTGAACTCCCACGATACCGGTTATACCAGAATCTATCTGAGAAACGGCCCAATATCCAGCATTCCTGTATAGCCATAAGCCTCCATTGTAGGTCATGACAATATCGAGGCGATCGTCCTGATCAATGTTCCCCAACACTAGATTGAAATCAGAAGGAGGTGCCCCGCTGAAGAGAGCCCCTGCTATTATGGTCTGCAGCCATCCACCATTGGGTTGACTAATGAAAGCGTATACGTACGTTCCCTTGGTAGGTGAACCGTTAACGTCGTCATATACAACGACCACCGCGTCACCCCTACCATCGGCATTCAGATCCCCCGCCTGCACGACCAGGGCCTCTGGATTATAAGAGACCTTACTTGGGGTTGATATTAGGACGTCGGGAGGACCCCATGAGTTATCGTTCGTATAGTAAAGTAAGGAGATGAGTCCGGACCATGCAGAATTAGACGAAGTAGATGGCATACTACCCACGACGAGGTCTAATTTGGTAGTGGGGGAATCGATATTGATCGTCGCGGTCAATAGATGGGTCTCGGCGGTGGTCTTGAACACGTCGAACTTCAAAAAGTACGCGTTATCTCCGGGTAGCCAGGCATATCCATCGGTGGCGTTCTGTAGATTGATTACAAAACGATACACGCCCGGCCCTCTATCAGTGGGGGTGGGTAGTACCTGCCATAGGTTACTCACCGGTCCGTTCCAGTTTACGACCGAAGAGGCATCTGTTGGAGAAGCCACTGTTCTCCGGATCTGTGTGTTCGCATATGATTCCTGTATTTCGACGTAACCGGAGTTTAAAATATATGAACCGGTCAGGTCCGTCTGTATCTCCACATAGATTTTGTTATTCGTTGGGGAGTATGTACTAAATCTGGTGGTGGGTATGCTGAATGCACTGTCCCTGTACGTTACTATTTTCGGGTTACCGGGGGCATCATTGGGGTCTATCCTAACGTAGATGTTAGTGTTGATCTGCAGCGTGTGGCCAGTCGGTTGATAGGTATCGGTTATGACCGCTGAGACCGTATAGTATCGACTGATTTCAGGTAGATCTATTGTGTGGATGGTGACGTTGTAAATATAGTATCCAGCTACGTTCTTGTAGAATACGAATTCATTGCCAGTTATGGAGGATACCTCTGGGATGACCTGCTTGTTGGCCGGGTTGAGCACCAGGAGGGTGTTCTCTTTATCCGCATTCACAACAAGCTTGCTGATTAGGACGACCACCGCATTCTCTATCGGTCGGGTGAACTCGGTCTGTTGCGTTGCACCAAGACGGTACTCCTCCCAGTCCTGCAATTCGAATATTGCGAAACCCTGTAGGCCACTTATATTAAAGTTGGTAAAGTCATCTCCGTCCTCACCATTGTTGCCTCCATCCGTTGTTCTGAGAGCTCGGATAGTCATAAGCGCTTGACTGCTCAATCCAGTATCATCGGTGGCGTTGATGCTTATGGGCATCCGGTTCCATTCCGAACGGACCCGTATAGGCAGGTCATTGTACCAAACCTTGGCACGGGTAGGGTCTTTGATTAATGGGTAGACATCATATGCCTCAAGCCCATCGAGGCTGGAAAGATCTAACGTGACCGATGTTATTTCATCATTGTTGGGGTCAGTGACCGTAACATAGATCTGCATTGTTTCGTTCTCAAAACCGATCTCAGGATCGGTCCATCTTTGAGTGATGATCGGCGGAAGAGCAACGTCGGTCTCACCTCCAATCAAATCGGATTGCCAGACTATGGAGTTGGTGTCTTTATCCACTATCATGATGGATAATGAATCTATGTCCATTGAGACCAGCAATAGTCTATACGCCCATACCTCCCCAGTTTGCCACTCTTCGCCCAGGGCATTGACCCCGCTGCTGATTAGCAGCTCTCCCATAAACGTACCATCAAGGAAGAGGTAGATTCCGGTTGTATGCTCGTTTAAAGGCTGACCCCCTTTGTGGGTCACATTCACCCAAATTGAGTAGGAACCATCATCGTCAATGACATTAGAGAGCTTTGGCTCCAGGTCGGTGAAGGTAGACTCTGCCGGCTCTGGCATGTTGGCCACGTAGAACATTATGCTGGAGAATAGAGTGACCGTTATGGCCAGTATCAGCAGGTTGCCTATGATGTCCGATACTCCGGACCTTGATCTGCCCATCTTCTTGTTGAATTTTCTCATGGCGCCCACCGCCCAGATATAGCCCTGGCTATAGAGTAATAGTTATCCTGGGACTATTTAAATATTTACATCTGATAATTAAATAGAAAATTAATATTCTATGCCTTTCCTGGCTTCCAACCCCTCGTTGTAAGGATGTTTCTCCACGGTCATGACCGTGACCAGGTCGGCCGCCTTCCTGAGATCTTCAGGGGCGTTCCTTCCGGTGCAGATGACCTCCACTCCGCTCGAACGGGCCTGCAGGGCTTCAAGCACGTCCTGGCAAGTGGTCAACCCGAAGTATATGGCCACGTTCACCTCGTCCAGTATTATCAGGTCGTACTCGCCGGAGGACAGGAGGGCACGCGCGAAACCCAGGGCTCTCCTGGCGCAGTCCAGATCGTCCTGGCAGTGCTTCCCCTTGGTTATGAGCCTCCTAGATCCGAACTGGAAGACCTCCACCCCCATCTTCCGAAGCGCCACTATCTCTCCGTAATCCTCTCCCCTCTTCATGAACTGGACGACGCAAATCCTGAGATCGTGTCCCCAGGCCCGTAGCGCCAGACCGAGCGCGGCGGTCGTCTTTCCCTTGCCTTCGCCGGTGTAAACGTGCAGAAGGCCCAGCTCACTTCCTTCCATATTATCGATACTCCATTTGGTTCCAGGTTTTTATATATTGCAATGGTCAGTAAGGAGCGGGATGATCGAACTGGAGGTCAAGGTCCCATGCACGGACCTGGTCGGACTGGAAGGTCGGCTGAAAGCTCTTGGAGCACGGCATGTCGAGGACCTGGACCAAGTGGACCTTTACTTTTCCCACCCTGTCCGTGATTTCGGCTCGACGGACGAGGCCCTGCGCCTGAGGCGGGAGAACGAGCGCTCCCGTGTTACCTACAAGGGACCTAAGCTGGACCTGGACACCAAGATGCGGGAGGAGATCGAGCTGGAAGTGGAAGACCTCGACCGCATGTCCATCCTGCTGGAGAGGGTCGGTTTCAAGCCCTATCTGAAGGTGGCGAAGCGCCGCACCGTCTACGACCTCGAAGGGATGCACTTCTGCCTGGACCGGGTGGAGGGGCTGGGCGATTTCGTGGAGATGGAGTACCAGGGAGAGGACCTATCGGCCGGAAAGGAGATGATAATGGACCTTAAGGCCAGACTGGGCCTGAAAGGGAACGAAAGGCGCTCCTACCTGGAGCTGCTGCTCGAAAAGGGATGACCTCGCTCACATGGAGCGGATCTTTTCGATCACAAAGTCCTTTATGACCGGTTCGTCCGGTATGGTCACCGATTTCTTGAACCGCTCTGTGCCATCGGGCAGGTAGTATCCGCGTGACAGGGAGATGAACTCGTTCTCTCCCTCGTCTGTTATGGCCTTCTTCCGCGCCACCTCGATGAAGTTGTTGCGGCCGAAAGGTATCTTCTCGGAGCTTAGGGTTACAAAATCCACTTTCTTTCCCGGCGCGTCGTCGTCCATTGCGGTTGCCTCCGTCTTGGTAGGTATGCAACATTCGGTAAAATTATAAAGGTTTGCCTTATGGATATCTCGTGCTGGCCTTTATTATGGCCATAAACGAATTCAGGCTCTGACTGACGCCGAACGGGATTATCATCGACAGTTAAAAATAGAACGCCCGGGATGGATGGGGTCATGGAGGGACAAGGTCCTGGGCGTTCCTGCCCGCGGTGCTCGGCCCCGCTGCCTCCGGACGCGGCCTTCTGCCCGCGCTGTGGCACGCCGCTCAAATTCAGCGGAGATGAGCTGGCGAGGCAGTACAGTTACTACGCTCCGTCCCCCGTGCCCATCGTCCAAAAGAGCAGCCTGCAGAGCGCCCGCGAGATAGGACGGGGCATCGGCGCCATCATGACCCTCCTCATCCTGGGCCTGGTGACGATCAACATCGGCATAATGCTGTGGGGCATGGGGCTGGTTATTCCCGAAGCCCTGGAATCGGTGACCTCGCTCTTTCTTGCGCTGCCCTGGCTGTGGCGCTTCCTGGAACTGCCCGGAGCGGCGTTCGTCGTCTATTACCTTTTACTGGTGGCCGCGGTCCTGTTGTCGTACATCTTCATGCTCTACAAGGGTCGTGGAGAGTTCCCTAAGGAACTGATGTTCAAGCCCGAAAAGCACTCTCCAGCCTACGCCATTTCCACTCTCTTCATGGCCGTTCTGACCATGAACACCGCCTACCTGCTGTTACTGGGGCTCTTCGGCATAGATCCTTCCTCGGGAGGGGCGGCGGGCGAGCTCTGGGAGGAACTGTACAGCCTTCTGCGCGCCTCCGTCTGGGAGGAGGTGATCTGCAGGATACTCTACATCGGTCTCCCCCTGGGCGCGGTTTACGTCCTTAAGGGCGAGGGAGCTCCCTATCGGCGCTATGTGCTTGGAGGCGGCTTCGAGTTCGGCCCCTGGGAGAAGGTGTTCCTGGTCCTGTCCTCGGCCATCTTCTCCTTGGCCCATGTGTTCAGCTGGGACCTGTACAAGGTACCGCCTACCTTCGTGGCCGGCTTGGCCTTGGGATACCTTTTCTTGAAGTATGGGGTGTACGCCAGCATCATGCTTCACTTCTTCATAGATTACCTGACCATGCCGCTGGAGGTCTGGCCCGGGGACAGTTCGACCGTGGTCCTGGGGCTGTTCATGTTGGTGCTCATGGCAGTAGGCGCGGTCTACCTGGGTTACTACGCGGTGCGCGCCACGGAGCTGTTCACCGGACATACCATATTGAAGTGGGGGGACAAGCGGCCTTCGGTCGTATACTACCAGCCCCTCTCCCCCGGGGCGGCGTACAAACCATATGACGGTCCGTTGACCGCCCCGGCCTTCGGTTACGTCTGCCGTTATTGCGGGGGCACGGAGGCGAGGTACACTGACGGTAAGTTCATCTGTTCTCGCTGCGGAAAGGAGAACTGATTCATTCCAGGGAAGAAAGTGCAGCGTTCAGTCGTTCCTTTGAGATGAGCGACCGTTCCAGCTCCCTCGCCTCTATGACGTAACGGCCATGGTAGGGGCGGAACTCGGCCAGCCATCTGCGGAAGTCTATGTTGCCCTCTCCAATGACCAAGTGGCGGTCCAGGTCGCCCACGTTGTCATGCACGTGCATGTTGATGAAGCGGTCCTTGATCTCCAGAAAATCAGGTATGTTGCCGGCGGTGTTGGCATGACCTAGGTCGAAGCACACCCCAAGCTGGGTGCCTTCCAGGAAATGGACCAGCTCGGAGGGCGTCTTGGCCATGGCCACCGGCATATCCGGCATGTTCTCCAGAGCCACCCTTAAGCCCAGGTCCTGCCTTTTTGCGTCTATGGTCTCCAGAGACTCGAGGGTGGCGGCCACTGCCGCCTCCCGGTCCAAGCGGGTGAGCGGGGACAGGAAACCGGGGTGCACGGTCACCAGGTCCACGCCCATCCGGTGGGCTAGCTCCAGGCACTCCACCACC
>Ga0209269_1001144_pt1 | contig 15387 bp, 15 predicted proteins | sample MTBAKMMethaMetaG_FD_187455 | JGI IMG/M metagenome (GOLD analysis project Ga0209269, IMG submission 187455) | Enrichment culture microbial communities from Arthur Kill intertidal strait, New Jersey, USA, that are MTBE-degrading - MTBE-AKM (Arthur... | ecosystem: Environmental > Aquatic > Marine >... | reverse complement strand
GTCAACATTTCACCGATTTGTGAAAGATGGATTTTATCCCGCGGATTGGGGATGCGGTGATGCAACTAGCTTTGCTGTGATGGGGGAGTAAAGCAGGCTGGGAGGCAATCATAGAATAACACAAAATGGGTTATCGGTGGATTGCGGGGCTGCATCCTCTCATATAGGTCATTACTCTTGAGCCCCTGCACCCACCCTACCAATACTGGATTAATTAATCCAGCCAGTAGCATGGGAATTCACCTGTAGGGTGGGTGCAGGGCGGTCATAAATCCGCAATTTCAATCGGCTTTGAACCGCCCGTAACCCACCAAAAAATTGGATAAAGGTGGATTGCGGTGGAGATGGAGGCGCAGTCTATTTTACGATAAACTGCAGGTACAGGTCTTCAACGCTCTTGCGCGCCCAGGGCGTGCGCCGCAAAAATTTGAGACTCGATTTAATGCTCGGTTCATTGTAAAAACAGCGGATGGGAACGCGCTTCGACAATTCAGCCCAACCATATTTCTCAACCAGTTGAGTCAGCATCATTTCAAGCGTAATCCCGTGCAAGGGATTGTTGGGTTGTGGGTTTGGGTTCATTTCTTTGTTCCTGATCTTTGAGACTCGTATTATACTCTTGCACTATAGTTCAATGAAGGGTTTGCGCTTCCACCAACCAGGTATGGAAAATCGTATAGCAATCTTCATTGAGATAGTTAAAACGAATTCACTGGGATAATCAAGGAGCCGCTTTGGAAAACTTTATCTCCCTGGTTTCATCCAAATTGCAGCAAGCCGGCTACCTGCCGGAACCCTATTCCGCGCCGTACGGCACCCACGTGCTGCTGTACACCCGCTCGGCGCGGCGCGTTCAACTGGGCTTTGCCAAAGTGGAAGACCATTTCCTGTTCGTTGACTGGGACCGTTCCGACATCCGCAACATTCCGGCGTTGAAGGCGCTTTACACCCACTTCAGCGCGTTTGCCAACCAACGCTACAAAACACCCCACGCCCTGCGCACGCAGATCCCCAACCTGGCGCTGGTGGCCGTCTCGCGCGCGGAGTTCGCCCCCGAGATCGTTTCGTTCGCCCGCTCCACCAGCCTGGAGCCGTGGTACGGCGGTGAAACCGGGCAGGTGATTCTATTGGAGCTGGAGCGGCAGCAGGTGATCTCACTGGTATCCATGCGCAGCGGGCGGCATCCCCGGCCGGGAGCGCTGCCTCTGGCCTACGCCGCCGACGTGGTCCGCGCGGTATGTTATCAGGCTTTCACGCGGGGATAAAAGAATAAGAAAATTCCGATTTTAGCATGCGTATATCACCTTCCTCTGTTTAAATACAAAATTTCCTCCATTATTGTGAACAGAGGATTTTTTTCATAATTTTCAATTGGTGCAGGGTTAGTAATGGTATCTGGCCTGTAAGAAATCGATCTGCTCGTCACGAACAAGGTAAACAATGCGGTGCTCGTGTGTTAGCCGTCTCGACCATGCACCTAAAGACACATATTTCAGCGGTTCAGGCTTGCCAATTCCATTAAAGGGATCCCGCAGAATAGCCTCGATAAGATCAAAGACGCGAAGAGCCAACTTGCGGTCAGTTTCAACCCAATACTTCAAGTCTTCAATAAACTCGGGTTGGAATACCGCCGCGCGCTGATTTTTACTCAAGGCCAACCTCTTGCCGCAATTCTTCTGCCGTTCGAGGTTGAACCTGATATTTCAACGCCCGTCCCAATGCAGAAAGTAGACGATCAGCATTGGCAGGTGAGCGCAGCAGATAGGCAGATTCCATGAGACTCTGTAATTCTGAAGCTGCAATCATGGCAACTTCTTCTTCTCCGCGACGTTGAATAATGACCACCTCGCGATTGTGGGTAACTTGATCCATCAATTTTGCCAGGCCATCTCGTGCCTGAGTATAAGTCGTTTGAATAGTCATACGTCACTCCAATCTGTACAGATTTACTGTACAGCATTAAGACTGAATTGTCAAGCTCCCTTCTTCCCCTACTGCGACCGCCGGCGACCACGCGAGCGGCGCGAAGACCGGCTACTTTTCTGCCCTGTTCCCTCCGTGGAGTGTGGCGCCGAGCGGCGCGGGCGGTTGCGCGATTCCTGCTTTTCTTCTTCCGCCGAAGGCACTACCGGCGCGTGGAAGGTCTCCTGGTAAAAATCATCCAGCAGCATGGCCAGCAAGTCCTGTTCTTCGTCACCTTCGCTTAAACTGCGCACCAGCGGTAAAAAGCGCTGCATGCGCACCGTCTGCAGGTTGTCACGGGCGCGCAGACGGGCTTCCAGCAGGGTGATTACCCGCTCCGCCACCACCTTTTCCACCATTTCGTCGTTTGGCAATGGTCGCTCTTCAATGGTGAATTCGTAACGCTGGCTGATGCGTTTTAAGCTGACCCGTTCCAGCGCGTCCACCAGGGTGATGGCCGTGCCGCTGGCCCCCGCCCGGCCGGTGCGCCCGGCGCGGTGGATGTAGGCTTCGGGGTCTTCGGGCGGTTCGTATTGAATTACGTGCGAAAGTTCCGGTAAATCGATGCCACGCGCGGCCACATCGGTAGCAACCAGAAAACGCAATGTACCCTGGCGCACGCGGTTGAGGACCCGCTCACGCGCGGATTGCGATAGATCCGAAGTCAAAATATCGGCGTCGTAGCCGAAGCGCTGCAGCACCGTGGCCACGTATTCCACGCGCATCTTGGTATTGCAAAAGATAATCGCCGAGGGTGGATTCTCCACCTCAATGATGCGCACCAGACTGCGGTCCTTGTCCATGCCGGGCACGGTGTAGAAAACGTGCTCGGTCTCGGTAACGTGGATATGGTCGCTGCTGAGGTTGATGAACCCCGGGTCGCGCAGGAATTGGTAGGTCAGGCGCATCACCTGCGGCGGGAAGGTGGCCGAGAACATAAAAGTGCTCACCGGCTGCTCAGGCAGGTACGATTTAATCCGGCGCATGTCGGGGTAAAAACCCATCGAGAGCATCCGGTCGGCCTCGTCGAAGACCAGGAAGCGCAGGTGCTGCAGCGTAAGCGATCGCCGCAGCAGATGGTCGAGGATGCGGCCAGGCGTGCCGATGATGATATGCGCCCCGGCCTTAAAGGCCTCCAACTGGGCGTGATAGCCCACCCCGCCGTAAACCGCCACCGAGCGCGCGCCGGTGGTCTGGCCCAGGGTTTCGGCTTCGGTGGCCACCTGCAAGGCCAGCTCGCGGGTAGGCACCAGGATCAGCGCCTGGGTTTCATTCTGCAGCGGATTGACCATCTCGAGCAGGGGCAGCAGGTACGCGCCGGTCTTGCCGCTGCCGGTGCGCGATTGGATCATCATGTCCCGCTGCGAGAAAAGGTAAGGGATCGCTTTAGCCTGCACCGGCAGCAGTTCGTTCCAGCCGGCCAACGCCGCGCCTTGCTGCAGCTTCTCGGGTAAATCGGCCAGACTGGCCTCAGGCAGCACCTCCGGAAATTCTTCGGAAGTGGGATCGTTTGGGATGCGTTCGTCCATTGTGAGATTCTTTCTACTCATCCAATAAAGAGGAAAAGATTTCTTTTCTATTATTGTAACTGGCTTGTGTAGTTTGAGATAGTGAGGGAAGAGGTTGCGTTTGCCCAAGTTATATGGCGCGTTTTCTTATGAGCATATACCCGTTACAATATTTTCTAGATCTGAGTAATGATCCAAGAGTAGGCCTCGTAAGTCAGGAATGAGTTCTATGCGGTTAAAAAAACCTCATCACAATTCCGCCTTTTTTGAAAGGAGTGAGTGATTCATGCAGCCAGCGACAGTTCTTTTCGCGTTTGGGCTAACCCTGTTCGCCGGACTTTCAACCGGGGTGGGCAGCCTGATCGGTTTGACTTCCAAAAAATTCAATCCCAAATTTCTTTCCGGCACCCTGGGATTTTCCGCGGGCGTGATGATTTATGTTTCTCTGATTGAGATTTTTGCCAAAGCCAGAGACTCGCTAACCGCCGCCTACGACCAGCGGACTGGCTACTGGTATACCGTCATCGCGTTCTTTGCCGGCATCGCGCTCATCGCGTTGATTGACAGGCTCATCCCGTCCTATGAGAATCCCCACGAAATTGGCAACATTGAAGACCCGAATCAGGAGACTCAAAAATCAAACCAGAAACTGATGCGCATGGGGCTCTTTTCCGCCCTGGCTATCGGAATTCACAATTTTCCTGAGGGGTTGGCGACCTTTATGAGCGGGTTGGCTGACCCGGCACTGGGGATCAGCATCGCCGTCGCCATTGCGCTGCACAATATTCCCGAAGGGCTGGCCGTCTCCGCGCCGATCTTTCACGCCACGCAAAGCCGCAAAAAGGCGTTTATCTATTCATTTCTATCCGGGCTGTCTGAACCCGTCGGCGCGTTGATCGGTTATTTCTTGCTGCGGGCGTTTTTTAACGATGTCGTGTTTGGGGTCATCTTCGCCTCCGTGGCCGGCATCATGGTTTACATTTCTCTGGATGAGCTGCTCCCCACCGCTGAAGAATACGGTGAGCACCATATTGCCATCTGGGGATTAATCAGCGGAATGGCTGTGATGGCGGTCAGTTTGCTGATGTTTGTGTGATTCAAGGATCAGCCGGAAAAATCTTAATAAAATTTCTCAACGGTCAAAAATTAGGAGGTAACTCATGGGAGATTGATCAAGTTCATCACGTCCGTGCGAAGCGGTGCTTTCAGACGGTCAAACTCTGCCTGGCACTTCGACCATTGTTGAATAAGCATGGGTAAACTGACCAGTCACAGCAACCTTATCAGCCCCTTAAATTCTTCCACATCCCTTTCCGCGCGCAACAGCGTCAAACAAAGCCAGCTTTTTTATCCCAAAAGACCTGATTTCAACTCAATTCTTTGAAAGAATTTTCAATACAAGGTCGCTTTCCAAAAATTAATTAATCAATATCGCGCGAAAGTAATTTGAGATGGGTATTTATGGGTTTCAATTTGATATATAATTAACAATGTTAAATGTATGGCACAAGAATTTGTGGGGGACAACCTTATTTGTGACTGTTGACTACTTAGTAAAAATCAAACCTTCTCGTAACAGAACAAACTAGTCTGCCGAAAGCGATAATTTGAATTTAAATATTCCGAGGTGTTGATATGATCAAATATCTCAAAATCCATAATCACAAGGCGCTTGTGTTCGCTGAGTTAAACGACCTTGGCAATATTAACATTATCTGCGGAAAAAACAATAGTGGGAAAACTACTATTTTGGAGGCATTGCTTAACAAAAACTGCTACGGGATAGGAAAAATGGTGGAAGGCGTTGATTGGTTAGCAAACTTATTTACATTCCAAGCCAATAAATATGCCAGTCCATCTCCTGGTACTTCGGAAAGTTGGTTCAAAGAATATGTAGAAGAACTTATAAAGAAGAATACAATTTGGTTCACGAATGAACGAAAAGAAATTATCCAAAAAATGAAAGATTCAATGAAAAGAGATCCTTTTCTTGGTGGTTTCTCAAATGAAATTTTTGATTTTGAGTCATTATTGAATACTTTCTTTGAAAAATCAATCGCTTTTTACAACCCCATCCTGATACCCCCAAAACGACAAATTGAATTCGAAAAAACAATTGAGGTGAATCAAGGTGTTACGCCAGCAGGATTGGGGATTTTAAATAACCTATTTTTTCTAAAAAATCAAGATTTTGAATCAAATGATTTCAAAAAATATTCAACCATATTAGATATTTTTTTTGAAATAACAGGGTCAAGGTTTAATATTATTACCGAACAAAACAATCAAATCAGATTGTTCTACAAAACTGACGGAATGTGGATACCAGCAGCCGATAGCGGTTTGGGGCTTTCAGATGTTTTAGCAATAATCTCTCTTATTAACATCATTGACGCAAATATATTTTTTTTAGAAGAGCCCGAAAATCATCTTCATGCTGGATATCAAAAAAAATTATTAAAATATTTGCGAGGATTAAAAACTAAACAATTCATTATCACAACCCATTCCTCCATTTTTCTGGATACCAATATGGTAGATAAAATATTTTTTTGTCAGAATAATGGCAAAATCATATTATCAGATCAAACATCAAAATCAGAAATCATCAACTCCCTTGGTTATTCGGTAACTGAAAACCTTGTTGCTGATTTACTTATACTTGTTGAAGGTCCAACCGATATACCAGTAATTAAAGAGATATTAAGCTGGTCTGACATAAACTCTACTTTCAATATAAAATTTTGGCCTCTTGGGGGAGACATAATGGCTTCTCTAGATTTATCTGTTTTTGCAGAAAGAAAAAATGTGTTTGCTTTAATAGATTCTGATCCGGGAAGCTCAGCTCAGAGAACTCGGTTTATTAAGAAGTGCAAAGAAAACGGAGTGTATTGTAAACAACTAGAAAGATATTCAATTGAAAATTACTTTTCAATAAATGCGCTTAGAAAAACATTTCCACGACAGATTCCTGAGAAAATTAAAGAATTATCTCCCAAAGAATCGGTTGATGTTCAAATTGGGTTCAAGGAAAAGAACAAAACTGTAAAAACAAAAAATTCAGAAATCATTAAATACATGGGTATGGATGATATAAAAGGGACAGATCTTTATGAATTCTTATTAGATATTCAAGATTTTTTTCAAACACAAAACACAAAATAAAAGGAAAGCATTGTTTGATATAGATATTAAAATTATCCAAATGTCCAATAAGAATATGCATAATTAGAGGAATTTCCCATCCCCCACCGCTCAACGAGGACTACTCCCCATGCAAGACCAACATCGCCAACAAATCCACTACAACCTGTCTCTCAAAGCCACCGATGAACTGCTCGAGATCTGGCAGAGCGGCGACGCCAGCGAATGGGAAGCAGGGGTGTTTGACATCATTGCGGAAATTCTACAGGAGCGGTTGGGCGCCCTGCCGCCGCAGTCCCTGGAAACGCAGTCGCTGCGATTATTACGGGAAGCCGATTCGCTAATGGAAGCGGGGAACGATGAGCAGGCGATCCGCCAATGCGAATCCGCGCTGCACATCCACCCGGAGTTCGCCCTCACCCACAATACGATTGGCAAAATCTATGAAAAAATGGAGCGGCCTGAGCAAGCCCTGATCCATTTCCAAAAAGCCATTCAACTCGACTACGATTTTAAAGACGCCTGGAAAAATTTGCTGCGCGCTGAGGCGCGAGTCAAAAAGCAATTTGAGGGTTCTCCTGCCAAACAACAGCTTGACCTGGCGCTGGACCATGCGCACAAAGGAGAATTTGAAAACGCCTGGCAAGAAATCGAAGCCGCCAAAGCAAGCCTGCCTGGCATTGCCGCCGCGCATAATTATCTTGGTATGATTCTGCAAAGCATGGGACAGTTAGAAGCGGCCATAGATACATATTCCCACGCCATTCTGCTCAACCCGCGCTTTTCGCCCGCCCGTGAGAATCTGGCCCAAACCCGCGCCCAATGGGAAGCAGAACAGTATCATCTGTTTTCCACCACAGCGCTGACAGAAGAGCAGGAAGCCAGCCTGGTGTCAGAAGAATACCTGAACGCGGAAGTTGTTGATACCGAAGGGCCGCTGCCCGGCTGGTACTATCGGGACGAAAAAGCATACTTAGTCACCGGCTGGCCCGGTCACCGCACCGGTTCAGGGCGAAGCGGGTACGACCCGCTTGAATCAGATTTTGAGCTGGCGCACATGCAAGGGCTCATTTTCCGGAAGTTGATCGAGCGCAAATTTCGCACCCGCCATCCGGTCTACGTGCTGTTCATGGCACTGATGGGGGCAATCTTTATTTCACCCCTGCTTGGGGTAGTGGAACTCTTTCAAGGAAATTTATATGTCCTTCCCGTAGTATTGGGGTATAGTCCGTATTGGGCTACCGGCATCTTGTTGTTGGTCAATGTGGTGCTGAGCCTGCTCCATGTGGAAAGTGGCGATATTGAGACTGGCAGCCTTTTTTTCTAAAGGGAAATCCTGGATAACAAAGGTTTTTATGCTCATGAACAACAAATAATTAATCTAAACGAATACGATTATCTGTTTTCAACTCATTAACTCCATTATCATCTTTTTTAAGGGGGAAAAAATGGCCAATATTTTACAAGAATCTGAGCAAGGAGTAATAATCAATCCGCCTACACCAAAGAAAACCATTAAACCAATAATTCTCATTTTCGGCGGTATCATTGCTGTAATTTCCTTGTGGATTTTTTTTACATCCATTCTTACTGTGACATTTAGATTGATAACCATGGACGATATAACAAGCGTTGAATCAGTTCTTGATTCGTTCATGAAATCCATGCAAGCAAAAGACACTGACAGTGCTTACACTTTTTTCTCTGCGCGCTCAAAACTGCAGACACCCTTATCCGATTTGGAGAAAGCTTGTAAAAGTAACAATCAATTACTTTTTGAAGGGTACGAACACTTAAGAAATAAGACTTTTAAATTATCATTTCAAATGAGTTCTGATTCTGGCAAGCCTCATGTCATTGCCAATTATAAGGGGGAAATCACTTACAAAAATGGTTCTACCGGCAGATTTGAGGCTCTTCTTGAAAAAAATGATGGTGAGTGGAAAATTTTTAATATCAGCTTTCTAGACCCGCCGAAAAAGCTACATAAAAAAATTCCATATTTAAAAACTCTTTTCCAAGAAAAAGATTGGATTCGTTTTCTTGCTTTTTTTCGCCCAATTCAACCCCACTCCACCAGCCATTGCGTGTTTAATACAATATTAACTACTACACCACGCTGAAAACAATTTCTAGAAAAAATATCCAAGCGTCCCAACACGCCAAACCGCGCTTTGTTGACTGCCTGCTGGAAGCGTCGAACCTCTATGGCGTCGATTGGGAATAGACTCGCTTTCGGCATGCGGCGTTTTTGAGCAGCCGGCATCTTGTTGTTCGCCAATGGTGGAATGGGCTTGCTGGTTGTCAATAGGGAAGAGCCAGGCGATCTAAATATCATTTTCTAGGCTGTTTGCGGGCAGCATATCTTTATCCAACTGCGGTTTATAAGCTGCGTCCGACGTTATCCTCACTTTTCCTCTGACCTTTCAAAAACACATGGAAATTGGCTGCTACACCAGACCGGTGACTGGGTATAATTGGTTTTTATTCGGTACTCGCTTGAGGAGAAGATCCCATTGCTTGCTAAACTACGAAACCAACCCGGCTTTTCCGGCTATCTGTTCGCCCTCGGCGCGACGGCTATCTGGTCTGGAAATTTTATTGTCGCGCGCGGGCTGAGTGACAGCATTTCCCCCATCAGCCTGGCGTTTTGGAGATGGACGGTCGCGGTGATCGCGTTTTTGCCTTTCGCCCTGAAACCCCTGATCTCCGAATGGCAATTGATCAAGAAGAACCTGCCCTTTATCTGCATCATTGCTTTACTGGGTATTACCATTTTTAATACCCTGATTTATTTCGCGGGGCATACAACCTCCGCGATCAATCTATCTTTGATCTCGATTACCTTCCCCATTTTCACCGTCATTCTTTCCAGGTTGATGTTTAAAGAAAAAATCAATCTCTATAAAATTTTGGGCATCTTGCTGGTGGTCGCGGGGGTTGTGCTGCTGATTACTAAAGGCAATCTATCCCGTTTGCTGGAGATCTCGTTTGCCATCGGTGATTTATGGATGCTTTTAGCGGCGATCATTTTCGCGGTATACAGTATCTTATTAAAACGCAAACCCGCGGGGATCAGTATCTGGGCATTTCAATTGGCCACATTTATCATTGGGCTCATTTTCCTCACCCCCTTTTTTATTTGGGATTCTTTCACCGTTCCCCACAGCGCGTTTGAACCCAAAACCATTCTCTCTATTTTTTACATCGGTGTGTTTGCCTCACTGGTGGCCTTTACCCTGTGGAACAAAGCCATCGTGGCGGTAGGTCCTTCAAAGGCGGGGATGATCTATTACACCTTGCCTATTTTTAGCGCGATTTCAGCCTCCATCTTCTTAAGCGAGAGCGTCAGCCTGATTCACCTGTATAGCGCGCTGCTGATCGTTCCCGGTATTCTGATCGCCAACTTTGAAGGGAAGAAGCCCGCGGAACGGTGACCGGTCCACCTTCAATCTTTATCGAATCCTGAAGGATAAAAAAGCCCCCATCTTATTGCGGGGGCTTTTTTCCTGGATGGACTGCGCCAGGATTTGGATTACAGGATCTCGGCATCGATTTCAAAAGCCAGTTTTTCTGCCACCTTAAGGCAAGCACTGACTGCCTCGATTTCGATCTTATCCACGGTGTCGCGCAGGGTGTGGTAAACCATATCGTCGCGTACCAGGCTGGTTGGCATGGCAAGCATGGTGGTCGCACGCACGCCGGCTCTGGTCAATTCCGCGGCATCTGTCCCACCGCCACCAAAAGGCATGTTGGTTGTTTTGGATGGGTACCCCAAATCTTTTGCGATCCGCAAGCAGCGATTTACCAGATCTCGATCCAGCAGGATATGATCGTTAAGATCTGAGACCAAAAAACGCAAATCTTTCAGGTTGTAAATGTTATCGATATTAAGCGCAAAGGTCGGCACATTCTGCAATTCTTGCTGATGTTCGCGCACCCAGGCGCGGGAGCCGCGCAGCCCGGCTTCTTCCGCGTCGAAACTGGCAAAGATTACGCGGGTATGTTGTAAAGTTGAGCGGCCTGATTGGGCTGGATCATGGAAATGCTTTGCCAGCTCCACCAGCATGGTCGCCGCGATCAGGTTATCGCCGGCTCCGGGCGAAACATTATCGGTGAAGAGAGAGAATTTGGTGAAAACGAAGAAAACGCCTATGCTGAGCACAAAATTGGATAATCCAATGAAGCCGGGTAACTGAAACGAGAAGATTTGGCTGCTCCATTGGATCCAGGCGACCAGGCAGCCCAACATACAAAAAACATCTGGGATTAAGATTTTAAGCCCGTACCATTTTTGATTTCCTCTCAGGAATTTAAATTCACGGGCGGCATCATGATGGGCGGAGAAGATCAACTGACGGGTCACTTCGCCACGCGGCTCCAGTACCGCGCTCACATTCTGGCATTCCGCGCGCGGATACAACCAATCATAAATCGCTAGGTAAAATCCAAACTGCAAACTGGATGCAACAAAATTGAAGGTGAGGACCAGGGCAGCCAGTCGGGGTTGGCCAACCAGTAAAAGGAGCACACCCAGTAAATAAAGTACCGCGTAAATTTGCAGAAAATTTCCAAACGCGGAGGGGCGGGCGAAAAATTTTTCTATTTTGGCGTTGCCACAGATCTCTTTAAACTCCCGGCCAAGCTTTTCAGCGGTTTTTTTGCAGCCGTTGCTGCCGGCCAGCCGGCCGCCAAACAAGTTGATCCACTCAGCAGTGCGGCTTAATGATTCATTGGCCATCTTCATTGAGCGGTCTTCTTGCAAGTTGACAATTGTTTCCATATCGTTTTACTCTTTTTGATAATAATAAAATTTCTGCTAATTCTTCAGCATTGATTTATTTTGTTTAATCATAGATATTTATCGCCAAATTATACCACCTGGTATAGGGCTGAATTCCAAAGAATTAAAAAATCCTACCTGGCAATTCTCCCAGCGCTCAAACACACCAGCCGCCAAGCGTATAGTACAATTCAGTTCATGGAGACACGATGAAAATAATTTCTCGAAAAAATATCCACCCACCCCAAATGTCCAAGAATCTCTCTAGCGGGTCGATCGCGGCTCTGAAGAATGAGGATGAAATTTCAATGATCTCATTGTCTGCCCCCAATTGGGCCGGCAGCAGCGCAGGCCATGTGTTGTTCGAGAAAGTCGTTTTCAAACGGGCAGATCTTGGTCAATCCCGTCTTAACAAACCTCGCCTGGTGGATTGCCAACTGGAATCTTCCGATCTATCCGGAATGGATTGGGAACAAGCCCGCTTTCGACGGGTCGCGTTTATCGGCTGCCGGCTGATCGGCGCGCAATTGCTCGACGCCGAATTCGAAGACGTCACCTTTAAAGATTGCAGCCTGGAAAACGCCGTTTTCTTATCTTCAAAGTTTAAGGCAGTCTGTTTTGAAAATTGCCGGCTGCGGGAAGCGTCTTTCGAAAACGCGGATTGCAGCGGGGTGATCTTTGATCACTGCGACCTGACCCGCGCGGACCTGCGTCTGGCCAGGCTCAGCGGCGCGGATTTTCGCGGCTCGCGGCTGGATGGCATGCAGGTTGGCGCGCAGGAACTTGAAGGCGCGATCGTGGACTCAAGCCAGACGATTCAAATCGCCAGCCTGATCGGCCTGGTGGTCAAAGAATACGGCGAAGAAATGGATGAATAAGCCGGTCTGCCTGACTGGTATCCAGACAATCTCTCGCTTTTGTAATGCTGCCAGATTCAAAGAAAAGGAGATGGGCTGACTTTCATTGCCCGCCAAAACCATGAATAAAGACACTTTTGAGCCGCTCGCGTTTGTCCAAAAACCCGCTGCTGAGATGATCGCAACCTCACGCTCCTTTTATGAAGAAATGCGCCGCCGCCGTTCGGTGCGCGAATTCTCCAACCAACCCATCCCAATGGAGGTAATCGAAAATGCCATTCGTGCGGCGGGCAGCGCTCCCAGCGGCGCCAACATGCAGCCCTGGCATTTCGCGGTGGTCACCGGCGCGGAGAAAAAGCAGCAGATCCGCGTGGCAGCCGAGCGGGAAGAGCGTGCCTTTTACCAGAAACGCGCCTCACAAGAATGGCTGGACGCTCTCGCTCCCCTGGATACCAACGCCAGCAAGCCCTTTCTGGAGACCGCGCCCTGCCTGATCGCCATTTTCTACAAATCCACCACCCTGACCGAGCAAGGCGAGACGCGCAAAAATTATTATCCCAAAGAGTCGGTGGGCATCGCCACCGGCATGCTGGTCACCGCGCTGCATCTAGCCGGGCTGGTCACGCTCACTTACACTCCCAGCCCAATGAACTTTTTAAACGAACTTCTGCAGCGCCCCAAAAATGAGCACCCTTTCTTGTTGTTGGTCACCGGCTACCCGGCCGAAAACGCCCAGGTGCCCCGGCTGGAGAAATATCCCCTGGAGAAAATTGCCACGTTTGAATAAGAATACCAGCCTCATGAATTTGAGTGATCCAGATCGAATCTTGTACAGGTTGGCCAGTGGCATATAATAAAAATAGGGGGGCGCTCATAGAAATTTATATCACGGACGCGCTCAAAAGCTGAATACATCGGTGGGCATCTGCCAAAAATGTTAAACAGGAGAACGAATGATGAAACCCGAAACCGTCTCACTGTTATGCAGGCCTGGAACCCACGAAGCGTTGCGGCTGGCCCACGTGCCCGGCCTCAAAGGAACCACACAGGAAGGTTTGGTTGGAATTGAAACGGGGGAAACGTTTGAGATTCGCGACGGAATCCCCCTGTTGTTGGATGAAGCCAAAGTCTCTGGATTCAATCAACAATATCAAGGTTTCTACAACCGGGTCGCGGGGGTATATGATGCCAGCATTAAGCTGTTTGCCGCATTGGCCGGTAAAGGAGAAGCGCATTTTCGCGGTGAATATCTAAACAAGCTGGAACTCAAAGAAGGCTGCCGTGTGCTGGAAGTTTCAATCGGCACAGGCGCCAACCTGTATTACCTGCCTGTAACCACGAATTATTACGGATTGGATATCTCCTGGGGAATGCTGAAACGCTGTCAGCGCAACCTGCAGCGCTGGCAATTGGAAGCGGAGTTGATCCTCGGCAATGCCGAAGACCTGCCCCTGCGCGATGAATCCTTTGATTGTGTCTTTCACGTCGGTGGGATCAACGCATTTAACGACCGAGAAAAAGCCATTCGTGAAATGATTCGCGTGGCAAGGCCTGGTGCCAAACTCTTGCTCGTGGATGAAACAGCCAAATTGCTCGAATCATTCACCTGGATGCCGTCAGCGAGAAGGTGGCTGGAGGAACATGGCGAAAGATTTACAGCTCCAATTGGATTGGTGCCGGATGGGATGAAAGAAGTACAAAGTATAGATATTGCCAGAGGCAACATGTATTGCCTCACGTTTCGAAAGCCATAGTACCCATTCCATCTACTGAAAAAGAATTTGGGGCTCCCTCCCCAATCATTCCCATTGCAAGTAATTCCAGCTTTGCAATGGAAAACAAGAATCCGGAAATGCAAAGCTAAAAATTGGGTAAGTCAATCTAAAATCATCTGTCCGCCTGAAGAAATCTTTTGGTTTAAGCTCCCCAAAAGTTTCTTCATCTCCAGGATGCCTGTATAATTCACCGTATCTTTTCAAAAAACAACCATAGAGGTGAATATGCACCCTGATCGATTATTGAAACGCCTGGATGAAATTGGCGGCTCACTGGCGCGCAGCGGACGCGCATTAGCCCTGATCGGTTGCGGTTCAGTCGGCCTGGAATTGGAACGACTGGACGAGTATTCCGATCTCGACTTTCTGGCAGTTGTCGAGCCTGGATCCAAGCAGGCTTACCTGGACGATTTGTCCTGGCTGAGCGATTTGTGCCCCATCGCCTATTGCTTCGCCCACACCCATGACGGGTTCAAATTGCTTTATACGGATGGAATCTTCTGTGAATTTGGTGTGATCGAAATTGACGAGTTGCCGGCCATTCCGTTCGCGCCCGGCCGGGTGGTCTGGAAAAAAGAAGGTGTTCCTGACAGTATCAGCCAGCCCAGCGTCACCACCGGCAGCCCCCCGAAACGATCGCAGGAATGGCTGCTGGGCGAAGCCCTGACCAACTTACTGGTGGGGTTGGCGCGCGAGAAACGCGGCGAAAAGCTTTCGGCCACGCGCTTTATTCAAGGCTACGCGGTGGACCGCGTGGTGGAACTGGCCGAAACAATTGAGACCGCGCAGGCTGCTCCGAGAGACATCTTCGTCAACGAGCGGCGCTTCGAGCAGCGCTATCCGCGCCTGGCACAACAAATCGGCGATTGCCTGCAAGGTTATGATCGCAACCCACAATCCGCCCTGGCGATATTGAGCCTGCTGGAACAGCATTTCGAAGTCAGCCCGGCAATGGCGAACGCCATCCGCGAGTTGAGCGGAGAATAAACCCTAAAGCATAATCAAATCAAAGAACCCACCCACCAGATTTTAGAACAGGGTGGGTTCTTTTGCCCCCATAGATTTGTCAAATCAGTATAATTATCTATTGTATCGTTTTCACACACTCACTCACAAAGGGTCCAACACCATGCCGCAACAACCGATTAAGCCCCATTCTTTACTGCAATCCATCTTTTACCATTTGTTTCCCGGAGTGCTTACCGCCGGCTTTTACTTCCTCATCCGCCAACCGGTGATAAACCGTGGCTACCCCTCAATTTTCGCCCTGATCATCGCCGCGGTGGTATTTCTTATCCCCGTGGAGCTGGGCTTTCTGCTTTACCAGGGCCAGAAAACCACCGGCCGCCTGACGCTAA
>Ga0209269_1001142_pt1 | contig 15398 bp, 13 predicted proteins | sample MTBAKMMethaMetaG_FD_187455 | JGI IMG/M metagenome (GOLD analysis project Ga0209269, IMG submission 187455) | Enrichment culture microbial communities from Arthur Kill intertidal strait, New Jersey, USA, that are MTBE-degrading - MTBE-AKM (Arthur... | ecosystem: Environmental > Aquatic > Marine >... | reverse complement strand
GGCTGCACGGGGTGATCGAGAGGGTGCTCGCCCTGAAGACAGAAGACGGGGCGATCGCCGGGAGACTCGAACGCATCGGTGAAGAGGAGGAGATGCTCGAGCACCTCCTCCCCTTCGGGATCGACCTCGCATGGCTCGGCTCCTCCCCCTTCCTCGAGGTCAGGGCCGGGACGATCCCGGCCGGCGAGTGCCGGGAGATCGAGGCGCACCTTGCCGGGCATATGCCGGATCTTGCCGCGTGGTTCTGCCTCTGCGGGATCGGCGAAAACCCCACCGTCGTCCTCACGACCGCCCATCCGACAGCGACGGCGCAGGTCGACGCCGTCCTCAGGAAACTCGCCTTCAGGGAGTTTTCCCCGGGGATAAAGGAGGGGGCGCCCGAAGAGGGGCTGGCCAGGCTTGCAGGGGAACGCACGGCGCTTCTCCGGAAGCGGGAGGAGATCGTCGCCAGCCTCACGGAGATCGCCGCCGGGCACCTCCCGGCCCTGCGGGCCCTTGCCGAAGAACTCGCCTTTCTCAGGGAGCGGGAGGAGGCCGCCAGGCTCATGGGCGGCACCGCCGGTATGACCGTGCTCCACGGGTGGGTCAGGGAGGACGGTGCCGACGGCGTCGCATCGGTCTGCGAGGGGGCGACGGACGGGCTTGCCTTCTGCATCTTCGACCCGCCCGGCGAGGATGCGCCGGTCGCCTTCGACCATCCCGGCTGGCTCGCACCCTTCGGCTTTCTCACCGCCACCTTCGGGACGCCGGCATACGGCAGCGTCGATCCCACCCTCTTCCTCGCCCCGGTGCTCGTGCTCACCTTCGGGATCATGCTCGGCGACGCCGGCTACGGCATCCTCCTCGCCCTTCTCGCCGCCCTGGTCCTGAGAGGAGCCGGACGGACGCCGGGGACGGTGCGGGACCTCGCCCTCGTCCTCTTCGCCTGCGGGATCTCCGGGACGATCTTCGGCGTCCTGATGGGCGGGTTCTTCGGCGATCTCCTCCCCCGCCTCTTCGGGATACAGGCACCCTTCGCCGTCATTGAGCCGCTGAAAGACCCGATCGCCATCCTCCTCCTCGCCCTTGCGATCGGGATCGCCCACCTCAACCTCGGGCTGGCAATCGCCGCCCGCGAACACCTGCGCACCGGAGACCTGCGGGCGATGGTCCTCTCGGAGGGAGTCTGGTTCGTCATCCAGCCCTGCGCCGCCGTGATCCTCCTGACCTTCTTCGGGTGGGGCGCCTTTCCCGAACCCGCCGTCACCCTTGCATGGGCCGGGGCCGGGCTCGGCATCGCCGGGGTGATGATCGGCGAGGGGCCGCTCGGGTTCTTCTCGCTCACCGGCTTTCTCGGGGACTGGCTCAGTTACGCCCGCATCCTGGCCCTCGCCCTCGCCACCGGCGGGATCGCCATGATGATCAATATCCTCGCCGGGATGATCGCCGCCGTCCACCCGGCCCTCGTCGTCCTCGCCGTCGTCTTCGCCGTGGCCGGGCATGCGGGCAACCTGGTGCTCCAGGCCCTCGGGGGGTTTATCCATGCCCTCAGGCTCCAGTACGTCGAGTTCTTCGGGAGGTTCTTCCGGAGCGGCGGCCGGCCCTTCAGGCCGTTTGCAGCCAGGCGGACCTTCACCGAGGTCACGGGAGGGGATGAGTGATGGTGGTCGATGCCGGGCTCGTCCTCGCCGTCATCGGGGCCGGGCTTGCCGTGGGGCTTGCCGCCATCGGCTCCGGGATCGGCGTCGGGATCGCCGGGGCGACCGGGGCAGGCGTGATCGCCGTCAGGCCGGAGAAGTTTGGAAAAGCGATCGTCTTCCAGGCGGTGCCGCAGACGCAGGGGATGTACGGCCTCCTCGTCGCCGTGCTCATCCTCCTCTCCACGGGAGTGATCGGCGGCGGGACCGAGGGCGTCCCCCTCCCCCTCGGGCTGGCGGCCCTGGGCGCCGGTCTGGCCGCGGGGATCGCCGGGCTCTCGGCGATCGGGCAGGGAATCGCCGCATCGGCCGGGATCGCAGCCACCGCCGAGCGCGACGAGGCGATGGGGAAGAGCCTGATCTTTGCGGTGATCCCGGAGACACAGGCAATCTACGGGCTTCTCGTCGCCATCCTGATCATGGCGTTCACCGGACTCCTGACCGGATCGCCGGTGGCCACCGAGGCGACCGGGCTCGCGGCGATCGGCTGCGGGCTTGCCGTGGGGATCGCAGGTCTTTCGGCGATCGGACAGGGGATCGCCGCCGCCGCGGGATCGGCAGCGGCGGCCGAGCACGAGGAGAGTTTTGGAAAAGGGCTCGTTTTTGCAGTGATCCCGGAGACGCAGGCGATCTACGGGCTTCTCGTCGCCATCCTGATCATGGCGTTCACCGGCATGATCGCCGGCGATCCGGTCGGCGACATTGCGATCGGTTTCGCGGCGATCGGGTGCGGGTTTGCCGTGGGGCTCGCCGGCATATCGGCGATCGGGCAGGGGATCGCCGCCGCCGCGGGATCGGCGGCCAGCGCCGAGCACGAGGGGTCCTTCGGGAAAGGGCTCGTATTCTCGGTGATCCCTGAGACGCAGGCGATCTACGGCCTCCTCGTCGCCATCCTGATCATGGCGTTCACCGGCATGATCACGCGGGACCTCACCGCCACCCTTGCTGCGGGCTTCGCCTCGATCGCCTGCGGCTTCGCCGTCGGTTTTGCAGGGATCTCGGCGATCGGGCAGGGGATCGCCGCATCGGCCGGGATCGCAGCCACCGCCGAAAAGGAGGAGATGTTCGGGAAAGGGCTTGTCTTCACCGTCATCCCCGAGACGCAGGCGATCTATGGCCTCCTCGTCGCCATCCTGATCATGGCGTTCACCGGCATGATCACGCGGGACGTCACCGCCACGGCGGCCGCCGGGCTTGCCGCCATCGGCTCGGGTTTCGCCGTCGGGCTCGCCGGGCTCTCGGCGATCGGGCAGGGCATGACCGCAGCCTCCGGGATCGGGGCGACTGCGCAGCGTGAAGGGGCGATGGGGCCGAGCCTGATCTTTGCCGTGATGGCCGAGACCTTCGCCATCTTCGGGCTGCTGGTGGCGATCCTGATCATGTTCGGGATCGGGCTCTTCGGGGGCTGAACAGGAATGGGCGTGGACGAGATCATCGAACGTATCGGCGCCGACGCCGCCGCGGAGGCGGAGGCGATCCGCAGGGAGGCCGAAGCCGGGGAAGAGCAGATCCTCAGGGACGGGCGGGCGGCATCTGAGAGAGAGGCCGCAGAGATCATGGCCGAAGGAAGGCGTGAGGCGGCCAGACAGCGACGAAAGGCGATCGCACAGGCGCGCCTCTCGGCCCGCGCCCGCCTCAGGGCGTGCAGGGAGGCGGGCCTCGACCGCGCCTTCGAGGAGGCCGAACGGCGGATCGCCGCCCTCAAAGACTCAGACGAGTACCCGGCCGTCCTCAGGAGGCTCATCCTCGAAGGGCGCGAGGTCGTGGGCGGCGGCCCCATCACCGTCCTCTGCCGTGAAGAGGAGAGGGGGGCCGTCGTCGTCGCCTGCAGCCGGATCGAAGGGGTCACCATCGCACCGCTCAAGGACGACGGCCCGGGCGGCGGCGTTGTCGTGCTTGCCGGACGGTCCAGGTGCGACCAGCGTTTTTCTTCCAGGATCGCACGGATGCGGGAGGGCCTGACCGGAAGGACCGCTGCAATCCTCTTCGGGGAGGAGCGTCATGACCGCCCTTGAGGAGATCGCCGTCGCCGTCCTCTCCGGGGCCGACGGGAAGGCCATGCTCGTCGCCGGGCTCTCCATCGCCGTCATGGTGGCGGTGATCCTGGCGGCGTCGGCCGGATATTTCAGGATGATCCTGAACATCGCTCTCTTTGCCCAGCCCGACGCACGGGTCCGGGCGATCGGCAACCCCATGATCGGCAGGGAAGGCGTGAGGGAGGCCCTGGAGGCCGGAAATCTCCACGACCTCTTCGAACGGTTTGCCGCCCTCGGGCACCGGATGCCGGCCGGTGCGGGTCTCGACGGCCAGGAGGCGGACCGGCTCGTCAGGGTGCACCACTACGAGGCCGTCATGCGCCTGATCGAGAGCGTGCCCGACGGGGTCAGACATTTCTTCGTGGCATACGCGGCGATGATCGGCACCGGGGAGGCGGCGGCGATCGTGGCGGGGAAGGGGCGCGGCCTCTCACCCGCCGCCATCGAAGAGCGTGCCGTCCCTATCGGGGCCCTCACGCCCGAGCGCGTGAGAAAGGCGGCGCATGCCGGGAGCGAGGAGGAGGCGATCAGGAGGATGGCGAAGGCGCCGTTCGGCCCCGCCCTCGCCCGCGCCCATGCCGCCGCCGCAGGAGACACCGCCGCATTTTCGGCACTTTCTCTCGCCGCCGCCCTCACCGAGATGGGCGTGGCCGCACGCGGGGTGGACATCTCGCTCTCCCCGCCGGTGGTGGAGACCGCCGGCAGAATGGTCGACGCCGCCAATCTCCGCGCCCTCGTGCGGGCCAGGGCATCCGGCACCGGGCGAGAAGCGGCGGCACGCCACCTGATCAGACAGGGCGGCTTCGAAATCACCGGGGAGCGGCTGCTCCATGCCGAACGGGCGGGAAACCTCACCGACCTGGTCGCCGCCGTCGAGGGGACGCGCTACCACCGGTATCTCGCCGCCCTTCCCGGGGCGGTGCAGGAAGGCGACGCCGCCGCACTGGAGACGGCCCTCGACCGGTGCATCCTGGACGCCGCCCGGGGGATCGCCAGCCAGTACCACCTGGAGAGCGGCCCCCTGCTCCGCCACCTCGTCGCACTCGGCTACGAGGCGCGGAATATGAGAGCGATCGCCGTCGGCGTGGCGGCCGGGGCGCCGACCGAAGAGATCGAACGGGTGCTCATCGTGGAGGAGACAGAGGCATGAGGATTACAGCAATCGGAGACCGCTCCATGGCACTGGCATGCAGGGCCGGCGGGATCGCCCGGGCGGTCGCCTGCGCCGATGCAGAGGAGGCCGAACACGCACTGACAGGAGCGCTCGCAGAGAAAGATATCGGCGTGATCCTTGTGCTCGACCGATACCTCGCCGCCATCCCGGGGCCGCAGATCCCCGGGGTCTACCCGGTGGTGATCGGGGTTCCCGGGCCTTCGGGCCCGGTGCACGGGGAGGACACCGTCGCCAGAGCGGTGAGGAGAGTGGCAGGCAGGGGTCTACCCGGGGTGAGCGGGTGACCGGGCGGATCGTCAGGATCACGGGCCCGGTGATCGAGGCCGACGGGATGCGGGGCGGACGGATGTACGAGGTGGTCAGGGCGGGAAACGCCGCCCTTATCGGGGAGATCATCGGGCTTTCCGAGGACGTCGCAACGATCCAGGTCTACGAGGACACCACCGGGATCGCACCCGGAGAACCGGTCGAGCGGACCGGCGCCTCTCTCTCGGTCGAACTCGGCCCCGGCCTGCTCGGCATGGTCTATGACGGCATCCAGCGCCCCCTTCAGGTGATACGGGACGAGATGGGCGATTTCATCATCAGGGGGGCCTCCCTGCCCGCACTGGACAGAACGCGGCGGCACGAATTCACCCCGCAGGCACAGGCCGGAGGGACGGCGACGCCGGGCACCCGGATCGGGACGGTCCCAGAGGGGCGGTTCGCCCATGCCGTCCTGGTGCCCCCGGGGGTCGAGGGGCGGTTTCTCAGGATCGCACCGCCCGGCGCCTACACCATCGACGAGGGGATCGCATGCGTCAGGACCGCAGGAGGCGAGGAGGTGACCCTTTCCATGCTCCAGCACTGGCCGGTGCGGGTGGCGCGGCCGATCCGGGAGAAGCTCCCCCCCACAGAGCCCCTGATCACCGGGCAGCGGGTGATCGACTCGTTCTTCCCGATGGCCAAAGGAGGGGCGGCCGCGGTGCCCGGACCCTTCGGAGCCGGAAAGACCGTTGTCCAGCACCAGCTCGCCAAATGGTCTGATGCCGACATCATCGTCTATGTGGGCTGCGGGGAGCGGGGGAACGAACTCGCGGACGTGCTGCGCCAGTTCCCGGCCCTCGAAGACCCCAGGACCGGCGAGCCCCTGATGGGGCGGACGGTGCTCATCGGAAACACCTCGAACATGCCGGTGGCCGCCCGCGAGGCCTCGGTGTACACCGGGATCACCATCGCCGAATACTACCGGGACATGGGCTACGACGTCGCCCTGATGGCCGACTCCACCTCCCGCTGGGCCGAGGCGATGCGGGAGATCTCCGGGCGCCTCGAGGAGATGCCGGGCGAACACGGTTATCCGGCCTATCTGGCCTCCAGGCTTGCGGAGTTCTACGAGCGGGCCGGAAGGGTGCGGCCCCTCGGCTCCGCAGAGACGACCGGATCGATCTCGGTGATCGGGGCGGTCTCGCCGCCGGGCGGCGATTTTTCAGAGCCGGTCACCCAGAACACCCTCAGGATCGTCAAGGTCTTCTGGGCCCTCGACGCCGATCTCGCCCACGAACGGCATTTCCCGGCGGTGAACTGGCTTCTGTCCTATTCCCTCTACCTCGACGCCGTCCGGGAGTGGTGGGAGGAGCACGGCGGGCCGGATTGGGAGCGGGTGAGAGCCGACCTGATGGCGATCCTCCAGAAAGAGAGCGAACTCGAGGAGATCGTCCACCTCGTCGGCCCGGACGTCCTGCCCGAGGAGGACAAACTCACCCTCCTCGTCGCCGGGATCGTCAGGGAGTCGTTTTTGATCCAGTACGCCTTCGACCCGGTCGACACCTACTGCCCGCCGCAGAAGCAGTACCTGATGATGAGACTGATCATGGATTATGCGGCGGCAGGACGGGCGGCGGTGGGGAGGGGCGCCTCAGCCGCAGAGGTGGCGGCGCTGGCCGTGACCGGCATGCTCTCCCGCCTGGGTTCGGTCCCGGCCGCCGATTTCCCGGCGTTCTTCGGCGAGGTGGAGCGGCACATCGAGGAGGAGTTCGGCAGGGGTGGGAGACCATGACCTCGCCGGCACGGGAGTACACCTCCGTCACCACGGTCGCCGGGCCCCTGATGGCCGTCTCGGGCGTGGGTGACGCCGCCTACGGCGAGGTGGTGGAGATCCGCCTCCCTGATGGGGAACGGCGCCTGGGGCAGGTGCTCGAAAGCCGCCTGGACCTCGCCGTCGTGCAGGTCTTCGGGGGGACGCGGGACCTGGACACCGAGGCGACCTCGGTCAGGTTCACCGGCGAACCCCTGCGCATGGCCGTCTCGCCCGAGATCCTCGGGCGGGTCTTCGACGGCGCCGGAAGGCCGGCGGACGGCGGCGGCGCCGTCATCCCTGAGGAGGTGCGGGAGATCTCGGGCGCCTCCATCAACCCCACGGCGCGGGCCTTCCCGCAGGACTGCATCGAGACCGGGATCTCGGCGATCGACGGGATGAACACCCTGGTGCGGGGGCAGAAACTCCCGATCTTCTCGGGCGCCGGTCTCCCCCACTCCCGCCTCGCCGCCCAGATCGCCAGGCAGGCGCGGGTGCTCGGCGATGCCGAGGAGTTTGCGATCGTCTTCGGGGCGATGGGGATCACGAGCGAGGAGTCCAGGTTCTTCCTGGAGGCGTTCGAGGAGACCGGGGCCCTGGAGCACGCCGTGATCTTCGCCAACCTCGCCGACGATCCCGCCATCGAGCGGATCGTCACCCCGCGCTGCGCCCTGACGGCGGCCGAATACCTCGCCTTCTCGGAGGGGATGCACGTCCTCGTGATCCTCCAGGACATCACGGCCTACTGCGAGGCGCTGCGGGAGGTCTCGGCGGCCAGGGAAGAGGTGCCAGCCCGGCGGGGATACCCCGGCTACATGTACACCGACCTCGCCTCGATCTTCGAGCGGGCAGGGCGGATCAAGGGACAGAAGGGCTCCATCACCCAGCTCCCGATCATCTCCATGCCGGACGACGACATCACCCACCCGGTGCCCGACCTCACCGGCTACATCACCGAGGGGCAGATCGTCCTCTCGCGCGACCTCCACCGGAAGAGCGTGTACCCGCCGATCGACGTCCTTCCAAGCCTGTCCCGCCTGATGCCCGGCGGCATCGGAAAGGAGAAGACGCGCGAGGACCATGGCGCCGTTTCCGACCAGATGTATGCGGCGTATGCACGGGGCAGGCGGCTCGAAAGCCTGGTGGCGGTGATCGGGGAGGAGGGGCTCACGCCAACAGACCGCCTCTACCTCGACTTCGCCGCACGCTTCGAGCGGGAATTCGTCGGGCAGGGGGCGGCGGCCGGGCGGACGATCACCGAAACCCTGGACCTTGCATGGGGTCTGCTCTCCCGGTTCCCGGACGACGAACTCAAACGGATCGACCCGGCCCTGATCGCCGCCCATGCGCGGAGGGAGAAGACGTGAGCCGGCGGATCATACCGGGGACCCGCCCCACCCGGATCGAACTGCTGAAGATCAGGAAGCGGATCGTCGTCGCAGAGAAAGGGCACGAACTCCTCCAGGAGAAACTCGACGCCATGGTGCTGGAGTTTTTCCGGCTGCAGGAGGAGCGGGAGAGACTGAGGAAAGCCGCAGAAACAGCATTTGCAGACGCGTACCGGCCGCTTCTCCGGGCAGAGATGACCATGGGGGCCAGAGACCTCGAAGACGCCCTCGCCCTCACCGCCTCCATCGGCGAGATTGCGATGGAGCGGCGGACGGTGATGGGCACGGCGGTGCCGGCAATCCCTCTCCCTGAGCGCCTGCGCACGGCCGAAGAGCCGGGTTATCCCCTTGCTGCGCCGGGCGCCTCCCTGGACGAGGCCTGCCGCCGCTGCGAGGAGGCGGTCAGGGCTGCCCTGGTCTGTGCCGAAGCAGAAGGGGCGATGGCCCGGCTTGCAGACCAGATCGTCACGGTCAGGAGGAGGACGAACGCCCTCGCCTATATGCTCATCCCATCGCTCCGCGATACGGCCGCCTATATCGAGGACTACCTGGAGGAGATGGAGCGGGAGGACCTCTACCGGCGGAAACATACCAAATCCCTCCGCAGGGAGGAGACGAAGGCATGAGCGGGGAGGACCTCTCGCGCATCTTCCTGCTGGTCCAGGCCGCCGGGGCGATCGCCCTGATCGCGGGAGCGATCGTCCTCCTTTTCGTCTGGATCTTCGGGATCCAGGGGTGAAGGGCGACCATCCCCTTCTCTTATCACCTTTACCGTCCCATACATACCGATGGACGGCATCATCCCGGCCCTGATCATCGGGTTTGTCATCGGCCTCTCCGGAGCCCTGGCCCCGGGCCCGACCCTGGTGGCGACGATCAGGGGCTCGCTCGATCACGGGTGGACGGCCGGCCCGCGCCTCGCCGCGGGTCATGCGGCCGTCGAGGCGGTCCTCGCCCTCGCGATCGTCGCCGGGCTTGCCGCCGCGGCCGATAGCGTGGCCGTGCCGGTCGCCGTCGTCGGAGGAGCGGCCCTGATCCTCTTCGGCGGGCTCACGGTGCGGGAGAGCCGGACCGCCGTGCTCGACGCCCCCGTAGAAGCGGCATCGGGAAGCCCCTTCCTTGCCGGGGTCGTCACGAGCGCCGCAAACCCGTATTTCTGGCTCTGGTGGCTCTCGGTGGGGAGCGGGCTGTTGCTGGAGGGGCTGGCGGCCGGAGCGGCGGTCGCCGTCGCCTTCATGATCGGCCACTGGGCCTCGGACTTCGGGTGGTTCGGGCTGGTCGCCGCCGGGACGGCGGGCGGAAAGACGGTCCTCTCGGTCAGGCAGTACCGCCTCGTCCTCGCCGCATGCGGGGTGTTCCTGATCTTCTTCGGGGCCTCGTACCTCTGGCGGGCTCTTCCGGCGTGATCACCGCTCCGCGGCTTTCATCGCGGTCGGGTCGTCGTAAATCCTTCCCTTTCCCCGGATCTCACCTTTTTTCGCCCGCGGGCTCAGGCGGTCGAGGGCGATCGCCGCCGGGTCGGCGCCCGAGATCAGGGCCAGCTCCGCACGCACCTCCTCCCGCGACGGGATGGCGCCTGAGAAGCGGGCGACGAACTCCAGATCGATCCTCCTGCATGCCTCGTTGCGCTCGTAGCGCGGGAACTCGATGTCCATGCTCTCCTCTCGGCGGGAGTGGGGAAGAGCGTTGGGGCGAGAGGCAGAGGAGAAAAAAGAGATCGGATTATCCGGCAACGGCCGGGAGGATCGAGACCAGGTCCACGCCCCGCACCGAGGTCCCTGCAGCCGAAGGGTACTGGACGCCGCCGGTCCAGTAGTAGACCCATGCCTCCTCCGCGAGGCAGGTCCGCATGTTCTCGTTCCCGAAGGTGTGGTCCGGGGCGAGGTAAAAGAGCCGCGGGCCGTCGTTGTAGGCCGGGGCATAGCCCTCCCGCGCACTCCACCAGGAGAGGACCGCCTCGCCCTGCTCGGGCCGCGGGGCATAGATGTTCTCGTAGCGCAGTTCGGTGGCGTAACCGTCTGAGGCGGAGAGCAGCACCCGGTCGCCGGGGTTCATTCCGCCTACGAGGTCGCAGAGATCCCGGATCGCCGTTCCGAGCACGGCGTCCTCGACCTTCGCCGGGTTCTTATCCTCTGCGGGGTTCCAGAGGTCGTCTCTGTCGAAGGTCGGGCCCTGGATGCGGTAGGGCACGGTCTCGTTCCCGAGCACCGGGAGGTTCGCCTCCATCCAGACGGTGTCCACCGTCGTCTCGTTCAGGACGGTCTGCCCGTCGGGCGCATACCGCCTGACGGCGATCGCCGGGGCGGCCGGGGGTCGGTCGTAGCCGGAGAGGGAGAGGGAGACGATCCCTTCAACGGTGCGCTCACCCATCCCTGGCCCGACGAGGACGAAGGGTCCGGCAGGACCGTCGAGGAGAGGAGCGCCGTCCTCCATGTACGCGATCAGGTAATCGTTGTTCCGGACGAGAACGGTGCTGTTCAGCGTATAGTCGGCGCCGTCCTTCCCGGTGAAGGTGACGTTATACCCGGTCGACGCAAGGCTCGAACTGAGCATCGGGTGGTGCGGGGACTCGCGACCGTCGACGCAGCCGATGAAGAACCAGACCGGGACGCCGCTCCAGAGGGATCCGTCAGGATCGGTATAACTCCGGCCGTGGCAGAGAAGGGCCGCACGGTAGATCTCAGGGGTGACCGCGTACTCAGAGAGACCCGAGAGGGCAAGCGATCCGCTTGCAGGTGCGCTCTCCTTCCCTTCCTCCAGGTGCAGAACGGTGCGGATCACCGCCGAGGCCTCATCGGGGCCGCAGCCTTCGGGCCCGTAGAAAAATACCACCCGGTCGCCATCGGCGGCGCAACGGGTGAGCACCCCGTCTTCAGCCGAACTGAGGAGCACGGGCGCCCCGTTCACGGTGCAGTTCCATGCCGTCCCGTTCGCTTCGCAAAATCCGCCGACCCCCTGCACTACCTGCGAGTGGAGGCGCGGGTTCCAGTCCCGGTCAGAAACCGTGCAGGAAAGACCTTCCTTCTCGCAGACCGCCATTAAGACACCATAGAGGCTGCTGTTATCCACCGTGTACTGGACGTTCGATCCTGCAGCGGTGAATACGGTCGTCCCGCTGCTGATGTTCACGGAGCCCTCATAGAGCACCGCAGGGCCGGAGAGTCCGCCGGCCCCCGCGAGGGCGAGCACGGCGGCGAGCGCACCGACGAGTGCGAGAACCGCCGCAGCGGATATGATAACAACCGTTTTTCTATCCAAAGAGATCACCACACGCCCCGGATACCAGGCCGGGGCCGTTCAGGAGCAAATTAAGATATCATTGACACGGCCAGAAAATAAAAGATATCGCACATACTATCGCGGCGCAAGGAGGCGGGCGGCCCGTGCCACCCCTTTGAGCCCGCACTGGAGGAAGACGATCCCGAGCACGGCCTCGACCAGGGTGCCCTTCACGTGATCGCAATCGCCCTTCTCCACCGGCGGGTCGAAGTGGACGCGGTGCTCGTACAGCCCCCAGCGGTCGCAGAGCCGCGCCATATTCACATTGCTCTCGTAGGCCTTCCGGCGCTCTGAGAGCAGTCCGGCATCGGCGAGGCGCGGGCTCCAGATCTGGGGCAGGACACCGATCTTCAGGGCCGCATCCCCGATCCAGGCGAGGGTCTCTGCCGCTTCAGGGAGGCGGGCCATCTCTGCGAGCGCAGTCGGGGAGAGGGCGCATCTGCCGTCCCTGAAATGGGCGTTGATCTCGGAGAAGAGGTTTTTCGTGGAGGGCTGGAAGAGGGCGAGGAGGAAGATCTCGTCGTTCTCGATGGAAAAGCCGAGGTCGCGCTCGACGGCGGGCATGACCACCAACCGGACCGAACCGATCTGCCGCAGGATCTCCTCCACCGAGGAGAGCCAGCGTGCGGTCAGGGCCTGCTCTCTCCCATCGGGGAGGGCGGCCGCCTTCCGGGCGAGCCCGTCCCTGAGGGCGGCGAGGTTCTCTTCGACACCGACCCGGTGCCAGCGGAGCGTCTGGTGCATACGCCTTCTTCTGGGCGGGAAGGGCATATCTCTTCCCATTCGCCCTCCAGAGAAGTGCCGGGCAAAATTATTTTATAGTACATACACAATAAAAATCTGCCTCGGGGGGGATCGTGACCGGACAGATGCTGCCAGGGTGCGATCAGCCCGACGGTCGAAACGGCTGAAGACCGAACGGGCGAAAACGAGAGCGCATCAGGGGGCCGAACAGACACCCGCTGAAGATAGGACCGCAAAGACCAGAGCCACAGATCTTCTCCGGCAAAAGAGATGTGGCGGCAGAGAAGGCCTTTGAACGGCGCCGGCCTATCTTCACAGGGTTCGATGCCATGAGGGCCCGGTTCCAGGGCCGAAACGGCTGAAGGCCAGGGGACAGAGAGGGCGTATCACGGGGCCGAACAGAATACCGGGGACCGCCCCGGGGCACGTTTTTCAACCGGGATCTTTCGGCTCTTCGCGAAATTTCTCTGCGGGGAGCCATTGACACCTCAGCCCGACGCCCCCGGCCGGATCTCTCATCCAGGAGGGTTGAGAGCATCGGATCGGGATCTGGTCTCTATGGCAGCCCTTCTGAGTCCCGACTTGAGGAGGGAAAGCGGTTTCTTTCAGGCTCCCCGACGCGACCTATCGACCGGTTGAATTTCCTGCACGATTTTTCGCGAGAGATAGCCGGCATAAATATCGGGGCAGATAAAAATCCCTGTCAATCTGCCGTTTTCTTCCATGACCGAGAGAGACTCCCGGCGGTCGGCCATCAAGAGCAATTTCATCGACGGTCCGGTATGTTCTCCCTCTTCATGACAAAAGAGGGACGACTCGATGTCGCTCCCCCCGAGATAGCATTTTACCGGGGCGAGCGCGGCAAACTCCTTTCTTCCGACAACAAGGTACACAAAAACCCGTTTTGCCGCACGTGCAATATCACCGCCATATCTGGTGATAATCTCTCCATCGTTGCAGAGAAGGATGATTTCGGATTTCGCCCGGCGCAGCATCATCCTGATCTGGTTGTCCCGCGTCCATTCTGTTAACAGTTTATACCCCTGCATGAGCGGTTCCGGTGTTTCGGTTTCCAGGGCTTTAAGACGCTGATACAATCCTTCAAGAGACGCAACAGATTCCCGTTTCAGCCGTTCAAACGTCTCGATAACATCGACCGGCGAGTAGCGCACCGGTGACCTGCCGGAAGAGACGATAAACCCTTTCTGGGCCAGGGAGGTGAGCGTCTCATAGATCCTGCCGCGGGGGATCTTCGTCTGCTCGTGAATTTCACGGGCGCTTGCCACCCGCAGGGCCGAGAGCATCACATACACCTTCGCCTCATATTCACTCATCCCGATGCCTTTCAGCTGCAAAAGTAACGAATCGTCAATCATAGTATCATCCCCCCAGGTCCCTCTTCTCTCCACGCCCCGTCCGTGATGCTCGTGTTCGACCCCATCGTCAAACTATTTTCCCCCGGCAGAATTAGACGGAGAAATTATTTTGATCGCTAAACCGGGGTGCGATACAACGAAAATACGTATCCTGCACGATCCGGCCATCAGATCCGGCGAATCAAATCAGATCCCTGCGTAGAGTGCATCGTGACGGCCCAAAAGGGTTCCTCCCCGGCTGGATACTCCCGGACAGCACAGGAGGGGCGGTCGAAAAACGGGATTGTGAATGCCGGTTCACCAACCTGATCGATAACGAGAACACATCGCCCCGATCGATGCGTTGCGCGCACAGGGGAGAAAACAGAGAAAAGAGCGCTGCAAACAGCAATACAGGAATTTCTCTTCAAAACGGCAGGATCTGCAGTCGTCCCTCGAGAGGTGCGCGATCTTCGCCGATAACGTTCACGAGATCCCCGGCACCGGATCCGCTTCTGGCGGCAGCGGTGTTACGGCGGCGAATAACCGGAAAAACGAATTAGAGGTGCTGGACAGGAGGTGAGATCCGGGGGAGCGATTAGATAGGAGCTACCGGATTCAGGAGCATTTTCTTGATATTTTGACATCGGCAACCAGATAGGGCATGAATACCGTAGCGTTCAAGCCAACGAAATGGACATTGCTTTTTCTCCTGCTTTCGGCCATGATGATCCTCATGGGCGGGGCCGCCGTTGCGCCCGCGCTGCCCCTCATCAGCGAAGCGTTTCCCGATGCACCCGACTCCCTCGTCTCCCTGATTGTTACGCTCCCTTCACTTGCAATCGCCCTCACCGGGATTTTCATCGGTGCTCTTTCTGATAAAATCGGCAAGATCAAAGTGCTTGTCGCCTCCATCGTGATCTTCACCATCGCGGGAAGTTCGGGATATTATCTCACCTCCATATACGCAATACTGGCGGGCAGAATCCTCCTTGGAGTCGGCATTGCCGGCATCACCTGCGCGACGTCCTCCCTGATCCCCTGTTATTACGAGGGATTGGCCCGCGCCAGGGTGCTCGGCTACCAGGCGGCCGCGATGGGTCTGGGGGTGTTGATCCTCGAGATGAGCGGCGGACTGCTCGCCGGCATCTCCTGGCGTGCGGCGTTCCTCATTTACCTGATCGGCATCGTCATTCTCGCGGGCGTTCTCCTCACGATGAAAGAGCCCGTCCTTCCGAAAATCGAAAGGAGCACGGTGGCGCCCGACGAGACGTTCCCTGTCGCTCCCCTTCTCCTGGGGTATATCACCCTGTTTCTCGGGAGCATGCTCTTCTTCCTGATGCCGATAAAGTTCCCGTACTTGATCGCAACCATGGAGGCGGCACGGATCCTGGGCGAGAACACGGCGCTTACCAGCGGATTGTTCCTGGGGATCATGGGCTGTGCCGCATCGCTCATCGGCCTCTTTTACGGGAGACTCGCCTGGAGATTCAACCGGTACACGATCCTCACCCTGACGTTTATCTTCTTCGGGATCGGCTACTGTAGCCTCGGACTGGCCACGTCGCTCGCCGTCGTTGCGTTCGCGGTCATCTTTATCGGCCTTGGCAACGGCATCTTGATGCCGACGATCCTGACCTGGATCGCCACGATCACGCCGAAACAGTTTCTCGGCAGGGCAAGCGGCGGG
>Ga0209269_1001141_pt1 | contig 15412 bp, 13 predicted proteins | sample MTBAKMMethaMetaG_FD_187455 | JGI IMG/M metagenome (GOLD analysis project Ga0209269, IMG submission 187455) | Enrichment culture microbial communities from Arthur Kill intertidal strait, New Jersey, USA, that are MTBE-degrading - MTBE-AKM (Arthur... | ecosystem: Environmental > Aquatic > Marine >... | reverse complement strand
AGCATTGCGGAACGTGCCGGATGCCCAGCCGATTTCCGCAACTGCGGCACCTGCGGGTTACAGCAGAGCTGCCCGATTAAGAGATACCGGGCGAGGAGATCGGTGTAAGCGGGCTTATTGAAGGCACTGCCGGCATTGTCCGAACATATATAGTGAAGGAGTAACGATTCACCCATCATGCCTGAACGATTCAACGGCCGCATCTCCGTTGTTGAAGGCGATATTACAGAGCAGCACGTTGATGTGATCGTGAATGCCGCAAACGAGATGCTGCTCGGAGGTGGCGGTGTCGATGGGGCGATACACCATGCCGCCGGCCCGGCACTGCTGGAGGAATGCCGGATGCTGGGCGGCTGCCAGACCGGTGAGGCAAAGATAACCGGAGGGTATCGCCTTCCGGCCCGCTTTGTCATACATACAGTCGGCCCGGTATGGAAAGGAGGGAAGCAGGGAGAAGACGAACTGCTGGCATCCTGCTACAGGCAGTCGCTTGCTTTGGCGGAATCCTATGGATTAACGACAATCGTATTTCCCGCTATCAGCACCGGCGCCTACGGGTTCCCCCTCGCCCGGGCAACCGTGATAGCAGTTAAAACCGTTCTTGATTACCTGTCCCGTTCACCGACCATCACGAAGGTCGTGTTTGTCTGTCATGAGGAGCGGGCATTCCACCTGTACAATGATGCACTCAGGGAATTTGCACCAGAAAATACCGGAGGAGAGGGGCCGGAAGGCCGAACAGTGAAAGGACCTGATAAGGAGCCAGCCGATGCATCGGCTGGGGTCAGGGAGCAGGTCAGAGCCCAGCTGCAGACAATCGAAGCCGTCTACGGCATCAGGATTGTGAACCGGGAACGGCTGATCGATGAGATCGTATCCCATGCCCGCGATCGACAGACAGCGTCCCTCGTCACTGCAGCACTCAACAGCTGGGTCGCGGTCAACGGGATTACCGGTGAGACTGAGATACCTGGTGATGTACTAGGCCGGATCCTTTCACGAACTAGGCCGTGATAACCAAAAGTACAACGTGCAACAGGTCATAATCAAGGAGATAAACCTCAAAATTTGACCTTATTTTGAAATCGGTTCGTAATGGCTTCAATCCAAAAGTTATACCATTATTCTCACGCTGAAATATTACCCTTCATTGGCATTCATATTCAGGGTAATTTGTGATTGAGCTCAATCTCCTTTAAAGTTGGGATGCTCACCAGGCCTTAACCCTTAAGCGCGAGCTATCCGGGCTACTGGTGGATTTTCCCCCGGGAATACGAGGCCCAGATGCCAAAGAGCCCCAGGAGAAGGAAAAGAGAGAAAGTCACCGTAACGCTCAGTTGCAGCTCCGGGTATACAAGGGGAGAAATCGGCCGGGAACCGATGATGATCGAAAAGACCATCATCGCAATCGCCATGCTGATCATCTGGCCAACCGCCCGCATGGTGGAGACCATTGCCGAAGCAACGCCGAGATGGTGGACCTCTACAGCACTCATAATTGCGTTCGTGTTCGGGGAGGAGAAAAGACCGTATCCGAAACCAAGGATCATCAACCCTGCAATGATGAACGAAAATGGGGTCGATTGAGAAACCAGAGCCATCAGCCCGAGTCCTGCCGTAGTGCAAGCCATCCCGGCAGTTGCGAGAACCCGTGGTTCGATGCTGTCCGAAAAATGGCCGGCAAGGGGGGAGACCACCATCTGCACAACCGGCATGGTGACCAGGATAATGCCAGCTGTCTGGGGGTCGAGACCACGGTTGTACTGCAGGTAGAGACTCATCAGGAATCCGACGGCAAATACCACCGCATAGTTGATCATGGCGGCAATGTTTGAGAAAATGAACGTTGGGTTGTTCCGGAAGAGCGAGAGGTCAAGCATCGGCGAAGGACGCCGCCGCTCCCACCAGACAAAGCCGTACAGGAAGACAGCCCCTATGACCATCCAGAGGATCCCGTCGGGTGTCGGCAGAAGGGTAAGACCGTACAGAGCTCCTACCAGCATCAGGCAGTACAGGACCGCTCCGGTAAGATCAAATCCATGGTTCCCCGTTTCCGCCCACTCCCCCGGGATATATACCAGGGTAGAAATGAGCACCAGGACACCGATCGGCACGTTCACCAGGAAAATGCTCGGCCACCCTAAATTCTGCGTGAGAATGCCACCAAGAAACGGACCAATCGAGAGACCGGCGTAGACGGTGGCCGTGATGATCCCGATAGCCCGCCCACGCTCCCCGGGAGGAAAAACGGCAGTCACAATGGCAATTGATGTGGCGAAGACTAGGGATCCCCCCAATCCCTGGACAATCCGGGCAGCAATGATGGCGTACCCGGACCATGACAGGGCTGCCATGAGGGATCCACCCGTGAATAGGATGTTTCCAAGAACGAAGAGGCGTTTTCGCCCGTACATATCGGCAAGTTTCCCGAAAGGAATGATACACACTGCTGCTGTGAGCAGGTAGGCCGATGTGACCCAGCCCATACTCACGGCATCCAGATGGAAGTCAGACCCGATTGCCGGAAGAGCGACCGCTATCGAGGATACTGTGTAAGGGACGAGAAAAGAGGCGAGGGATGTAACTAGGAGGAGTATTCTCTTCTCAACCGGACGGGTCACGGAGGGAGAGATTGGGCGTGGAGCAAGATGAGGATATTCCTTACCAGAGAAGGTATCCTCTTTCTCTCCGCGAAGAATAATTCCTCCAGGGAATGCATGATAAAATTATGAAAGAAATATTTTCTCCATTTCTTTATTCAATGCTTTCTTCCCGCAATGGAACCTTGTACATATCACTCGCCCCGTATCCTCGGACACCCTCCCTTCCTTCTCGAATATAGCCTGTTTCCTGCCAAAATCGCCGTGAAAACCGCCAAAATGCCGATCCGGGCCGATGGCCCGGTGACAAAGCCCGATAATAGGAAACGGATTCCTGGCCAGGGTATTTTCGACTGCCCGCCTTCCCTTCGCTCCCTAAATGTCCCGAGATACGTTGGCAGATACTGACCCTTTTCCCGTGGGTTCCGGTGCTCAGCGCGAAGAACAATGAAATAACCCTGCTGTACGGCTGGGGCTTCAAATTTTCCTATAAAGGACTTCACTGAACGGACCATACTTTTTTTAGCCTCCCCCACAATATCCGCTTCCGTCAATGAATACGGATCGGAAGTGCTCCGTTCCTTCCAGGCCTGTCAGAAGAGGATGAACCATGAATCTGCCCGCATCCAGAATGCTGCTGAACCGGGATAGCACCCGGAAAGGATTAGCGACGACCCTCCTCATTCTTCCTGCCATCTGGCTGGTGATACTTCACGCCGGAGCGGTTACGAACATCATCAGCCCCGGCAACCAGGTCTTCATCGGAGAAGAAGGGCTCAACATCACCGCAGCCGTTCCCGATGGTGTCTGCCAAATCGCCTGGTTCTCACCGGGATCGAACCCGCAGGTCGATGCCCCGGCCATGATCATCACCGTGGGAAACAAGCAGAGTTTCTATGTTGCGCCAAGCCAGTTCGGACATGCAACCGGAACCTGGTATCTCTGGAACCAGACTACGCTGGGGACAGCCTTCCAGGTCCTCTCTCCGAACCTGAACCTGCGTATCTGGAACCAGGAGACAAACCAGGACATATCCGGTATGAGCGCCGCCCCGGGATCGCTGGTTAATTTCCGGATAGAGACCAACCTGATCTCCATTACCCGGAGAACGGGATACGACCCCGATTCGGACGGCTATATCTCCATTCTCCTCGGCACGCCTACCGGAGCAACACTCTCCGCAGTATCCGGTCCGAACAGCACCATCATCCCCCTGCAGGATCTGAATGTCGATACCCTGCCCTGGTACTGGGTCCCTCCAGGTGCGGAAGCAGGATGGGATACGGCGGCGGTCAGCCAGGCGGGAAGCCGGCTCTACCCGCCCGGCACCTACACTGCACGGCTGGACTACAATGTGAACCGCCTGCAGGACAATCTCCAGGGGGTGACGGGGATAAGCCGCCCTTTCCCGGTCCAGATAACCCTCGCGTCCGAACGGGTTATGATCGACTCGAATACAGCTGAGGTAATCCGTGGAAATCCCTTCACGGTGACCATCACCGGAGTTCCTGGTGCGAGCTACTATCTCTGGGTCAGGAATACCGGTACCATGACCGGCGCACCGGGAAGCCAGCCCCCGCTGATCACCCTCAACCAGGAGGGTGTCCTGATGGACCCTGCGGATGGCCCGTATACCATCGGATCGTATCCCATCTCCACCCGGCAGGGAGTGACAATCCGGGATGATGTACCTCCTGCCCCCGCGAACGGAACCCGGTACTACGCCCTGGTTACCCTTCCCGGAACAGGGACCCGGACCGTCCAGTGGCAGACGTCCCCTGCAACAGATGACCGGCGTTATACATTCCAGGTCGAACGCACTACGGCGGGACGGGTATCCTCTGATGATGTCAGTGTTCAGATCGTCCGGGGTTCGGTCAGCATTGTCACCGCCCCGTCCCGGTTTTACTACCTGGGCGAGCAGGTTGTCCTCTCCGGGACGAACACGGCATCGGATACCGTCTACCTCTTCACGACCGGGCCGAATCTTCCCTCATCCGGGGGAAGTCTTACCAATCCCCGGGTGCCGGTGGTGACCGGTCAGCCCGAAACCTTTACCGCTGTCCCCGTCGATAGCGATACCACCTGGGAGTATAAGTGGCAGACGGGAAACCTCGGCATTGACGCCGGATCCTATACAGTCTATGTGGTATCAGCTCCCAAATCGAGGAACAACCTGATAAATACCCGGTTCTCGACCATTCCCATCACCTTTGCCCGCCCATTCGTAACCGCAACCATCCCCCGGACCGTTGTGGTACGGGGTGACCCCGTTGAGATTCGCGGCACCGCGACCGGCAATCCTTCACCCGGGGTGGCGATCTGGATCTTTGGGACAAACCGGTTCATCTACTCGACAGCGACCGTCAATACCGATAGTACGTTCTCTTACGAATTAAGCGAAGGTGAAACCGCCACGTTGGCCACCGGACAGTACTACACGGTTGTCCAGCATCCCGGTTACACCGATACCCTTGATATTTACCCGGATCCCTCCCGCCAGTTCGTCCTCTCTGCCTACCCGATCCCGGGCAGTGTACTCTTCAGGGTCGCCGGACCGGGAGCACTGATGAGCTCGCAGGCGGCAGATGCCCTGATCACGACGCTCAACAGTCCTTTTATCGATGACACCTATACCGCCATGTCGTTCCTGCTCGTCAACCCCGAGGTGTCCATAACCCCTCCCGGTAACTATACCGTGGGTGACAGGATCACCCTATCCGGTACCACCAACCTTGCCCCTGACAACCAGCTCCTGGTGGAGGTCACTTCCCAGCGCTTCGGTCCCACCCCCAAAGACCAGAGCGGCGCGTTCTCCGGTGTTTCCAGCACCGTCACCGTACAGAGGGGGCCGGATGACCTCAATACATGGGCCTTCACCTTTGAGACCGCCTCATTTGTCCCGGACACCTACTTTGTCCAGGTGAGCGGTGTGACCGTTTCCGATGCCGTGGCCACCACCTCCTTTGTCCTGAGTGCCGTTACTCCCACGCCAACCCCAACCCCGCCGCTAATCACCCTGCCAACAACTCTGCCGACAACAGTCCCAACGCCGGTTCCCACTACCACCATCGGTCTTCCCGGGATCCTTGTATTCGGAGCGGTGGGCCTGCTGCTGGTCATATACAAGATACGGAGAAGGAAGACCTGAATGTATTTTTTTCCGGATACCCGCGAGTAGTAACCTTTACCAGGCCCCGACTATTTGCCGGATAAGAGCCCGTCAGTTCCGGAGGCAGATCCGGTGTTACATTCAGCAATCTGATCTCACTACCTCTCTAAAAAGCGGCTGATGGGAGGTGGGAGGGGTTATGGGTTTCTGGTATGATTGAAACGTGTAGTATTCAAACATGCTCAAAGGCAGAATGAAGAGTAATACCGCTCCCTCTCCCGGATCTCCGGAAGACCCACCAGACGGTTGAACTCGTCAAAGAGGATCATGCGATCGGTGAACGCTGCGGATGACCCGGTCCGGGCCAGTTCGGTAAACAGTTCCCGGACCGCCTGTGCGATGACATACGTGCAGGAAGTGGCATCGGCAACAACAGCATACCCGATGTCCTGCAGCTCCCGTGCGGTCAGAAAAGGAGATTTCCCCCCCGGGAGATTGTTGGCAAACGTCGGCCCCGTCACTTCGGAACAGATACGCTGCATCTGATCGATCGACCGGGGAGCCTCAACGAACAGGAGATCGGCCCCCGCCTCGTGGTAGAGATTGGCACGATGAATAGCCTCGTCGATTCCGTGAACGGCAATGGCATCAGTCCGTGCCATGATGACAAGATCGGTGTCGTTCTTTGCATCCACTGCCGATGATATTTTTGCAACCATCTCTTCGGCTGGAATCACCTGTTTCTCTTCCATATGCCCGCAGCGTTTGGGAAAAACCTGGTCCTCGATGAATATCCCCGCCACGCCTGCTTTCTCGTAGAGCTCAACCATCCGGATGACATTGGTCACATTCCCGTATCCTGTATCGCCGTCTGCAAATACCGGAATGTTCACCGCGTCGACAATCCGTGATGCACAATCGACCATCTCGGTGAGTGTCATCAGGGATACGTCCGGTTTTCCCAGGTATGCGGCGGAATTTGCGTAACCTGCGGAAAAAATTGCCACGATCCCTGCCTGTTCGGCAATCTTTGCACATAACGGGTCATGGACCACGGGGATGACAAGGATCTCGGGATTGAAAATCAGATTCCGCAGGAGCGTTGTGTTTTTCATACATTCATCTTGGATGAGCATCAAATTCGCAGCATAATTAGTTATCGAAAAAAGGTTCCGTTCCCGGGAAGGCAGAATGCACCTGTCTCTTGAGACGTTCCGGCCTCCCATTATCCGGAAGGACAGACCATTTTGAGAGAATCGATTCTTCTAGATCAACCGGTCTCCCGCATGGTCACCCGGCATGCAGTCATATACGCCGGTGACCTTCATCACCAGGAGCGACTTGCAGTGAAGTTCCGGTTTCACTGCTTTCACTTCATCCCGCATCGTCTCGTATTCTGCACCCTCTGTTCTGACCTCAACATCGCCCTTGATCTTGTAGCATCCCCTGATTCCCGGTCCCCAGACGTAGAGGCAGGCCCGGGGGTTTTCCAGGACATTCCGGAGAGTAGTCTTCATGAACTGGTTACCGATCCAGATGGTTTCCGCATCTCTGGGAAAGACTGCACCCATGGGAGCAACATTCGGTTCACCGTCTTTTGACGCCGTTGCCAGCGGAAAGATCCTGCCTGCACGTAAAGCATCCATCATCTCAGGTGTCATCTGGACCATGCCCGTACCGTGGTCGAAAACCCGATAAAATAAGCGAAACAGAATGCTTTACCTGAAATCCGGATTTGATCGTATCCCATGATACGGCAGAACGACTCCGGCAAACCTGCTGTAACTCCTTCCTTACCAGGCCAGGATTTCTGCAGAATATTTAGAAACATTTAGGTGCGAAGATGTTTCAGCTGATAGGAATGATGAGCCGGATGGATGACTCCGGAAGTCCGGCACGATGCATCACCACGTTCGTTGCAAATACGGTTTGGGGGAGGCATGAACTGGCATCTGCTATCTTTTTCTCTCCCGGATTGCGGTTTCCTGATATGAAACCGTCCGGTTGGAGGCAACAGCGGCATTGTTAGTTGGAGCTGAAAGGAATGACTCGCCTTGACACAGAGAGCAGGAATAACCTGTTCCTGATCGATAACACGGCAAACCCTGCCCCTCTTGGCCTGTGTGCCTTTGGGATGACGACAATTGCGTTAAGTCTGCATAACGCCGGAATTACTGCGCTGAGCAGCCCGATCCTTGCAATGGCTCTCTTTTACGGGGGAATTGCCCAGATCATCGCCGGGATCCTTGAATGGAAAAAGAACAATACCTTCGGGCTCCTGACGTTCGGGAGCTTTGGCTTTTTCTGGATCTCCTTTGCCACGATCCTGCTCCTCCCCGTCCTTGGCCTTTCGGCGAATCCAAGTGCTGTGGATATGGCTGCATTTCTTGCGATATGGGCGATCTTTGCCCTCGGGCTTTTTGTCTGCACGTTGAAAATGCATAAGATTCTCGCGCTCACCCTGTTCTTTTTGGTGCTCCTTGTAGTGCTTCTGGTAACCGCGACCCTTACAGCGAATGCGACCATCCACACGCTGGGAGGCATTACCGGGATCATTACCGGGGCTCTTGCTCTCTATATCGGGCTTGGCCAGGTGATCAACGAGGTCTACGGGGAGAAAGTCTTCCCCGTCTGATCTCTCTCTTTCTGGAAAATCCTGGAATGGATCCTGCGACATTCTGGTAATTTACACATAGTCGTGTTGATCAATGACTGATGCATACCAGGTCTGCACTGTCGTATGGATTGGTGGTGAACGGGATTAGTGCAATATCAATCCAGATTGCCGCTGCTCAGGTGCTGAATCCTGCTAATAGAAAAGAGAAACGCCTGTATCCGCGGGACCAACATTTGGTTTACCGATTTTTTAATGCCGTTGCCAGCGGAAATATACTGCCCGCAGGAAAGGCATCCATCATATCGGGTGTCATCTGGGCCATGCTTGTACCATTGTGCACAAACCCGATTAAATACGCAAAAAAGCATACTTCGCTGGGAGGATTTAGGTCTTAATTCCGGTTAATTTCGTCGCGTATCCGTCTGAACAGATCGTAGAACATCTGCCGGAACTCATCGCCGATCTCGTTCCAGGTGGGGCTGACCGTGGATCGTTCGGTTTCGCCCCGTTCGGGTGAAGGGATGCCATGTTCTGGTTTCTCGTTCTGCACCTGCGCAGCAATGGAGAGATAGCCTGCAATCAGTACGATGATGATGGTGAGCGGGTAGAGGATCAGGCGTACCAGTTCAAATGCAGGGGAAATTCCGATGGAATAGAAAGAATCAATGAACCCGATCATATTGAATATAAACGTGACGAGGAGGACACTCCCGACAGCGCTGAAGAGGGGGAACGGGAGGTTGAACGGGAACGAGAAGGTCGCGAAAATATCCCCGATCATGAACATGACGGAAAAGAAAATGATGAGTGGGGCATTGGCATAGAGGAGGTCGACAAATCCAGAGAACAGCGCCCACGAGGTGTGACTGGCGAAAAATCTGAAGAGCACGAGCAGGAGCAGGAATATGATAATCCCGACCAGCCCTGAGACCAGTGCCCGCAGGGGGGAATGGTGGGTTTTTCTCGTCATGGTAAACGTCCTCCCCTCAATTTCTTTGTGGGGAGAGCATGCTGCAGGAATGTTTCCCGGTGATGAAATAAATAATGAAAGGATGACACGAGCTCAGGAGACCTGTATGCGAATTTCGGGAAAATCCACGCAGGAGAGATATCCCGGAAGCCGGATGGCAGGGACTGGTATCAACCCGCATTGACGTATACCCTGGATCCCGCTATAGTACCGCATCCAGCAGTATCGATACCGCGTATACCAGCATCGTGATGTGGAAGAGCGGGAGAACCCTGAGTCCGGCAGATGGATTGCGGTCCCGCAGAATCACGAGGTTTGCAATGAGGAGGAGCCCCAGTCCTGCTATGAGACCCGTTCTGGCGATCCATCCCAGTACGCTCATGAACAGCAGGGCCGTGCACGCATGAACAGCGCTGAATCCGGCACTCCATAACGCACTCCCTGATGTTCCATACAGAACCGCGACGCTGTACATGCCCCGAGCCTGATCGTTGACATAATCTGCGAGATCATTGACACCAAGATGAGCGAGTGCGAAGGGGTAAAAGAACAAAAAATAGAGGAGAGCGGGGATGTCAGGGCTCCCGACACAGAGATAACCGGCTACCGGGAACAGCGCAAAATCTGTCCTTCCTACCAGTTGGGCGGTGGGAAAGCGCTGGTTTCGCTTTTTAACCTGGTAGAACATCTCGATGGCATAACTGTAGACCATGATGATAAACACGAACAGTGAATGTGGAAAGGGGAGGGTGAAGATCAGGAGAGTCGTGACGGCGACAAGGATGATAAAGAGCATGAGGGCCTGGTGCCGGGTGATGAGTCCGGCAGGGAGGGGCCGGGTCCCAAAGACCCGCCAGTACCTGGTAAGGCGGTCGGACTCGATTTCTTTTTGGTCGTAATCGCGGTCGATGTAATCATTCAGCACAAATCCTGCCTCAAACCCGAAAAACCCGATCAGGGCCGCCCGCGAGAGATCCAGCCAGGTAAAAGTTCCATACATACCTGCAGCCAGAAGGTACCCTGAGCAGAAGAGGACCGGCCAGGCGAAAAAGAAATGAAGCCGGAGGAGATCGATGATGGCTCGAAGGGTCATGGCTCTCCAGATCGAAATGTGATCAATACTGTTCAGTTCATGAGATTTATGCATCGTGATGTCGGTGTGAACAGAGATCCTCTCCGCCAGATTCCCGCGAAGGATGCAGCAGCAACGGGACGGGCAGGCTACGCGGGAATCAAAACTTCCGGTTCATGAAAGGAAGTACGGGGAGGAGGTCAGGGAAGATATCCCACCGGCATGAGGTACAGGGGCGTCTCGTCCTCCAGTGACAGGATTTTCTGTATCCCTCCATCGTGGAATGCACCGATGGAGACCGTTCCCATACCGAGTGACGCCGCCTGGAGGTACACGTTCTGGGCTGCATGCCCGGCCTCCATATGTACATACCTGATCCCCCTCTCTCCGTATTTATCCGTGGTCCGATTATATACTGCCGTAATAACCAGCACAGCCGGAGCCACCCTCACGGCCGACTGGTTCAGAGCACCGAGGGAAAGGTCAACCCGGTAGTCTCCACTCCGGATGGTCTCGAGTACGTTGTCAGCAGGAAGGTAGTGGTAGATTCCGGGGGAAAGCCCCTCCACCTCTCCTGCAACCAGATAGACCTCCAGAGGGTAGAGTGCACCGGCTGAGGGAGCTGTCCGGAGTCCTCCCGGCCCCGAAATACCCTGGCAGGCCCAGAGGAGCTGGGACAGATCCGACTGGCGGATGGACCGGGGTGCATAGTACCGCACCGACCTCCTCTCAGCAAGGGCCTGTTCAACGGAAAAAGCCCCATCCGGCCGGGGTGGGGGCAGGAATATCCTCTCTCCCTCAATGCTGCTCATCGGGGGTTTCTGCTCTGCCGGATACCGGAAGATACCATAGATTAGGGCGAGACAGACCAGTGCTGCGGTAAGGAAAACCAGCCCGTACAGAACTACTTTCTTCATCATGGCCACCCTTTATTTCGCTCTCACTAGAGCATACCCTGGCTATGGGGTAATAATGGTTCCTTATGGGCGAACATCCGGCTTCAACGGGTGCTGCTGCCCCTCCGGATTCCCATGATAAATCCATGAGGGGTTACCGTTGCAGGATCAAGCTCGACAGAGGCCCACCTCGACAGGCACGAGCCCTGAACTCCGGAAGCTGCGGGAAAAAAAAACCGGGCGTCCCGGCCTTACAATGATCGGTAACCCTATAGGGGAACAGAGCAGATATCGATACTTTACCAGGCTCAACCATGGCAATGCTGGATATCAGCACCTATTCCGGCCTCTCCTCCGAAGAGGCCGCAGCACGACTGCAGCAGGAAGGCTACAACGAGATCCCGTCAGCAGAGAAAAAGGGTATCATCGGGATTGTAGCGGAAGTAATCCGGGAACCGATGTTCCTCCTGCTGGTCGCAGCAGGCCTCATCTATTTCATCATCGGGGATTTCCAGGAAGGGCTGATCCTTCTCTCCTTTGTCCTGGTCATCATCGGTATCACCGTGTACCAGGAGCAGAAGACCGAGAACGCCCTTGAAGCCCTCCGCAACCTCTCAAGCCCGCGGGCGCTGGTGATCCGGGGCGGTGTTCGATCGAGAATAGCCGGCCGCGAGGTGGTACGGGGCGATCTCCTCCTGGTGAGTGAGGGGGACCGGATTGCCGCCGATGCAGTTCTCCTGGCCGGGAACAACCTGATGGTTGACGAATCCCTGCTCACGGGCGAATCCGTCCCGGTCCGGAAGTTCCCCGGCAACGCGAAGGGTGAGCGGAAGCCCGGTGGCGATGACCTGCCCTGGCTGTTCTCCGGTACCCTGGTGGTGCAGGGTCAGGGAGTTGCCGAGGTCACCGCAACCGGTATGCATACGGAGATGGGTGGGATCGGCAGAGCTCTGCAGGCCCTTGAACGCGAAGAGACGAAACTGCACAGGGAGACTGCCCGCATCGTCCGGAGCATTGCCCTGGTCGGCCTTGTCCTCTTTGCAACGGTGGTGATCGTATACGGGATCACGCGGGGGGACTGGCTCCACGGGCTGCTCGCCGGCATCACCCTGGCCATGGCCATCCTCCCCGAAGAGTTCCCTGTTGTACTTACCGTGTTCCTGGCGCTTGGTGCCTGGCGACTCTCGAAACTGAATGTGCTCACCAGGCATGTCCCGGCTATCGAAACTCTCGGGGCGGCAACCGTTCTCTGCGTGGACAAGACCGGGACCCTTACCCAGAACCGGATGACCGTCGCCCGCCTGGAAGCAGGAGGACAGGAGTTTGCGTGCGATTTCATGAGGGACCATTCCTTCCCTGAACCCTTCCATGAGCTCCTCGAGTTCGCCATGCTTTCCTGTAAGAAAGACCCCTTCGATCCGATGGAGCAGGCCCTCCTGCAGAAGGGATGCGATGACCTTGACGGGACCGAGCACCTCCACCGGGACTGGGAGCTGGTGGTGGAGTATCCCCTCTCGCGGGAACTCCTTGCCATGTCAAATGTCTGGCGATCGCGGATGGGCGATGAATACGTGATTGCCGCCAAGGGTGCCCCGGAGGCCATTGCCGACCTCTGCCATCTCGGTCCGGACAAGAACCGGGCCATCAGTGCCGATGTAGAGAGGATAGCAGCGGAAGGGCTCAGGGTCATTGCCGTTGCAAAAGGGTATTTCAGGAAAGAAGAACTCCCGGACGGACAGCACGATTTTTCATTCACTCACCTGGGCCTGATCGGCTTTGCCGACCCGGTGCGGCCGGACGCGGCCGGGGCAATCGGCGAATGCTACTCTGCTGGAATCCGGGTGGTCATGATCACCGGTGATTACCCTGCCACTGCACAGTACATCGGGAGGCAGATCGGTCTTCGTTCCGTGGAGACGGTAATTACCGGTTCTCAACTGGAATCCATGGATGGCGAAGCGGTTGCCGGTACAATAGGGAAGGCGAACATCTTTGCCCGGGTCGTGCCGGAACAGAAACTCACCATCGTTGATGCGCTAAAAGAGAACGGGGAAGTCGTAGCCATGACCGGCGATGGGGTGAACGATGCGCCAGCCCTGAAATCCGCCAACATCGGTATCGCCATGGGAGGGCGGGGGACCGATGTGGCCCGGGAAGCGTCCTCCCTTGTCCTGCTCGATGATAACTTCGCATCCATCGTCGCAGCGGTGCGGATGGGGAGGAGGATTTATGATAACCTGAAGAAAGCGATGGCCTACATCATATCGGTCCACGTCCCCATCGCCGGGATATCACTGGCTCCTGTTCTCCTTGGATGGCCGCTCATCCTCCTCCCGGTTCATATCGTGTTCCTGGAGTTGATCATCGACCCCGCCTGCTCGGTGGTCTTTGAGGCCGAGCGTGATGAGGCGGACGTGATGCAGCGACCACCGCGGGATCCGGATGAGCACCTCCTCGACCGACGGACGACGCTGCTTGCCCTCGCCCAGGGATTCGTCGTGCTGGCCATCGTGCTCGCCGTCTACCTTTCCGCGGTTGCCCGGGGCCTCGGGACTCCTGAAACCCGGACACTTACCTTCGTCACCATCGTTGTTGCAAACCTTGCACTCATCTGCACCAACCGGTCATGGACCACGAGCATCATCAGCAGCCTCCAGCGACCAAATAAAGCGTTCTGGTGGGTCATGGGTGGAACCCTCTTCTTCCTCGCTGCCGTACTGGCAATTCCCTCCCTCCAGGGAATATTCCAGTTCGCTCCGGTTGATTCGGTCGATGTTCTTATTGCCCTCGTTGCCGGTGCGCTGAGCGTGGTATGGTTTGAGATATTCAAGAAGATCAGGAGGATGAAAACCCTGGCCGGAAGAGCGGGATGAATCATAAGCGGTGAACACATTCTCAGGCATACGCTGCCCGGATGGGAGCAGGAAAATTCCGGCTGACCAGATACCGGCACGGAAACGTTTTATTTCCACAGGATCAGAGACGCAGGTTTTTTGGAAATCTTGTGATAAGAATCAAAACCCCCCGGAATTTCCTGGTGCTCCGGAACACCTGTATACCGGTCGCAAAAGTTAAACTTTTATTACTAAATGTCATAAATACCATACAACGACATCCTATGAAACAGAATACCTTTTATCTCATCGCCGGGATCGTCGGGCTGATCGAGGTTGGCATCTTCTGGCTCTCGGTGGAAATGAGGAGCCCGTTCCTCATCATGGGAGGGTTCATCATCGGATTCCTCTCGCTGTACGCCCTCTGGAGAACGGTTACCGACCGGAAGATGGATGAGCGGACACTCCTGATATCCGAGAAAGCGAAAAGCAAAACCCTCGAAGTCTTCTGGGTGCTGTTCTTTGCGGTGAGCCTGGGGACGGCGGTCTTCGGGTTCGCTACCCCGCTCCGCATTCCCCATGGTCCTCGCCCTGGTATGAATGTCACCCTGCCACCCCCTGATCTCCCTGTGGAACGGCCTTTCCTGGGGTACATCGGTATATTGCAGTTGATCCTGCTGGTCAGCCTGATCTTCCTCTACCTGGGATTCAGGATCTATTACGCACGCAAATACGGAGACTGGGACGACGATGAAGAATAACATCAAGGTCTACCGTGCGATGCATGACCTCACCCAGGAGGCGCTGGCCGCCGAGCTCGGTGTGACCCGCCAGACCATCCTTGCCATCGAGAAAGGGAAGTACGATCCCTCTCTCGAGCTCGCTTTTAAAATCGCGCGGTTTTTCCAGGTATCTCTTGAAGATATCTTCGTGTACGGCGAAGGATAATCATACCGCAGACAGGTAGTCAGTCACTTTTTTCATCTGATGTTGAAATCCTGCTGCTCTACCGTCGTTGAAAAAATGTAAATATACCATTACAAATTGTTCTTTTTCCCAGACCATTAGTAATAATTATATAACATTATGTTAAATACATTATACGTTGGTTTCGGCCAGCACAAATCATGAAGGTGAAGATATGAAGAACATCGGTAAACTCCTGGCGGTATCTGCAATCCTGGGCTTCCTGGCGCTCATGGTCGTCCCGGTCAGCGCCATTGCCGCCGGGTACGGCCCGTGTCCCGGATTCTTTGCAGGGATGGAGCCCGCTAACGGCGAGAGACTAACCGCCCGCCTTGACCACCTTGA
>Ga0209269_1001137_pt1 | contig 15476 bp, 10 predicted proteins | sample MTBAKMMethaMetaG_FD_187455 | JGI IMG/M metagenome (GOLD analysis project Ga0209269, IMG submission 187455) | Enrichment culture microbial communities from Arthur Kill intertidal strait, New Jersey, USA, that are MTBE-degrading - MTBE-AKM (Arthur... | ecosystem: Environmental > Aquatic > Marine >... | reverse complement strand
GCAGAATAACAACAAATATAAAGGTAATTTTCATCAAATATTGTAAGCCGTGAGAGGAGGGTTGGATGAAGAGTGAGGTTTTAAAAAGCATCAAGCAGGCAGAAGAAGAGTATATGTCAATGGTCAGCACCGCAAAGGCTGAACAGAAGCAGAAAATTGCGGATGCCAGGGTGGAGGCCGATCACATCGTTGAGAAGGCCACCGCCGATGCAGAGGCCCATAAAAAGCAGCGACTCGCAGACGCCGCATCCGAGGCCGCGAAAAAGCGCGCCCATATCCTGAAGGACGGCGAAGTGCGGGCGGCAAAACTCAGAGCTGACAGCCTTGCAAATCTTGACAGGGCAGTCGATCTGCTCGTCTCGCGTTTCAAGGAGCAGCTGCATGTTTCAGCCTGAGCGGATGAGCCGTATCCTGGTTGCAGGGTCCAGGGACCAGATGGATACGATCGTCCGTGAGCTGTATCACCAGAACGCATTTCACATCGAAGATTTTGTCGAAAAGGAAGACGAGGCCTACGAAGGGTTCAGAATCGGCATGCCTCTTGCGGGCGCAAGCGAAGTGTCCTCAGAGCTGATCAAGATCCGTTCGATGGAGTCGATGTTCGGGATCTCCCCCGACAGCGTCACCTCTACCAGGACGCGATCGTCCCCTGAACTCAAGGCCGGAATCGACCAGAAGCTTGCCGCCCTCGTCAGGGACGTCGAGGAGATCACTGCACAACGGTCAAAATCCGAGGCGCAGGCGAAGGCGCTCGAAGCCAGAGCAACCGCTCTCGAACCCTTTGCCAGTGTTCCCCTCGATATGGACCTTTATCACGGCTATGAGGGTCTCACCGTTTTTGCAGGCTACATCGAGTCCGACGTCGAGATCCCGGTTCCCCACGAGAAGCACTATGCACCCGGGGGTAAGGGCAGACAGAACTTCATTGTGGTCTTTGTCCCTGCATCCGATGCAGAGGCGGCTGACCGCGCCCTGCTCGAAGCACGGTTCCAGGCAGTCCCCATCCCCGAAGGGAACGGGCCGGTTAACGATCTGATCTATGATACCCGGGGCAAAATCGCCCAGATCAATGAGCAGATCGGGAAAATCGAACGGAACCTTGAAGAAAAGAAGTCTGAATACGGCGAATTTCTTGTTGCCTACGACGAGTACTTCACGGCCGTCGTGGAGCAGGCCGAGGCCCCGCTCCGGTTTGCAACAACGAAGGACGCCTTTGTGGCAGAAGGCTGGGTTCCCTCGGATCGGGTCGAAGCGGTCATCGCCGCCCTCACCCACGCAACCGGGGGGAAGGTCTATGTCACTGAACTGGAGATCGGAGAGGACGCAACGGACGTTCCGGTTGAGTATAACAACCCGAACTTCTCGCACCCGACCGAGCTCTTTATGGACATTTATTCGCGTCCGCGCTACGATGAGTTCGACCCGACGCTGCTCGTCTCGATCGTCTTCCCGATCTTTTTCGGTCTGATCCTCGGCGATGTCGGCTACGGTCTCGTGCTGCTTGTGATGTCATTCGGCCTGAGAAAGTTCCTGTCCGGAGAGGCCGGGAAACAGCTCCTTGACACCCTGCGGAACGCATCGTTGATGAGCATCGTCTTTGGTTTGTTATTTTCCGAGTTCTTCGGGACAAAACTCCCCTGGGAGCCGATCTTCTACACCAGACACCTGAACATCGGCGGGCATGCAGTCCACCACCCGATGGTGGCCGAACTCCTGATCGTCTCGGTCTGGATCGGTCTGTTGCACATCACGCTGGGGCGCCTGCTCCACGCGAGAAACATCAGCCACGCGATGCACAAAAGCCACCACGCCACCAAGGAGATCCTCGCCCAGTTCGGCTGGCTCTCTACGATGTGGGGTATCGTCATCGTGATCTGGTCCATGTTCTCCATCCCCCTGATGGTCGACCTCACCGGGTTTTCGCCGGTGTTAATGGGTCTGAACGCGGCCGGTATCTTCGGTGCCGTCCTTGTAGTGCTCGGCATCGTGCTGATCGGTAGGGAATCTCCGCTTGAACTGGTCGAGATCCCGACGATCATCAGTCACGTGCTCTCGTACACCCGTCTTGTTGCAGTCGGTCTCTCGTCGGTCGCCATCGCGATGGTCACAAACTTCATCGCTCTGGACCTGATCATCACCCCGCAGCTGGAGTCGCTCTCCATCGTCGGTGCGGTCATTGTCCTGATGGGCCTTGTCGTTCTGGTGATCGGCCATGTGCTGAACACGGCACTTGGCATCCTGGGCGGCGGCCTGCACTCTATCAGGTTACACTATGTTGAGTTCTTCACCAAGTTCTACAATGGTGGAGGAAAGAAGTACAATCCATTTGGAATGAAAAGGAAATTTACGGAGGATTAAATATGGCAGATGCAGTAGTTGCAGAAATGACTATCGAAATGGTTCAGGCATCGCAGATGGGACTTAAGGCAGTCGGTGCAGGTCTGGCTGTCGGGCTTACCGGGGTAGGCAGCGGTATTGCCGAAATGGGTATCGGCGCCGCCGCAGTGGGTGCGACCGCAGAGAACAAGGATATGTTCGGTCTTGCACTGCTCTTCACCGTTATTCCGGAAACAATCGTCATCTTCGGTCTTGTGGTCGCTCTGCTGGCGCTCTTCTAAGCACGGAGTGGACGATGGGACTGGAAGCTGTCGTTGGAGATATCAAGGAAAAGGGCAAAACAGAGGTCGCCGCAGTTCAGGCGGAGACCCGGGCAGAGGTGACCCGCCTCCTTACGGAGGCGCAGGAGCGCGCAGCAGGTATCAAGCAGCAGGCCAGCGAGGAGGTGGAGCGGGACGTCCAGCGGATCATCAACCAGGAGGTCTCGGCAGCCAACCTTGCGGTCAAACGCGAGATGCTCAACGCCGAGAAGGATACGCTTGTCCGGGTTCACGACACTGTCATCACCAGGATCACCGATATGCCTGCCAACTTCCATGAGATGGCCCTTCGCGCTCTCCTTCCGGAAGCGGCTGTAGCCGTCGGAGGCGGCGTGGTATATTGCAATCTCCGTGATATCCCCTCCGTAAAGAAGATCCTTGCCGAGAGCAAGGATCTGGCAGCGTTCTCGGTCGGCGAGCCCATATCCATCGAGGGAGGGGTCGTTATCGAGAGCGCCGATGGCAGGATGAAGATCGATTATAGTTACCGTACGTTCCTGGAGACGGTATGGGAATCAGGGCTCAAGGATGCGTCAGATATCCTGTTTCCCTGAGGAGGCCGGTGCATGGCTGACGTAGGGGGCCCTGCCCCATATATTTACGTCTCAACGCGCATGCGTGTGCGCAAAGCAAAGTTGATCCCGCGGGAGGAGTACCTGCGGATGCTCAACATGAGCCTGCCCGAGATCACTCGCATCATCGGCGAGACCGAGTACAAGAAGGAGATCGACGAACTTTCCTCGTCCTTCTCCGGGATCAACCTCATCGAAGTTGCTCTTTCGTGGAACCTCGCGAAGGAGTATCAGGAGATCCTGAAGATCACTCCTTCCGGGATGATGCGGTTTGTGCAGATTTATCTGCGCCACTGGGACATCCAGAACGTTCTCACCATCCTCCGTGGAAAGGTGCAGGGCATGAAGCCCGGAAAGATCAAGGAGGTGCTCATCCCGGCGGGTGAACTCGACAAAAACACTCTTGACCATCTCCTGGCCGAAGATTCCCCCGAGCGGATCGTCGATTCGCTCAAGGACCGGTCGATCGGGGCGGTGCTCGCTGCAGGGATCAACGAGGCGCTGGAAACCGGTTCGTTCGCAAACCTTGAGAACGAGCTCTACAAGCAGCTCTATGCCAGGATGATTGCCGAAGCCAAGGAAGGGATCAAGGGAGGCTACGAGTTCCTTGCTTACATCCAGATGGCGATCGACCTGAAGAACCTCATCAACCTCTTCCGCTTCCGTGCACAGAATGCCGGCGAGGATATCAGAGAACTGCTCATTCCGGGCGGCAAGGCCTTCACGGTCGACGACCTGCAGCGGATGAGCACAATCGAGAGCCTCGACGAGTTCATCGATGCCGCCAGGAAGAAGACGCGTGACCCCGAACTGAACGCGCTCTTCGAGGAACTCGGTCAGAAACGCCCGGTTCACGAGGTCGAGGTGCTGGTGACGAAGTACCAGTTGAAACAGATGGAGAGGCTTTCCAAACTCCATGTCTTCTCGGTCTTCCCGATCCTGGCATATCTCGAGATGAAGAAGTACGAGGTCATAAACCTCCGTGCGATCGCGCGGGGGAAGGAGTACGGCCTGCCGAACGAACGCATTCAGGGATACCTGGTGATTTGAATGGTCGAGATTGCAGTTGTTGGCCAGGCTGAGTTTGTCATCGGGTTCCGGCTTGCGGGTATTCAGAAGACGATCGCCGTCGAAGGCGACGAAGCACTGAAGAACACCGTCACAACCGTCCTCAAGGACAGTTCGGTCGGGATTCTGGTGCTGAGCAGCAGCGACATGAACAGGCTTCCTCCAAGGCTGCGGAACCAGCTCGAGGAGTCCGTAAAACCGACGGTGATCGCAGTCGGCGAAGAAGAAGGAGGACTCTCCATGCGGGAGAGAATAAAGAGATCGGTCGGTGTTGATCTGTGGAAGTAAAAGGTGAATCGAAGACGGGCACTTCGACAGGGGTGCTCAAAAGAATTTCAGGCCCTGTGGTGACGGCCGTCGGTTTCAATGCCCACATGTATGACGTGGTCAAGGTGGGCAACGAGAAGCTGATGGGCGAGGTCATCAAGATCACGGGCGAGAACGTCATTATCCAGGTCTACGAGGCCACCGACGGTATCCGGCCCGGCGAACCTGTGGAGAACACGGGCATGTCGCTCGCGGTCGAACTCGGCCCCGGCCTGCTGAAGAGCATCTACGACGGGATTCAGCGCCCGCTCGAAGTGCTCATGGAGAAGATGGGCAGCTTCATCGAGCGCGGTGTGACCGCACCCGGCCTCGACCGCGCTACGAAGTGGGACTTTGTCCCGGTCGTGAAGGCGGGCGACAGGGTCGTGTCCGGCACGATCCTCGGGACGGTCCAGGAGACCGAATCGATCCTGCACAAGATCATGGTCCCGCCCAATATGAAGGGCGGCGTGGTCAAGGAGATCAAGGGCGGTTCGTTCACCGTCGAGGATGTCGTCTGCACCCTCGAAGACGGAACGGCCCTCACCATGATGCAGAAGTGGCCGGTTCGTGTGCCGCGCCCGGTGATCGAGAAGATGAACCCGGACATTCCGCTGGTCACCGGCCAGCGCATTCTCGACGGTCTCTTCCCGATCGCGAAAGGCGGCACCGCGGCAATTCCGGGTCCGTTCGGCTCGGGCAAGACGGTCACCCAGCAGGCGCTTGCAAAGTGGTCTGACGCACAGATCGTCGTCTACATCGGCTGCGGCGAGCGCGGCAACGAGATGACCGAAGTGCTGACCGAGTTCCCCGAACTGGAGGACCCCAAGACCGGCAGGCCGCTCATGGAGCGGACGGTGCTCATTGCGAACACCTCTAACATGCCGGTGGCAGCCCGTGAAGCGTCCGTGTACACCGGGATCACCATTGCGGAGTACTTCCGCGACCAGGGCTACGACGTCTCACTGATGGCCGACTCCACCTCGCGGTGGGCCGAGGCGATGCGTGAGATCTCCTCCCGTCTTGAGGAGATGCCCGGTGAGGAAGGGTACCCGGCATATCTCTCCGCCCGTCTCTCCGAGTTCTACGAGCGTGCAGGCCGCGTCACCACCCTCAGCAACGAGCAGGGCTCGGTCACGGTCATCGGTGCGGTTTCCCCACCAGGCGGCGACTTCTCCGAGCCGGTCACCCAGAACACCCTCCGTATCGTGAAGGTCTTCTGGGCGCTGGACGCGAAGCTCTCGCAGCGCCGTCACTTCCCGGCGATCAACTGGCTGAACTCGTACTCCCTGTATCTCAACGTGCTCAACCCCTGGTACGACAAGAACATCTCCCCTGAGTGGAACCCCCTCCGGAACTGGGCGATGGCCGTCCTCCAGAAGGAATCCGAACTCCAGGAGATCGTTCAGCTCGTCGGTTCCGACGCCCTCCCCGAGGAGGAGCAGATCACCATCGAGGTCGCCAGAATGCTTCGTGAAGTGTTCCTGCAGCAGAACGCCTTCGACCCCGTCGACACCTACTGCTCCCTCGAGAAGCAGTTCGATATCATGAAGGCGATCCGCCTCTACGCCGACCTCGCTGCTGCGGCCCACACCGGCGGTGTGATGCCGGCCCAGATCCTGGCGATCAAGGCGAAGAACGAGCTGCCGCAGATCAAGTTCACCAAGGACTACAAGCCCGAGCTTGAGAAGGTTCTTGCGCAGATGAAGAGCGAGTTTGCCGGACTGAAGGCGGGTGCAGCATGAAGGAGTACAGAACAATCAAGCAGATTGCAGGGCCGCTCGTCTTCGTCGAGAAGACCGAGCCGGTCGGCTACAACGAGCTCGTGAACATCGCCCTCGCCGACGGCACCGTCAAGAGGGGTCAGGTTCTCGACACCAGCGACGACCTCGTGGTCGTCCAGTGTTTCGAGACCACGGCCGGTATCGGCCGTGACTCCGGCGTCAGGTTCCTCGGCGAGACGATCAAGATGCCGCTCTCGAAGGAGATGCTCGGCCGTATCCTCTCCGGCGGCGGCAAGCCGATCGACGGCGGTCCCGAGATCGTGCCGGAGAAGCGGCTCGACATCATGGGCGCTGCGATCAACCCGTACGCCCGTGCGTCGCCGGCCGATTTCATCCAGACCGGTATCTCGACGATCGACGGGACGAACACTCTTGTGCGCGGTCAGAAGCTCCCGATCTTCTCGGCAGCCGGTCTGCCGCACAACGATGTCGCCCTGCAGATCGCCCGTCAGGCAAAGGTGCCGGGCTCCACCGAGGAGTTTGCCGTCGTCTTCGCTGCGATGGGTATCACGAAGGAAGAGGCCAACCACTTCATGGCCGACTTCGAGCGCACCGGCGCCCTGGAGAGCGCGGTCGTCTTCCTGAACCTCGCAGACGACCCGGCCGTGGAGCGGATCATCACGCCGCGTCTCGCCCTCACCACCGCCGAGTACCTTGCGTACGAACTCGGTTACCATGTGCTCGTCATCCTGACGGACATGACCAACTACTGCGAGGCGCTCCGTCAGATCGGCGCAGCCCGTGAAGAAGTGCCGGGCCGCCGCGGCTACCCGGGTTACATGTACACGGACCTGGCTTCGATCTACGAGCGTGCGGGTATCGTCAAGGGCAAAAAGGGCTCTGTGACCCAGATCCCGATCCTGACGATGCCGGGCGACGACATCACCCACCCGATCCCCGACCTCACCGGCTACATCACCGAGGGTCAGATCGTGGTTTCCCGTGAACTCCACCGGAAGGGTATCTACCCGCCGATCAACGTCCTCCCGTCTCTCTCCCGTCTGATGAACCTCGGTATCGGGAAGGGCCACACCAGAGAGGACCACAAGAAGGTCTCCGACCAGCTCTACGCGGGCTATGCGGAAGGCAACGACCTCCGCGGCCTGGTGGCGATCGTCGGCAAGGACGCCCTCTCCGAGCGTGACCGCGGGTTCCTGGAGTTCGCCGACCTCTTCGAGGGCAGGTTCGTCACTCAGGGCATCGACGAGAACCGGACGATCGAGAACACCCTCGATCTCGGCTGGGAACTCCTGGCGTCGCTGCCGGTCGAGCAGCTCGTGCGTATCGACCGCGAGCTGATCCAGAAGTACCACCCGCTCTACCGCAAGGGAGCAAAAGCCGCAGGGGTGTAACCGCCGATGGCGCTTAGAGATGTCAAGCCGACCCGTTCCGAGCTGATCAACATCAAGCGCAAGATCAAGCTCTCGGAGCGAGGCTACAACATCCTCAAGATGAAGCGCGACGGGCTGATCCTTGAGTTCTTCAAGGTGCTGAAGGAGGCGAAGGACACCCGGGGCGAGATGCTGCGCAAGTACCGCTACGCCCAGGAGATGATCGCCCTTGCAAACACGGTCGAAGGGACGATCGGGGTAAAGGCTGCGGCCTTCTCTGTTAAGGAGAACCCCGAGATCACCCTGAAGTCCAAGAACATCATGGGCGTTGTCGTCCCTGAGATCGAGGCCTCGAAGGTGAGAAAGAGCCTTGTCGAGCGCGGCTATGGCGTGCTCGGTTCACGTTCGGTCATCGACGAGACGGCCGAAGCCTACGAGGAGCTTGTCGAGGCGATCATCGAGAGTGCTGAGGTCGAGACGAAGATGAAGCGCCTTCTGGACGAGATCGACCGGACGAAGAGGCGTGTGAACGCCCTTGAGTTCAAGGTGATCCCCGAGCTGAAAGAGGGTGCGGCTTTCATCAAGATGCGCCTCGACGAGATGGAGCGCGACGAGCTCTCCCGTCTGAAGCGGATCAAGGCGAAGAGTGCGGAGTAGATCCGCGTTTTTTTGCCTCTTTTTTTGTGGTTTTGTCCCGGCACGCGGAGCGCCTCTCTCTATCGCGCGCGAGGGGCGATCGATGCACTCTTTCGTGGATTGTGTCGGGTCGCGGTCGCGTATAGCAGGGCCCCTGTCCCGCCTGTCCCGGGATATGTGGTTTGAAGCAGGGACAGAAATTCTCCTCAGATGAGCATCCGATGGATATGATCTTGAATATTCTTTGAGGTGTCCTGTCTGTCCCGACTGTCCCGGGTAAAATGCAGTTCGCACGTTTTCGTGCAGGCATCTCCCTCGCGCGCGGGATAGGGGAGGTATCCCGGATTATGGGCGGGCCTCTTCTATAAGATTCTCAAAAATTGATATCCCGGCATTGTCCGGTCGGAAACCCGGATCAAATCCCCAGGCCCGACACCGGAGATCGCCGATACGGAACCGGCGCGATCCCGAAACGAGGGCGTCGTCCTGCCTGAGGAACTCGGGGAAGGTCCGGTCCATGATGGATCGGCCGTGGTCCCTGAGCACGTTCTCGATGATGCCGCTGGCCACCCAGAGGATCGCCGGACCGTCGGGCGGCTCTTCGAGGTACAGCCCGTACCTGAGAAGTCCCTCTCTGGCCGTGCTCGTCGGCAGCGTGGAAAGCGTTCTCTGCAGGGCCTCGGCGACCGGCTCCCACTGCGACCCGGCCCCGGACGGTTCGGCCCGCTCTGCGATCCCGAACCAGTAGTCCCGGATCGCCCTGAAGTCCCTGCCGTTTGCGTCGAGGGCGTCTCCCGGGTGGGTGGCCAACCACCGGTCGTTCAGCGTCCCGGGTCGGGGGTCGGCGAGTTCTCTGTTCTGGAAGATCAGGCGGCCGCCGTCCGCCAGGTCGACGAGGTAGACCGGCGGGTCGCTCTCCTCGATCGTGACCGCCGCCGTCTCGTCGATCACCCGGGCGACCGGCCCGGGTACTCATCTTTCTTGTCCGGGTTCCTCCCAGGAAGATGGAAAGGCTCTTTGCTCTTTCAGATGGCTTATCCCCTTTCATATCTCATTTTTTCTGGTCGTTCTCCGGTGTGCTTTTTCAGGCTCGTCCCCGCCGGAATGTTCCACATTGTCTTGAGCGTGTACCGGTTTCATCACGTTCCTCTCTCCAGCGTGCAGCACATGCCCCCTGGAGATAATGGAACAGCCATCAGGAATAGCTTTCTTCTGTGACCATAGCGTTTTCATCGCCTGGTATAGATCGGGGTGCGCAGGTGGAAGGGTTGGTAGTTCGGTGGCGGTGCTGATGGTCTATCCGTACTCACCGAACCCCTTTGGTCGGTGTCCTGCGAACGCTGCCGGGGCGATTGTTCCTGGGTGTGCACAATCACATTTGGTTTACTATTATCGTTTTAATATTGGGTTATGTTTTTGCGTTTTACAAATCCCAAAATAGAAACTCTTATTGTTTATGTTGTTGTTGATGGTATTATATTTTAAAATGGATTGTTTTCGGTTTTAGTGGTTTAAGAGGTTAAATTATGGGGAAATTCGGCATTATATCGCCTGAAAGAGGATGCAAAAGTACCTTTTGCTCCTTCGTATTGCTGGGCCTTGTGCTCCTGATCGCACTCTGTAGTGTACCCGCGGCTGCGGAATCTTTTTCCGGCACTGCAGGCGTTATCTCTGCAACCGATAATGTCTATCTTACGGTTGCAAACGACGCCGGCAGCGATTCTGAGGTGAAGACTGATGATATTGCGGTCACTTCAGCCGCCGGGTCGTTCCTTGCCGATACGGCGTGGCCGAAGTTCCAGTATGATACGGGAAATACCGGTCAGTCACCATCTGCCGGTCCCCAGACAAATGCCACGAAGTGGACCTTCACAACCGGCGCAGCGTTCGATAGCTCCGGTGCGACTATCGGGTCGGATGGAACCGTCTATGTCGGGAGTAATGACGGCAGCATTTATGCACTGGCTCAGAACGGAACACAATTATGGTCGTACGCGACAGGCGCTCCGATCACAAGTTCGCCGACTATCAGTTCTGACGGAACCGTTTACGTCGGCAACGCCGTTGGCGGCAATACGCTTTTTGCATTTAATCCCGATGGAACCCTGAAATGGCAGTATGGAGTTGCGGGCTACGTTACCGGTTCGCCTGCCGTCGGGTCCGATGGAACGATCTACGTTGGGAGCGGTGATTATTCAGGATCGTTCTATGCGATCAATCCCAATGGAACTCTGAAATGGAGTTATATGACCGGTTCCTACATCTACAAATCTACACCCGCGATCGCCACCGACGGCACAATCTATGTCGGATCAAAAAACACAAAGATCTTTGCACTGAATCCTGACGGAACCCTGAAATGGTCGTATGCTACCGGTGGCATCATCTACGGTGCTCCGGTCATCGGAGCGGACGGGACAATCTATACGGGATGCAAGGGATCAAATCTCTATGCGATCAATCCCGACGGTACCCTGAAATGGACGTACGCCATGGGAGGCAGGGGACAGTATTACTCCAGTTCACTGGCAATCGGTACCGATGGAACGCTCTACTTCGGGAACTATGCCGACAACACCCTCCATGCCCTCAATCCGAATGGCACCGTAAAATGGACTTATGTAACCGGTAGCAATATCAGGGGCAGTTCACCCGTCATCGGATCCGACGGAATGATCTACATCGGGAGCACGGACAAAAACATCTATGCATTAAATTCTGATGGAACCCTGAAATGGCAGTATACAACCGGGGATATCACCGCCAGTACACCGACGACCGGCACCCCTTCGATCGGGCCTGATGGCACTCTCTATTTCGGGGGCGGTGACGGTGTTCTCTATGCATTTGGAGGACCTGCACCGATCGCAAACTTCACTGTGACCTCTGTCTCCGGAGACGCTCCCCTCGCCGTCCAGTTCACCGACACCTCCACCGGCGATCCGACCTCCTGGTCCTGGGATTTCGACAACGACGGTGTCGTTGACAGCACTGAGCAGAACCCGGCGTACACCTACACCGCGGCCGGCACCTACACCGTGAACCTCACCGTTGCAAACGCCGCCGGCAGGGATTCTGAGGTGAAGACCGACTACATCACGGTCACTTCAGCCGCCGGGTCGCTCCTTGCCGATACGGCGTGGCCGAAGTTCCAGTATGATACGGGAAATACCGGTCAGTCACCATCTGCTGGTCCCCAGACAAATGCCACGAAGTGGACCTTCACAACCGGCGCAGCGTTCGATAGTTCCGGTGCGACTCTCGGGTCGGATGGAACCATCTATTTCGGGAGTAATGGTGGCAGCATTTATGCACTGGCTCAGAACGGAACGCAATTATGGTCGTATGCGACAGGCGCTCCAATCACAAGTTCGCCGACTATCAGTTCTGACGGAACCGTTTACGTCGGCAACGCCGTTGGCGGCAATACGCTTTTTGCGTTAAATCCCGATGGAACCCTGAAATGGCAGTATGGAGTTGCGGGCTATGTTACCGGTTCGCCTGCCATCGGGTCCGATGGAACGATCTACGTCGGGAGCGGTGATTATTCAGGATCGTTCTATGCGATCAATCCCAATGGAACTCTGAAATGGAGTTATATGACCGGCTCCTACATCTACAAATCTACACCCGCGATCGCCACCGACGGCACCATCTATGTCGGATCAAAAAATAAAAAGCTCTTTGCACTGGATCCTGATGGAACCCTGAAATGGTCGTATACTACCAGTGGCATCATCTATGGTGCGCCGGTCATCGGGGCGGACGGGACAATCTATACGGGATGCAAGGGAGCAAACCTCTATGCGATCAATTCCGACGGTACCCTGAAATGGACGTACGCCATGGGAGGCAATGCACAGTATTACTCCAGTTCACTGGCGATCGGTACCGATGGAACAATCTACGTCGGGAACTATGCCGACAACACCCTCCATGCCCTCAATCCGAATGGCACCGTAAAATGGACTTATGTAACCGGTAGCAATATCAGGGGCAGTTCGCCTGTCATCGGATCCGACGGAACGATCTACATCGGGAGCACGGACAAAAACATCTATGCATTAAATTCTGATGGAACTCTGAAATGGCAGTATACAACCGGAGATCTCATCGCCAGTACACCGACGACCGGCACCCCTTCGATCGGGCCTGATGGCACTCTCTATTTCGGTGGCGGTGACGGTGTTCTCTATGCATTTGGAGAATCTGCGCTGATCGCAAACTTCGTTGCGACCACTGTCTCCGGAGACGCTCCCCTCACCGTTCAGTTCACCGACACCTCCACCGGCGATCCGACCTCCTGGTCATGGGATTTCGACAACGATGGTGTCGTTGACAGCACTGAGCAGAACCCGGGTCACACCTACACCGCGGCCGGCACCTACACCGTGAACCTCACCGTTGCAAATGCCGCCGGCAGGGATTCTGAGGTGAAGACCGACTACATCACGGTCAGCAGTGGTGGTACCGGTGGAGACGCCCCGGTGGCGAACTTCACGGCAGATGTCACCTCCGGCACTGCCCCCCTCGCAGTCACCTTCACCGACACCTCAATCGGCAGCCCGGTATCCCGAGCATGGGACTTTGAGAACGACGGTGTCGTTGACAGCACTGAACAAAACCCGATCCATACCTACACCGCTGCCGGCACCTACACTGTGAACCTCACCGTCACGAACGATATTGGAAGCGATACAGAGGTGAAAACGGACTACATTGTTGTGAGTTCCGCCGCATCCCGGACGTTGATCGTCGACGCCTCCGGTGGGGGCAACTTCACAACCATCAGTGATGCGGTAGCGGCTGCAAACTCAACTGATATGATTATTGTCCGAAAGGGGACCTACACGGAAAATATTGTTGTGAACAAGAAAGTGACAATCCGTTCGGAAAGCGGGCCTGAGGAGACGATCGTAACCGCCGCTGATCAGAACACCCCTGTCTTTTCCCTTTCAGTTAGTGAATCGACCGTTGCAGGTCTAACGGTTCAGGGCGTTACAGGAGGTTCCGCACTTGTGGTGTCTGGCGTCAGAGGATGTACTATTGAGGATAACATAGTCTCAGCATCAAATATCGGGATCAGTATACAGGAGAATGCCAGGGAAAACAGGGTTCTTAACAATACTGTGACCGGATGCACTACCTCTATCCGACTTTATTGGTATGCGAAAGATAATGAAATCATCAACAATAAGATGACAACTGGAACATATGGGCTTTACCTAACGACTAACCCAAGCGGTAATGTCATCACAGAAAATACAATTCAACAGCAATCCATCGCCATAGGCCTGAGTAATTCCCATGAAAATGTATTCTATCTCAACACCATCCAGAATAATACTGAAGATGCTTCATTAAGCAGTTCGAGCGCCTCATGGAACTCAACCAAGCCGATAACATACGTCTTTGACAATGTCACTCGCACAGGTTATGTTGGAAATTACTGGGGCAGTTATATCGTGCCCGACTCCGACGGCGATGGGATCGGCGATGACCCCTATGCTGTCTACGGTGCCCAGAAGGACTATTTCCCCCTCGTTAAACAGAGTAACTACACTGTTACAGTCACTCCTGACACTGTGTTCCTGACGGCGGGTGACGGTCAGCAGTTCACCGCTATGGCATACTATAGAGCGGGTGGAGAGATGCCGGGCGCTGAGTTTACCTGGACGAGCAGTGACGAAACGGTCGGCACGGTTAATGAGACCGGATATTTCTCGGCTCTGAAAGCCGGAAACATTACGGTCGGCGCCACTGCCGGTGGTGTTTCGGGAACCGCGCACGTGAACATAGAGCGTGTATCAACGCCGACCGGTGGCGTCATCCCTGCAACCGACGATGTATATCTTACGGTCGCAAACGATGCGGGCGTCTATTTCAACGATTTCGGCGACAATTCGTTCCACATCCTCTGGAGCGGCGGCGGGTTGAACGCCCTGCACATCTCAAACGGATCGAGTGCCACCTCTGATGGTGAGGTTACAGAGACCTCTGATCGATCTGGAGCCTTCTATATCACCATGAACGGCGGCAGAGGGTATTTTGACAATGCATTCCTGTGTGTTGCAGTGAACGGCACCATTCCTGATGATTTCCGCCTGCACATCATGGCCGACGGCTACCAGTGGACCCCGAATCCGACACCTCACACCCCCCCTGCATCCGATGCTATCACCTATGTGAATGCAACACTGGACGAGTGGTTTACTAAGGATGATTTGAGTTATGGGCCACAGACCTGGAGACCGGCGGTACGGACAACATATCCTATCTACCTCGGTCAAAATGTCAGTGACACCTCGAATCTGTTCAGGCTGATGTTCATCGACCTGCACGGGGGAGTACTTGATACAAATCCTCTGAGAGTCCGGTATGAGATAGAAAACCTGACAACGATGGCGGCGTTCAACGCCTATGGTTATGGCCAGAACGCAAATTCGTATAATGATTGCCTCACTACATGGACAAACTGTGTATCCACTAGCGGCTGGTACGTCCTCAGCAGTGGTGGCTCTTCCGGTGGGGACGCCCCCGACCTGACGGTCTCGACCCTCGCCTCGAACAACGGCGAGGTCTTCTCCGCCGCCGGCAACACCTACACCGCGAGGATCACGAACATCGGTGAGGCCGACGCCGGCGCCTTCGCCGTCGGGTTCAACGTGAGCGGCACCACCGGCAGCGTCTCCGTCGACGGCCTCGCCGCCGGTGCGAACACGACCGTCACCTGGACCGACGAGACGGTCCGCGACGCCGGAGCGGCCGTCACGATCGCCGCCACCGCCGACGTGGACAACACCGTTGCCGAATCGAACGAAGACAACAACGTCAAAACCCTCGATACGACCGTCGTCGACAACGGCTACCGCGGCAAGCGGTGGACCGGCGGTTCCGACATCGAGACCGTCGTCACCTACGACGTCCGCGGCGATCTGGTGTATTCGTCCGGCGACAGCGCCTACCTCTCCGCCACCTCCTATCCGAACTGGACAACGTATGCGGTCAACTGGACGGCCGGCGACTTCGCCATCCCGGCGAACGCCACGATCGCCGCCGCCCGGCTCTACGTCCCGTACACCTGGGACAAGGGCCCGGTCTTCCCTGACAACGTCACGCTGG
>Ga0209269_1001130_pt1 | contig 15596 bp, 11 predicted proteins | sample MTBAKMMethaMetaG_FD_187455 | JGI IMG/M metagenome (GOLD analysis project Ga0209269, IMG submission 187455) | Enrichment culture microbial communities from Arthur Kill intertidal strait, New Jersey, USA, that are MTBE-degrading - MTBE-AKM (Arthur... | ecosystem: Environmental > Aquatic > Marine >... | reverse complement strand
GCTCGCTCTTCAGCAGCCTGGTGGTTATCTCCACCAGAGGATGGTGCGAGCCGTCTATTATCTTCACATCGTCCAGTGTGTACAGCCCCATGTCCTCGGCGCTGCGTTCCATGCCCAGCTCGACCTCGCGGCTGGGCTCCAGCACGAAGGCCGAGAACTGCCGCACCCCCATCTGCTTGGAGGCCAGAGCGCGATGGTGACCGTCGACCAGAATGAAATGGTCGTTCTTCTGGATGACGATTATGGGCTCGACCAGTCCGCGCCTTATCTCCTCCATCCGACCGAGCAGCTCGTCGGCATAGACCTCTTTCTGGGTCGGTCGCAGCTCTTCCACGGGCACGATGCGGCGACGCACCATGATTGATATTCCGTGCTTCGCCTCCAAGAAGTTCTTGATCATGGCAACCTTGTTGGGAGTGGCTCGCTCGATGTGCGAACGGACGATGTCGAGGTTGGATATAATGCCCAGGAGCATGCCGCTGTCGTTAATGACAGGCACGTTCCGCAGACCATAACGGAAAAGGATGCGGGCCGCATCGTCCAGGTCCATCTTGGGATTGACGGTCACGGTGCCCTTGCGAATGATCTCGGAGATAGGCATCTGCGGCGAATGGTAGTTGCGGAGCAGCTCCTTAGCAGTTATGAACCCCGCCAGGCGCCCATCCTCGGTCACCGGCATACCATGGAACTCACTGGAGACCAGGCTTTCCACCGCCTGCTCCACCGTGTAGTTGAGGGGCACGTGGACCACTTCCCTGATCATGTAGTCCTCCACCTTCAGTTTCCTTTCGGCCATGTGATCCGCCGAACTAACCACGGTCGGTGATTAATACTTTACCGGGACCTTCCCCGCTCGAATCGTGCCGAACCTCTTCCCAACGGGTCTGTAGGTATTGAGACAGGTATCTCATTGACAGACACTGGTCATTATTCATAAACGAAGGCCAGCAGGTTCCACGCACCTAAGGATTAAATATTACGACTCGATAAGGGGAAAGGCCGCATGCCCCGGTAGTGTAGCGGCCTATCATGAAGCCCTGTCGAGGCTTCGACTCGGGTTCAAATCCCGACCGGGGCGCTTTTATCCCCTTCTCCTTCCTCTGACCAATGCTATCGCTGCCACCGCCAAGACCACCACTGCGATGCCTACGAACCAATAGGGCGAGGCATCGGTGCGGGAGACCGTGCCGGTCCATAGGTTGTCATCAGGGTCGGCGTCCCATCCTTGCGGGACCTCCAATGTAGCCGCCACCTCTCCATCCGTGAAGTTCGTCAGTATCATATCGACGTATAGCCAGCTCTCGTTCACCGAATATGTACGGGCATACTCGTTCCCATCAGCGGTGACGATCAAGGTGACCATCACCGGTACGTCCCCATCGTTGATGATGGCGGCCGTGAACACCCAGCCCCTCTCCTCCTCGAACGTGATGTGGGGGTCATGGAGGGAGATGTTGACATTGCTAACGGTCACGAAGAACGTGGTCTCCACCACACCGCCATGATCATCGGTGACGGTCAAGTTGACCTGATACTGCCCCGCGATAGCGTAACGGTGGACCACGGAAGGCCCTTGTCCGCAACTCCCGTCCCCGAAGCTCCAATCGTAATCGATCACAGAACCATCATCATCCCCGGCCATCGCCATGAACGACATCTCCAGGGAATGGTTCATGCTCTGCTCGGTCAGAATGATGGCATGGGGCAGCAGATTGTTTATCAGCAGCCATGAGGTCTGAGACGTCTCCCCGCCCGCATCGTCCGTGCAGGTCAGGACCACCGTGTAATTGCCCGGTGCCGTGTAAGCGTAGGTTATGTGGTCCCCCTCAAGCAGGCTTCCATCGCCCATGTCCCAATCATATCGGACCACCTCTCCGTCCTGGTCAGCGGCGATCGCGCTGAGCTCGATGGGCTCCAGAGACCAACGCTCACCTCCCGGGGCTATCAAAGAGACATCTGGCAGTCTGTTCAGGACCGTCAGGACCTTCCTGCCGGTCGTCGAGGAGCCAAGGTTGTCGATGACCGTAAGGGCCACCTCGTAGACGCCCGGCCTCAGATAGGTGTGGCAAGGTGAGGCCGAGGTCGAGCGGCCGCCGTCCCCGAAGTCCCAGCTCCACGACCTTATCCTTCCGTCAGGATCGAAGGAGCGGTCGATGAACTCCACCTCCTCCAAGCTCATCACCTCGCTGGGGCACGAGAAGGTGACCACAGGCCGGGCGTTGACGACGGTCAGGATGGCCGAGGCGGCCGCCTTCGCCCCATCATCGTCCGTGACCATCAGCACGACATGATAGGTGCCGATGGAGGAATAACGATGTTTCACCGAACTACCTTCCCCGAAGGACCCGTCCCCGAAGTCCCAGCTCCAGGACACCACCAGGCCGTCGGGATCGGTGCACTGGGAGGTGAACTGAACGTCCTGAAGGGTGCTCATCGACAACGGGCTCCAGCTGAAGTTGGCGGATGGTGCTTCGTTCCCTACGGCCAGCTTGCGGACCTTGGAACCGCTACCGCCGTCCCCGTCCACGATCTCCAGGGTGACATAGTAATCGCCCTCGGTGGTGAAGGTGTGCGAGGGCGAGGCCAGGTCGGAGCTTTCGCCGTCCCCGAAGTCCCAGTCCCAGGAGGCCACACCCCCATCTATGTCCGAGGACAGGTCTGTGAAGACGACGCTCTCTCCCGGCCGCGGTTGCGATGGGGAATAGGAGAACTCGCAGTATGGGAGGGCGTTCAAAACCGATATCTCTCGTACGCAGGAGTCGTTCAACCCCTTGTGGTCCACTATCGTGAGCCGGACCTGCATGGTTCCCAACACGGAATAGGTGTGATCGACCGACTCTCCGTAAGCCACCGCCCCGTCACCCAGGTCCCAGGTCCAGTTGGCTATTCCTGAGCCGCTCGGCCCCGTGGCGGTGAACACCACCGGGCTTACGCGGTCGGCCGTCTGCACGTTCATGGTGAACCCGGCCTCTGGCATATCGTGCACGATACTGCACAGCGACACCTTGGGGTACCGATCGATAACATCCCCCTCATGATAAGGCGAGTCCAGGACGCCATCCCCTCCTTCCAGGTCCTGGCCTTCCCCGCTCCGGACATCTTCGCCCTCCAGGTCCGACCAGTGGTTACCGCCGGCCGGATATCCATTGTCGAAGGTGATGGTGGAGCCTTCCGATCGGGTCTGTTCCTCGTTGGTCAATAGATCGTTGCTCCATACCCGTCCTGTGGATCCGATGGCCATCAGGCCGACGCTACAGTTCTCCATGGCGTTGCCCAGGACCTCTACCCGCTCGCAATCTATCAGGGCAAGGCCAATGCCGGCGTTCTGGTATCTGCAACCCTTCACCAGTACGTCCTGGCAATCCACCAGGTACAGGGACCCTGAAGCGCCCTCGATCGTGATGTTGTCCTCATGAACAATAACCGTCAGAGACCCGTGGGTCATCCGCACGTCCTCGATATCGTGCACGAAATGGGACGCGTTGTCACCGAGCATTCCGATATCGAAATGGTTGCCAGTGAAGGAAAGGTTGTGTAACAGCAAGCCGCTGGAACGTTCCACCGACATGCCCATCTCTCCCTCGGACCAGGAGGAGTTTCGGACAGCACCGCTCACGTTGCACAGCCTGATGCCGTATCCCCCCTCGCCATGCAGCCCATCGATGTCCAGAATCGAACCGGTCAGCATCCATTCGGAGGTCTGGTCGATGAGCATGGAATCGATCAGCTCAAAGACGGTGTCATCCACCGTCCAACCAGCCCCTCCTATGACCTCGGTCCTATTCAGCTTCAATGTCCCTCCCTGAAGGGCGGTGGACGAGGATGCCGATAGGCCGTCGACGTCACAGTCACCGAACTCCAAGTTCCCTTCCTCCGAACAGATGAAGTAGGCGGAACCCCCGAAATCAACATCTTCAGCAAGCAGGCTTCCCAGGACCGTGATACCGTATTCCTGGTCCGCATCGCGGAAGGTCACGTTGCAATCTCGCACCCTTAGGACGGTCCCAGGATCTATGATCAGCCCTCCCAGAAGCTCTGTGTCCGTCTCCCAGAGCTCATCTGAGGTCAGTCGGCGGTCCACCAGTACGGTCAGGTCAGAGCGGTCGTTCTCCGGAACCCCGTCCACCGCGCACACCACATCCAAGGAGATGTTGTAGAACCGGTGCTCCAGAGGGACCCAGCTCAGTTCCTTCCAGACGCTCTCTCCCGGGGAGAGGGACAGCAAGGCATCGTCCACCTCAACGCCCTCCACCAGGAGTCGTACGGACCCTGACTCCGGGTTCTGCCCCAGGTTCTGGACGCGAACGCTGACCAAGGACGTCTCCCCTAAAACCCCGGACCCTGTGTCCACTTCCACGACCCCCAGGTCATGCTCGCCGACCGTGCTCAGGAGCAGGTTGGTCTCCGGGTCCCCCAAGAGGTTCAGTTCCATGTACACCCATCTGGTCAGGTCGTCGCTGGACGCATACCCGATCCACTCCTGCTTGGAGAGCGAGAGGGCCTTTCCCAGATTGGTCACCCCATCGTCGTACACCTGACTGAAGAAGGAGATATCGAACTTCTGCGAGGTCCCTCCTGTCCCTCCGGGCTGATACCACCCGTACCTGGAGTTGCCTATGAAGGCCACAGCTCCCTCGACCTGCTTTATGAACTCCTCGGCGATGCTATCGCCAGGTTCGTCAGCTTTTTCATCGAAACCGGCCACCATGCAGGCCTGGGTGTACACGACGAAGGGAAGATCGTTATCGAGGCTCCGAACCTCGTTGATGTCAAGTTCGGCGAAGCTGATGTAGTTCCCGTGTCCCATGTGGTTCATGACGTGCGCTCCCGATTCAAGCTGGGCAAGCAACGCGTCATCGGAGAACGTACCGTCCCTTGCGTAAAGCGTGGTCAGATCGAGACCCTCGTCGGCCAGGACCGTGTCGTATACCTCTTTCTTGTAGTCATCCCCGTAGGTCGGATTGGTATCTAGCCTCTCCCCCACGAAAAGTAGGTCGGTGGAATACTGGTTCACATAGCTCCTCTCGTAAAGCATGGTCTTGTTGACGAAGTTCCAGGCCTCTTGGACCGTGGACACCGTGGCTCGGCCCACGTACACCTCTGCTAAAAGGTCCGCCTCCTCGCCCAGGGCCCCGGGTCCCAACTCCGTGAGATGGTACGGTTCCCCGTAAACGCCATCGCCATCATTGTCCCAGTCCCCGTCCAGCCCTGTATAGTAGATGTCTCCGGGTAAATACTCGAATTCGGTGCTCCCAGGGGCGTACAGCCTGCGGGTGGGGACGATATCGTCATCACCTCCGATCAGTACGTACTCCACCCCCCACTCCGCATGGGCGGCGATCAGGTAATTTCTGACCAATGTCTGGGTGTCGTTGCCAGTTCCCCCGTGTGATGAAGGGGTCCCCCAAAAGGATGGTTCGGACCTGATCTGATCCAATGTCACGACGATGCTGCGTATGTTCTCGTAGACGGAACCCAAATAGTTTCTTTCGGCCTTCCAATCGGCCAGGCTCTGGAACGGGGAGCTGAGGGACTCATCGGTGATTATCAGGTATTGATAGCTACCATCTGGGAGCAGTTCAGACCCGGTCATATCAGGCAGGTCCAGCACGTCCTCCGGGTTGTCCACGATCTCCCTAACGACGTCCATGTTCCCTGTTGCTCCAATGGAAGTCTCCTCCAGGGTCAGAGTCACTGAATAATCATTTACCATCAGCAAACGTCCCGTACCCTCGTGCCACTGCAGGGGACGCAGGTTCAGGCACACGATCTCCACTCCCTCCAGAACATAGGTGCCCGCCAGTTCCCAGGTGACGGGATCATAACTGCATCCCTCCGCATCGTATCCTTCGAGCGAGGATTCCACGGGATTGCGAGGATAGTAACTTACGATCTCCACGGCGAACGGTTCGGAGTGCCTCACATCGACCTCCAGAAGACCGGTGCCAACGGGTAGGGCCAGCAGCAAGGTCTGTACGGGGAGTGTGGGCACACCCGACCTGGTGTCCTTTTCGAGGTCCCCCACGACGAACTGCCTCTCTTCGGAGGTCAGGTCCACCTCAGGTGCAGGGAAGTGGTACTCATAGGTGAGGTACGCACCACCCTCCGCTGACAAACCTGGAACCTGGACCACGGGCAGGAGGAGGGAAATGATGACAAGGGCCAGCAACACAGTGCGCGATATACGGGAGCTGTTCATGCGCATATCCAGGCGGTCAATAGGGAGAAATCGATATTTAACCGATTCACAGGACACTTGGAAAACGGTATTAATTAATCTAATACCGTATTAGACAATTGAAATAAATGTTATGATGTATCGACATATGATATCGCATGGTAGCCATACTAGGGACCCTGGGGTTCAGGGCCAATTCATTGTTACCCACGCTCGAATCCACTCCATCCGTGGAGAGGGCGGTGGTCTTTTGCAACGACCATCCACGAGCTTTGGAGGCCTTGGCCGAGGTAGGCAAGGTCTGTTCTCTCATGGGGATCGAGCTGAAACGTGTACGCATCCCGGACGCCTTCGACCTATTACAGGCGGCCAAGGCGATGCGTTCCGAGGTGTGTGAACTACGTGAGCACAAGATGGAGATCGCGGTCTTCAACATCGCCGGCGGCACCAAGATGATGAGCGCCGCAGCTCTGCTGGTGTGCGCCATGGAGGGGCTCAACTCGGTCTATGTGCACGATGAGACCTACCGGGAGATACCCCTCCCTCTACTGAAGGTGGACTATTCCCAGTTACTAACGCCGGTCCAGAGGGAGGTCCTGACGTTCCTGTGGAAGAACCGTCATCATCCCATGACCCAGGTGGAGATAGCCGAGGGGCTCGGTAAGCACAAGGCCACGATAAACCATCATATCCGCACACTGGAGACCAAGGGCATACTGCGCCTGAAGGAGGACGATGTCGACCGTCGAAAAAAGGTGGTGATGGTCGACGATGCCCTCGAACTGATGCTGGAGGTCGATCAATGAACCGCCGTCGAGAACTGTTGATCAGCACCTATGGCGGAGAGGTCTTTGAAGTGGTTCCGGGACTTCGCGCCCTGCCCCATGATCGATTCATGATCGTTTTAGACAAGGACATGGAGGACGGAGGTCAGCTCTCTTCCCTTCTGGACCGCCTCCATGTGAAGTACGGTGAGCTCAGGGTCGAATCCCTGGACCCTATGGCTTCGGCCATGACCATGGATAAGGCCATCCGGGAATACAAGGGAAAGGGATGGCACGTATCGATCGATATAACCGGTGGCAGAAAGCTGCTGAGCGACGCCGCGGTGCTGGCAGCCCTGAGCACTGGTACGGAAATATGCTGTTTCGAGGTCGAGGCCAGGCGATTCCCCATGCTAGCTGGTCTGGGGGTGAGCGAGGCTCTTCCACGCGAAATGTCCGAGGCCCTGCACAGTTTCAAATGGCCCCTTCCCCTGGAATGGGTCAAAGGCCTGGACGCCAGAGATCCCACCGGTCGACTGCTGCAGCGTATGAAGGAAATGGACCTGGTCGGATTCTCCGGTACCGAGGGGAACTTGGCGCTGGGTCTTACCGAGCGCGGCCGTGCATGTCTGGACTGGTTGCTGAGGATGCAGGGCGCGGTCAACGTATCTTCGGTATGACCTCATCGAAAAGATAGTCCAGCCTCCGATGGAACTCGTCCTGCTGGACCTTCCACTTGCGGTTCAGACCGGAATCCCTCAGCAGGTGCATCCCCTCCGGGTTTAGGGGGAAGGAGCCGGAGACGGTGCAAACCGCTATGCTCCATATCCTTCTGGCGGCATCGGCCGAATAGCCTCCCCCTCCGGTCACCAGGTACCTTCCGTCGCAGTGGTCGTGAGCCATGCGGTGGGTCGTTTCGGCCACCTTCTCATATGACCTGGTGGTGAGGCCCATGCCCACCATCTGATCGGTATAATGGGCATCTGTACCAAACTGGTGGATGATGATCTCGGGCCTATACGCATCAAGGGCGGCCGACAGCACTCTCTCGTAGGTAGGAACGTACACCTCGTCCGGAGTGCAACGGGGCAAGGGTACGTTGATCGCGTATCCTTCCCCCTCGCCCTCCCCGAAATCGGTCACTGCCCCCGTGCCGGGATAGAATCCCGCCCCGTACCGGTGGAAGGAGACGGTAAGGATCCGTTCGCCGTTGAATATGGACTGAGTACCATCTCCATGATGACCATCGATGTCGATCACAGCGATCCTCTCATAACCGTATTCACGCTGCAGTCTCCTGACCGCTATGGCCAGGTCGTTGAACACGTTGAATCCCGCCGCTTTATCCCGGCGAGCGTGATGCAGTCCCCCTCCTGGGGTCATGACATGGTCATACTCCCCGCGGGCGATGCTCTCAGCTCCGCGCAGGGTCGCGCCGACCGCGGCAAGCGCTCCCTCGAAAAGTCCATGGCATACCGGGGTGTCACCCATGTCCAGGTAACCTGTGCCGAGCTGGCTGAGCTCCTTGACATGCCTTATCAGATTATCGTCATGCACCTCTCGTAGGTCATCTTCGGTGGCAGACGGCGATTCAACGTACACCAACCGGCCGTCGAAGACGCCCATCTCCCTCAAGGTGTCCCTGATCATCTGGAATCTTATCGGCTGGTACGGGTGTTCGGGACCGAACTGATACTTGAGCAGCTCGTCGCTGTAGAAGAAGGCTGTGGTACCGCACATCTAGAATACCTATCCGTTGGCCTTTCCAGTTTAGGAGTGATTGAGACCATATAATTTTTGATTTCTCAATCGACGAACTCAATGGCTAACGAGCCCTCTTTGACGGCCAGGCGCTTCGATATCAGTCCCGCCTCCACCCAGCAGACGTTGAAGACCGCCACCGGGACCATGCAGGTGGGCGTGAGGATGCCGCCCTCCGCCTCAGTAAGGATTCGAGAGCCCCGCAGTTCGTTAATATCGTCCATGCTCACGCTCTGCAATCTCTCCGCATAGTCCATAACGTTGGAGCAGTCCGATTCGATGCGCACCTTAACTTGTTCCTCGCCGTCCATCTCCGCCGTGACCCAGGTCTCATGAGAACAGATGGGGGTAATGACCCTGACCCTGGATGTCATGTTGATAGCGAAGTAAAGCTCCGATTTATCTCTTTTCATCGTCCCCCCCGATGAGAGAGATTTAAGAACGATCACTCACCCATCTCGATCGTGGTCGTAACACGTGTTACAGACAAGATAATACTTTATACTGAATTAGTAATACTTTCTAAGAAATTCAAATGGTGTTCCTATGCGATTTCAAAAGACTCTTGCTGCATTGATGGTCATAGCCCTATTGACCGTCATCGTGCCCGTGTCCATCCAGGGGGATGGTGCCAGTGATGGGACGATATCTATAACCGACTCCAGGGGCGTGACCACGAACCTCACTGGGCCAGCCGTTCACGTGGCCTCCTTCGGGGCCTTCGTCACCAACACCTTAGTGGACATAGGGTTCTTGGAGGACAAAGCAGTGATCTTCGATACCTACTCCGAATACAACAGTAGCGGCATCCCGGAGATGGAGAACAAGTCCGCAGACATGTTCATTAAGGTCAGCAGTACCAACAAGGACGCTGTGGTGCAGACAATGCTGGATCTGGTCGACGCAAGTGTCTGGAACCTGACCACGGACGTGATATTCGGATATGGTTATGGGTCTTACGCGACCATGTGGTCGGAGCTCGAAGGCTACGGCTTCAACGTGATAACGTTCTATCCGAACTCCTATGATGGCATCGTGCAGGTTGTCGAGGACATCGAGACCGTCATGGGTGCCGATCATAGCGTCTCTGAGCAGATGACCTTCGTGAAGACCTACATCGCTGAGACGTTGAGCGACAAAGGCATCGACGAGGACGACGAGTTCGTCACCGCCGTTTACGCAAGTTACAGTGGCGGTAACTTGAAACTCGGGAACACCGGCTCGGTCACCGTTGACTTCATCAACTACGCTGGCGGGGTGAACGTGGCGGAGGACGCCAACAAGTCGTCCCCTACCTACGCCGTTGACTTCTCCGCGATATTGCAACTGAACCCGGAATACGTCCTTGTGGACGGATACTATTCCGAAAGCTTAGAGGTCTTCTCGGCCCAGATAGGGAGCGATGATATTGAATGCTACAAGCTGAACAAGTCCTGGAACTCATACTGTCCGGACGCTATGGAAGGCCTCTGGACCGTCGCCTGCCTGTTCTATCCGGACATATTCGATGGTGATGTGCCTGTGGAAGAGGATATGGGGGATAACGAGATCTCCATAACCGACTCCAGGGGCGTGACCACGAACCTTACCGGAGCGGCCGTGCACGTGGCCTCCTTCGGGGCCTTCGTCACCAACACCTTGGTGGACATAGGCCACCTCGATAAGGCGGTGATATTCGACTCCTATTCCGCCTATGACAAGAGCGGCATTCAGGAAGTTCAGAACTACTCCGCCGACCTGTTCATCACCGTCAGCAGCGGGAACAAGGACGCTGTGGTGCAGACCATGCTTGATCTAGTTGATGACGGTATCTGGAACAAGAGCACGGACGTGATCTTCGGCTATGGTTACGGATCATATTCCCCTATGTGGTCCGAGCTAGAGGAGTACGGCTTTAACGTGATAAGCTTCTACCCGCACTCCTACGACGGCATAGTGCAGGTGGTCGAGGACATCGAGACCGTGGTGGGAGGCAATCACACGATCTCCGAGCAGATGGCCTTCATTAAGACCTACATCGCTGACACATTGAGCGATGAAGAGCTGGATGATAGTGCGCGAGTCAAGGTCGTCTACGCAAGTTACAGTGGCGATGTCCTGAAGCTCGGGAACACCGGCTCGGTCACCGTGGATTTCATCAACTACGCAGGTGGAATTAATATTGCGGAGGACGCCAACAAGTCGTCCCCTACCTACGCCGTCGACTTCTCCGCGATACTGCAGCTGAACCCGGACATAGTGCTTCTCGACGGATACTACTCCGAGAGCGCAGAGGACTTCTCGGCCAAGATAGGCAACGATGACATTCAAGTCTACAAGCTGAACAAGTCCTGGAACTCATACTGTCCGGACGCTATGGAAGGCCTCTGGACCGTCGCCTGCCTGTTCTATCCTGACCTGTTCGAGGGAGATATACCGGTAGAGGGTGCGACGGACGTTAATGACCAGGGAGATTATACCATGATCATAGCAGCGATCGGTCTATGCCTGGTTCTATTAGTGGCCGCGGTCCTCCTCATCAGAGGCAGGAAAGAGAAGAACGACTGATGTCCGGCGCCATCCAAACCATTTTATCTTTTTCCTTTATTTGTGAGGTCTAATATGGTCAGCGACGCAGAACGGCGTAAAAGGGTTATCACGGTCTTTGCTGGCCTGCTGCTCATTTTGATCATCTTCATGGTCCTGGACCTGACCCACGCATTCATACCGCTGTCTTTCGAGGACGCCTTCTGGGCGCTCTTCGGCCGGGGAACGGAAACGGACATAATCATCGTCCGCAAGATGAACCTGCCCCGGGTGGTAATGGCCGGTCTTGTAGGCTCGGGGCTCGGGATATCCGGTGGGGTGATGCAAGCGCTGTTTAGAAACCCCATGGCTTCCCCGTACATACTGGGTCTCTCCTCGGGGGCGTCGCTGGGCGCCGCCATCGGTCTGACCTTTGCGATCTCCTGGTTGCCCGCCCTGTTCATGATACCCATACTGGCCTTCGTCACATGCATGGGAACCCTCTTCCTGGTCTATTCGATATCCCACGTGGAGGGCCGGGTCCCCACGGAGACGCTCCTTCTGGCGGGCATAGCAGTAGGGTCCATGCTCTCCGCCCTCGTCTCTTTATTGACCTATATAGCTGGAGATGAGATGGAAGGTATAGTGTACTGGACGATGGGGAACCTGACCAATGCGACTTGGGACAACATAGTGATCGTGGCGCCGCTGATCGCCGTGGGGTGCCTCATAATGATATCCAACGCACGCGACCTCAACGCTATGATGATCGGGGATGCCCACGCCCAGGACCTCGGCGTGGAGGTCAGGAAGGTCAGGCTCCATCTGCTGATATCGGCGGCGCTGGTGACCGCCGCCGCGGTATCGTTCGTAGGGGTCATCGGATTCGTAGGTCTGGTCGTCCCTCACATCCTGCGCATTTTAATGGGACCCAACAACAAGATGCTTCTCCCGGCAACGATGCTAGGGGGTGCGGCTTTCGTTATGATGTGCGATTACGTGTCCAGGGTCATAGCCCCCAGCATAGGCATTCTCCCGATAGGTATAGTGACCTCTCTGATCGGTGCACCGTACTTCATATATCTGCTACGCAGAAGACGCAATGAGATGGGGTGGGACTGATGCTCACCGTCGAGAACATAGGGTTCGCCTATAGGAACAAGACCGTCCTGAACAACATTGACCTGAACATCGAGAAGGGGGAGATAGTGGGGGTGTTGGGTCCGAACGGATGCGGGAAGACCACCCTGCTGAAGCTGCTCAATCGCAACCTCCATCCCGATACAGGCAGGGTGCTGATGGACGGCACGGACCTGGAGGCCATCTCGAAGAGGAAGATAGCTAGGCACATTGCGGTGGTCCCGCAGAGCAACGAGATACGGTTCGCGTTCTCAGTACGGGACATAGTCGCCATGGGCCGCATGCCCTTCATGGACCGTTTTCAAGGAGAGTCCTCGGAGGACGAACATATAGTGCAGGAGGCCATGGAGAAGACGAACATCGAATCCTTCTCCCACAGGCTCATCAATACCATGAGCGGAGGGGAGCGTCAGCGCGTCATCATCGCCCGGGCGCTGGCGCAGACACCGGAGATTATCCTCCTGGACGAACCCACACTGCATCTGGACATAAACCACCAGTTCGAGCTGCTCGACCTGGTCAGAAAGCTATCTGCAGAGGAGAGGTTAACCGTGGTCATAGTGTCTCACGACCTCCCGATGGTGGTCAAGTACTGTGACCGCATCGTGCTCATCCACGATAACAAGGTCCATGCACTAGGAACGCCCGAGGAGGTCCTTACCACTGAGAACATGAGGACAGTGTTCAACATCGAGGCCGTATTGGTCTACGATGATGTGCTCAAGGCCAACTGCGTCAAGATAACCGGTTCTTGCTCCAATCGTAAGTGACCGCGAACAGAGCTTTGCCCCAGCCCTTTGGGAGGGCTATTCGACGTTTCTCGCTAACGTATCGGGGAAAGGTTCAATAGGGGGTTTTTCTTGATTAGGTCCATGCGGCAGCTCCTACGGGGCAAGATACATCGGGCCACGGTCACCGCGGCTGAGCCCGAATACGTGGGCAGCATAGTCATCGATCAGGACCTCCTGGACCGGGCGGACATTTGGCCCGGGGAAAAGGTGCTTGTGTCCGACGTGGACAACGCATCTCGATTCGAGACCTATACGGTATCGGGTAAAAGGGGCTCAGGGATCATAAGCGTCAACGGCGCCGCCGCTCATTTGGTGAACGTTGGGGACAAGGTCATAATAATGGCCTTCGAGCTTACGGACAATCCAATCCACGCCAAGGTGGTGCTGGTGGACCAGGGAAACCGCTTTCTGCGGAACCTCTGAGGTCTGGCCCCTTTTTTAAGAAAACTTTATCTCATACCAGCTAATACTCTCGGATTAGGGATCAAATGGCAACCGGCGATTTCGACAAGTTGATGAGGGATGGCTATCGGCTTATGGAAGAGGGAGAGTATTCTCAGGCCCTCACCAAGTTCGACAAGGCATTGAAGACGGAGCCGACCAACCCCGCGGCCTATTTGGCCAAGGCGGATGCCGGAGTGCTCGTCCCCAAGGTCTCCCAGGAGGAGATCATCGCCCTATACAAGAAGGCCTCCGATCTGGACCCTGAGAACCCTTTCATCTTTCAGAGCTGGGGAGCCTTCTGCATGGACATCGGCCTGTTCAATGACGCCGAGACCTGCTACAACAAGGCTGCCGAGGTCGACCCGGAGAACGCCACATACTACTACTCCGAGTTCGGTGTGGAATATTACAAGAGGGCACTTGTCGTCTACGAGCAGCGTCTGGACGAGCAGACCAAGGGCATTATCGCCAAGAAGGCCCTGAAGTACCTGTTGAAGTCCATCGATCTCGACGAGACCTCCGCCAAGAAACTGCTCTGATCTCAGCGCAACAACCACTTGTCCTGGGGCGTCTCGTGCTTCTGAGAACGTCTAATGTCCGGCGAACAATGATGGCACATGCGGGACCGCTTGTCGAAGTGCTCGGCGCACACCGGTCTCCCGCACAGTGAACACGTGTACCTGGCGGGCTTGGAGCACATCGAGCAGAGGCCTAGGACCTCCATACCTTTCCATTGTCAGCGGAGGTAAAAATAGATTGCCCTAGATCAGTCCCAATTCCAGCAACCCTTCTCGAACCCCTTCCGCATACCTTCCTCTGGTGACAAGGTCGGCAGCTGCCTTCGCCTTCTCCGAGGCGTTGCCTACGGCCACCCCGTAACCGCACTCTCTGAGCATGCGTTCATCGTTGTCGGCGTCACCGAACGCGGCCACATCCGATACGTCCAGGTCGATGAGCTCACAGGCCTTGCGCACCCCGGCCATCTTGCTATGCCCTCTCACCATCAGGTGAATGGCGAAACCGGTGGCCTCAACCTCCAGGGGCCAATCGCGCAGCTCATCGCGTATCCTTCCCAGTTCCACATCCCGGGACAGAGCCACCTCCGTCTCCCTCCACTGGTCTGTGTACAGGCGCCTTATCTCCGGCATTACGACCTTCAGGTGTTCATACGCTTTCATCGGAATCTCGTTGGAGAAGAGGCGATGAACGTCGTCGCGGTACGATACCACTCCTCCGTTCTCTGCCACCACCGGCCCCTTGAGGCCGATGAACGTCGACAGTCCGTAGGCGATAGGAAGAACATTGCCGCTGGCCAACATGACCACGGTGCCATTTTCCTGAGCTTGACGGAGAACCTCTATGCCCAAGGTCTCGATGACCTTCCTGGCATCGGTGATGGTGCCGTCCACATCGCACACCACCGCCCTGATCGCCCTCTTCACTCCAAATCGCTCCTCAGTTCGCCCAAGGTAGTGACCCGCTCGGCCATGGCGTTGTGCTTGTGTATTGATTCCTCGCTCTCGCTGCTGACCGTGACGACCGTGTCGTCAGGAAGATGCGGGAAACGTTTGAGGATCAGGGCCAGGTTATCTCGCACCACGTCCTCCACGAACTTGGGGTTGTTATGGGCAGTGATGACCACATGGGCCTCCTCCGCCCTCTTCAGAATCTCGAACGTGGGGCTGGAGAAGGACGCCTCCACTATTTCGATCAGGTCGTTGGCCTCCACCTCGTACTCCTCGGGAACCTCCAGCATAGCGGTGGTGATGTTCCTCTGGTTGTGGGAGATCGTGGGCAGGCATCCTTCCTGCTTCAGGGTGTTGCCATGTATCTCGTCGACCGTCTCCATGGCACAGGGGCATGCGGTCATGCCTACGACCCTGGTACCGATCATCTTCATTAGACCGTCGCCACGCTTGTGGGTGGCCTTGGCGATGAGCTTGTAGGACTCGATGCTCTTGCGCCCGGTGGGCAGCGAGCGCTCCAGGAAATAGTCCGCATTGATATGCACCT
>Ga0209269_1001129_pt1 | contig 15598 bp, 11 predicted proteins | sample MTBAKMMethaMetaG_FD_187455 | JGI IMG/M metagenome (GOLD analysis project Ga0209269, IMG submission 187455) | Enrichment culture microbial communities from Arthur Kill intertidal strait, New Jersey, USA, that are MTBE-degrading - MTBE-AKM (Arthur... | ecosystem: Environmental > Aquatic > Marine >... | reverse complement strand
CAGGGAAGTTCGCGCATTACATACCCAACACCTCTAACGGTGTGGATCAGCCGTTGTTCCCCATTGCTTTCCAGTTTCTGGCGCAAATAGCGAATATACACATCCAACACATTGCTCTCGCCGCCGAAATCGTATCCCCAGACGCGATCGAAGATCATTTCACGGGTGAGCACCTGGCGGGGGTGGCGCAAGAATAATTCAAGCAAGTCATATTCTTTCGCGGTCAATGAGATTACCCGTCCTTCTCGGGAAGCCTGCCGGGTGGAAGTGTCCAGCGATAAGTCTTCGAAGGTAAGGACAATGGCGCGTTCTTGTTGCGTCCGGCGTAATAACGCCCGGATGCGCGCCAGAAATTCTTCCAGCTCAAAAGGCTTGACCATATAGTCATCCGCGCCGGCATCCAGGCCTTTTACCCGGTCATTCAATGTGTCTTTAGCAGTGAGCATCAAAATGGGAACAGAGCCGGTGTCACGAAGTTTTTCGCAGACTTCCAATCCATCCATACCCGGCAGCATCCAGTCCAGCACTACCAGGTCGGGGGTATTGGATCGCGCCATGACCAAGCCCGATTCACCATCCAATGCCGTATTTACCTCATACCCTTCATAGGTAAGGCCGCGCTGCAATACTTTAACGATGGCTTCATCATCTTCAATGATCAATATCCGTTCGTTCATGGCTCCCTCCTTGATTAATTTAATATATACCATGAACACCATCAAAAGTGATACTCTTTTTGGTGTATTGTAAAAACTTATCTTTTAAATTATAGAATAATTTGGTCAAACAAGAAAACATGAGTATCAGGTCTGTTATGAATGGTCTACCAGCCAGATAGTCAAGAGATCCACACCTTATACCTTAAGAAAATATCGCCTAACCCCTGGAATTTGATAGTTTTGCGCTATAATCAACCCCATGAAACTTCCATTGCTCCATCAACCGGCCTGGATAGATAAAGCGCATCAGCTTTTAACCATGATCCATGAGATTAAGGGCCAAAAAATGGTGGCCGTTGACACCGAATCAAATAGCCTTTTCGCCTATCGCGAGCAGGTTTGTCTGTTGCAATTTTCCACTCCAGAGCAAGACTATCTTGTTGACCCATTGGCAATTGCCGATTTATCCCCTCTTGGGGAGATTTTTGCTTCAACAAAAATCGAAAAAATATTTCACGCGGCAGAATACGATATTATCTGCCTGAAGCGCGATTTTGGCTTCGAATTTACCAACTTGTTCGACACCATGGTAGCCGGCCGAATTCTGGGAAAAGGAGAAATCGGGCTGGCGTCGATGTTGGAGGCCGAGTTTGGCGTTCACTTGAATAAACGCTTTCAGCGCGCCAATTGGGGTCGCCGTCCTTTGGATGCCGGGATGCGCGAATACGCCCAATTCGATACACATTTCCTGATCCCCCTGCGCAATTGTGTGTATGATGAGTTAGCCAACTCAGATCGCTTGGACCTGGCAAAAGAAGACTTCATCCGGCTTTGCGATACCAGCGTGCCCCAACCAGAGAGTGACTTGATGAATTGCTTCAAAATGGTTGGAAAAAATGACCTTTCGCCCCAACAAATGACAGTGTTATACGAACTTTATCTGTACCGTGAACGGCGCGCCGAAACCGCCGACTTACCCACATTTAAAGTATTAAGCAACCAGGCGCTGGTCGATATCGCTCACACATTACCCACCAATACCAGGCAGTTGGAAGAACTGGATGGTATCAGCCCCAAGGTTGCCGCGCGCCATGCAGATGGTCTTCTGAACGCGGTGCAACAAGGCCTTTCCCGCCCGCCAGTGAGCCGTCCGCCTTTCCCGCGCCGCCCGGATGATGAATATCTGGAGCGGATGGATAAAATGAAGGACTGGCGTAAACAGAAAGGCATTGAACTGGGGGTCCCTTCGGATGTGATCTTACCCCGCGATATTCTTTATAATATTGTTGGCGCCAATCCTCAAAACTCAGACTCATTACGCGACATTATGAGCACCGTACCCTGGCGATTTTCTCATTTTGGATCTGAAATCCTGCAAACGCTTCATGGTAGGGAGGGTTAGATTATGCAAATCCATTTTCATGGTGCCGCACAAACCGTAACTGGCTCGAAACATCTGCTGGAAATTCAGGGGAAGTTATTGTTGCTGGACTGCGGTTTGTTTCAAGGCAAGCGCAAAGACACCTACGAGCTGAACCAAAATTTCGCCTTTGACCCCGCCGACGTAGACGCGGTGATCCTATCCCACGCGCATATCGATCATTCCGGCAACCTGCCCAACCTGGTTAAACGCGGTTTTCGGGGAAAAATCTACGCCACGCGCGGCACGGCCCGCCTGTCTGAAATTATGCTGCGCGACGCCGGCCACATCCAGGAACAAGACGCTGTTTATGTCAACAAAAAAAATCGCCGTCGTGGCCAGCCCTTAGTTGAACCACTCTACACGGTGGAAGATGTGGAACAAGTACTGCCGCTTTTTGAAGCAGTGGATTACGATCAAACTTTTGAACCATTCGAAAACGTCAGCGCAAAATTTGTTGAAGCCGGTCATATTTTAGGTTCGGCCGGGGTTTCGCTGCAGGTGCATGAAAATGGCTCAAAAAAACACCTGTGGTTCTCTGGCGACATCGGCCGCTATGACTTACCCCTGCTGCGAGACCCGGTGTTACCCAAAAATGTGGATTACCTGTTGATGGAATCGACGTATGGCGATAAACTGCACCGCAATCCCAACGACGCCTACAATGAGTTCGTCGAAGTAGTCGCCCGCACCATCAAACGCGGCGGTAAAGTGATTATTCCCGCTTTCGCGGTGGGGCGCACGCAAGAACTGGTCTACGACCTCAACCGCGCCATCAATGACGGGTTGATCCCCCATATCCCTGTATTTGTGGACAGCCCCTTGGCGGTCAGCGCCTCCGATATCTTCCGCGAGTTCCCTGAATATTTCGACGAAGAAACCTGGGAATTTATCAATAAGGGACATCACATGGCCTTGAAATTCAAAGGTTTGACGTATACCCGCTCGGTGGACGAATCCAAAGCCATCAACGACATTCATAAACCAATGGTGATCATCTCCGCGTCCGGCATGGCCGAAACCGGGCGCATTTTACATCACCTGCGCCATAATATTGAAGATCCCCGCAATACGATCCTGATCGTCTCCTGGCAGGCGCCGGATACGCTGGGCAGACGCCTGGCTGAACAGGAACGGGAAATTCGAATTTACGGCGAGGAATACTATCGCCGCGCTGAAGTGGTGACCATTGGCGGGTTGTCTGCGCACGCCGGACAGGATTTGTTATTAGAGTACGCCGCTGCCAGCCGCGACACACTCAAACATATCTACCTGGTGCACGGGGAAGAGCGCGGCGCGCTGCCGTTAATGGCCAAAATTCGCCAGATGGGCATCGCCCCAGTCAGTTTCCCCGGACCAAAATCGGTTGTGGAAATTTAGCCGCCTTGCTGGTATAATCAAAGCCGGTTTCGAGGAGAGGTGCCAGAGTGGACGAATGGGGCGGTCTCGAAAACCGTTGTGGTCTTCGGGCCACCGTGGGTTCGAATCCCACCCTCTCCGCTGAGAAAGACTCTAGTAATAGGGTCTTTTGTTCTTTAAGCCAACGCAGCTTTTTCTTTGCCCCCTCGGCAAGGTAAGATGTGCAGGCTGTGAGTGAGAATACCCGCGCTCATCCCCCCTCTTCAGGAATTGATGCCACTAATTCTTCAAGCAGCGCCCTGGCGGCTTTCAATTCCGGTGTGTCAAATCCTTCTGTGAACCAATCGTACAAATCTTTTAGCCTCTGCCTGCCTTCACCGCCTTTTCTCTGGCGCTGCCACAACCGCACCAACTCGATAGTCGCGCGCAACTCCAAAATTTTCGCCTTTTGCGTCCGCGCGACTTCGATGGCCTTGTTGATGCTGGCCTCAGCTTCTTCTATTTCGCCTTTAGCCAGTTGCAGGCGCGCCAAAACTTGATAAAAATTAGACTCAAAACGGCGCTCGCCAGTTCTTTCCATTAATGCAAAGGCTTGTTGAATCGCCCGATCAGCACTGGGCTTATTTCCAGTATTGAGATAAGCGATAGCTAAATAACTAAACGCACTTGGCGTTGAGCACATCACATCTATTGCGAGATCTTCATTTGCTCCTTGAAGAACAAGTTCAATTCCCTTTTGGAACTGCCCTTGTAAAATTTTCGCCTCACCCAGACAATAAATCCCGGTAGAAATCCACGCTGGAATATTTTTATCCTGAGCCAGCTTAATCATTTCTTTCGTGCTGGAGGTAAGCGAATCACCGTCTCCGGTCAATTGAAAGATCTCACAACGGCCATAGCGCAAGACATCCGCAAGTGAAAACGCATGGTTCAATTGGTGCGCGAGTTCTACTATGCGCCGGCTGGTTGCCAACGCCGTATCCGGGTACCCAAGATACCATTGGCAGCATGCAAGATAAGCAATGGAACTTAACCCCACATCTATACCGCGGAGTTTAACCAGGTCCATGTGGTGCTGATCCGGGTCATAGATACTTTCTACTTCTTCAAGACAACTTTGCGCCTGAGTAAAATGCCCAAGCGCGAAATGAGAAATTCCAAGACCCCACAATCCCAGCAAGATCAATAATGGATTTTCCGCTTTCCGCCCCAAATCAAGCCCGGTTTGGGCGGTTTCAATCGCCAAAGAATACTCTCCTTTTACATAATGCATAATGGACTGAACATTGAGCAATTGACAATATTGGGTTTCATTGCCTATCTTTTCGCACAGCTCCAGCGCGCGAATACAAGCCTGCTCCATTTCACGGTTGAAAGAACCCATGGCAAGGTTGTATGCGAGGCTGTAAGTAAGTTGTAAGGATAACTCCTGGCTGGAAAATCGGGTTGGTTCGGGCATTGTTTCCAATAATGCCAATCCTTTGCTCAAATGAGAGATCGCCTCTTGATATGCGTATACTTGAAACGCTCTTTCACCAGCTTGTTGTAGATAAAACAACGCTTTTTCGGAATTCTTCGCTTTTAAAAAATGCCTTGCAAGTTGAGGAGAAATACTTTCCGTGTTTGCGCTTCGGGTATAGATATCTTCCAGCACATTTCCCACCTGCTCGTGCAAATGAACCCGTTCGATTTCATCCATACATTGGTATAGATATCTTTGCATCAGGTTATGCCGAAAGCGGTAAGTGGAAAGCATTTGCCCGTCCAGGCGTTGGATGCTTTGCGAGCGAACGAGATGATGCTTTCTGCCAAGGTCATTGTTGAGCAGATCGAATATTTCCGCTTCCGACCTCCCCTGAACACAAGCAACCACTTCGGCGGTGAATACTTCTCCCTCAATACTGCCTGTACGTAAAATCGCCTGAGAAACCGGGTTCAGACGGCCAATGCGCTCTTCAATCACCGCCTCAACCCGGGCAGGGAAAGTTTCCCAATCCAGATTTGCCCCCTCAATCCAGCGGCCTTTAATGTCTTGGACAATATCACCCCGCTCTTGCATTCCGCGCAAAAGCTCAATGGTAAATAAGGGATGACCGCGCGTCAATTGGAATAACTTTTCTCGAAATTCAGGTCCTAGTAAATTCGGTTCGCTGTCCAGTAGCGCATTCACAAAGATGTCTCGGTCAGCCAGGTCAAGATCGATTTGGATTTCCCCCAACAACCGCCGCAGCTCATTGACAACCGGCTCGAGCGGGTGTCTCTGCTGCGCTCGAGTCAGGGCTACGTCTTCAGGACGATACGCGCCAATTACCAGGATTCGATGACCGGGCAAATTCTTTCCCAGATGAAATAACAGACTGATGGAACCTATATCTGCCCATTGCAGATCATCCAACACCAAGATTACCGGATACTCTTTTGCCAGGGTTTGCAGCAACTTACTATATTGAATAAACAAATCATTTTGATGGGGATTCCCCATTCCTGGATTCACACCTTTGTCGGTCAATAATTGCCGCAGTGCAAGAACCCATGCTGAATTGCTGGCTGCATACCTCTCAACCCTTTCAACCACAGCGGTACTGGAAATAAACGTGTCCAATAAGTCGGGGGCGGTATGGACCAGCGCCTGGATAGTCACTGGCAGAAGGTTCCAGAGGAATTGTGCGTATTCGCGCGTGATGGTACCAGCCGACCATAGTGATTCGATGTCGCCAGTCAACAGGTTTAATATCTCCCTGAATGGCAAATATGGGTCTCCGATACCCGTTTGGGCATCACAATTTCCATGCGCGACAATTAACTCGGGGTGTTGAGCCTGAACGCGAAAAATAAACTCATTGATAAATGCGGTTTTTCCGCTGCCAGTTTCCCCGGTGACAAAGATCGCTTTTCCCTGGTTGTCTATTACTTGATCCAGAATTTTATCCAGCTGTTGAAACTCTTTTTGACGCGTAACAAAGACCGGTCTTTCTACCGGGCAAGGCGCGTTTTCGGTAAAGAAAAGCGGAAGTTTTTCCGCTACCAGGCTAGAAGTTGTTTTTTTCGGTACCTGATTGGCGTCTCGAAGTTGGCCAAACAATTTTCTTGTTTCTGGAGATGGGCTTATGTCCAGATCACGACTCAACGTTTCCACGCATCGCTGGTACGAAAGGCTGAACATGCTTGAATTTCCCAATCCGGCGTGGGCTTTCATCAACGCCCGGTATGCAGGTTCTGGCGAAGCGCCCAATTGGATCCATTCTTCGCTCCACTGTATCACATCATCCCAGCGTTTTTCTTGAAGCAACCTGTCAATGAGCTGATCCATCAATTGATGGTACGCCATCAACAGGTGCTCACGTTCTACCACAATCCAATCTTCATAGAAACCGGGCAATAGCTCACCGCGGTAAAGGCTGGCGGTTTCGACCATGGCTTCAATCGACTTTGTGTCTGTATTGGAGCGGATCAAATCAGCGTCCAACCAGACATCAGATGGCTGTTTAAAAGAAATGGAAATGTTGTTGATTTGTAAATACTGATCCCACGCGAGCGATCCATCTTCCAGCGATTTGCGAATTTGCCACAAAGCCTTGCGCAAATACGCGCGTGCGTTGGATTCTGTTGCTTCCGGCCACAATATGCTGGCCGCTTTTTCCCGGCGGATATTCACCCCCTGGTTAAGGGCCAGAAAAGCAAGCAAAGATTGTGCAGATCGAGACGGCAAATCAAGAGGAAGATCATCTGCGTGCAGCTTGAATTGTCCGAGCAAATATATCTTTAAAACCATACGCCCATCCCAGGATTTGAAGGAGGGCCAGCCCCAATAAATATCAATATGAAGTAATCTAATTCTACATTAAATCAGGTTAATTTGTATAGACATTATCAAAGACACAGCATCACCATGAATCCCGGTACCGGGACCAGAAATAATTTAGAATCATTCAAAAATACGCTGAAGAACGGTCCAGGATATGGTGTTGAACTTTGTGCTGATATTGTATAGATAGAGGTATCCCCTCACAACAAAAGAACGGCCTTATGGCCGAGGAGGTAAAAAATGAAAACCGCACGCGCAATTGCATTGTCGTTGGCAGCTGTAATGATCGTTGTCACCTTGCTAACCCTGAATTCTGTCATTTCACCTGTAATCCCGGTTACAGGCGGAGAAGAAGCCCAATTTGAGAACGTGAACGTCCTCTCAGTCCTTGGAAATGACTCCATCCAACGCGCATCTTCACAATACGTCACCCGCGCTCGCAGCCGCAGCGTGGACACGTCGCGCTGGGAGGCGATAGCGCAGGAGTATTCATCCATCAATCCGCGCGCCTTCCTGGCGGATACCAGCCGGTGGCAGGGATTGGCCAGTGAATATAGTAAGGTTGCCTTGCAGACGGAGGTGGATCGGCTCCAGGCTATAGCAGATGCTTACCGGACCGTCAGCCCACGTTCGCGCCTGGCAGACAGCGCCCGCTGGCAGGGTCTGGCCGGTGTCTATGGTCAAGTCACCCATCAGGTAGAAGCGGACCGGCTGCAAGCCCTGGCAGACTCAATCCTGGCGGTCAGCCCGCGCTCCCGTCTGACAGATAGCGCCCGCTGGCAAGGCCTGGCCAGTATTTATGAAAAAGCCACCTACCCGGTAGAAGCGGACCGGCTGCAAGCGATGGCGGATGCCTACCTGAGCAACAGATCTCGTTCGCTCCAGGCAGACAGCGCCCGCTGGCAGGCATGGGCTGATTTTTACGCAGAATGAAAATAACTTATCCGTAATCGACCACGCTGTTTAGTGACACTCTCACGCAAAATCGACTGTCCAACAATTGAATAATCGAAAGATGATCACTCCCTGGGTGTGTGGCTCAGGGAGTGATTGTTTATTATTTTATTGAATAAGAGTAATCTGATCCATTCCAATCTATACTCCAATTATGGATGCTGATTTAGAAACGCCTTTATCCGAGCACCCATCCCTGGCAGTACATGGCCGTGCCTTTCGGCTAATTCAACCTCAGCTTGAGGAATTAACTCCTCTATCCGCGCCATGCTTGCACGGCTGTTTAGCAGTACATCTTTGACTCCCATCCACACCAGCACAGGCATAGTCAAGCGTTTTAGCTCCGCGTCACTCAACAGCGGGACTACTTCCAGGCGCGGGCTAAACTCGCGGTGAATCAACTTACTGTAGTCCATCACCTCCCGCGGAACAGGCTGGTTTGCATTGACCATCCGCACCAGGCGCTCCAACCCCCAATTGCCAAAAACCATCAAGATTACCGCGGTGAACAGAAAAGATGTCTTTTGCGGGGCAATCCCTGAAGAGCTGATCAAAGCCAGGTGGCTGATTTTCTCCGCATGCGCGGAGGCAAATTTTAACGCCAGAAAGCCGCCCAACGACAGGCCTACCAAGGCTGCCCGCTCCACGCCCAAAGCATCGAAGACCTCTCCCAACCAGGCGGTATGTGCGACACCGGCCAGCACAGCGCGGCGCGGCTCACTTTTTCCTGCCTCACCAGGAATATCCACCAGCAAAACACGCCAATCTGAGCACAGGTCTGCTACCTCTCCCATCCAAAAGGCTGAATTTGAACCCGCGCCATGCAATAAAACCAGCGCAGGTCCGGCAGGTTGCCCGCACTCAATGACAAAGGTGCTGCCCAGGCTTGTCATAATCTGCTGGCAGTGATAGGCCACCGGCCACCTTTGCAGCACATCGTCGTACACCCGCAGAATCGCCTCGCGGCCCGCTTCAGTTTTAAAAACCGTTGGATCTTTCATCAAACCCTCCTTTAAAAATCACCAGACAGCCACGCAGCCGCAGCCTGCCGGTCGTGAAATACCCGAAACGCGTTTCCTCGATTGGTCTCTGAGACCATTTCGCCAAACCGTCCGTGATTCGCGATTTGTGGAGAAATCACCAACGCCAGGCGCACGCGATAATTGCTAAATTTAAGCAGAACCGACCCAGCCAACCCGCTGCGCAGATCAAAAAACGTCTCCGGCAGGTTGTGCTCATAAGCCAGTAAACAGTCCACGCCCAATTCACCACACAGGGCGATCCAATCCAACGCCTCCGATTCGCTGGTTAATAACAGCTGTGCTGAAGACATCTCCAACCAGCTGGAATGATCTTGGTGATGAAGGGTATAGTTCATATTCGACTCCTGATCCATAATCCATACAACTATGTTTTTATAATACTATGTTATTTATAACATAGTATTATAAAGATGTAAACCGGAAATTTCCACCGATTTTTAGCCATTTCCTTATTCAGATTAGAAAACTCTTATTTGCAGCCTTGCGGATTTAGACTTATTGTGATTATTCAGATATAATTCTGATTGGTTTCAATTAACCAATTTGCTTACATCGAACAATCAGGTGATTATGACTCGCAAACAAATTATCATTCTGGTGTTTGTCGCTTTTGCCGCGGTAGCGGGATTCTCCATATTCTCTGCTTCTGCCCAGCCAGACGCCACCCTTTCCCCACAAGCACTATCGACCTCCACCCCAACCATCAATCCGCTGGATTACGTCTGCGCGACCCAAACCAGCGAGGGTTTGGAGATTTGCGCAGAACCCGCCGGTGGATTAAACCCACCTACCCTTCCGCTGCCCGCCAATCAAGGGAATGAAAGTCAAACCATTCCCGTTTACTTCTTCTGGGGCGACGGCTGCCCGCACTGCGCTGAAGAAGAAATTTACCTCGCCGACGCGCTCAAACGCCTGCCCATAACGGTGCACTCATTTGAAACCTGGTACGACGCGCACAACAAAGGGTTGTACGCGCGCATGGCCGAAGCCTATGGCTTCGAGGCTAATTACGTACCGGTCACTTTCATCGGTGACAAGTACTGGGTCGGTTTCAGTGAGGTCATTCAAGAAGAGATCGAACAAACTCTGCAGACCTACGCCGCCGGGGACCTGTCACAGGTACCCGACGCAGCCAAAGGTGTGCTGATCCAACAAAACGGCCTATTCAGCCTCGACCCGAATTACAGCGGACCCATTGCCAAACCTGTCCAGGAACAAAACGACACCCTCACCCTGCCGATCCTGGGCACCATTGACCTGGCCGAACAATCCATTGTGGCCAGTACCGCTTTGATCGCTTTTGTGGACGGGGTTAATCCTTGCTCGGTGTGGGTGCTCAGCGTGCTGCTGGCGCTAACCTTGCACACCGGCTCGCGCAAGAAGGTGCTGATCATCGGCCTGACCTTTATCACTGTAACCGCCGGCATCTACGCCATCTTTATTGCCGGTGTTTTTACCATCCTGACCTTTGTCAGCTTCATGAAGTGGATCCAGATACTGATCGCGCTGATGGCCCTATTCTTCGGCCTGGTCAACATCAAGGACTACTTCTGGTATAAAGAGGGCCTTTCCTTCACCATTTCTGAAAGCGACAAACCCGGTATCTACAAGGGTATTCGGCGGGTGATGAATGCCAGTCAAAGTCTGTGGGGATTGATCAGCGCCACTGTAGTGCTGGCAGCCGGCGTCTCGCTGGTGGAATTCTCTTGCACGGCAGGCTTCCCGGTCTTATGGTCCAACCTGCTGGTCTCGCAAAATGTACCCTCTTCCGAGTTCATCTGGTTAATTCTGCTCTACATGCTGATTTACCAATTAGATGAATTGTTCTTCTTTGGTGTGGCGGTGGTTACTTTACGCTCCAGCAAATTGGAAGAGAAACACGGCCGCTTGCTGAAACTCTTTAGTGGAATGCTGATGCTCTCTTTGTCGCTGGTGATGATCATCAACCCTGAATTAATGAATGATCTGAGCAGCGCGCTGATCATCTTTGGGGCAGCCATTGGCGCTACCGTGCTGATCACATTGGTGCACCAGCAAGTCTTGCCCAAACTGGGCATCAGCATCGGCACACAAGCCAAATAATCTGTGATCTATATAATTATTACAGCCGGCGGAAATCCGCCGGCTGTGTGATTCTGTTCGATATTGAGTTGTGAAACCTATGGCAGAACTGTGATGCGGTTGGCAGGGCCTGGTTCAATCGGCGAATTGCTTTCAAAGTAAATTGCCAACGCGTCAATATCGGTCATTCCAATCAATTTGTCCGTCCCAACCGTCAGAGTTGAGAAGCCATCTCCACCGCCGGCCAGGAAATTATTGACTGTTACGCGATAGCTGGCGGCCATATCGATGGGTATGCCATTGACCTTGATATCGCTGACCTTGCTGCCCACCGCCGCGGAAGCAGAATAGGAATAGGTGAGGCTGGCTGAAATCTGCAGCATGCGGTTGGCCACAAATTGCTGCTCCAACACAGCTTTAATCTGCTCGCCAGTGTAAGTAAGGGTGACCAGATCATTATAGAATGGCTGTACGGTAAAGGCCTCTCCGTAAGTTACTTCACCAGGTTGCTCGCCGCCTGAAATCTGGTCATACAGGAAATCGGCGCGGATTCCGCCCGGATTCATCATCGCGAACACCGCCCCACCATTCTCAGGAGCAGTTGTGGCAGCCAGTTGCGCGTCGGCGATTACATCTCCCAGCGGAGTTTCAATCATCCGGTTGGAAGAGGTTTTAATATCCGCGGTAATGGTACCGATGATGCGGTTAGCCAACGGCGCGGCCAGGGCCCGGTATTGATCCACAAGCGCGACCATTTCGGGGTCTTTGGGAATGTCCCAGGTGACTGAAAGGTTGTTGACCGATTTCTCGACGATCGCGCCTGTCTCACGGTCCAAATCCAGGTCAATCTCAGTGAGGTAATTGCCCGCGCTGCCCGCGCTGGTGACGATCCGTCCGTCTTTATCTCCACAATTGTATGCGCGGTGCGTGTGCCCGGTGATAAACAGGTCAATTTCCGGATCCGTGTTGGCCAGCACGTCCACCACATCACCGGTGAGCGGTTCGCAGGCGTTGGGTGAGCCGTTCTGTGTTCCGCCATCGTGCAGGATGATCACAATGGTATTGATGCCATCCGCTTTCAACTCGGCGGCGATTGCATTTATGACCTCTTCCTCATTCAGGAATTCGACCCCTTCGGTGCCCGCCGGGGTGACGATGGTGGGCGTATAATCCAGTGCGATCCCTACAAAAGCCACCTTCAGCCCTTCAATTGCGCGCACTTTATACGCGGAGAAAAGCGTTTTTCCGTTTTTCGTACGGATGACATTCCCGGCAAGGAATTTAAATTCCGCTCCATAAAATGGAACGTCATAACAGCCATCGGTGGGATGGCATCCGCCGTCTTGCATGCGCCTGAGTTCTTCGATTCCCTCATCAAACTCATGGTTGCCGGTTACCGCGTAATCCAATCCCATCAGATTGAACGCGTTGATGGTGGCCTCATCGTGGAACAAGGCTGAGACCAATGGACTGGCCCCAATCAGATCCCCGGCCGAGATAAAGATGGTATGAGTCGTTTCGGCGCGTTTCTGTTCCACTAATGTGGCCAGATATTCCACACCGCCCAGTGACCGGCCGGGGTCCAATTGCCCATGGAAGTCATTTACCGCCAGAATCTGCAAATGGACGGTCTCCTTAGGTTTGGCTCCTACCGGACTGAATATTCCAAAAACAAGGATGATTGTCAGAATCAGTGAAACCGCGATGCGAACACGTCTCTTTTCCATTACTCCCTCCCAAATGATGGTCAGAACCTTGATTCGACACACAGCAAGCCAGGGTCGGTTATAGAATGGACAGTGTATTCTGGATGTGGCAAAAATGTTCCCCCCGGAACTCGCATGCAGACTATATTCAGTATAGCATGCTGAAAACGCTTTTCAACAAACGATTAGTCACAAATGACTCAATTCTGATTTTTTAAGATACACCTCCCCTGCCTCTTTTAAGCAGGGGAGATCAACAAGGCAGGTGAAACTAAGCCGCCCTCCAGGCATTGGTTGCGGAGATGCCGCTCCTGGTCGCGCGGTGCTCGCTCTCGCAAGCCAATTGGTTAATTCGCTGCATAATCAAATCGGCTACCTCACGGACGCGCGCGCGGTCTTCGAGATCGCCTTCAAAGCGCATGGGTTCTCCCACCGTCATCCAATAGGGTCCACTCAGATACCAGGTTCCGGTCTCCTCGCGCCCATCCACCATGGTTTTGGTCAGCCATACGCGCTGGCGGTCGATGTAAATTCCCACCGGCACCACCGGGGCGTCGTTGGCCAGGGCCAGACGCGCCACTCCGGTGTGGGCGCGATGACTGCCTCCTGCAAGGGGGCTGCCCCCTTTCAGGGGGCTGATTGCGCCTTCAGGAAAAATACCCACCGTCTGCCCGGCTTGTAGACGTCGCGAGGCTTCTTCCAAACAGGCCTTGCCGTTGCCATGCTGCACGGTGATGTGTCCGCCCCAACTTAAACTGGTACCCAACAGCGGCACTTTGAACAGGGTTTCGCTGATCAGGATGCCCACCGGCTCGCGGGTGAGGGTAGTCATCATCACCGGGTCCACCGTGCTGGGATGATTGGCCGCCAAAATTTTGGCCCCGTCTGGGATCGGGGCGCACATTTCGATATCAGGATTGAAAGCTAATCTGGCATATCCTTTCGCCAGCAATCGTCCAGTTTGGTACCACATATTTGTAAACATATTCAACTCTCCCGAAATGAAGTAACTTGAAATCCGAACGATTACAGCATACCTGTCCAGGGGGTGGAGCGGCATCCGCCTGGGGGTGGAGCGTGGGGGTTGAAAAATAAAGAAGGAAAATCCGTTTGAGCTGGGCGCGATTTATGCGATAATGAAACCAATCGATTCAAATTTCGGAGAAATAATGAACCCAACATTGGATGTGCTATTTAACCGCCGCTCGGTGCGCGCCTATACAGACCAACCGCTGGCCGCCGGGCATCGCGAAGCCATTTTGAAGGCTGCCTTCCGCGCCCCCACGGCCGGCAACATGATGCTGTATTCAATCATCGAGGTGGAGGATCAAGTCCTTAAAGACCGCCTGGCAGAGACCTGCGATCACCAGCCCTTCATTGCCCGCGCCCCGTTTGTGCTGCTCTTTCTGGCCGATTACCAGCGCTGGATGGATGCCTTCGCTTTTGCCAACGCGCCGCAGCGCGCCGCCGAATTGGGACTATCCAATCGCGCACCTCAAGAGGGCGACTTGCTGCTCGCGATGAGCGACACCTTAATCGCCGCGCAAAACGCGGTGATCGCCGCCGAGTCGTTGGGGGTGGGATCCTGCTATATTGGCGACATTATGGAGCAGTACGAAGTTCACCGCGCGATGTTCAATCTGCCACGCTATGCCCTGCCAGTATGCCTGCTGTGCTTTGGACACCCCAAACGCGAGAACCCGCCCGCCCTTTCGCCGCGCTACGCGCCGGAGTTCATCTTGCATCGCAATCAATACCAGCGACTGCAAGAACAGGACGTCCACCGCATGTTCGCTCCACTTGAGGAGCGCTACTTCAGCGCCGGAAATTTCGTGCAGGGTGCGCAAAATTTTCCCCAGCATATGTATCTGCGAAAATTTATCGCCGAATTCTCGGTGGAGATGAGCCGCTCGGCGCGCGCCATGATCCGCACCTGGTGCGGAGAGGAAGAGTAACCGAATAACCTTTTCAAGGCTTGCTACTCAGGAGGTTTTCCAGAATGAACGCCAAATCCGATTCCCACAAAGCATCCCGCCCGCTGATGCCCAAAGACTATGGCATGCCCGAAGGGGAAGACACGCTGCTGCCCTGGGCTGTGGTGGAAGAACAGCTGCAGCAAGAACGCATCTTTTGGGTGTGCACCGTGCGCCCGGAAGGACGGCCGCATACCGTACCGCTATGGGGGGCCTGGTATAACGAACGCTTTTATTTCGACGGCAGCCCCGAAACCCGCCACGTGCGCAACCTGATGGCCAACCCGGCCGCCTCGGTGCACCTGGAGAGCGGTGAAGAAGTGGTGATTATTGAAGGCAACGGCCGAGCGGTGGGCAAACCGGGTCGAGAGCTTGCCGAGGGTCTCTACCAGATTTTTAAGCGCAAATACACTGGTTACCCCGGCTACGATCCCACTCCGGAGATGTGGGACGAGGGCGGTCTGTACGAGATTATCCCGCAACGGGTGCTAGCCTGGCGCAACTTTCCCACGGACGCCACACGCTGGGTATTTGAACAAGATTAGCATCATCCAGGGGCTGCAATGAATCCATCTGCGGCCCCTTTCGTTTAAACGGTATTACATTTGCAACCAAAGG
>Ga0209269_1001127_pt1 | contig 15612 bp, 11 predicted proteins | sample MTBAKMMethaMetaG_FD_187455 | JGI IMG/M metagenome (GOLD analysis project Ga0209269, IMG submission 187455) | Enrichment culture microbial communities from Arthur Kill intertidal strait, New Jersey, USA, that are MTBE-degrading - MTBE-AKM (Arthur... | ecosystem: Environmental > Aquatic > Marine >... | reverse complement strand
GCTCGCTCTTCAGCAGCCTGGTGGTTATCTCCACCAGAGGATGGTGCGAGCCGTCTATTATCTTCACATCGTCCAGTGTGTACAGCCCCATGTCCTCGGCGCTGCGTTCCATGCCCAGCTCGACCTCTCGGCTGGGCTCCAGCACGAAGGCCGAGAACTGCCGCACCCCCATCTGCTTGGAGGCCAGAGCGCGATGGTGACCGTCGACCAGAATGAAATGGTCGTTCTTCTGGATGACGATGATCGGTTCGACCAGTCCGCGCCTTATCTCCTCCATCCGACCGAGCAGCTCATCGGCATAGACCTCTTTCTGGGTCGGTCGCAGCTCTTCCACGGGCACGATGCGGCGACGCACCATGATCGATATTCCGTGCTTTGCCTCCAAGAAGTTCTTGATCATGGCCACCTTGTTGGGAGTGGCGCGCTCGATGTGCGAACGAACGATATCGAGGTTGGATATTATGCCCAGCAGCATGCCGCTGTCGTTTATGACAGGCACGTTCCGCAGACCATAACGGAAAAGGATACGGGCCGCATCGTCCAGGTCCATCTTGGGATTGACGGTCACGGTGCCCTTGCGAATGATCTCGGAGATAGGCATCTGCGGCGAATGGTAGTTGCGGAGCAGCTCCTTGGCGGTTATGAACCCCGCCAGGCGCCCATCCTCGGTCACCGGCATACCATGGAACTCACTGGAGACCAGGCTTTCCACCGCCTGCTCCACCGTGTAGTTGAGGGGCACGTGGACCACTTCCCTGATCATGTAGTCCTCCACCTTCAGTTTCCTTTCGGCCATGTGATCCGCCGAACTAACCACGGTCGGTGATTAATACTTTACCGGGACCTTCCCCGCTCGAATCGTGCCGAACCTCTTCCCAACGGGTCTGTAGGTATTGAGACAGGTATCTCATTGACAGACACTGGTCATTATTCATAAACGAAGGCCAGCAGGTTCCACGCACCTAAGGATTAAATATTACGACTCGATAAGGGGAAAGGCCGCATGCCCCGGTAGTGTAGCGGCCTATCATGAAGCCCTGTCGAGGCTTCGACTCGGGTTCAAATCCCGACCGGGGCGCTTTTATCCCCTTCTCCTTCCTCTGACCAATGCTATCGCGGCCACCGCCAAGACCACCACTGCGATGCCTACGAACCAATAGGGCGAGACATCGTTGCGGGAGACCGTGCCGGTCCATAGATTGTCAGCAGGGTCGACGTCCCATCCCTGCGGGACCTCCAATGTAGCCGTCACCTCTCCATCCGTGAAGTTCGTCAATATCATATCGACGTATAGCCAGCTCTCGTTCACCGAATATGTACCGGCATACTCGTTCCCATCAGCGGTGACGATCAAGGTGACCATCACCGGTACGTCCCCATCGTTGATTATGGCGGCCGTGAACACCCAGCCTCTCTCCTCCTCGAACGTGATGTGGGGGTCATAGAGAGAGATGTTGACATTGCTAACGGTCACGAAGGACGCGGTCTCCACCACACCGCCATGATCATCGGTGACGGTCAAGTTGACCTGGTACTGCCCCGCGATAGCGTAACGGTGGACCACGGAAGGCCCTTGTCCGTAACTTCCGTCCCCGAAGCTCCAATCGTAATCGATCACAGAACCATCATCATCCCCGGCCATCGCCATGAACGACATCTCCAGTGAATGGTTCATGCTCTGCTCGGTCAGAATGCTGGCATGGGGCAGCAGATTGTTCACCAGCAGCCATAAGGTCTGAGATGTCTCCCCGCCCGCATCGTCCGTGCAGGTCAGGACAACCGTGTAATTGCCCGGTGCCGTGTAAGCGTAGGTTATGCTGTCCCCCTCAAGCAGGCTTCCATCGCCCATGTCCCAATCATATCGGACCACCTCTCCGTCCTGGTCAGCGGCGATCGCGCTGAGCTCGATGGGCTCTAGCGAGCAACGCTCACCTCCTGGGGCTATCAGAGAGACCTCTGGCAGTCTGTTCAGGACCGTCAGGACCTTCCTGCCGGTCGTCGAGGAGCCAAGGTTGTCGATGACCGTAAGGGTCACCTCGTAGACGCCCGGCCTCAGATAGGTGTAGCAAGGCGAGGTCGAGGTCGAACGGCCGCCGTCCCCGAAGTCCCAGATCCACGACCTTATCCTTCCATCAGGATCGAAGGAGCGGTCGATGAACCCCACCTCATCCAAGCTCATCACCTCGCTGGGGCACGAGAAGGTGACCACCGGTCGAGCGTTAACGACGGTCAGGATGGCCGAGGCGACCGCCTTCGCCCCATCATCGTCCGTGACCATCAGCACGACATGATAGGTGCCGATGGAGGAATAACGATGTTTCACCGAACTACCTTCCCCGAAGGACCCGTCCCCGAAGTCCCAGCTCCAGGACACCACCAGGCCGTCGGGATCGGTGCACTGGGAGGTGAACTGAACGTCCTGAAGGGTGCTAATCGACGGCGGGCTCCAGCTGAAGTTGGCGGATGGTGCTTCGTTCCCTACGGCCAGCTTGCGGACCTTGGAACCGCTACCGCCATCCCCGTCCACGATCTCCAGGGTGACATAGTAATCGCCTTCGGTGGTGAAGGTGTGCGAGGGCGAGGCCAGGTCAGAGCTTTCGCCGTCCCCGAAGTCCCAGCTCCAGGAGGCCACACCCCCGTCGATGTCCGAGGACAGGTCTGTGAAGACGATGCTCTCTCCCGGCCGCGGTTGCTGTGGGTAATAGGAGAACTCGCAGTGTGGAAGGACGTTCACGACCGATATCTCTCCCGCACAGGAATCGTTCAACCCCTTGTGGTCCACTATCGTGAGCCGGACCTGCATGGTTCCCAACACGGAATAGGTGTGATCGACCGACTCTCCGTAAGCCACCGTCCCGTCACCCAGGTCCCAGGTCCAATTGGCTATTCCCGAGCCGCTCGGCCCCGTGGCGGTGAACACCACCGGGCTTACGCGGTCGGCCGTCTGCACGTTCATGGTGAACCCGGCCTCTGGCACATCGTGCACGATACTGCACAGCGACACCTTGGGGTACCGATCGAGAACATCCCCCTCATGATAAGGCGAATCCAGGACGCCATCCCCTCCTTCCAGGTCCTGGCCTTCCCCGCTCCTGACATCTACGCCCTCCAGGTCCGACCAGTGGTTACCGCCGGCCGGATAGCCATTGTCGAAGGTGATGGCGGAGCCTTCCGATCGGGTCTGTTCCTCGTTGGTCAATAGATCGTTGCTCCATACCCGTCCTGTGGATCCGATGGCCATCAGGCCGACGCTACAGTTCTCCATGGCGTTGCCCAGGACCTCTACCCGCTCGCAATCTATCAGGGCAAGGCCAATGCCGGCGTTCTGGAATCTGCAACCCTTCACCAATACGTCCTGGCAATCCACCAGGTACAGGGACCCGGAAGCGCCCTCGATCGTGAAGTTGTCCTCATGAACAATAACCGTCAGGGACCCGTGGGTCATCCGCACGTCCTCGATGTCATGCACGAAATGGGACGCACTGTCCCCGAACATTCCGATATCGAAATGGTTGCCAGTGAAGGAAAGGTTGTGTAACAGCAAGCCGCTGGAACGTTCCACCGACATGCCCATCTCCCCCTCGGACCAGGAGGAGTTACGGACAGCACCGCTCACGTTGCTCAGCCTGATGCCGTACCCCCCCTCGCCATGCAGCCCGTCGATGTCCAGAATCGAACCGGTCAGCGTCCATTCGGAGGTCTGGTCGATGAGCATGGAATCGATCAGCTCAAAGACGGTGTCATCCACCGTCCAACCAGCCCCTCCCAGGACCGCGGTCCTATCCAGCTTCAATGTCCCTCCCTGAAGGACGGTGGACGAGGATGCCGATAGGCCGCTGACGTTACAGTCACTGAACTCCAGGTTCCCTTCCTCCGAACAGATGAAGTAGGCGGAACCCCCGAAATCAACATCTTCAGCCAGCAGGCCTCCCAGGACCGTGATACCGTATTCCTGGTCCGCATCGCGGAAGGTCACGTTGCAATCTCGCACCCTGAGGACGGTCCCAGGGTCTATGATCAGCCCTCCCCGAAGCTCTGTGTCCGTCTCCCAGAGCTCATCTGAGGTCAGTCTGCGGTCCACCAGTACGATCAGGTCCGAGCGGTCGTTCTCCGGAACCCCGTCCACCGCGCACACCACCTCCAAGGAGATGTTGTAGGACCGGTGCTCCAGAGGGACCCAGCTCAGTTCCTTCCAGACGCTCTCTCCCGGGGAGAGGGACAGCAAGGTCTCGTCCACCTCAACGCCCTCCACCATGAGTCGTACGGACCCCGACTCCGGGTTCTGCCCCAGGTTCTGGACGCGAACGCTGACCAAGGACGTCTCCCCTACCACCCCGGACCCTGCGTCCACTTCCACGACCCCCAGGTCATGCTCGCCGACCGTGCTCAGGAGCAGGTTGGTCTCCGGGTCACCCAAGAGGTTCAGTTCCATGTACACCCATCTGGTCAGGTCGTCGCTGGACGCATACCCGATCCACTCCTGCTTGGAGAGCGAGAGGGCCTTTCCCAGATTGGTCACCCCATCGTCGTACACCTGACTGAAGAAGGAGATATCGAACTTCTGCGAGGTACCTCCCGTCCCTCCGGGCTGATACCACCCGTACCTGGAATTGCCTATGAAGGCCACAGCTCCCTCGGCCTGCTTTATGAACTCCTCGGCAATGCTATCGCCAGGTTCGTCAGCCTTTTCATCGAAACCGGCCACCATGCAGGCCTGGGTGTACACGACGAAGGGAAGGTCGTTATCGAGGCTCCGAACCTCGTTGATGTCCAGTTCGGCGAAGCTGATGTAGTTCCCGTGTCCCATGTGGTTCATGACGTGAGCTCCCGATTCAAGCTGGGCAAGCAACGCCTCATCGGAGAACGTACCGTCCCTTGCATACAGTGTGGTCAGATCGAGACCCTCGTCGGCCAGGACCGTGTCGTATACCTCGTTCTTGTAGTCGTCCCCGTAGGTCGGATTGGTATCGAGCCTCTCTCCCACGAAAAGGAGGTCGGTGGAATACTGGTTCACATAGCTCCTCTCGTAAAGCATGGTCTTGTTGACGAAGTTCCAGGCCTCCTGGACCGTGGACACCGTGGCTCGGCCCACGTACACCTCTGCTAAAAGGTCCGCCTCCTCGCCCAGGACCCCGGGTCCCAACTCCGTGAGACGGTACGGTTCCCCGTAAACGCCATCGCCATCGTTGTCCCAGTCCCCGTCCAGCCCTGTATAGTAGATGTCTCCGGGTAAATACTCGAATTCGGTGCTCCCAGGGGCGTACAGCCTGCGGGTGGGGACGATGTCGTCATCACCTCCGATCAGTACGTACTCCACCCCCCACTCCGCATGGGCGGCGATCAGGAAATTTCTGACCAATGTCTGGGTGTCGTTGCCAGTTCCCCCATGCGATGAAGGGGTCCCCCAAAAGGATGGTTCGGACCTGATCTGGTCCAATGTCACGACGATGCTGCGTATGTTCTCGTAGACGGAACCCAAATAGTTCCTTTCGGCCTTCCAATCGGCCAGGCTCTGGAACGGGGAGCTGAGGGCCTCATCGGTGATTATCAGGTATTGATAGCTGCCATCGGGGAGCAGTTCGGACCCGGTCACATCGGGCAGGTCCAGCACGTCCTCCGGGTTGTCCACGATCTCCCTGACGACGTCCATGTTCCCTGTTGCTCCAATGAACGTCTCCTCCAGGGTCAGAGTCACTGAATAGTCATTTACCATGAGCAAGCGTCCCGTACCCTCGTACCACTGCAGGGGACGCAGGTTCAGGCACACGATCTCCACTCCCTCCAGAACATAGGTGCCCGCCAGTTCCCAGGTGACGGGATCATAACCGCATCCCTCCGCATCGTGTCCTTCGAGCGAGGATTCCACGGGGTTGCAAGGATAGTTACTTACGATCTCCACGGCGAACGGTTCGGAGTGTCCCACATCGACCTCCAGAAGACCGGTGCCAACGGGTAGGGCCAGCAGCAAGGTCTGTACGGGGAGGGTGGGCACACCCGACCTGGTGTCCTTTTCGAGGTCCCCCACGACGAACTGCCTCTCTTCGGAGGTCAGGTCCACCTCAGGTGCAGGGAAGTGGTACTCAAAGGTGAGGTACGCACCACCCTCCGCTGACAAACCTGGAACCTGGACCATGGGCAGGAGGAGGGAAATGATGACAAGGGCCAGCAACACAGTGCGCGATATACGGGAGCTGTTCATGCGCATATCCAGGCGGTCAATAGGGAGAAATCGATATTTAACCGATTCACAGGACCCTTGGAAAACGGTATTAATTAATCTGATACCGTATTAGAGAATTGAAATAAATGTTATGATGTATCGGCATACGATATCGCATGGTAGCCATACTAGGGACCCTGGGGTTCAGGGCCAATTCATTGCTTCCCACGCTCGAATCCACTCCATCCGTGGAGAGGGCGGTGGTCTTCTGTAACGACCATCCACGGGCGTTGGAGGCCTTGGCCGAGGTGGACAAGGTCTGTTCTCTCATGGGGATCGAGCTGAAACGGGTACGCATCCCGGACGCCTTCGACCTATTACAGGCGGCCAAGGCGATGCGTTCCGAGGTGTGTGAACTGCGTGAGCACAAGATGGAGATCGCGGTCTTCAACATCGCCGGCGGCACCAAGATGATGAGCGCCGCAGCTCTGCTGGTGTGCGCCATGGAGGGGCTCAACTCGGTCTATGTGCACGATGAGACCTACCGGGAGATCCCCCTCCCTCTTCTGAAGGTGGACTATTCCCAGTTACTAACGCCGGTCCAGAGGGAGGTCCTGACGTTCCTGTGGAAGAACCGTCATCATCCCATGACCCAGGTGGAGATAGCCGAGGGGCTTGGCAAGCACAAGGCCACGATAAACCATCATATCCGCACACTGGAGACCAAGGGCATACTGCGCCTGAAGGAGGACGATGTCGACCGTCGAAAGAAGGTGGTGATGGTCGACGACGCCCTCGAACTGATGCTGGAGGTCGATCAATGAACCGCCGTCGAGAACTGTTGATCAGCACCTATGGCGGAGAGGTCGCTGAGGTGGTTCCGGGACTTCGCGCCCTGCCCCACGATCGATTCATGATCGTTATGGACAAGGACATGGAGGACGGAGGTCAGCTCACTTCCCTTCTGGACCGCCTCCATGTGAAGTACGGTGAGCTCAGGGTCGAATCCCTGGACCCTATGGCTTCGGCCATGACCATGGATAAGGCCATCCGGGAACACAAGGGAAAGGGATGGCACGTATCGATCGATATAACCGGTGGCAGAAAGCTGCTGAGCGACGCCGCGGTGCTGGCAGCCCTTAGCACCGGTACGGAAATATGCTGTTTCGAGGTCGAGGCCAGGCGATTCCCCATGCTGGCCGGCCTGGGGGTGAGCGAGGCTCTTCCACGTGAAATGTCCGAGGCCCTGCACAGTTTCAAGTGGCCCCTGCCCCTGGAATGGGTCAAGGGCCTGGACGCCAGAGATCCCACCGGTCGACTGCTGCAGCGTATGAAGGAAATGGACCTGGTCGGATTCTCCGGTACCGAGGGGAACTTGGCGCTGGGTCTTACCGAGCGCGGCCGTGCATGTCTGGACTGGTTGCTGAGGATGCAGGGCGCGGTCAACGTATCTTCGGTATGACCTCGTCGAAAAGATAGTCCAGCCTCCGATGGAACTCGTCCTGCTGGACCTTCCACTTGCGGTTCAGACCGGAATCCCTCAGCAGGTGCATCCCCTCCGGGTTTAGGGGGAAGGAGCCGGATACGGTGCAAACCGCTATGCTCCATATCCTTCTGGCGGCATCGGCCGAATAGCCTCCCCCTCCGGTCACCAGGTACCTACCGTCGCAGTGGTCGTGCGCCATGCGGTGGGTCGTTTCGGCCACCTTCTCATATGACCTGGTGGTGAGACCCATGCCCACCATCTGATCGGTGTAATGGGCATCTGTACCGAACTGGTGGATGATGATCTCGGGCCTATACGCATCAAGGGCGGCCGACAGCACCCTCTCGTAGGTAGGAACGTACACCTCGTCCGGAGTGCACCGGGGCAAGGGGACGTTGATCGCGTATCCTTCCCCCTCGCCCTCTCCGAAATCGGTCACTGCCCCCGTGCCGGGATAGAATCCCGCCCCGTACCGGTGGAAGGAGACAGTAAGGATCCGTTCGCCGTTGAATACGGACTGAGTGCCATCTCCATGATGGCCGTCGATATCGATCACGGCGATCCTCTCGTAACCGTATTCCCGCTGTAATCTCCTAACTGCAATGGCCAGGTCGTTGAAGACGCTGAATCCCGCCGCTTTGTCCCGGCGGGCGTGATGAAGTCCCCCTCCCGGGGTCATGACGTGGTCGAACTCCCCGCGGGCGATGCTCTCAGCTCCATGCAGGGTCGCACCAACCGCGGCGAGCGCTCCCTCGAAAAGCCCTTGGCAAACCGGGGTGTCGCCCATGTCCAGGTAACCGGTTCCGAGGCGGCTAAGCTCCTTGACGTACCTTATCAGTTTGTCGTCATGCACCTCTCGTAGGTCATCTTCGGTGGCAGACGGCGATTCAACGTACACCAACCGGCCGTCGAAGACGCCCATCTCCCTCAGGGTGTCTTTGATCATCTGAAATCTTATCGGCTGGTATGGGTGTTCAGGACCGAACTGATACCTGAGCAGTTCGTCGTTGTAGAAGAAGGCTGTGGTACCGCACATCTGGAATACCTGTCCGTTGGCCTTTCCAGTTTAGGAGTGATTTAGACCATATAATTTTTGATTGCTCAATCGACGAACTCAATGGCCACCGAGCCCTCTTTGACGGCCAGGCGCTTCGATATCAATCCCGCCTCCACCCAGCAGACGTTGAAGACCGCCACCGGGACCATGCAGGTGGGTGTGAGGATGCCGCCCTCCGCCTCAGTAAGGATTCGAGAGCCCCGCAGTTCATTGATATCGTCCATGCTCACGCTTTGCAATCTATCCGCATAGTCCATAACGTTGGAGCAGTCCGATTCGATGTGCACTTTGATACGTTCCTCACCGTCCATCTCCGCTGTGATCCAGGTCTCATGCGAACAGATGGGGGTAACGACCCTGACCCTGGACACCATATTGATAGCGAAGCGGCGATTTGATATATCTCTTTTCATGCGGTCGTCCAACAGTTCAGGTAAGCCCTGTCTAATGGTTTTGTCGCACTGGTTTGGAAGGTGTGTTGGAACCTTAAATATTCGATTATTACGAACAGGATAATACTTTATACTGATATATTATTACTGAGGTAACCGATCAAATGGTGTTGTTATGCGATTCCAAAGAACACTCGCTATGCTGATGGTCCTAGCCCTACTGACCGTCATTGTGCCTGTGACCATCCAGGGGGATGGCGCTAGTGATGGAACGATATCCATAACGGATTCTCGAGGGGTTACGACCAATCTAACAGGACCGGCCGAACACGTGGCATCGTTCGGCGCCTTTGCCACCAACACTTTGGTGGATATAGGTTTCCTTAGCTCGGTCGTCATTTTCGACGCTACCTCGGAGTATAACAAGAGCGGCATCCCGGAGATGATGGGCATGTCCGCGGACAAGTTCGTGACCGTCAGCAGCACGAACAAGGACGCGGTGGTCCAGAAGATGCTCGATCTGGTGGATGACGGTACGTGGAACAAGTCAACCGACGTTATCTTCGGATACGGATATTCCTACCTCTCCCCCACCTGGACGGAGCTGGAAGAACTTGATTTCAACGTCATAACCTTCTACCCCAAGTCCTACGATGGCATAGTGAACGTGGTGCAGGACATAGAAACGGTGATGGGTGCTGACCAAACGGTATCCGAGCGTATGATCTTCGTCAAGGAGTTCATAGCTGATACCTTGAACATGAACGGGATCGATGAGCCGTCGGAGTTCGTTACCGCTATCTATGCAAGCTATAGCAGCGACACCTTGAAGCTAGGGAACAACGGCTCGGTCACCGTAGACTTCATCAGGTACGCAGGTGGGGTCAACGTGGCCGAGGACCCCGAAAAGACCGTCCCGACCTATTCCACGGACTTCTCCGCAATACTGCAGCTGGATCCCGATTTCGTCCTGGTAGACGGGTATTACGCCGAGACAGCTGAGGACTTCTCCGAAATGATAGGGAACGACGACATAACCGTCTACAAGCTGAACAAGTCCTGGAACTCCTACTGCCCGGACGCTACGGAAGGCCTATGGACCATCGCCTGCCTGTTCTACCCTGATTACTTCCAGGGTGACCTGCCGGTGGAGGGACAGGTTCCCGTAGGCCCGATCTCCATAACGGACTCCAGGGGCGTCACGACCAACCTGACCGGACCGGCCGATTGTGTGGCGTGCTTCGGCGCCTTCGCCACCAATACCGTGGTGGACATCGGGTTCCTGAGCTCGGTCGTCATCTTCGATTCCACATCGGAGTATAACAAGAGCGGCATCCCGGAGATGATGGGCATGTCCGCGGACCGTTTCGTCACGGTCAGCAGCGCCAACAAGGACGCGGTGGTCCAGAAGATGTTAGACCTGGTGGACGACGGGATATGGAACAAGAGCGGGGACGTGATCTTCGGATACGGATATTCGTACCTGTCCCCGACATGGACCGAGCTGGAGAGCTACGGTTTCAACATCATCACCTTCTACCCTAACTCCTACGACGGCATAGTCCAGGTGGTAGAGGACATAGAGACGGTGACCGGGGCCAATCACAGCGTGTCCGAACACATGACATTCGTCAAGGAATACATCGCAGAGACCCTGGCCGACAAAGGGGTCACCGACTCAGCGCAGAAGATCAAGGCGCTCTATGCAAGCTATAGCAGCGACACCTTGAAGCTAGGGAACAACGGCTCGGTCACCGTAGACTTCATCAGGTACGCAGGTGGGGTCAACGTGGCCGAGGACCCCGAAAAGACCGTCCCGACCTATTCCACGGACTTCTCCGCAATACTGCAGCTGGATCCCGATTTCGTCCTGGTAGACGGGTATTACGCCGAGACAGCTGAGGACTTCTCCGAAATGATAGGGAACGACGACATAACCGTCTACAAGCTGAACAAGTCCTGGAACTCCTACTGCCCGGACGCTACGGAAGGCCTATGGACCATCGCCTGCCTGTTCTACCCTGATTACTTCCAGGGTGACCTGCCGGTGGAGGGCACGGGGGACGACGGCACTAGCGCGGACCTCACCACGGTGTACGTGATCGTCGGAATAACGGTCATCGTCGTCGCCGTGGCCTTGGTCGTGCTCATGCGGAGAAAGGACCGGAATGATTGAAACAAACCCTTTCCAAACCATTTTATCGTTCTTTCCTCTGTGGTGATGAGCAATGGAAGGTGTCGCGAAGAGAAGAAAAAGGACAACGACGGTCTTTGCGGCCCTGTTCATCATCCTATTCTTTTTTATGGTGATGGACCTAGCACAGGCCTTCATCCCTCTGACCTTCGAAGAGGCCTTCTGGGCCTTACTTGGTAGGGGAACAGAGACCAACGAGATCATAGTGTGGAAGATGAACCTGCCGCGGGTCATCATGGCATGTCTGGTAGGGTCCGGCCTCGGAATTGCGGGGGCGGTCATGCAGGCCCTCTTCCGCAATCCCATGGCCTCACCGTACATCCTCGGGCTCTCCTCCGGAGCGTCGCTTGGAGCGGCCGTAGGGTTGAGCTTCGCCCTACCGTTCCTGCCGCAGATGTTCATGATCCCATTACTGGCCTTCGTCTCTTGCATGATCACTCTCTTCCTGGTCTACTTCATCTCGAGCGTCGGGGGGAGGGTGCCCACGGAGACCCTGCTCCTGGCCGGCATAGCGGTAGGTTCGTTGCTCTCTGCCCTCGTTTCCCTGCTGACCTACATGGCCGGGGAGGAGATGGCTGGCATAGTCTATTGGACCATGGGCAATCTGACCAATGCCAAATGGGACAATATCTTGGTGGTCGGACCGCTCATCTTCGCTGGTTGCATGATCATGATTTCGTCATCTCGCGACCTCAACGCCATGATGCTCGGCGACGCCCACGCCCAGGACCTGGGGGTGGAGGTCAAGAAGGTACGGTTGCAATTATTGGTGGCATCGGCCTTGGTGACCGCCGCAGCGGTGGCCTTCGTTGGAGTGATAGGCTTCGTGGGACTGGTGGTACCGCACATACTGCGCATTCTCATGGGACCGGACAACCGTGCCCTGTTGCCCGCCTCCATAGTCGGCGGGGCGGCCTTCCTGCTCATGTGCGATTACATCTCACGGGTCATCGCTCCCAACATAGGGATACTGCCCATAGGCGTGGTCACTGCGCTCATCGGTGCGCCATACTTCATCTACCTGCTACGCAGAAGGCGCAGCGAAGTGGGGTGGGACTGATGCTCACCGTTGAGGACATATGCTTCTCCTATCGTGAGAAGCCGGTGCTGGAGAACGTGGACATAGAGGTCCAGAAGGGTGAGATCATAGGGATACTGGGTCCGAACGGATGCGGGAAGACCACCCTGCTCAAGCTGCTCAACCGCAACCTGCATCCCCGCTCCGGTCGAGTGCTGATGGAGGGGAAGGACCTGGAGGACCTCTCCAAGAGAAGGATCGCCCGGCACATAGCGGTGGTGCCGCAAAGCAATGAGATTCGTTTCGCCTTCTCCGTGCGAGACATCGTGAGCATGGGTCGGATGCCCTTCCTGGACCGTTTCCAAGGCGAATCATCGGATGACGCCCGCATTGTCGATGAGGCCATGGAGAAGACCAACATCAAGGAGTTCGCCGACCGCCTGATCAACACGATGAGCGGTGGCGAGAGGCAACGGGTCATCATCGCCCGGGCTCTGGCGCAAAGGCCTGAGATAATCCTTCTGGATGAACCGACCCTCCACTTGGACATCAACCATCAGTTCGAGGTTCTTGATCTGGTGAGGCGGCTCTCCAAGGAGGAGGGGCTTACCGTGGTGATCGTCTCACACGACCTCCCGATGGTGGTCAAGTACTGTGACCGTATGGTGCTCATCCACGACCACAAGGTCCATGCCGTGGGAACCCCTGAGGACGTCCTGACCAAGGAGAACATGAGGGCGGTCTTCAACATAGAGGCCGTTCTGGCCTATGATGAGGTTCTTAAGGCCAACTGCGTCAAGATAGTCGGTTCGTGTCCTCGTAGGTGACTGCCAATCGAACCCCGTCCTAGCTCCTTGAGATGGCTCTCCAACGTTCCTTACTAACATATCGGGGAAAGGTTCAATAGGGGGTTTTTCTTGCTTAGGTCCATGCGGCAGCTCCTACGGGGCAAGATACATCGGGCCACGGTCACCGCGGCTGAGCCCGAATACGTGGGCAGCATAGTCATCGATCAGGACCTCCTGGACCGGGCGGACATTTGGCCCGGGGAAAAGGTGCTTGTGTCCGACGTGGACAACGCATCTCGATTCGAGACCTATACGGTATCGGGTAAAAGGGGCTCAGGGATCATAAGCGTCAACGGCGCCGCCGCTCATTTGGTGAACGTTGGGGACAAGGTCATAATAATGGCCTTCGAGCTTACGGACAATCCAATCCACGCCAAGGTGGTGCTGGTGGACCAGGGAAACCGCTTTCTGCGGAACCTCTGAGGTCTGGCCCCTTTTTTAAGAAAACTTTATCTCATACCAGCTAATACTCTCGGATTAGGGATCAAATGGCAACCGGCGATTTCGACAAGTTGATGAGGGATGGCTATCGGCTTATGGAAGAGGGAGAGTATTCTCAGGCCCTCACCAAGTTCGACAAGGCATTGAAGACGGAGCCGACCAACCCCGCGGCCTATTTGGCCAAGGCGGATGCCGGAGTGCTCGTCCCCAAGGTCTCCCAGGAGGAGATCATCGCCCTATACAAGAAGGCCTCCGATCTGGACCCTGAGAACCCTTTCATCTTTCAGAGCTGGGGAGCCTTCTGCATGGACATCGGCCTGTTCAATGACGCCGAGACCTGCTACAACAAGGCTGCCGAGGTCGACCCGGAGAACGCCACATACTACTACTCCGAGTTCGGTGTGGAATATTACAAGAGGGCACTTGTCGTCTACGAGCAGCGTCTGGACGAGCAGACCAAGGGCATTATCGCCAAGAAGGCCCTGAAGTACCTGTTGAAGTCCATCGATCTCGACGAGACCTCCGCCAAGAAACTGCTCTGATCTCAGCGCAACAACCACTTGTCCTGGGGCGTCTCGTGCTTCTGAGAACGTCTAATGTCCGGCGAACAATGATGGCACATGCGGGACCGCTTGTCGAAGTGCTCGGCGCACACCGGTCTCCCGCACAGTGAACACGTGTACCTGGCGGGCTTGGAGCACATCGAGCAGAGGCCTAGGACCTCCATACCTTTCCATTGTCAGCGGAGGTAAAAATAGATTGCCCTAGATCAATCCCAATTCCAGCAACCCTTCTCGAACCCCTTCGGCATGTCTTCCTCTGGTGACAAGGTCGGCAGCTGCCTTAGCCTTCTCCGAGGCGTTGCCTACGGCCACCCCGTAACCGCACTCCCTGAGCATGAGTTCATCGTTGTCGGCGTCACCGAACGCGGCCACCTCCGATACGTCCAGGCCGATGAGCTCACAGGCCTTGCGCACCCCGGCCATCTTGCTATGCCCTCTCACCATCAGGTGAATGGCGAAACCGGTGGCCTCCACCTCCAGGGGCCAATCCCGCAGCTCATCACGTATCCTTCCCAGTTCCACATCCCGGGACAACGCCACCTCCGTCTCCCTCCACTGGTCTGTGTACAGGCGCCTTATCTCCGGCATTACGACCTTCAGGTGCTCGTATGCTTTCATCGGGATCTCGTTGGAGAAGAGGCGATGAACGTCGTCGCGGTACGATACCACTCCTCCGTTCTCGGCCACCACCGGCCCCTTGAGGCCGATGAACGTCGACAGTCCGTAGGCGATGGGAAGAACATTTCCGCTGGCCAACATGACCACGGTGCCTTTGTCCTGAGCTTGACGGAGAACCTCTATGCCCAAGGTCTCGATGACCTTACTGGCATCGGTGATGGTGCCGTCCACATCGCACACCACCGCCCTTATCGCCCTCTTCACTCCGAATCGCTCCTCAGTTCGCCCAATGTAGTGACCCGTTCGGCCATGGCGTTGTGCTTGTGTATGGACTCCTCGCTCTCGCTGCTGACCGTGACGACCGTGTCATCAGGAAGATGCGGGAAACGCTTGAGGATCAGGGCCAGATTATCGCGCACCACGTCCTCCACGAACTTGGGGTTGTTATGGGCAGTGATGACCACATGGGCCTCCTCCGCCCTCTTCAGGATCTCGAACGTGGGGCTGGAGAAGGACGCCTCCACTATCTCGATCAGGTCGTTGGCCTCCACCTCGTACTCCTCGGGAACCTCCAGCATAGCGGTGGTGATGTTCCTCTGATTGTGGGAGATCGTGGGCAGGCATCCTTCCTGCTTCAGGGTGTTGCCATGTATCTCGTCGACCGTCTCCATGGCACAGGGGCATGCGGTCATGCCTACGACCCTGGTCCCGATCATCTTCATTAGACCGTCGCCACGCTTGTGGGTGGCCTTGGCGATGAGCTTGTAGGACTCGATGCTCTTGCGCCCGGTGGGCAGCGAGCGCTCCAGGAAATAGTCCGCATTGATATGCACCT
>Ga0209269_1001125_pt1 | contig 15632 bp, 9 predicted proteins | sample MTBAKMMethaMetaG_FD_187455 | JGI IMG/M metagenome (GOLD analysis project Ga0209269, IMG submission 187455) | Enrichment culture microbial communities from Arthur Kill intertidal strait, New Jersey, USA, that are MTBE-degrading - MTBE-AKM (Arthur... | ecosystem: Environmental > Aquatic > Marine >... | reverse complement strand
TGATGAGCAGGAAGATGACGCGATAGTCGAAACCACCTGGTATTATTACAACGATGAAGGCATCCGCGTCGAATCGATATATTTGCGGGAGGAAGTTACCGATATCGGCGATCCCGGCGAAAGCCGATCGACCACCGATAATACTGCAACATCCTTCCTGATAGATAGTTACAATCACACCGGTTACGCCCAGGTAATTGAGGAGCTTACCGACGACGGCACAAATATTACCGCCACGACATATACTATCGGCGACGACGTCATCAGTCAGGTCAAGTCAACCTGGAACGACTCCGAATCCGAATGGGAAGCCGGCGGTACTCGGTACCTGCTCTCCGACGGCCTGGGCAGCACCCGGCAACTGGTCGATTCTTCCGCCGCCGTGGTTGATTCCTTCTCTTACGATGCCTATGGCATGATGCTGGGCGGCAACCCCACGTCCGCCGCTCCCGCCGCTACTAATTTACTCTACACCGGCGAACAATTCGACACCTCCGCCCAGCAGTACTACCTCCGCGCCCGATATTACAATCCTTCTAATGGATTATTCAACAGAGTCGACCCCTATAGCGGCAACATGCAGGATCCTCAGTCGCTGCATAAGTATCTATATTGCCACGCAAATCCAATTAACAACATCGATCCAACTGGCCAATTTGGTTTTAGCAACACGATGATGGCGATTTCTATAATGTCCGTGATGTCCGGAATAGTTGGTGGAATTTTTGGCGCTATTCGTGGGTATATAGAATATGGTAATTTTTGGGGTGGATTATTAGGTGCTGTCGCTGGGTTCGCCTCCTCAAGTATTGGTACTTTTACCTCACTTGTGCTTTCGCAGTATTTTGGACTTAGTAGGATAGGAAGGTTTATGTCGTTTGGAATAGGCTCTGCCGTAGGTGCATTCATTGATACTTTACTTTATAAAGGACAGGAATATGCATTTACAGCAGATGCAGGCTGTCATTATTTGGCAGCATTATTAGTAGGAGGTTCTATTGGTCTTTGGGTAGGATATGCTGCCGATGAAATGGTAGAAACAGTTGCAAATCATTTAAAATCGTTAGGACCTGTTTGGAAGGTATTGGGTCAGCTTCAGAAGGGACAAGGTATTTTTTCAATGTCCGAAAAATTCCGAGCCAAAGTATTGATGGGTGCCATATCTCAAAGCGGTAGAACAATGTGGAATCTTTATAAACCAGTACTTACAAACACTATCCAAGAGTTGTTGACTGGCGAATTAACGCAAAATATTGTAACTGTAAGTCTTGTACCTATTGCGGATGCTTTCACGAGCTTTCTTGTTAATACCGCAGTTGAATATAAGAAACAAATTAATTGATGCCACAAGAGCTTTTTGTTAATATCAGGCTACTTTTAAAGCAAAAAATTATCTGCTTTAAAATCGGAAAACAGTATGATTTACTTTGAAGCAATATTTATATAGGATGACAAAGAATCTGGCTACAGAGGTTTGAAAAGATGTCAAGGTTTGATCATATAATATACTTGCATACATTAAAATATCCTCATAGACGTTGCAGGACAAGTAAACTTCGTAAAGTTAAGCCGCTGTGGAAAGAAATTAAACCATATAGTTTGAATTTATATCAAATAGCATTTAATTTTTTGTCTATTCTGACGATTGCAATCGCTATGCTAGGGCTTGTTTTATATTTTATCAACTTAAATTATTTTGACATTCGTTTTTATGTAATTACGACGTTTTCATTGGCAGCAATTGTTACATTGTTATCGATGATTCGTTATCATTACAGGAATAAGATGAGAAATAATAACACAAATAAAAGATCTCCTGTAAATTTTCCGGATTTTTATGCGCGTATTTGTGAATCAAATGAATGTCCGGAAGGTTTTGTAAAAGCCATTCGCGATACAATAGGTTTTATGTATTGTGTATCTCCTGAAATGATTTATGTTGACGATACTCCTTTTTCTCTTCAGTCAATAGGGGGTGTCTGTGCTCCCTATGGTTATGAACTTATTCTGGGAATCGAAAAGAAGTTAAAAATTAAATTGCCGGATACAAAGATAGATTCATTAATAGAAAATATTTATAATAACGCTAGTAATGTTGAAGATATAATAAAAATATTATGTTACGAGTTGTCAGGATTTACAAAATCCTAATGATCGGTTTATTTCTTACGTATTTCTTGATAGAGAATGATGGGGGCATGTCGGTTAATTGGATACGTAGCATCGCATAATCAAATAGCTCTTTGACAATCGAATAATCCCACCGGTTACGCCCAGGTCGTTACCGAACTGACGTATAACAGCGCAGAACCCAACCCCGCCGCCGATACCCCGGCTGCTATTCGCACTTATGCCGTCGGCGATGACGTAATTTCCCAGACCTCCGACCCGCTCGGCTCCGGTACCCCGGAATATCTCCTCTACGACGGCCAGGGTTCCACTCGCCAGCTAACCGATAGTGACATCGACAGCAGCGGCGACATCATCGCTTCCTACTCTTACGATGGCTATGGGGTTCTATTGCGGAACGAATCTGCCGCCTCAGCCCATCCCGGTTATACCCCGCCGCAAGCCACCAACCTGCTCTATGCGGGAGAACATTTTGATGCCGATAATCAAAACTATAATTTGAGAGCACGGTGGTATAATCCGCTAAACGGTTTATTCAACCGCATGGACGATCACCCCGGCAACATGCAAGACCCGCAGAGCCTGCATAAATACCTCTACTGCCACGCAAATCCGGTTAATGCAATCGATCCGACAGGGATGTTTTCATTGGTTCAGATGGTAAATGTATCTATGATTGTGGGATGCCTGTCTGCTATGATAGGTGGTGAGATTGCTAGAATAAAGAGCGGTACAGTTGAGCAGATTCGCAGTGCCCAGGCGAAGTGGTTTTGGAGAGGCTTCGCTGCTGGCGCTATAGTATATGGTGGGATATGGGCATCGCATTCAATCTTGGTTGCTCTTTTTGGAACCGGTGCTGGCTTTGGAAATCTGCAATACGCCGAAGAGTATGGTATCAGTTCGTATAGATTGTTAAGAAATCAAATAGCAGGTACAGGTCTTAATGCTCATCACATTATTCCAGGCCGATTTGACAGCCTTCTTGGATTAAATTATAATAATATGCTTTGTGTTGCGGTTGATCCAATTTTTGAACATCCTGGATTTACGAGTCAATGGCAAAATTATATACCTTATGGAACAACTAATGTGACATTCCAACAAATCTGGATGTATGCCCAGAGAATCTATGCTAATTATCCCGCTCTTTTAGAAGCAGCAAAGGCGCAGTTGTTAAATGCAGGTGCAAAAATATAAGGAAAGGCAAATAGAGCATGAAAGTTGTGCATAGAATAATATTTCATCCTAAACATCACCCCAAATTAAAGAAACGATTTATGAAATTGGGTGTCGAATTGAAAGAATCATTCATGCGTGGAGATCCTAAATATTCATTAGGGTGTCACTTTGATATTAGTGAAGATGATCCGCTTTGGCATGTAATTGAATCTATACTATTATCAGAGAAAATTGGATTTAATCCAACGTGGACTGAATTTACGAAAAAAGAGGTCTTATCTGCTGAATGGGTATGTGTTAATCCTAAATATTTTGAGGATGATAGTTTTCCCGAGCCGCATGGGGAGCGTATCAGTTGGAGGAAAGCTTCTTTCGATTACAAAGACGAATGCTCTTACTGCGGTGTGGGGTTGTATCAGAATGCTTCGATTCGTTTAAAAGGAGATCCCGTTTTGAAGGATAATGATTTTGTGTCTATTTTCAGGGTCTATTCTATTTTTGCAAGAAACAAGATTTTTGATATTCTATCACAAAATGGCATAACAGGCTATGAGGCATATCCTGGAATTCATCATAAAAAGGATTTGCCTCTGGAGACAGTGAAACAGTTGAGGGTCATAGGCGAGCTTGCGTCGGGTATTATCGACGACAATCTCAGGCGTGCAGATGCCGAAAGAATGAATGACGACAATAGTTTTACGCATGAGCCCTATCCTTGCGGGCATGTTAAATACATAGGTTTGAGTTGTGGCATGTACAGATTTCACCGCGATATATTTAAAGATATGCCGGATTTGGTAAAGACTCATGAGTGGTTTGGTAGCGGCCATGAAGCTGTTCAGTTGATGATAGCTTCCGCAAAGTTTGCTCGATTATATCTTGATAAAGGGTGGAAAGGGCTTAATCTATCTCCAATTGAATTGGTGTAAGATTTATGACCATACAAGATAAAGGCTATAATGTTTATGATATAGACTATGAATATTACCTGGCGGGCAACCGGACAAATCGATCAGTTACCGCATCTAACGGCACGATGATAACAGATTATGATTATGATGACAACACGGATCGCCTGCTTACGGAAGAAAACACCGAACCGGTGGCGATGATTCCCTGGGGCAACGACAGGGTATATGCCTGGGCTGCTCCTGGCGGCGGTATCACCTACCAGGTGCCGGGGTACAAGGATAGGGTCGGCCAGTTGCGGGCGCTCTTTATGGGCCTGCCGTCGGTCTGGTCGCGGTATTTGCTGATTGCCATGCTGGTGCTTTTGCCGACGATGCTGCTCTCGCCCGCGGTAGTCCGGCTGTATTACCGCCTGTTTGGCAAGACCCCGCCTAAGCAAAAGCCCGCTCTTAGCCTCTTTTATCGCGGTATCAGTATCCTGCTGGCCTATGCCATGCTGATCAGCCCGACTCTGATAACCCAGACCGCCGACGCCGCCACCCAGTATGCCAATATCTCCACCCTCGCCTGGGGCAAAGTTGGCAACACCATAACCTACGAATACGACGCTAACGGCTCTTTGACCAGTAAAGTGACCACCGGAGTTGATGCCGAGGAGGTTGTCTATATATATAACCTCCAGAACCGCCTCTCGCAGGTGGTCCGGACCACCCCGGCTGATCTGGATACTGATGAGCAGGAAGATGACGCGATAGTCGAAACCACCTGGTATTATTACAACGATGAAGGCATCCGCGTCGAATCGATATATTTGCGGGAGGAAGTTACCGATATCGGCCAAGGCGGCGAAAGCAGATCGACCACCGATAATACTGCAACATCCTTCCTGATAGATAGTTTCAACCCCACCGGTGATTAACGAGTTAAAGTACAAAATCAGCGTCCCCGTTCACTTTCTTTTCTTCCTCTTCCCCCAGCCCCCGATCCCTTTCTTAATTATACCGGCTATGCCCAGGTAATTGAGGAGCTTACCGACGACGGCACAAATATTACTGCTGTTACTTACACCATTGGCTACGACTTTCTTATTTTTCACTTTCCCACTTTCTCGCCTTCTTACCTTCTCGCCTTCTTACCTTCTTACCTTCGCACTTTTTTGTTGCTGTTATTATGATTGCCCGGCTTATTAAAGAAGGCCCGTGGCCTTCGCGGACCAGGCAGGGTCTTTTGTTCAATCTTCTTTTTGTCTTATCTTTCACCTGTTCGCCTGCTCACCTGCCTGCCTCGTCGTAGCCTTCTTCCAGCCTCGCCGAAACTTCAGTGTAGGCGGGGGCGAAGACGGGTTCTCCTGTTCTCCGCCGCAGGCGGCCCTTGAAGTGCTGGACATGCAGGGTGTTTTTTTGCTAAAATTATTATAAATATTCCTGCAAAAAAAGGACTTCCGGGCTTAAAAGTATGGGTTTATTGCAGGGGTGTAAAAATTGGCTTATTTTCATTCCCGAAACCTTGTTTTTAACCAAAAAGTGCCACTTTTTGCCTGTAATTACACCGTTTTTGCCAGGTTTTGCGCAGTTTTAACCAGCTTTTGCACAGTTTTTACCGGGTTTTACCGGGTTTTTTCCGGGCGCGATTGCCGATAAATATTATTCCGCTATGATTTTTATGGATCCGGTTACCAAACGTATGTTATTGAAATATAAAGTGTTATCGCAATACCGCATCTTAATCGCCTCGATTTTTCTGCTGCTGATAACCGCCGTGGTATATCTGCCTGTTCGCCACTATGGTTTTTTCGCTATTGATGATAACACATACGTTTACGAAAATAATCACGTCAACACCGGCTTAAGCTGGGGCAATTTTTGCTGGGCATTTACCGCTCGCCGGGCGAGCAATTGGCACCCCCTTACCTGGCTGTCGCAGATGCTGGACGTCCAGCTTTTTGGCTTGCAACCTGGTACTTTTCATGTGGTTAACCTGTTTTTTCACTTGGCCAATACCCTGCTGCTTTTTTTGGTTTTGCAGCGGATGACCGCAGCTTTTTGGCCCAGTCTCTTCGTCGCCGGTTTATTTGCCCTGCATCCCCTGCATGTTGAATCGGTGGTCTGGATCGCGGAACGCAAGGACGTCCTTAGCACCTTTTTTATGATGATTACCCTCTGGTGCTACGTAGCTTATGTTCGCCGGCCGACAGTGGAGCGATACTTGCTGATTATCCTGTTTTTCGTCCTGGGCCTGATGGCTAAACCCATGCTGGTTACCCTGCCTTTTTTACTGCTGCTGTGTGATTTTTGGCCGTTGTCGCGGTTTTCCCCAGCTCGGCCCGCGTCGTCTTTAAAGAACTCCAAAGTACAGGCTGGTCGGAAGTTATCCCTTGGTCAGTTATTAATGGAAAAGGTCCCGCTATTCGCCCTGGCAGCCGCGTCGAGTATCATAACATATAAGGTTCAGCGGGCGGGGGGGGCCATCCAGTCCAGCCAGGCTATCGATTTCACCACCCGCCTGGCTAGTGCCGCGGAATCCTACTGGCGCTATATCGGCCACATGCTCTGGCCGACGCGTTTATCGGTTTTTTACCCCCACCTGGGAGCCGGACCCGCCTGGCGGGTGGCCCTGGCGGCGGCGGCGCTGCTGGCGGTTACGGCGGTCTGTATTTGGCAGGCACGCCGTCGAGCGTATCTGCTGGTCGGCTGGCTGTGGTATCTGGGCACATTGCTGCCGGTTATCGGCTTGATTCAGGTTGGAGGACAATTGATAGCCAATCGTTATACCTATATCCCCTTAATCGGTCTGTTTATGGCGTTTAGCTGGCTGGGCTACGAGCTTCTGGGCCGATGGAAGGTGGGGCGAGCGCTGTTGGGGGCCGCGGCGGGCGTGATTTTTCTGGGTCTGGTCCATGGCACGGGCTTTGAGGTCGGCCTGTGGGCCAGCGATACCGCCATATTCCGCCGGGCTTTGCAGGTAACGCATTGGAACCATCTGGCCCATCATATGCTGGGCCTGGCGCTGGTAAAGGAGGGCGAGGCCGAGAAGGGCAAGGTCGGGGAGGAAAAGATCAAGGAGGGAATTGAGCAATATCGCCTGGCTCTGCAAATCCGGCCGGATGAATTCATGACCCGCCTGGCCATTGCCATGGCTCTCAGCCGGCAAGGCCAAACCGATGAGGCAATCGAGCATTACCAGATCGCCCGCAAAATCAGGCCGGATTCCTGGGTGGTTTACAACAACCTGGGTGATATCTTCAACAAACAGGGCCAAAGCGACGAGGCGCTCCATTATTTTGAAGAGGCGTCTCGTCTGAATCCCGCCAGCACGGTCGTTAATGCCAATCTGGCCCACCTATTTTCCAAGCAGGGCAAAAGCGAAGAGGCTTTAAAACATTATCAGCAGATATTACTTGTTGAGCCACGGGACTTTGATGCTACCAATGGTATGGCGGTGGCGTTATACCGGCTGCAAAAATATCCGCAGGCGATCCAGTATTTCCGGCGGGCGGTGGAGCTGCATCCGCGGGCGGCGGGGGCGCGGAGCAATCTAGCGGCGGCCCTGGCCCAGATGGGGTATTTCGATGAGGCGATCCAACAATTGCAGGAGGCTCTGCGTCTCGAACCCGGCAGCGCCACGGTCCAAAAAAACCTAAAAGCCATCCTGGAACAAAAGGCACTATCAGTAAGTAAACCGAAGGAATCACAAAAGGAAAATCACCCATGACGGCGACAAAGGGCGAAGCAGCACTTGAGCAATTAATCGAAGGCAATCAGCGGTATCTTATTAAAACATCTTCTCATCCCCACCGCTCGGCTGAGCGTCGCCGCGCGGTGTCGGCGGGGCAGCGGCCGTGGGCGGTGATTATCGGCTGCAGCGATTCCCGCGTGCCCCCGGAGCTGATCTTTGACTGCGGGCTGGGGGATTTATTTGTTATTCGGCTGGCGGGCAATATTCTCGACGAGGCGGTATTGGGCAGCGTCGAGTACGCGGTGGAGCATCTGGCGGTTAAGCTGGTCATGGTGCTGGGCCACAGCCGCTGCGGGGCGGTTACCGCCGCGGTAGAAGCGGGCGGGGCGGCTGTAAAAGCTGTCGCTGTCAAAGCTAATGCCTCGGCTGAGTCGGTGGACCATATCAGCGTTATTATTAAAGCCCTGCAACCCGCGGCGGCGGAAGCCGCGACGCAAGCAGGCGACCTGATTGAACAGACCGCGCGCTGCCATGTCCGCCGAACGGTGGTGCAGTTGACCGGCGCCAAGCCCAGCCTGGAAAAACTGGTTCGGACAGGAGAGGTTAAAATCGTCGGCGCTTATTACGATCTGGACAGCGGCCTGGTGGAAATTATCCGCTAATCTCCCTTTTCCAGTCTTATTACTATCAGAACTAAAATACCTTGATGAACTTGCGGGACAAAGCTACACTGGCGTTATCTATGCCGGCGGGTATTGCAGGAGATAGGTAATGAGTAAGACATCGGGCCTGACGTCCCGAGAGCGACTGCAAAAAGCGCTTCATCATCAAGCCGGGGATAGAGTGTGTGTGGATTTCGGCGCTACCCATGTTACCGGTATCTGTGCCAGTACTTTGTCCAAGCTGCGAAAGGCTGTCCTGGGCGATGAAGATTATCGCGTAAAAATAATTGAGCCGTTTCAAATGCTGGGCGAGATCGATGATGAGCTGATGGAGGCGCTGGGCATTGACGTGGTGGGGGTTTTGTCGGCTACAAACATGTTCGGCTTCGCTAATACCGACTGGAAACCTTTCACTTTATTCGACGGCACCAGGGTCCTGGTGCCGGGTAAGTTTAATTTGACGCCGGACGGCAGCGGCGGCTGGTTTATCCATCCGGAAGGAGATACCGCCGCGGCGCCCAGCGGGCATATGCCCAAGGATGGTTTTTATTTCGACGCGATTGCCCGGCAGGAGCCGATCGATGAAGCGAAGCTGGACCCGGCGGACAATCTGGAAGAGTTCAAGCTGCTCAGCGAAGAGGATGTTGAGCCGCTATTGGCGCAGGCGCAGCAGGCAGTGCAGAAAAATAAGGGAACTATTCTCAGCGCCCCCGGTACCGGGTTTGGTGATATCGCCCTGGTACCGGCCATGTGGCGCAAACGCACTAAAGGGATTCGTAACGTCGAGGAATGGTATATCTCCACCGTAAGTCGGCGGGATTATGTGTATGAGGTCTTTGAACGGCAGTGTGAAATCGCTTTGCAGAATTTGCAGTTGTTAATGGACAAACTGGGTGATCGCATCCAGGCGGTTTTCACTACCGGCACCGATTTTGGCATGCAGACGGGCCTGTTCATCTCAGTGAAGACATACCGAGAGCTTTATAAACCTTTCCACAAGATCATCAACGATTTTATTCACCAATATTCCAAGTGGAAAATATTCATCCATTCCTGCGGCAGTATTTATAAACTGATTCCCGATTTTATCGAGGCGGGGTTTGATATTTTAAATCCCGTGCAGTGCTCCGCGGCGGGGATGGAGCCGCAAAGGCTGAAAAACGAATTCGGCCGGGACCTGGTCTTCTGGGGCGGCGGCGTGGATACCCAGCAAACCCTGCCCTTCGGCTCAGCAGGGGAAGTTTATAAGCAAACCAGCCGACGAATTGAAATTTTTAATGATCCGCCGGGGTTTGTCTTTAATGCCATCCATAATATTCAGGCTAATATCCCGGTAGAAAATGTCCTGGCTGTGTTCGGCGCTATTCGCGACAGTATTCGTTAAATGTTAAAGAGAAGAATAAATGCAAAAAAAGGTTGAATGGTGTTATCCCGAACCAGCCGGCAGTAAAATTTATCTGGTCAACGTCTGTCTGGTGGCTACGCTGGGCGGTCTGTTGTTCGGCTATGATACGGCGGTGATTTCCGGGGCGATCGGGTATCTGCAAACGCGCTTTAATCTTAGCCCGGCTATGACCGGGTGGGCGGCATCCTGCGCGCTGGCTGGTTGTATGCTGGGCTGTGGGCTGGCGGGGACCGTCAGCGACCATCTGGGACGGAAAAAGGTGCTGATTTTATCGGCGGTTTTTTTCCTGGTCTCGGCGGTGGGCACAGCGGCGCCGAGGAATCTGACCGAGTTTGTTATTTTTCGCATCCTCGGCGGGGTGGGGGTGGGAGCGGCATCCATGTCCTCACCGATGTATATCGCGGAAATCTCGCCGGCCCGGATCCGCGGGCGGATGGTTTCCCTGAACCAGTTCGCGATTATCTTCGGGATGCTGGTGGTTTATTTCGTCAATTATTTTATTGCCCGATACGGCGCGGCGTTGGATGGACAGGCGATGCCGGCGATTGCGGACGGGGCGCTGGATAGTTGGAATGTTCAGTGGGGCTGGCGGTGGATGTTCGGGTCGGAATCGGTGCCGGCGCTGATGCTGTTGGTGTTGATGTTTCTGGTGCCGGAAAGCCCCCGCTGGCTGGTGGAGAAGGGTCGCCGGCCGACGGCACTGGGAATCCTTAGCCGGGTGGGCGGCGCGGAACATGCACGGGTGCAGATGATGGAAATCGAGCAGGCAATCGCCCAGGAGAGCGGGTCGCTGGCCCAGTTGTTTCGGCCGGGGATGAAAATCGTGCTGGTCATCGGAGTGGTGCTGGCGGTCTTGCAGCAGGTTACTGGAATAAATGTCTTCCTTTACTACGCCCCCGAAATTTTCAAAAAACTGGGGACCGGAACCGATACGGCACTGTTGCAGACGGTGGTGGTGGGGGCGGTGAATTTAACTTTTACCGTTATCGCCATCTGGACGGTGGATAAACTGGGCCGGAAATTGCTGCTGATGGTCGGGGCGGGCGGTATGGGCGTTTCACTGTGGGCGATCGGATTATCAGCTTATTACCAAAAGACCCAGGTCTGGGTCTTGATTTTTATTTTGGGTTATATCGCCTGCTTCGCCCTGGCGATGGGTCCGGTAGTGTGGGTGGTGCTCTCGGAGATATTCCCCACGAAGATACGCGGGAGGGCGATGGCGATATCAGCATTTTTCCTGTGGGGGGCTAACTGGGTGGTATCCCAGACCTTCCCCATGATGGATCAAAACGATTGGCTGATCGGCAGGTTCCACCACGCTTTTCCCTTCGTGCTGTATGGGATATTGTGCGGGGCAACCGTATGGTTCGTCCGGCGCTGGGTGCCGGAAACCAAGGGGAAATCACTGGAAGAAATCGAAAAGATGTGGCGACCCGCTAAATAAAGGTATAAAATACCCCCCCGAAAGCGGCCTTGCCGGGCGGATAAAAAGGCAATCATTATCAGCCGGGTAAACCGGCCGGACCGCTGTAGGCGTAAGGCGGCTCAACTTTGATGACCAGCCGAATATCAGGTAATTTTTTAGCCAATTCGCTCCGCAAATCCTGCTTGAGCTGGTCAATCTGCCGGCCGGCGACCTGGTCGGTAATGTTGACGTCGAATATCGCCTTCACCATCTTGCCGTAGCCGACGAGCCGCAGGTCATGAAAACCAGTTACCCGCTCATCGGCGTCGGTCACCTTTTTAATGGTCTGGTGAATCTCTTGGTAGCGGGGATGATCTTTATTGAAGGGGTCGATGTGCACCACGGCTGAGCCGCCCAGTTGATTTTCCAGTTTGGCCTCGACCTCTTCCGAGATGTCGTGAAGAATATTAATCGATTTATCCTCCAGGACCTCGATATGCAGGGAAATCATGTTCACCTGGCCGTAACGATGAACAATTACATCATGGATGCCCTGCACTCCTTTGACACTCAGGGCAATCCGGTCGATATCGGCTAAAAGCTCCCGGCTGGGCCTCTCCCCCAGCAGCGGCGTAATCGCATCCCGCATGATCGCGTAGGCGCTGTAGATGACAATGACCGCCACCCCCACGCCGGCGACACCATCGATATAGTTATATCCCAGCCGCACCAGCAGCAGGCCCGCCAGCACCAGAACCGTCGAGAGGGCGTCGCTGCGATGATGCCAGAAGTCCGCCTCCAGGCTCTTCGATTGAATTATCCGGGCCAGGTTGCGGGCGAAGCGGGCCATCAGCTCTTTGACCAGAATGGTCCCCGCCAGAATTAGTCCTACCGTCCAACTGATCTGCGTCTGCTCGATCACCGGATGGATGATCCGCAATATCGCCGACTTCAACAGCTCGAAGCCCGCCACCGCCAGCAGAACGGCAACCACCACGGCAGCGATGGATTCCATCCGCTCGTGACCAAACGGATGCTCCCGGTCACCCGGCTTTTTGGCTAAATGAAAGCCGATCAGGATCACGATCGAGGTCCCCGTATCCGAGAGAGTATGCACAGAATCACCAATTACCGCTACGCTGCTGATTAATAGTCCCATGATAATCTTGACCACAAATAACAGCGTATTGGTAATGATACTCACCCACGCCTCCAGCGCCCCGTACCGAGCCCGCACCTTGATACTGTTGACCTGGGTGTAATCCGCTATCCACCGGCTGATTATCCATTGGGTTATGGCTTTCATGTCAGTTATTCTAGCCGTTTTTTTGCCGGCGGCAACTGAGTTTATCACCAGGTCCGTCCTTGCCTGACGCCCGTGGTCCTGGTAAACTAATAAAAAATTAATCTCGTATTTGACCAGCCGACACTTGTTAGTTTAGAAGGATTATGGCCCGCTCCCACAGAAAAAAAACCTCATCGACAATCGCCCACCCAGCCGGCGGGCTAACTGCCGCTTCCGCTGCCATAAACACTCCCGGCCCAGCCGGACGGGAAAAACAACAATTGCTGATTTTCAGCCTGCTCATCCTGGCGGTGGGGATTTATCAATCGATATTGTATTACGGCCATCAGGTGGTGCCGACCTCCGATTTTCCCGCTTTTGTCGATACCGGCCGAAGGCTGCTGTCGTTCCACCTGCCGGGAGATTATAAACGAGTGCCGATGCTGGGCATCATGCAGATGGGGCTGAGCTATCTGGTAGGGGGGCAGCATCCGGAACTAACGGCAGGGTGGCTGTTAAACGCGATACTGTACCCGTTCAATCTGCTGCTGGTGTGGCTAGTCGGTCGGCGGATTATCGGGGAAGCGGCGGTCTGGCTGGCGCTGCTGGTGAGCGTCAATCCCTGGAATCTGGCGATGCTGGCGGATCCGATAGCGGAGACCACGTTGTCATTTTTTGTTCTGCTTAGTTTTTATTTTATTTTTCGCAGGTCGGCCTGGGCCTATCTTTTCGCCGCGATCACTACCATGGTCCGCTATGAAGGGGCGGCGCTGATTTTGGCGGCCTTTGTCCTAGATATGATAGACTCACCAACCCGCCGACGCAGGCTACTCGCTTTTTTGTACGCCGTGCCGGCGACGCTGCCACTGGCGCTGTGGCTGCTCGGCACGTTTCTCAACTGGAAACAGCAAAGCGCCTCTTATTACCTTAAAGAAATGGGCGCCTCACCGCAGGGGGTGTTCTTACTGGGGCCGTTCCTGAAAATGCTGTGGGAGGCGAGCTTTGCGCCCTTGTTCATCAGCACCGCGGCGACGACCCAGCTTCCAGGGCCGTTTTTGCCACACCTATCCATGATTATTGCGGCCGCGGCCTTTATCCTGGGCTGCGTTTACGGGTTGTATAAAAAAAGGTGGGCTGTCCTGGCGCTGTTGATTTTCCTGGTGCCGTACGTGGGCATTCACGCGTGGCACGGTTTTCTTTATCCGCGTTTCACAACCACAATTTCCTGGATAGTACTACTATTGGTCATCTTCGGGCTGCAAAGCCTATGGCGAATGCTCGGCGGGGGCGGCAAAATTCCCCGCCCGCTGATTCTCGCTTTACAGGCGATAGCGGCGGTCCTCGCCCTGGTCTGGATGGTTAAACTGGCAGGTATGATACCGCAATATTCCCCCTACAGTCCGCGCTCCGTTTCATTGCCCTGGGTTATCTCGGCGGCGGTCGGGTTGGTTTTCCTGGTTTATCTTTACGCATACCGCAGTCAAAACATCCTGCGGAATCTGGCGGTTGTTTCTCTTATCTTCCTAATGGTGGTGTCCAGCCAGTTCCGCATCATTGCGATTGTCGGCGACGGTCAGCGGGACGCGGAATTCAAAAAACTCGCCGACTGGTACCTCGCTAACGCTCAGCCGGGCGAAAAGATTGTCACCAGCATGTCCCATATCGCCCGGTTATACGTACCCCGCAAGCTGCAGCATGTTTTCGTGCATACCCAGAACATCGGCGGTGACAGCCCGCAGCAGTTTATCGAAAACTGCTACCGCCAGAACATTACCTACGTGGCCTGGGACAGCCGCGGCGGATTTACCCCACCCGACAATCGTTACTACCAGCTCTGGGGCCTGAAGAATATCGCCATGCTGGGCCAAACCCGCGACGTCGGTCCTTACGAATTTCTCGACCAGGTCCGGCCGGACAGCAAATTATACCCCAGGCGCTACATCAATATTTTCCGCCTCCGCCGGCCGACTGCCCCCGCTGAGCCTGCCGCTGGCACGGTGGATAAATCTAATTGAGACTACAAGATTATGAAACGAAACCGTCAGCGTAAAACACCCAAGCACCCGATGACTAAGCCGGCGGAAACGGTAACCAACCCAAGCAACCCGCCATCCAAAGCGGTTTTATGGCTGGCGCCGCTGGGACTGGGACTGCTGGTGGGGGTGATTTATCTGCTGACGCTGCTGCCCGGCGTGGACAGCGGCGACTCGGCAGAACTACAGTATAAAGCGCCGCTATTGGGTATCTGTCATCCGCCCGGCTACCAGATTGAACTGTGTTTCGGCAAGCTCTTTAGTTACCTGCCCTTCGGCAGCGATGTCGCCTGGCGGATTAATTTCATGATGGCGGCGGCGGGGGTGGTCGGCGTGCTCGCCCTGTACGGGGCGTTACGCCGGGTTAGCGGCAGTTTCCTCGCCGCGGTTTCCGGGGCCTTGACGCTCGCCTTCAGCAGCATCTACTGGACGCACAGCCTGATGGCGGAGGCGTATGTCTTTTACGGCTGTTTTTTGCTGCTGGGTATCTATGCCGCGGTGAGGTTTATTCAATCCAATCGTGTCGTTTGGTTATACTTAACTTGTCTTTTCCTGGGCGTGGCGGTGGCGGACCGGGCGTCGGAATTGTTCGTGCTACCCGGCTTTGTCGTGCTGGCCTGGGCCATGCGGAAAAAATTCCGTTTAACCTGGCTTCGGCTGCTGGGTGCGATGGTGTTTTTTATACTCCCTTTTCTCTTTACTGTCGGTTATGTCATTATCCGCCACAACGCCGCTCTGCTGCACAGTAAAGGCGACATCCGCGATTCTATACTCTCCGACACCCAGAAAGGTCCGCCGGAAGAGGTCCACCCGCTTACCATCGCGCAAAAACTATCCTATCCGCATCTGAGGAATATCATCCGGACCTGCCTGGGGCTGGGCTATACGAAAGACGCCAAACTCGATTCCCGACAGGTTACCGCCGATGTGGATAAATACGCGTGGCTCC
>Ga0209269_1001124_pt1 | contig 15667 bp, 14 predicted proteins | sample MTBAKMMethaMetaG_FD_187455 | JGI IMG/M metagenome (GOLD analysis project Ga0209269, IMG submission 187455) | Enrichment culture microbial communities from Arthur Kill intertidal strait, New Jersey, USA, that are MTBE-degrading - MTBE-AKM (Arthur... | ecosystem: Environmental > Aquatic > Marine >... | reverse complement strand
ATCATAGGGTAAGAACAACACAGGAAGAAGGAGAGACCATGAAACAGGAGCATCTCAGGGAGATCGAGATTAAGACGGCGGTGATCACCGTCTCCACCACGCGCACCGAGGAGACCGATACGAGCGGGCGGGCGATCCGCGACCTGCTCACCGGGGCGGGTTTCCAGGTGACCGTTTCGGCGATCGTGAAGGACGATATCGGGGCGATCCGCTCGATTCTTGCCCGGACCCTGCCCGAGGCGGATGCGGTGATCTTCAACGGAGGGACCGGACTCACCCCTGACGACTGCACCATCGAGGCGATCGAACCCTTCTTTGAAAAGAAGATGGAGGGGTTCGGCGAGCTCTTCAGGATGCTTTCGTACGGCGAGATCGGGACCTCGGCCCTGCTCTCGCGCGCGGCCGCGGGGATTGCCGGTGGAAAAGCGATCTTCTGCATCCCGGGATCGACGGGGGCGGTAAAACTCGCCACCGAACAGATCATCCTGCCCGAGCTGCGGCACATCATCTCGCACGCGCGGGGATAAGCAGTAAGTCCCCACCGCAGCGTTTGCGGCGATGTACATCATCTCGCACGCGCGGGGATAAGCACTTTAGCGGTTCACTTCGAGGAGGGCGATCCGCTCAAAGACCAGGGGCCTGATCCGCCCGCCTGCGGCGGCGAGTTCCTCCCCGGTGATCGCGTATCGCTCCATCAGCCGCATTTTTTTTGCCTCGTCGATCCCTTCCCAGTCCCCCTCGTCCGGGTGCAGGATCCTCTCGAGGGCCTCCGCGGCCGCGGGGGAAGGGGGGCAGATGCAGACATAGCAGCGGTTCTCCCCCTCGTGGAGGCCGAGGTCCATCGCCACCCGGCACTGCCTGGTCCCCCCCGCATAGAGGAGGGCCTCCATCTCGAGGCTGTTTGCGATCGCCCGGCCCTCGCGCCAGGAGCGGACCGCATGGCCGACCGCCTTCCTGGCATGGGCCTTTCCGGCGATTTTTTCGGCGTCGAAGCAGATGATATGCGTCCCGGTCGCCGCGGCAATCTCCCTGACGCTCTCTAGAAAGGCGGGAATCGAGGGGATATCGGCGATCCCCTGCCTGATCTCACACTCGTGCTCCATTGATCTCTCCTGTATGTGTGCCCGAAGGGTATAAGGGGATTTTTCCGGCACCTCCCTCATGGGATCCGGGGTGGCCCTCCTCTCCCGGCATCGCAGAATTTATATACCGGGTACTGCGAGATGGCGGTCATGAAGATTTCGGTCCTCTCGATGTACTGGAACGAGCCGCAGGGCGGGGGGATCAACGCCTATGTCACGGGGCTGGTGACGATGCTCCGGAACCGCCACCCCGAAAACCCGGTGGACGTCCTCTATGTGCAGGGAGACGGCGATCCCGCCGGGAGGGTCAGGCCCGGCGCCCTGGGAGAGATCGTCGGGACCGCCCTGCACCTCCACCGCCTCTCCCCTGACGTGATCCATGTCCACGACAGCATCGGGCTTCTCCTGGGGGCGGCCCTCTACCGCTCGGTCCTGAGGAGAGGAACGGTGGTCTACACCTTTCTCACCGAGACGAAACGGCCCGTCCATATCAAGGACCGGTTCCTCCGCCTCTTCGGGACGTGCCTGTACTCCTGGGGGATCGGCCGGTGCGCGTGCGTGACCTTCGTGAGCCGGGACCTCCAGGCGAAGATCGACGCCGTCTATGCCATCCCGATTGCGCAGCCGACGGCGATCACCTATCCGGGCGTGGAGGCGCGGCCTGTCCTCCCCGGGAAGATCCTGGAGTTCCAGGAGCGGTTCGGGATCGCCGACGGCGATATCGTCCTCCTCTCCCAGGGGGTCACCGTCAACCGGTTCAAGGCGAAAGGGACCGAGGAACTGATCGCCGCCGTCGCTCTCCTCAGAGGGGAATACCCCGGGATAAAACTCGTCCTGACCAGGGACGGGAGGTTCAGGCCGGATCTCGAGAGATATGCCAGGGCAATCGGGGTCGCGGACGCCGTGGTCTTCACCGGGGACGTCGACGACCCCTTCGTCCCGCTCGCCCGCGCCGACCTCTACTGCCATATCACCCTGGCCGACGGCCTTCCGATCGCCCTGCTCGAGGCGATGGCGATGGCAAAACCGATCGTTGCGTCGCGGACCGGGGGGATACCTGAGGCGATCGCCGACGGCGAGGACGGTCTGCTCGTCGAACCGCGTGCCGGGGCGATCGCGGCGGCGGTCAGGCGGGTGCTCTCCGACCCGACGCTTGCAGAGGCCCTGGGGAGGCACGCACGCCAGAAGACGCTGGAACAGTTCGGGTGGGCCGATCGCTCCGATCTCGTCGCCGGGATCTACACCTCCCTGAAGAGGCGCTGATCACTCGCTGGCCTCGAACGATATATTTTTATATTATTGCCGATATCTGTGCAACTGTCAGATGAATCGGCCTTTCGTTCGTCTATAAATGGTTAAAAGAGCGTTTGGTATTCTTTATCCCGGAGATTTCCAGACAGGCCTGAGGGGGAGCGATGGGATATCTCACATAACGGCGTTATCTGCCTGATCCGGCGCCCGAATGCGCCTGGTAATCTTGAAAACTACAATCAGAAGGGGGGTCATATGGACGTGGGCAGCAGCACAATTTTTCTCACCGGAGGGGGCGGCTTTATCGGCAGCCACCTCACCGAATATTTCGTCGAACAGAACGCCACCGTAAAGGCGCTGGTGAAATACACCTCGCGCTCTGACCGGGGGATGCTCGACCTCCTCCCCCCTGAGACGATGCAGTCGGTGGAGGTGATCTCCGGCGACCTCAAGGACGGGGACGCCATCAGGCGGGCCACCAGGGACGTGGACGCCATCGTCCACCTCGGCTCGATCATCTCGGTGCCCTACTCCTATCTCAGTCCCAGGGAGACGATCGAAACCAATATCCTGGGCACCTTAAACGTCCTCCAGGCGGCCAGGGAGAACGGCGTCGGGCGGGTCGTCCACACCTCGACGAGCGAGGTCTACGGCACCGCCCGCTCGGTCCCGATCGACGAGTCCCATCCCCTCCAGGGGCAGTCGCCGTACTCGGCGAGCAAGATCGGGGCGGACAAGATCGCCGAGAGTTTCTTCTGCTCCTTCGACCTCCCGGTCGTGACGGTACGCCCGTTCAACACCTACGGCCCGCGGCAGTCGGCGCGGGCGGTGATCCCGACGATCGTCACCCAGGCCCTGACCGGGAAGGAGGTGCGCCTGGGCGCCCTCGGGTCCACGCGGGACTTCACCTACGTGGGCGACCTGGTCCGCGCCTTCGCCCTCGCCCTCGCCGCTCCCGGCGTGGTGGGCGAGACGATCAACGTCGGATCGAACTTCGAGATTGCCATCCTCGACCTGGCCGAACGGATCCTCTCCCTCTGCGGGAGCGATGCGGCGATCGTCACCGAGCCTGTCCGCCGGCGCCCGGAGAAGAGCGAGGTGGCGCGGCTGTGGTGCGACAACACCCGCGCCCGCGACCTGCTCGGGTGGGCCCCGCAGACCTCGCTCGAAGACGGCCTGAAGGCGACGATCGCATGGATCGCCGGGAACATCGAGATGTATCGGCCGGGTGTCTATGTCAGGTGATGCGATGGTGAAGGCGGTGATCCTCGCGGGCGGGAGCGGCACCAGGCTCAAGCCCTATACGACGGTCTTCCCAAAACCCCTGATGCCCATCAGGGAGAGGCCGATCCTGGAGATCATCCTGCGGCAGCTCCACACCAGCGGCATCGAGGAGGCGGTGATCGCCGTCGGCTATCTTGCCGAGCTGGTCATGACCTACTGCGGCGACGGGTCGCGCTTTGGCTGTCCCGTCACCTATTCCCGGGAGGACAGACCCCTCGGGACGGCCGGGTGCCTGGGGCAGCTGAAGGAGCGGCTGCCCGAGACGTTCCTGATGATGAACGGCGACGTGCTCACGACCCTGGATTATGCCGCCTTACTCGACTACCACCGGCGCCACGGCGGGATCGCCACCATCGCCCTCCACCGGCGTGATATCCCGGTCGACTTCGGGGTGGTCGGGATGAACGGGGGGCAGCGGATCATCGAGTACACCGAAAAACCGACGCTTTCGAACCTGGTGAGCATGGGGGTGTACGCCTTCGAGCCCCGTGTGCTGGACTACATCGAGCCCGGGGCCCACCTCGACTTTCCCGACCTGATACAGAGCCTGATCGCAGAGGGAGAGGAGGTGATGGGCTACGTCTATGACGGCTACTGGCTCGATATCGGGCGGGTGGACGATTATGAGCAGGCGAAGGCGGATTTCGACGTGATCGCTCCGCATCTCGGGATCTGATCGCATGGGATGGAGGGTCCCGCTCTCGGACGTCTCCCTTTCCGCGGAGGAGCTCAGGGCCGCGACGGCGGTCCTTGCCTCGGGCTGGCTCTCCATGGGGCCGGTGACCGAGGCGTTCGAGCGGGCGTTTGCCGACTACCTCGGGGTGACGTACGCGTTTGCCGTATCCAGCGGGACCGCCGCCCTGCACCTGGCCCACCTGGCCGCGGGGGTCGGTCAGGGCGACGAGGTGGTCGCCCCCTCGCTCACCTTCGTCGCAACCGCAAACGCCGCCGTCTACTGCGGGGCAACCCCGGTCTTCGCCGATGTCGCCGGGACCGACGACTTCAATCTCTCCGCCGACACCATCGCCCCGGCGCTCTCCCGTGCGACGCGGGCGATCACCGTGGTGCATTACGGGGGATACCCCTGCGATATGGCGCCTATCCTGGAGATCGCGGCGGAGCGGGGCGTCCCGGTGATCGAGGACGCCGCCCACGCCGTCGGGGCGGCATATGCCGGCAGGCGGTGCGGCACCATCGGGGATATCGGGTGCTTCAGTTTTTTTGCAAACAAGAACCTCCCCACCGGGGAAGGCGGGATGGTCGTCACCGACAACGAGGCGTACGCCGGGCGGATCAGGGCGATGCGCTCCCACGGGATGACCACCCTCACCTGGGACCGCCACCGCGGCCATGCCCGGGCGTACGATGTCGTGGACCTCGGCTACAACTACCGGATCGGCGAGGTCGCATCGGCCCTCGGGCTTGCCGGGCTCGCGGACCTGGACCGGGCGAACGCCCGCAGGGAGGAGATCGTGGAGCGCTACCGCCGGCGCCTCCGGGAGATGCCCGGGCTCTCGTCCCCGTTCGAAGGGGCGCCGGGCCGCTCTGCCTGCCACCTCTTCCCGGTCCTCCTCCCGCCGGAATTACCGCGGGAGGGAGTAGCGGCGGCGATGCAGGAGGCGGGCGTCCAGACGAGCGTTCATTACCGGCCCGTCCACCTCTTCTCCTATTACCGGCAGCGTTTCGGCGGAAGAGCGGGCCTGCTCCCGGTGACCGAGGCGATCGGCGAGCGCGAGATCACGCTCCCCCTGTACCCGGGCATGGACGACGCCACGGTCGAGTACGTGATGGACGCCCTGGCGGCGGCGGTAGGCAGGTAGGCATGCAGGTCGCATGGGACGATCAGGTCTCGAAGAAGAGGTGGACCTCGATCCTCCGCTCCTCCGGGCACGCCTATTTCTTCCATACGCCCGAGTGGGCCGAGATCCTGCAGCAGACCTTCGGCCACACGATCGCCACGCGGATCTACGAGGTGGACGGGGCCGAGGTGCTCATCCCGATGGTCGAGAAGAGGACGGCCCCCTTCCGGGCGTACGCCTCGGTGCCCCACGGCTATGGCGGGGTATTCGGGGCCGACGCCCTCTCGCCCGACGCCCTCTCCCGGATCTTCCGGAGCATCGTCGGCGGGCGCTCGGTCGGCCTCACCCTGCACCTCCCGCCGGGGGCGACGATCCCGGCGAACGGCGATCCCCTGATCCGGCGGAACAGCAACGCCTGGACCTCGGCGCATGTGCTTTCCCTCGACCGCCCGTGCAAGGACCTCCACGCCGCTATCCACCGGGAGATCAGGCGCCAGGTCAGGACCGCAGAGAAGCGTTCGGTCGTCGTCTGTCACCCCGACGGGATCGAGGGGTATCGATCTTTTTACTCCCTCTACGAGCAGCGGTCGCGGGAGTGGGGCTACCGGGCCCCGGAGTTTCCCTGGACGCTCTTCGAGCACCTCTGCCGGTGCGGCGCCCCGCACGTCCGCCTGCGGATCGCGGAGCACGAGGGCGCGGCCGTCGGCGGGCTGATCACCCTCGAGTACGGCGATACAATCTTCTGCTGGGGTCTTGCCGTGCCCATGGCCTCCCGGCATCTCTACCCCACCCACCTGATGTTCTTCGACCTGATCGAGGACGCCTGCGAGCGCGGTTTCTCCTGCATCAACTTCGGGGCGAGCGGCCCGCTCGCCGGCGTGCGGAACTTCAAGGAGCGGTTCGGGGCGCGGGAGATACCGACAGAGGATTACCGCGTCCTCTCCGGCATCGGGGATCTCTGGTGGCATCTCAGGGGCTATCCCCTCTCCCCGTTTCTCTGAGCGTTTTTAGTGCCCGGGCACCCGGGCTGCGACGAGCGCCCCCACCCTCCTGAGGACGCCCCTCTCCTCCCCGGTCAGGACGGCGGCGTAGAGGAAGCAGCAATAGAGCCCGACGAGGAGGACGGTCAGCGGCACCGGGTGGACCAGGGCCCGAAGGAGGAAGAAGGCGCCCAGCAGGACGAGCACGGCCGGTATGACCTGGCGGTAGGGCGCAAGGTCGATCCCCACCCCGAAGACCCGTTTCAGAACAACGACGAGCATCCCGCCGAGAAGGACGAAGGAGCCCGCCGTCCCGATCGCCGCTCCCATGACGCCGAAGACCGGGATAAGGGCGGCGTTTGCGGCGATGTTCGTCCCGGTGACCGCCAGGTTGGTCTTTGAGGAGAGGTCGGGCCGGTCCATCGCCGTGACGGCGGCCCCGATCGCCGCCATCGGCCCGAAGGCGATCATCGCGAGGGCGAGGACCGTGAGGGGCGGGACGGCCGGGAGAAAGGCGGGGCCGATCAGCACCGGGATGATCTCGCCGGCAAGGCAGATCATCAGGACCCCGGCGACCGAGAGGATCATCAGGGTGTATTTCACGGTCCGGTTCATCAGGGCCTCGATCGCATCCGTCCGCCCCAGGCTTCTGTACTCGGCGATCGCCGGGAAGGTGACGGCGGAGACGGCCATCGGGAGGGCGAGGAGGATCGAGCGCGACAGGGCGATCGCCATCGCGTAGACCCCGACGTCGGCGTCGTCGAGATAATAACCCACCATCAGGGTGTCGGTGGAGATCATCGCCGAGTAGAGGATGCTGGCCAGGAAGACCCGGGACCCGAACGCCAGCAGGCGCCTGCTGACCGCAGCGTAGTCCCGCGTGCTGAACTGCAGGCGGCCGCCGGCGACCGAGGCCATCAGGAGGAGGATCCCGGCCTCGGCGACCACCACCGAGAGGGCGGCGCCGGTCACGCCCCATCCCGCACTGAGGAAGAGGACGTTCATGCCGACCAGGAGGAGGGAGCGGAGGAGAGAGCGGAGGGAGTGGGCCTTCATCTCCCGCATGCCGTTGAGGACGCCGAGCAGGATGTTGTTGACGACGAAGAGCGGGACCGAGAGGGAGACGATCCTGATCACGCCGGCAAGACCGGGCATCGAGAAGAGGGCGGCCAGGAGATCCGAGGAGACGAAGAGGGCGCCGGCAAACACCACCCCGAGCCCGGCGCCGTTGATCAGGCCGACCGTGACCGATGCGTTCACGGCCTCCCGGTCGCCGCCCGAACCGGCGACGTACCTGACCATCGCCTCCGGGATGCCCAGGCAGGCGACCATCGAGACGAGCGTGGTGAGGATGAGGGCGAGGGCGTAGAGCCCGTACTCGGCGACGCCGAGCCAGCGCCCCAGGATCACCGTGAGGAGAAAACCGAGACCGAGGGCGGCGACCTGGCCGGAAAACGTCCAGCCGACGTCGAATACAAATTTTTTCGCCTCCTGAATCGTTTCTCCCCCTGTGTCAGCTTCGCAGGAGTGTGGCGCCGCTCTGCTCCTTCCCGCGGCTTCCTGCACACCAACTCCAGGCGGCTATATTTAAACTTTTTGGCAGGGGGCGGCGTGCTCCCCGGTGCTCACGCCCCGGCTGCGAAAAAACGAATCTCTCTCCTTTCGCGACCTATAGCGCGATATCCCCCGAAGAACCCTCTCACTCCTCGTCGCCGCAAAAGGCGCTGAGAAACACCTGGCGGCTCCGCGGGGCCTCGTCCTTCTCCGGCGGTGCGGTCTTCCCGCCGCCCTTTCCCTCGACCTGGGCGAGGACCGAGGCCGCCGTTTTCTCACCCAGCACGGGAACAAGCGCCCCGATACCGGCGGCCCTGATCTCCTCGGGCGTGGTCAGGCCGGCGTTGAAGAGGCGGCGGGCGCGGACCCGGCCGATGCCGCGGAGTTTGATGAGCGGGAGGAGCTCCTTTTTGATCCCGTGCTTCACCCTGATCTCCAGGTCGGCGATCGGTTGCGCGAACGGCCGTTTGAAGAGGGAGGCCAGGCGGGAGGCGGCGTGGATGAGCCAGACCGCCGTCTCGACCTTGTTGTGGATGTCGCCCGGCCCCACGTTGAAGCGCTCGCAGATCATCGCCTCGGTCACCTCCTCGGACCAGTTCAGGAGGAGCATCGCCGTCTTGACGCTGCAGAAGAAGGCCTGCATCTCGTCGTCGCCATAGGGCAGCCCGGTCCAGAGTTCGTCGATGTGATCGTCGATGAAGCGGTAAATGACCTCGTAGTCGTCTTTGCGCAGGTACAGGGTGAGCATGTCGGGCGTTCTGGCGAGCGTTTCCAGCAGCCCGAGATCGGCGAAGTCCGGGGCCTTTGCGAGGGCGTCGACGATCGTCTCGGCGCTCCGCGGGTCGATATAGAGCCTGGAGACCAGGGTGCCGTACTCGGTCGCCTCAAGCCGGTCGCCGAGGGCCGTGACCATCTCCTTATCGCAGAGCCAGTCGATCACCCGCTCGATCGTCTCGTGGATCGTGGACCGGCGCCCCTGGTGCTCGTAGGCGTAGAAGGTCCGGTCCATGAAGGCGAGCACATCCGGGCGGGAGCGGCAAAAAGCCGTGGCGATGAGGGAGAGGACATGCGAGCGCAGGGCGTTTTCGGCGTTGCACTGCGATGCGATCTCCTCGGGCGGGGCCTCGATATAATTTTCAAACAGGTCGTTTACGGCATCGGCAGTCTTCGCGATGAGCACCGCCTCGCCGTACGGGTCGAGGTGGGGGCGGCCGGCCCGCCCGGCCATCTGCTTGTACTCGCCCACCGGGATCGGGGCCATCCCGCCGTCGCCGAAGCGGAGGTAGTCGCGGATCACCACCCGTCTGGCCGGGAGGTTGAGCCCGGCGGCGAGGGTCGGCGTGGAGGAGATCACCCGGATCGACCCGTTCCGAAACCCTTCCTCGACGATATGGCGCTCAGCCGAGGAGAGGCCGGCGTGGTGGAAGGCCGCCCCGTTCCTGACGCAGAGGGCGAGGGTGCGGCCGAGATCGGTCTGGGCTTCGTGCTCGATCGCCGCCGACGCCGTATCGAGGGCGGGCTCGGAGAGTTTGAGCCCGCCGGCCGCCCGCTTCGCAAACGCCTCGGCGTTCCGCCGGGAGGAGACGAAGACCAGGCACTGCCCGCCCTCGGCGACGGTGTCCAGCACCAGGTTGAGGTCGTCGTACCGGGACTTCCCGGCCACGGTGCGGTCCTCCCGCTCGGCGAAATGGATCGCACCCTCGAAATAGACGCCCTCCCGCAGGTCCACCGGGCGCCACTCGCTCGTGACGAGGGCGGCGTTCAGCCACCCGGCGATGGCGCCGGGGTTGCCCACCGTCGCCGAGAGGGCGATCACCTGCATGCCGGGATTTTTCATCAGGAGTTTGGCGATCACCATCTCCAGGGTCGCCCCGCGGTCGGGCGAACCGATCAGGTGGCACTCGTCCACGACGAGAAGGGTGATCTTCGAGAGCCAGGGAGCGCCGTTTCGCAGGAGCGAATCGACCTTCTCCGAGGTGGCGACGACGATATCGTTTCTCCCCAGGTAGGCGTCGGGCCGGTCGAGGTCGCCGGTCGCCACCCCGACCTTTGCCCCCTTTCCCGAGAAGTCCTCGAACTTCTCGGATGCGAGGGCCCTGAGCGGGACGATGTACAGGCACTTCCCGCCGTCGGCGATATGGCGGTGCATCACCATCTCGGCGACGATCGTCTTGCCGCTCGCCGTCGGGATGGCGCAGAGGAGGTTTTTTTTCTCGAAGATCCCGGCGGCCACGCAGGCCTCCTGGGGCGGGTAGAGGTTTTCGATCCCACGCTCTGCATAGCGCGTTTTAAGGGTTTGTGGGAGGGGAAGGTCAGCTACCTTCATATGAACCCCTTTGTTTCCACTCGAAAATCCGGCCAGCGCCCATAAATTTCTCAAAATATAGTTTTTAGTGGATATCCTGCTCCACCGGAAACCGTGCGGCGCACGCCCCTAGTAGTAGTAGTCCAGGATATTTTCCTTCTCTTCGCGCCGCTTCTTCTCCAGGAAGGAGAATACCGCCTCGTGAGGAACGCCGTTGATCAGCATGTCGATGGCGGTGCGGGCGTTCTTGAGCTGATCGGGCAGCCCGATCATCGCCACGGTCTTGCCCTGCACCGAGAGCTCGATCCCGGCCATGTTCTCGATCTGCTCGCGCGCCCGTCCGGCCTTGCCGATGATCCGCCCGCGGAGGCGCTCCTGCTGCTGCGGCGAGGGCTCGATCCCGGAGAGATCGATCACGTCCAGGACCAGGTCGTCATCCTCAAGGAGGATGAAGGCCCGTTCCGGCGAGAAACCCCGGCCGATTGCGGTGACGACCTCTGCCGCCCGCAGCGCTCCCACCGGGTCCTCGCCCTCGACCTTCACCAGCCCTTCCTCGCTGTCGATGGTGATGGCGGCGCCGGTCTTCTCTTCGAGTTTCCTCTTGGTAAGCCCGCCCTTTCCGATGAGGGAGCCCACCCTGTTTGTCCCGATCCTGATTTCCTGTATCATCTCTCTTCACCGATCCCTATCACCGAGCCGTTTGATCGCCCCGCCGGTTACCTCGCGCATCAGCGCCTCCTCGTCCTCGACCTCGCAGAGGGCGGAGAAAAACCGGTTGACGTTCCTGATATCCCTGATCAGAAAGGTGCCGGCGTTCGGGTGATCGCGGGTGACCGCCTGGCCCATATCGATGATATAGGGTTTGTCCTGCCAGAGTATATTGTATTCACTCAGGTCACCGTGGACGAGCCGCGCCTCCTGGTAGAGACGTTTGATCTCGTCGACCACCGCACGGTAGGCCGTCGCCGGGTCGGAAAGGCCCACCGAGCGGATCTGCTGGGCAGGAATGTCGCCTTCCCCGATGAACTCCATGATCAGGATGTTGCGCTCGAAGGCATAGGGTTCGGGGACCGGGACGCCGGCCTCCCGGGCGCGCCTCAGGTTTGCGAACTCCTTTTTCGTCCAGGTGAAGACGATCTCCTTGCGGCTCCGGCGCACCGAGGCGAAGCGCGGATCGCCGAGGATGTACTCGGCCATCGCCTTGAAGTTGGCGTTGCGTATCCGGTAGATCTTGATCGCCACCGGCGCACCCTCGCGCTCCCCGATAAAGACGTTCGCCTCTTTTCCGGTGGAGATCGAGCCGCCGACAGCCGATATTTTCTTCCGGTGGACAAGGCGGTACAGGGCGAGGAGGGTCTCCTCGTCGAAGACCTCCCCGCGCACCTTGCGGGTGTTCTCGTCTTTGATCCGGATGCCCATCTCCTCGAGCTTCCGGTCGAAATCCTTACCTTCCCTGTCCTTTGCCATAATCGTCCTCACGCCACGGCGTCATGGACGCCGGCGAGCATCTCGACGAGATAGTCTGCGGTCATCTTCTTCAGGTCGAGGGGGTGGACCTGCCCGGCGCCGTAGGCGGCCTCGACGGCCTCGTACGAGGCGAACGCGAGGTCGCCGCCGAACTTCTCGGGCCGGCTGAGGTTCACCGTCTCGAAGCGGGGGAAGATGTGGTACTTCAGCACCTGGAGCACCGGGTTCTCCTCGATCTCAGGGGGGCAGAAGGCCTTCTTCATCTTCGCCCTGATATCGTCCTCTGAGTCGGCGACCGAGATGAGGTTTCCGGCCGAGGAGGACATCTTCTTCCCGTCCAGGCCGTTGAGGATCGGGGTGTGGATGCAGACCGGGGAGGGGTAGCCCATCGCCGGGAGGTGCTCGCGGGCGAGCATGTGGATCTTCCGCTGGTCGATCCCGCCGACGGCGGCATCGACGCCGAGCATGGCGATATCGGCCATCTGCATGATCGGGTAGACCATCTGCGAGACGGCCGGGTGGTCCATGCCGCGGCCGACCTCGTCCATCGAACGCTTCGCCCGGTTCACGGTCACCTCCTGCGAGAGCTGCAGGACGAGGAGTTCGTAGTCCGGGTGGAGCTGGAGGTCGGTGCCCATCACGTATTTTGCGTTCTTCAGGCCGAGGGCCTCGAAGCAGCGGCGGTTGTACTCGGCGGTCGCCCTGACCTCGTCGAGGGTGCCCTTGTGATTCAGGAACGCATGGAGGTCGGCGAGCAGGACGGTCACCTCGAACCCGGCCTTCTGCAGGTCCATGAGTTTGTTCACGGTCACCAGGTGGCCGAGATGGATCTCTCCTGAGGGCTCGTAGCCCGCATAGACCGATCTGGCGGGCTGGTCGAGGAGAGCCCGCAGCTCCTCGTCGGTGACGATCTCTACCGTGTTGCGCGTGGCAAGGGAGTATGGATCCATAAAAGAGAGTTGGGTGGCGGTCAGGATTAATCCTTCTTAGAGGGCGGTAAATCCGAGCGCCCGGTTGGTCATCTCGATCGAGACGGCGGCCTCGTCGACGACGTTCATCATCGCCCTGATCGCATCCACGTTCTCGACGACGACGTCCGCCTCCTGGTGGATCGCCTGGAAGAGGAAGAGCTCCCGGCCGACGAGGCCGATGGAGTCGGCGAAGATGGCGCTCTCGTAGAGGTCGGCGCGCGGCCGCCCGAGGTCCTGGGCGTACTCCCGCAGTTCGGCCGTGCTCGTGATCCCGGTGCCGGGCCTGACCAGCCCCATCCGCGGGTGCGCCTCGATGATCGCCAGGATCTCCTCCTTCGTGGCGTCGGACTTCAGGTCCATCTGGAGGGCGTGCATGTGCATGAAGGTCGTCGGGACGATCATCGCCATCGTGGTGATGTCGATCTGCGGCAGGACGGTCTGGACGTCAGGGCCGTGGTGGCTCGGCACCTTCACCGGGTTGAGGACGATCGCATCGACCGGCCCCTTCTTGATCTCGCCGGGGTCTGAGCCGCGGCGGACCATCGTCGCCCGCACCCGTCCGACGCCGTAGCGCTCGTCCATCGCGTGGATGATCCGGCACAGCCCGGTGGTGTTGCAGGAGACGACCCGCACGAACTGCCGGTTCTTTGCCTCGTTGTAGTTGCAGGACGAGCAGAACGAGAACCCGGCGACCTCGTGGTCCTCGCCGCCCTGCCAGATCGCCTTCACGCCGTAGAGCTCGTAGAGCTTCTTGTTCTTCTCCCCGATCCCGCCGGGCGTGGCGTCCACCACGACGTCGGCGTGCTTGATCATATCGGTGACGTCGCCGGCGACCTCGAGGCCGGCGTCCTCGAAGGCCTGGCGTTTGCTCATCTCGGCAATATAGAGCGGGTAGCCGCGTTGCCTGGCGACGTAGGCCTCGGCGCTCGGCTTGGTCTTGGAGACGCCGACAACTTCCATATCAGGCTGAGCAGCGACCGCATCGGCGACACGCTTGCCGATGGTGCCGTATCCGTTGATTGCTACCTTGATCATGTAGAGCTTCAGTAAGAACAGAAATAGATAAAGGTTCCTGACGGTGAGGTCTATATCCCCTGCCGTCCATCCCCTGATGACGATGCAGACACCCCCGCGGCATGGAAACAACTTCGATCTCATCCGCCTTGCGGCGGCCCTGGTGATCGTGGTCTCCCATGCGTATGTCCTGCAGATCGGCTACGCCGCCATGCCGGCCACGGCCCCCCTCCTCCTGGTCGGCTACGCCGCCCTTGCCGCTCTCTTTACGATCAGCGGCCATTTGATCCCGCTGAGCTGGCTCGCTCAGCCGGACGCCGCCCGTTTCTTCTGGAAACGCTCCCTCCGGGTGCTTCCCGGCCTGGTCGGCGCCGTCCTCTTCACCCTCTTTCTCATCGGCCCTCTCGCCACCACCCTCTCCCCCGGAGGATATTTTTCCGCCCTGTTCTCGGGGGCGGTCGCCACCCTCCCCTTCTTCGAGGACGGATCGGCCCTCGGGCTCTTCGTCGCAAACCCGGTCTCGTTCGTGAACGCCTCCCTCTGGACGATCCCGGTGGAGTGCACGATGTACGTCCTGGTCGTCGCCCTCGGCCTCCTCGGGGTGCTCAGGAAGCGGTCCGCCCTCATCCTCCTGATCGCCGTCAACCTCCTCCTCTGGCTCGCCCTCTACCACGACCCCGCCCTCTCGAAGGTCAGGTTCACCCTCTACTTCCTGATCGGGGCGTACCTCTCTATTCACCACCCGCACCTCCGCTACGACGGCATGACCGCCTTCTTCCTCGCCCTCGCCCTGGTCGCCGCCGCCGGCACGCCCCTCTGCTCGTTCCTCGCCCTGGTCGCCATACCCTACATCGTCCTCTGGTTCGCCGGCCTCCCGGTGCCGGCCCTCAACCGCTTCGGGACGCACGGGGACTTCAGCTACGGGGTGTACATCTACGCCTACCCGGTCCAGCAGGCGATCGTCCTCTTCCTCGGGCCGTCTCTGCCCCTCTGGCTCTTCTGCCTCCTCTCGATCGGGATCACCTTCCCCTTCGCCTATCTCTCCTGGAACCTCATCGAGAAGCGGGCGCTCGGGCTCAAGCAGGTCGATCTCAAATCGGTGCGATCGGCGCTTTTTTCCCCGGATTGAGGGCGTATATCGAGTCTATTGTCTCTCAATATTATATAGTGAGAGGAATATTTTTTTAAGGAGGATGTCGTGATCCTACCGTGATGATCGGGCCGGACGATGCACACGCCATGCACGACGGGAAGGAGGGGTGCGATCTCCTGGACCTCGACGCTCCAGGGCTCTATATCAACCGCGAACTCTCGTGGCTCTCGTTCAACCGCCGGGTGCTCGAGGAGGCGCAGGACCCCGCCCACCCCCTCCTCGAGCGGCTGAAGTTCCTCGCCATCTGCGGGAGCAACCTCGACGAGTTCTTCATGGCCCGGGTCTCCGGGCTTTTGCGGCAGGTCGAGGAGGGGGCCCTCGAGACCCCGCCCGACGGGATGACGCCGGGGGAGCAGCTCGCCGCCATCCGCACCGAAGTCCGCTCCCTCTACCCGGCCTATGCGCACTGCTGGGAGGACGCCCTCCTCCCGGCCCTCAGGGACGCCGGGATCGCGATCGACCGGGTGGCCGATCTCGCCCCATCTCTGCGGGCGGCCCTGCGGCAGATCTTCGAGACCTCCATCCTCCCCACCCTCACCCCGATGGCCTTCGACGCCGCCCGGCCCTTCCCCTTCATCTCGAGCCTGGCCCTCTCCCTCGCGGTCGTCGTCAGGGACGGCGACGGCTCGTCCCGCTTCGCCAGGGTGAAGGTGCCGGTCGGGCTCTTCGGCCGGTTCTATCCGGTGGACGCCCGCTCCTTCGTCCTCCTCGAAGACCTGGTGGCGGCGAACCTCGACCTCCTCTTTCCGGGCATGGAGATCGCCGGGGCCTGGGCCTTCAGGGTGACGCGCGACGCCGAGATCGAGG
>Ga0209269_1001123_pt1 | contig 15671 bp, 13 predicted proteins | sample MTBAKMMethaMetaG_FD_187455 | JGI IMG/M metagenome (GOLD analysis project Ga0209269, IMG submission 187455) | Enrichment culture microbial communities from Arthur Kill intertidal strait, New Jersey, USA, that are MTBE-degrading - MTBE-AKM (Arthur... | ecosystem: Environmental > Aquatic > Marine >... | reverse complement strand
CAGGTTCAACCTTACCCACGCAGCATCAGTCATCACCGTGACCAACGAATTGAAAAAATATTTGAATTCTCTTGGCATTTCCCGTGTCTCAGTAATCCCGAACGGGGTATCAACAGACATCCTGGTTCCATTAGCGAAAAACGATGCTAAAAAAGCCCTCGATCTCGAAGGCAGGACAGTGATCGGGTATGTAGGGTCTCTTGAGTACTGGGTTGACCTTGAGAGCGTCATCCAGGCCCTGTCGGAACTTCCTGATGTAACCCTCATGGTGGTTGGGCCCGGACTCTTCACCGATTACGGATCGCATATCCGGAAAATGGCGGAAGATCTGAGAGTGGGAGAGCGGGTGATTTTTACCGGAGGCGTTGATTACCAGAAGATCAATATTTATATTTCTGCGATGGATATCGGGTTAAATCCCTTGAAGATGATGAAAAAGAATGAATACGCTGCCGGAGGAAAGGTCTTCAATTACCTCTCCTGCGGAAGACCGGTCCTTTCGAGCCGGATGGTCTCTCTCGAGCGTCTCCTCGGTGACAACCTGTTCTATTACGATGATGTCCCATCATTCGTCGAAAGGGTAAAGGAAATGCTCTCAAGCGAAAACCAGGAAGGATATTACCGGTCTATCGCCATGCGGTTTGACTGGAAAAACCTGGCAAAAACCTATGAATCCGTGCTGATGGATGCTCTATGAAAGTCCTGCTCCTTGCCAACCAGCCGGAATCAACCACACGGCTGAAACTCTTCCGGTCGACGCTTGACGAGTTGGGGTTTACAACTGTCGTACCCACGTTCGGCACCAGAAACTGGTTCTCTATCGCCAGCCAGAGCCGGGACTGGATCATCAAGGAGCAACCGGATGTCGTGCATCTCTTCAACGTCCCGGACATCATTTACCGGAAGATACCTGCTCTGAAGGGGAAGCACTTCCAGAAACTTATCTACGATTATCGATCCCCGTGGGGAATAGAATACCAGATGAACTTTGGTGCACCAGCGAGGGTAATCGCCGAACACTATGAACGCCTTCTCGCTTCACACGCAGAACAGATTACGACAGTCAACAATCCCCTGAAGGAGAAAGTCCGGACCTATGCCAATGAATCAGTTCCTGTAACGGTCATTCCCAACTATCCAAAGATGGATTTCAGCCCCGGAGAAGAAGTCATACCAGATTCATCCAAACCGATCCTTTTCGTGGGGAGAGTCTGTAAACAGGAAGGGATAGAGAAATTCATTCATGCTGCCCAAGCACTGCCGGAACACCCGTTCTGGATAGTTGGAGACGGCCCTTTTTCATGGTGGTATCTAAGGAATAAACCCGAAAATTTAACCTTTTTTGGTTGGCAGAAGCACGAAAAGGTGGCTGAATTCATTAAAAATGCAGGGTTATGTCTCATTCCCAGGAAGGAGAACCCCCTGACCCCGTATTCAAACGACCGCAGCATATGGAAACTGAATGAGTACCTGAATCTCGGAAAAATGGTTGTTGCTTCCGGAATATCGGTTGAAGAGAACCGGAAAAATCTCCAAGTTGTCCGGCCGGATGACCTGGTTGGTACCATCAGGGCATGTGCCAACAGGGAACCAGAGCCACTCACAAAAGGAGATTACCGGTTCTGGGAGCATAACCGGAATCTCATCCAAGAAGTATACCGTTAACGATCACTCCACCGTCACGCTCTTCGCCAGGTTCCGCGGGCGGTCGATATCCCTTCCCAGCGCATCGGCGGTGTGGTAGGCCAGGAGCAGGAGGATAACGGTTGCTTGCGAGCAGCCCTGCGATCGAGTCTGCTGACGGCAAAGGGATGAACACGTCTGCGATCTCCTCAATGTTCCGGTCATCCTTCTCCCCGAGAATAATCAGGGAGTCCTCCTCGCCTTCGGCTCCCGGATATTGAGAATGACTCTGTAGGTTTCTCTGGGAACATAGATAGCGACCACGGGTGTTTCTGAAGAGGGCGAATGGGCCATACTTGATCTCCCCGGCCGGGTATCCCTCGGCATGGATGTAGGAGATCTCTTATTTTGAGTGCCCCTTCGAGCGCGATGGGGTAAAAGGCTCCCTGTCCCACAAAGAAGATGTTCTTCACCTTTGTGCAGCAGGCGACCACAATCTGGCGTTTTAGGAGAAGGCATGCTTATCCAAGCCTGACTTGAATAAACGGATGTATTTATACTCATTGAATAAAACCTAATTCGTAGAACAGTGACCACATTTTTGCCAGGAGGAAGCGCCTATTCCAATAACGTACGGGACAAATAGCATTGGAAAAGAATGCTTCATTTATGAGCCCTTTATCCTCGGTTTTCCCTCACGGGAACGATTGGGGAAAGAAGAATATAGGGGAGCAGTGATCGGTGATCACGCTCTCCTCCGGTCCGGGGGGATCATCTACTGTGATGTCACCATCGGCCACCACTTCCAGTGCGGCCACAACGTCCTTATCAGGGAGTATACCACCATCGGGGATCACGTATCTGTGGGCACGGCATCGGTGATCGAACGGGAATGCAGCATCGGGAATACCGTGAACATCCAGTCCATGGCATTCATCCCGAACTCCACCACCATCGGGGACGGAGTCTTCATCGGGCCGGCGGCCGTGCTCACCAATGACCGCTACCCTCCGTCGGGTGATATCCGGGGTCCGGTGATCGGAGACCATGCCGTGATCGGTGCCCATGCCACCATTCTCCCGGGCGTGGCAATTGGGCGGGGGGCGGCAGTCGCTGCCGGTGCGGTCGTCACGCGGGATGTCCCGGCGGGGATGATGGCAATCGGGGTCCCGGCAAAGATCCGGAATCTCCCTCCAGCGATGAAGAGGGATCTGCCATGATCCCCATAGCCAGGCCGATGCTTGGAGAGGAGGAGATTGCCGCGGTTGCCGACGTCATGCGGTCGGGAATGATCGCCCAGGGCCCGAAGGTGGAAGCATTCGAACGGTCATTTGCCGGATACTGTGGGACCTCACACGGTGTGGCGGTCACCAGCGGGACCGCTGCCCTGCATGCAGCCCTCCTCGCGCTCGGCATCGGAACGGGAGATGAGGTGATCGTCCCGGCATTCACCTTTTTTGCCACCGCGTCATCGGTCTGCATGTGCGGGGCACGGCCCGTCTTCGCCGATGTTGAGGAGGATACCTTCAACATCTCGATCGAATCGATCCAGGAGCGTCTCTCCCAGCGGACCCGGGCGGTGATCGGCGTTCACCTGTTCGGGCAGCCGTTTTCCATCCGGCCCGTTGAGGAAATCTGCGGGGAGCGGGGAATTCCCTTCATCGAGGACGCTGCCCAGGCCCACGGAGCCCGCTATCATGGAAACAGGGTCGGGGGGTGGGGGGCAGCCGGGTGCTTCTCCTTCTACCCCACCAAGAACATGACCACGGGGGAAGGGGGGCTGGTCACCACAAAGGACCCGGTCCTGGCCGGGAAGATCAGGAGGATCATCAACCATGGCCAGTCAGAAAAGTATCTCCATACCATGCTTGGCTATAACTTCCGCATGACCGATATCAGTGCGGCAATCGGCCTGGTACAGCTCGGGAAGCTTGAAGCGATGAACAGCGAGAGGAGGAAGACGGCGGCGTGGTATGATGGCCATATAACCTGTCCGGGGATTGTTCTCCCCGAGGTTGCTCCGGGAGGAGAGCATGTGTACCACCAGTACGTGGTGAGGGTGACGGAGGAAGCCCGGCTGACCCGGGATGAGCTTGCGGTTGCACTCAGGGAGCGGGGGATCAGTACCGCGGTTCACTACCCCATCCCGCTCCACCGGCAACCGGTCTTTGAAGAGTGCGCCCGGAAGGGCAGCTGCCCGGTTGCGGACAGGCTGGCGACCGACGTGCTCTCCCTGCCAGTCCACCCGCTGCTGACCGCTGAGGAACGAAGGTACATATCAGAAACTATCAATGAGGTAGGATAACTATGGACGTCGGCGTAATCGGGACCGGCGCGATGGGCAGGAACCACGTGCGGGTCTATTCTGAACTGAAACAGGTGACCGGGCTCTATCTCTACGATATCAACTACCAGGCTGCCATGGGTCTGGCCCTTTCCACGGGGGCGGTCCCCTGCCAGACCATTTCTGATCTCCTGGACAACGTGGACGCGGTGAGCATCTGCGTTCCGACACCCTTCCACCTGCAAACCGCTCAGGAGGTGTTCGGTTCCGGTGTCCATGTCCTCATGGAAAAGCCGATCTGCAGCACGGTGAAGGAAGCCCATGCCCTCCAGGAGATGATCGGGAAGAACCAGGTGGTAGGGGTGGGGCATATCGAGCGGTTCAACCCCATCGTCCCGGAGATCAGGAGGATCTGCAAGGACCCGCTCTATGTCGAATTCAACCGGCACAACCCGTCATCAGACAGGATCACCGGTTCTTCTGTGGTCGAGGATCTCATGATCCATGATATCGATATCCTCCGCCACGTCCTCTTCGATGACGCCTACGAGCTCTCGGCGGGGGGTACTATCGATATCGTCGCGGCTCTCTTCCGGTTCGGTTCCACCCCGGCTGTCCTTTCCGCCAGCCGGAAAGCATCAAAAAAGGTCCGGAGGATCTACATCGAAGAGGAAGACCTGACCATCGAAGGGGATTTCATGACCCAGGAGATCTTCTCCTACTGGAAACCCGAGAAGTACCATGTCGAAAACGAACGGTACGTCCAGGAGAACATCATCGAGAAGGTCATGGTCAACAAGGTGGAGCCGCTGAAGGTCGAACTCCAGACCTTCCTGGACTGTGCCCGGAGGGGGAAGCCGTTCCCGGTGACGCCTGAACAGGCCACCGAGGACCTCCGCATCTGCGAAGAGATCCGGGCCTGCCTTACCGGGTAGGAGGCCACATGGGAGGAAAGCTCGCTACCCTTTTTTCGAAACAAGGACCCATCACCACTATTGGCGTGGTGGGGATGGGGTATGTCGGGATCCCTTCAGCCGCGCTGTTTGCCGATGTTCCCCACTACCGTCACGTGTATGGATTCCAGCGTGCGTCCCGGAGCTCCGGCTACAAGATCACCCTGCTGAACAAGGGTGAGAATCCCCTGGTCGGCGAGGAGCCGGGGCTCCCGGAGCTCCTGCAGAAGGTGGTGTCAGCCGGGAAGTTCACCTGCACCCCGGACGTCGCATCTATCAGATCCTGTGATGCGATCACCATCGCCATCCAGACCCCGTTCCTGAACCCGGCAGACCTTGAACCGGATTTCACCCCCCTCTCCGATGGTCTCCGTGCCGTGGGGAGATACCTTGCGAAAGGATCGCTCGTGGTGCTGGAGTCCACGATCACCCCGGGGACAACGCAGGGGATCGCCCGGGAGATCCTCGAAGAGGAGTCGGGGCTCTCGGCCGGGACGGACTTCGGGCTCGCCCATGCCCCGGAACGGGTGATGGTCGGGCGGCTGATCCGGAACATCAGGCAGCATGACCGCATCGTCGGAGGAATCGATGCCGCGAGCACCCGGCGGGCCATTGAGCTCTACACGCCGGTGCTTACCACGGGGAGGATCATCCCCATGACCGCAACGGCTGCCGAGGTGACCAAGACTGCCGAGAACACCTTCCGCGACCTCCAGATCGCGGCGGTGAACCAGCTTGCCCTCTACTGCGAGGCCATGGGGGTGAACGTCTACGATGTCCGGGAGGGGATCGCCAGCCTGAAGGAGGAGGGGGTCACCCGGGCCATCCTCTGGCCCGGCGCCGGTGTCGGCGGCCACTGCCTGCCCAAGGACACCTACCACCTGGAGCGGGGGCTGCAGGTGCTCGGTGCGGTCCCGGACTACCCCTCCGGAAGGGAGTCCCTGTACCTCCTGGCCCGGAGCGTGAATGACTTCATGCCGGTCCACATGGCCAACTTGGCAGAGGCCGGGCTCAAACGAGTGGGGAAGACGGTGACGGGTTCCCGGATCGCCCTCCTCGGCTGGTCCTTCATCGCCAATTCCGGGGACTGGCGGAACACGCCTTCTGCATCATTCCGGGATGCGGTGATTGCCCGGGGCGGCGACGTGGTGGTGCACGACCCGTATGTTTCCGGTGTGCACGGGGTGGATATCCGGCAGGATCTTTCCTCCGTTCTGGAGGGGAGTGATGCCGTGGCGGTCTTCACCGGCCATGCCGCGTACCGTTCGCTTGACCCGGTGCGGTGCAGGGAACTCTCCGGGTGCTCTCACCCGGTTATCGTTGACGGACGGAACATCATCGACCCCGATGCCTTCATCCAGGAGGGCTGGATCTACAAAGGGATCGGGCGGGGGGACCGGAACGGGCATGCGATCCGGGAGTGAGAGGGGTATCCCATCCGGGAGGGCCGTGATGGATGCCGATGAGCAGCGAACAACCCCGCGGAGTGCTGCCGGATGAAGATCGTATCCATTATCGGCGCCCGGCCCCAGTTCATCAAGTGCGCCCCGCTCTCCCGCGAGATCCGGAAGCAGCACCGGGAGATCCTGGTCCACACCGGCCAGCACTACGACCCTGAGATGTCGGCCGTATTCTTCGAGGAACTGCGCATCCCGGCACCGGACTACCACCTCGGGGTCGGCTCAGGAACGCACGGATCCCAGACCGGCCTGATCCTCACCCGGACCGAGGAAATCCTCATCCGGGAGGAACCGGACCTGGTGATCGTGTACGGGGACACCAACTCCACCCTCGCCGGTTCCCTCGCCGCCGCCAAGCTGTACATCCCCGTGGCCCATGTCGAGGCCGGGCTCCGGAGCTTTGACCGGACCATGCCCGAGGAGATCAACCGGGTGGTCGCCGACCACCTCGCCGACCTCCTCTTCTGCCCGACCGAAACCGCGGTGGAGAACCTCAGGAAAGAGGGCATCACCCGGGGCGTCCACCTCACCGGGGACGTGATGAAGGACGCCCTCGAGTTCAACCGGGGGATCGCGGCAGAACGATCCCGCATCCTCGAGCGGCTCGGCCTGACGCCCGGGCACTACCTGGTCATGACCGTCCACCGGCCCTCCAACACCGACAACCGGGAGAACATGGCGGCAATCCTCGCGGCACTCTCCCAATCCGGCACACCGGTGGTCTTCCCGGTCCACCCCCGGACCCGGAAGTACCTGCAGGAGTACGGGTTCTGGAATGCCATGCCGGAGAACGTCCGCTGCATCGACCCGGTCGGCTACCTCGACATGCTCCGGCTGATGAGCGGGGCGGAGAAGATCCTGACCGATTCCGGAGGAATCCAGAAGGAAGCTTATTTTTTAAAAGTTCCCTGTATCACACTGAGGGAGAACACGGAGTGGGTGGAGACGGTTCATGATGGATGGAATGTGTTAGTCGGGGCTGACGAGACTAAAATCCTTTCTGCTATCAGGACCTTTGTGTCGACTGGAGCCCAGCTTAATTTGTTCGGTGAGATAGGAGCAAGCAGGAGGATCGCCGCGGTTATTGATGGGTGGGGGCCCTAATCTAATTACTCCACCGTCACGCTCTTTGCCAGGTTCCGCGGGCGGTCGATATCCCTCCCCAGCGCATCGGCGGTGTGGTATGCCAGGAGCTGGAGGATGACCGTTGCCGACAACAACCCTGCAAGAGTGCCTGCCGAGGGCAGCGGGATGAATACGTCGGCGATCTCTTCGAGATCCCGGTCATCCTTCTCACCGAGAATGATCAGGGGGGTCCCCCTCGACTTCATCTCCCGGATGTTGGAGAACATGACTCCGTAGGTTTCACCAGGAGCACAGATGGCGACCACGGGTGTCTCCGGCGAGAGGAGGGCGAAGGGGCCGTGCTTGATCTCGCCCGCCGCATACCCCTCGGCATGGATGTAGGAGATCTCCTTCATTTTGAGCGCCCCTTCGAGCGCGACAGGGTAGAAGGCTCCCCTCCCCACGAAGAAGATGTCGTTCGCATCCCTGCAGCAGGCGACCGCCGGCCCGAGATCGAGGAGGAGTGCCTCTTCGATTGCACGGTGGGCGGAATCGAGGTGGTGCCCCCAGGCTCCCTGTTTCATGACATCAACGAGGTGGAAAAAGACCGCGAGCTCCGCGATGAAGGACTTGGTTGCAGCGACGCTGATCTCAGGTCCTGCGTGCATGAGGAGTGAAGCATCAGCGATCCGGGTGAGGGAACTTCCGACGACGTTCACGATTGCCAGTGTCGGGCAGGCCCGCAGCTGTGCCAGCTGGAGGGCCATCAGGGTATCAGCAGTCTCTCCTGACTGGGAGATACCGATTACCAGGCCTTCCAGCGGCGGGGGAAAGTACCGGAACTCGGATGCCAGCTCAACCTGTGCCGGGACACGGCACTGCTCTTCGAACAGGTACTTGAAGACCAGTGCGGCATGGTACGATGTCCCGCAGGCAACGATGGTGACCTTTCCTGCATCCCTGATGACTCCGGGGAGCTCCTCCTTTCTCAGGGCACGGACCGCATCTGAGAAGACCGCCGGCTGATCGAAGATCTCCTTGAGCATGAAATGCCGGAATCCCCCTTTCCGGACATCTTCAAACGACCACTGGACGATCTCTTCGTTCCGTTCGACCCTTTTTCCGGCATGGAAGATCTCAATCGCCGCGGGGGTCAGGGCGGCAATATCCCCGTCCTCGAGCACAATCATCCGCCGCGTATATTCAAGGATCGGGGTCATGTCCGATGCGGCAAACATGGCCCGATCCCCTACCCCGACAACGAGAGGGCTCCGGTTGCGGGCAGCGACTATCCGTGGATCACCGTCTGCAAGGGCTAAAAGCGCGTACGATCCCTCCAGGGCCGGGAGGACGGCATGGACAGCCGCCAGGAGATCCCCTTCATACGCCTCCTCAAGAAGATGGGCGATGACTTCGGTGTCGGTGTCCGATGAGAACCGGTGACCTCGATCCAGGAGCCCCCTCTTCAGTGCAGCATAGTTCTCGATAATTCCGTTGTGGACGATAGCAATCTTTCCCGTGCAGTCCTGGTGGGGATGGGCGTTCCGGTCATCGGGAATCCCATGGGTCGCCCAGCGGGTATGGCCGATGGCGGCTGTTCCCACCAGGTCCCTGGTATCAAATCCCTGTTCCGGAATGCGGCCCTGTCTCTTGCTGATCCGGATGGTATCACCGAGTGCAGCAATCCCGAAGGAATCGTATCCCCGGTACTCAAGCCTCCGGAGCCCTTCAAGAATGATAGACGCGGCCCGGGATCCCCCCGTATACCCGAAAATGCCGCACACCTATACCACCATCACCCCGTCCTGGAATGCATCCAGCCCGGTGATCATCTTTCCGCCCCGTATCCGCACATCGTTGCCCACGAGGGCGCCCTGAAAGATGCAGAGGGGGTCTGCCCGCACCCGGTCTCCGACAACACACCCGAACCTGCCCCGCATCAGGGTTCCTTCGATCTCCATCAGCGGGATACCGGGTTCAACCGTGGTATGATCGCCGAACGATGATCCTTCTCCGATGACCGCCTCGGCCACACGGGAATGGGAGCCGATTGCAGAATCCTCCATCAGCAGCGAGTGTTCAAGGAGGGTGAAGGGCTCGACCCTGGCCCGGTCCCCCATGCTCACGAACGGACCGATCCTGCAGTGGGATCCTACCTCGGCATCATTCCCGATGATCGCCGGGCCGGTGATGACCGTGAACGGGCCGATCGTTGCCCCTCGGCCGATCCGCACCGGCCCCCTGATGATCGCTGTCCTGTCGATCGACCCGGATTTCTCCGGGGATATATCCCGGAGTACCTTCCTGTTCAGGGCGAGGAGATCCCAGGGATAAACGGCGTCGTGCCATTCTTCTGCCATGACCATCCTCAGGTGCCCTCCCTGTGCAAGCATCCCGTTCACTGCATCGGTCATGGAATTCTCGGTGAGGTGAGGGAGGAAGTCAGGGGTGAGATGGTAGATACCGGTGGACACGGTGAAAGAGGGAGCATGCTCCGGTTTCTCGATGATGCAGCTCACCCCGTCCCGGTTAACCATGACCACCCCGAAGTTCGAGGGGTAGGGGTGTTCTTTCACGAGAACACTGTTCTGCACCGCCATGATTCGCGAGATGGAGGGTGTATCGATGAAATTGTCCCCCGGCAGGACCAGGAAATCTTCGCGGATGAGGGGTGCCGCACACCGGAGAGCATCACCTGTTCCGAGTTGCTTCTTCTGCTCGACAACCTCGATCGGGGCATCGCACTGGTTAAGGTGCCGTATCATGTGCTCTTTCCGGTACCCGACCACGACGATGATGTCACGGATCCCGCAGTCGAGCAGCGCCCGTATCGGATAATCGATGATCGGGTTGTTCGCAACGGAAATCAGTGCCTTGGGACGGTTTTTTGTGAGGGGGCGCAACCGTTTGCCTTCCCCTGCCGCCAGAATTACTGCCTGCATCCTTCACCTACCTGACTGTTGTCTCCTCATCGATCCATCCTTCGATAGCCGTATGGGGCGCAACACTCACCCTGCTCCCGACTACAGTACCGACATTCACCGAACAGTTGATACCGAACCGGACGCCGTCCCCGATTACCGCCCCCATCTTCACCCGCCGGGTGTTGACCCCCCGGATCACTACGGTCCCATGATCATGGCGGAGGTTTGCAACCTTGGTACCGGCCCCGAAGTTACAGTCGCTGCCGATGACACTGTCGCCGATGTAATTGAAGTGCGGTATGTTGGTATCGTGCATGATGATCGAGTTCTTGATCTCTGTGCTGTGTCCGATATGGCACCGGTCGCCGATCGATGTCGCTCCCCGGATATAGGCATGGGGCCCGATCCGGCACTGCTCACCAATACTACAGGGGCCTTCGATGCAGGTCCCTGATTTTATGACCGATCCTGCTCCGATAGAGATTCTGCCGGTCAGAGACACCCCCTCTTCGATGGTTCCTTTCGTGATGGGTTCGACGTCTTCCAGCAGGATGGCATTGGCATCGAGGAGATCCCAGGGATACCCGGCATCGAGCCAGAACGAGAGCGTATGGGCCCGAAGCTTCTGCTCCCTTATGAGTTCTGCCAGGGCATCGGTGAGTTCAAGCTCCCCCCTCGGGGAGGTTCCGACCGATCGCAGTGCGGAGAAGATCTCGGGAGAGAAGAGATACACCCCGGCATTGATGAGATTGCTCCGGGGAGCGCCGGATTTCTCCTCGAGATCGGTCACCCGGTCGCCCTCAACGGTGACCACACCGAAATCCTCGGGATGATCCGAATGGAAGATCCCCATGCAGGGGGCATCTTTCCCGATGATCGCCGCGATATCCCTGCTCCTGAGGATCATATCGCCGTTCAGGAGGAGAAACGGCCCGCCGATGTGATCTTCCGCTGCCCGCAGGGCGTCTGCCGTTCCTTTCTGGCGGCGCTGGGTCACGTACCTGATGTCCACCCCGTACTCCGATCCGTCGCCAAAGTAGTCGCGGACCTCCTGTTCCTGGTACCCGACCACGAGAATAAATTCGGTAATCCCGGCATCCCGTGCGGCGCACACCAGATGATCGGTCATGGGCCGGTTGGCCAGGGGAATCATCACCTTGGGGCGCGTTGCGGTGAGAGGGCGCATCCTCTTTCCCTCTCCGGCCGCAAGGACGACACATTGCATACAGCTATCCTCACCCTGCGGCTTTAAGCACTTTTCCTCGATTTGAGGAGAGCTCGCCCTCTGGCAAGCATTGCTTCCGCAGCCTGGCGATCGGTGCCTTCTGCCGTGAGCCGGATTTTGGGCTCTGTTCCGGAAGCCCGGATAAGGCACCAGCCGTCCTCTTCAGCGAGGCGGATACCATCAGTCGGGGACTCAGCACCGATGGACCGCATGACTTCCAGAGCCTGATCACAGGGCAGTGATTTCCGCAGCACCGGATATACCGGCATACCGTCAATCTCGGCAGCTATGTCCCATTCATGGGCAATCTCACCATAGAGGGCCGCGGCATACGGCCCGTCAGGACAGAGGGAGTGTTCCGGAAAGATCCAGGCACCGGACGGCTCACCCCCGAATGTCCCCCACCGGGTGAGCTCGGCAGACACATGGGTGTCGCCGACCGGTGTCCTCCTGACCGTAGCGATCTCCTCGACGGCCATGGATGCATCATAGGTGGTCACCACCTCCCGGGCACCCAGGTACGTGACAAAGAGCATCAGGAGGAGGTCCCCGGAGATATACCTGCCCCTGCGGTCGAAGGCCATCATCCGGTCCGCATCCCCGTCATGGACCACCGCGCCAGCTGCACCCCTCTTTCGTACCAGGTTCCCGATATAGCCGAGGTATTCCTCGAGCGGCTCTGATGGGCGGGCAAAATGACCGGAGGGATTGCAGTTCACACAGGAGATGTCCGCATCAAGAAGTCTCATCAGGGCGGGACTTGCCACGCTCCCGGCGCCGTTCCCGCAATCGAGAATGAGGGAGAGGCCCCCGAGGGGTGATCGACTCTCACAAATCGCCCGGATGTAGGGTGACAGGGCATCCACCTCCCGGATATCCCCCTGGCTGTCCCATGTCATCCACTCCTTCAACCGCAGGTTTTCCTCAATCTGCAACTGCTGATCTCCGGAAAAGGACGAACCGTCAGGATTGAAGAGCTTGACCCCGTTGTACTCTTCCGGATTGTGTGAGGCGGTGATCATGACCCCGGTCGTGACTTCGCGGGTCCCGTAGGCGACTGCAGGAGTCGGGACCACTCCGGTATCACGGACCTGTCCACCCGCGGCAATGATTCCTGCAGAGATGAGACGGTTCAGGAGCGGACCCGTGGTCCGGGTATCCCGTCCGATGAGGGATGCGCCTCCCCGCCGCCCGAGAGCCGGGCCGAGGGCGAGCGCGATATCCACCAGTTCCGGCCCGTATTTTCGTCTGATCCCGGAAGAGCCGAAGAGCATACAGAATACGTATCCCGGATGATGAAAAAGCGTTATCCCTTCCCGAACGGGCACCAGTGGGTGCAGCCCAGCAGGGCACCCACACCGGCCGTGGATGGGGAGACCAGAAGGATTCGTTTCGTCCCGGCATAGCGGGAGAGGATGTCCCCGGTACCAGGCTCTATCAGGCCATCCCCCACGACAAGGATGATGTCGGCCTCATCCGGGCTGGTTACTACGTTCTCAAGCCGGGCCAGAGCGTTTGGGGCCATACCGACAGGATAGATGCTTCCCCCGCCGATCTCCTTTTTGAGCGCTGCAAGGCAGTCCTTGTGTGCCCCGGGGTCACAGGCCTTGAGCACCCGGGAGAGGCAGAAGAATCCGGTGGTAACATTCATGATAGCGCAGGCCGCAGCCCGCTGCGAGAACTTTTCGAGCGCCGCTCCGAACATGAACCCGATCCTGGTCCTGACTGCGATCGGCTCCATGGTCACGAACTCTGCCGAACGTCCACCGTAGGTAGCCCTGAGGCATGCTCCCCGCTCGTACTGGCAGATGACCACATCCGGATCGGTTTGTATGGTGACGATACCATCTTCGGAACCGGACCCGTGAATCCGGTTTTCCAGGTGCTTCACAGCCCGTGTAATAATGTCCATTGAGATCAATTCCTCGAAGGGATTCCGAACCGATCGTATCCTTCCATCAGCAGCACCCGGCAGGGCGAACCGTCACTTCCCTGCAACCGGAGGGGGAGGGCGATCATCCAGTACTCCCCTTCGCCGACTCCCGAGAGATCGAGAAGTTCGATGATCACCATCCCCGTTGAGAGGAGCGTACGGTGCACCTCGCCGCTGCACTGGTATCCCTCGATCGATGGGGCATCGGTCCCGATGCAGGTGATCCCCTGCCCGGCAAGAACCCGGGCGGCTTCCACTGAAAGTGCAGGATACTCCTCTGAAAACTCATGTTTTCCGGAAAATGCGGTCTTCAGCAGCAGCTTATCTGTTCCCCGGGTTTTCCCCTCAAGGTCGGCAGCGGTGATCTCGTTTCCCGACTCTGAACAGTCGATGACCCTGCACCATCCCATGAGTGCGGAAAACGGAATCTCATCCACGGTCGTTCCATGGTCCAGGTAGTGGGCAGGGGCATCGATATGCGTTCCCGAATGGGAGCTCATCCTGATATCCGTGATCCGGTACTGCCCGTGATCCTGCTGTTGGAACTGCGGGACGATATCCCCGGGATAGACCACGCATCCCGGCGCAAGCGGCCGGGTGACATCAAAGATCCGGTCACGGGTCATACCTGCCACCCGTACTCCCCGAGCAGGGGCACAAAGACCACCCCGCCGAAGTACTCTCTCGTGACCTCCCCCCCCTTCTTCGTGCACCGGACCAGTTCCTGCAGGTCGCGAGAGCCGACCGGGGCGACCAGACGCCCGCTATCTGCCAGCTGCCCGATGAGCGGGGGCGGCACATCAGGAGCGGCAGCGGTAATGAGGATCGCGTCATAGGGTGCTTCGGCCGGATAGCCCAGGGTCCCGTCCCCGATCACGATCGTGACGTTGGTAATGCCGGCCCCGGAAAGATTCTCCTTCGCCAACTCCGCGACATCCGGAATCCGTTCGATGGAGATGACCTTCCGTGCCAGGGTTCCGAGGATTGCCGCCTGGTATCCGCTCCCGCCCCCGATCTCCAGCACCCGGTCCTCCGGCATGAGCTGGAGGAGTTCGGTCATGACCGCGACAATGTACGGCTGCGATATGGTCTGTCCCCTGCCGATGGGGAGCGGACAGTCGTTGTACGCGGCATCGCGGTAGGAGGGCGGGACAAAGAGGTGCCGGGGCACCGATCGCATCGCGGAAAGAACCCGTTCGTCGTGAACCCCGCGGGAGGCGATCTGCAGCTCGACCATGTTCCGACGTGCTTCCTCCCACCGGTCCTGTCCGGTCATATCAATCAGAACCCGCTCTTCTCCGCGGCATCAATGGCCGCATCGATCTGCTTCTGGAGGACGTCCGGGAGACCGGCGATTTTCACATCGAGGAATCCGCGGATGATGGTTGCGGTAGCCTCGTCTTCAGAGAGCCCGCGGGACATCAGGTACTCGATCTCATCCCGGGCAATCTTGCCCACTGCAGCCTCGTGGGAGAGTTCGGTATCGACCACGTCACCTTTGATCTCCGGGATGGCATGGATGACTCCGTCTTTGAGGATCAGCCCTTTGCACTCGATATGTCCCCTGGTGTTCCGGACCTGTCCCTCGATCATCCCCCGCGATACAATGTATCCACCGGTGGTTATCGCCCGGGTGAGGAGTTCGGCGCTCGCACCCTCTGCGGAGAGGTGCGCCACCGACCCGAGATCCATGGAGGATCCGGGGGTAGCCACCACGATGCTGCTGAACCGGGCAACCGAGTTTTTCCCATTCAGATAGGCGACCGGTGCCATCTGTATCTTGCGCACCGGCTGCATACAGACGTAGTTCGAGAGGAATACGCCGTTCTCTTCAATGACCGATGCAGAACGGGGAAAGACGCTGATCTCCTCTCCCCAGTTATGGATCATGGTGGAGGTGACCCTGGCATCCTTGCCGATATAAAATTCGGTAACCCCGAGGTGGGACCCGGTTTTTGTATATGATGCGCTGGCACATCCGGAGATGATGTGGAGTTCTGCCCCTTCTTCCGCGATCACGATATTGTGGACATGCTGGACGGTGCTCTTTGCGAGGAACAGGCAGGCCTGGAGAGGATAGACAGTCCGGCTCCCCTTGCGGGCGATGACCACGAACCCGTTGGGTTCCTCCTGTTCGGCAACATACCGGGTGTACTGGTCCTTGTCCTTCGGGACAAGGTTCCAGGAGTAGTCCCCGAGCCAGT
>Ga0209269_1001121_pt1 | contig 15725 bp, 13 predicted proteins | sample MTBAKMMethaMetaG_FD_187455 | JGI IMG/M metagenome (GOLD analysis project Ga0209269, IMG submission 187455) | Enrichment culture microbial communities from Arthur Kill intertidal strait, New Jersey, USA, that are MTBE-degrading - MTBE-AKM (Arthur... | ecosystem: Environmental > Aquatic > Marine >... | reverse complement strand
CCGAATTTGAAGGCTTCACCATTCTGCAGGTCAGCGATCTGCACGGCAAGCGCTTTGGCGCCAACCAGCAGCGCCTGCTGGAGCTGATTAATAACACGCCTTACGACCTGCTGGCCATCAGCGGCGACATGGACAGCGGCTACCAGCCCGACAACCAGGCCTTTTTTGAGTTGCTCGATGGGCTTGAAAACCGGGAAAACGTTTTTTACACCAATGGCAACAGCGGTCCATACGCGTTTGACGAGCTAACCGGCGCGCAAACCGAGTCCGGCCTGGCTTTGCAGGGCAAGGGCGTTAAGCCGCTGAACCAGCTCTACACTCTGCAGCGTGGAGAGAGCCGCCTGTATGTGGGCGAGTTCTGGCTGTTGGATGTGATTAAGATCTTCAACCTGGAATTTTCCCGGCAGCAATTGGAGCAGCTGGGGTTATCGGCGGCAGACAGGGAATATTACCAGGCCGCTCTGCAGCACGGGCAGGAGTTGCTCGCCCACCTGCAGCCCATTCAACCCGGAGACACGCTGATCGGCATTTCACATGCGCCATTTTCGATCGACTCGATCAGTGAGATGCCAGCCATTGTTCCTGCCTATGATCTGGTGCTGGCCGGGCATTATCACGGCGGGCAGATCCGTCTGCCGCTGATCGGGGCTATCTACATTCCCGACGGCGCGTCGGAACGCGGCGGTTTCTTCCCGCCGCGGGACGAAGTGAGCGGTTTGAAGAGTTGGGGGGATTTCCAGCAGTACGTCTCGCGCGGGTTGGGGGCCAGCAGCGGCATTCCGCTGTTGAATTTCCGCCTGTTCAACACCCCCGAAATTAATTTAATCACCCTCACCGCGAAATGAGCAATGGATGATGCGCGTTTTCCCCTCTTCTGATCTACCGGAAGAGGATTCTTCTTTGAATGCCAGTTCTGCTGTTTCTTTCTGTTTTTTACCCATTCACCCTGAATCAGGGATTGACAGCCGCGCCAGAGCGGATTATATTTAACAGGTCTTAACTATTTACATGTGTGAATTAGATAACAGGAATGAATATGGAACTTAATGGAAAAGTGGCTGTGATCACCGGGGGAACGCGCGGTATTGGGCTGGCGATTGCCAGCGCGTTTGCGCGGGCAGGCGCGGCAGTGGTGTTGGCCTCGCGCTCGCAATCCGCGGTAGCTGCGGCCGTAAACCGCATTCAAAGTGAGGGCGGCCGGGCCGCCGGAATGGCGCTGGACGTGTCTCAATATTCCGAAGTGGAAGCGTTGCAGCGCCTGGCGCTGGAACAGTTTGGCCGCCTGGATATTTGGGTCAACAATGCCGGCACCGCTGGGCCGTACGGCCCCACCCTGGATTTGTCCACGTGCGATTTCACCCGCGTGGTGCAAACTAATATTATCGGCGTGTATCACGGTTCACGGGTGGCGATGAAGCATTTCGTCGATCAGGGATCGGGCAAGCTGATCAATCTGCTGGGTCATGGCTATAACGGCCCAGTGCCCTGGCAGAACGCCTACGCCTCCAGCAAGGCCTGGGTGCGTTCTTTCACCAAAGCGCTAGCCGAAGAGACCAAAAACAGCGGGGTGGGTGTGTTCGCCTTTAACCCCGGCATGGTGCTCACCGACCTGCTTACCGACGTGGAAGTGGTGGAAGGCTCACAGCAGCGCCTGGAGAAATTTCCCATGGTGGTGCGCATGCTGGCCAAGCCGCCCGAAGTTCCCGCGAAAAAAGTGGTCTGGCTGGCTTCTTCGGCCACAGACGGGAAAACCGGCCTGCTGGTCAGCCTTTTTTCTCCGTGGACCATGCTGGCAGGCGCGTTGAAAGAAGGGCTGCGGGCGCTGTTCAAACGCCCTGAACCGCCCATGGAGATGAAGATTAAAGTAATCCCTGCCGATCGTGAAGGATAATCGCGATAAAGGCATTTGAATAAAGGAGTTTGCATGTCTGAAGAATTACGCATGTGGGTTGAAATGATTTTTGACGTCAGCTATCTGCTGGTGATCTGGAGCACAGTGGTGTTGATGACCCTGCGCCAATCCAGAGTGGCCCCGGAGGACCAGAAGGTCTCCAACCGCTTCCGCCTGGCTTTCTTTTTGTTGGCCCTGGGCGACACCGGTCACGTGGGTTTTCGCGTGGTGGCCTACGCCAGGGGCGGCCTGGAGGCTAACCCGGTGCTGGTGGGGGCGGGCGCGCTCTCTACGGCGATCACAGTTACTTTTTTCTATATGCTGATGGTAGACGCCTGGCGCTTGCGCTTCAAGAAACCCTTGGGTTGGTTTGGCTGGCTGCTGTTGGCGGCCGGTGTGGTGCGTCTGGTGGTGATGGCTTTCCCCCAAAACCAGTGGTGGCAGGTTGACCCGCCGTACCCAATGAGCCTGGTCCGGAACGGTTTTCTCGTGCTGCAAGGCCTGGGAGTGATGGCGCTGATCCTGCGCGACGCCGCGCGCGCCAACGATGGCCCCTTCCGCTGGGTGGGCATCATGATCGCTCTGTCGTATTTATTCTACACCCCGGTGATCCTCTTTACCCGGTGGGTGCCCATGCTGGGGATGTTGATGATTCCCAAAACCTGCGCCTATCTGGGAGCGGCATTCATTGCCTACCGGGCGTTTTATGCCACCCCAGAGAAAGAGCCTGCGCCAGTCGCTGTTGGCTAATCAGTGCATCGAATTGCCATTTTCAACGCCTTCCTCTTCGCCGGGGAAGGCGTTGAATTTTTTTATCTCAACAGGACCTATAATTAAAATAACCGGAGACATCAAGCAGGATCGCAAGCTGCGTCAGCATAAACCAAATTGAGGATAAAGATGGAAGGATTGGCCGGATTCATAGATGGTATTTGGCAAAATGATCTTTACCGAAAATTATTGCTGTCAGGGTTGATTTTGATCATTCAATCCCTGGTGCGTAACCTGATATTAGTTTTCGCGCTTAAGCGTATTCCCGACGAAAGCCCGCACCTGTATACCATTCGGAAGATTTCTGGATCGTTGATCACGGTATTGACGATGTTATTTATTTTCAGTGTTTGGGTACAACGCCTGGCCGATCTCTCGATTGCTTTAGGTATCTTTGCCGCTGGGATCGCCTTTGCGCTGCAAGAGGTGATTGGCAGTTTAGCGGGTTGGATTACCATCATCTCCGGCAAGCCGTTTACCATCGGTGACCGGATCGAGACCGGTGGCATCCGCGGCGATGTGGTGGATATCAACGTGCTGCGCACTACCCTGATGGAGATTGGCAACTGGCTGGACGGCGATCATAATACCGGGCGGATTGTTACCCTTTCCAACGCTTTCCTGTTTAAAGAACCGCTTTATAACTACTCCGCGCACCTCAAATTTGTATGGGACGAGATTCGTGTACCGGTAACGTATGAGTCGGATTGGAAGCAGGCGGTTGAAATTTTGGAGCACGCTGTACTGGATCATTCCGAATATCAAAGGCTACTGCCTATCGCGGAAAAACAACGCCGTGAGGTCCGCCGCAAACTGGTGGTAAAAATGACGCCCTTGGAGCCGCGCACGTTTGTCAAATTGACCGACAATTGGATTGAACTGGGCCTGGTCTACCCGGTGGACACTGACCTGCGCCGCACCTTTAAAAGCGAGATCAGCCAGGTCATTCTGACAGAATTTGAGCGGTTGGGAATTGTTGTGGCCTCGCAAACAGTGTCGATTGTACAATTTCCCGCCTCTTCGCAAGGCGGCAGCGATTAATAAATAAATGCTTCAAACCAAAAGCCTGGCATAAAAGTTGGGCAGTAGATGGTGAAAGATGCCGACAAATATCACCTTCTCTTAGCCGGAGGTAACCTGCGCACGGCGATGTTTGTCACCAAAATGAGCCAGACAGTGATTTCTTATTTACCAATCAGTAAATAAATAGTAAAATAAAACTAGAACCGTCCAGAAATCGAACAACGCCGTTGTCTTCATCATACCGCGTTCGATGGGCGGTTTTTTCTTTCTCGGCAGGCTGCCGGTGGAGCTTGTTAACGGGAAAGCAACTCAAATATGAATTCAAGTTTACCAATGTGATTCTATTTTCTCAGGGGAGCCGCCCTTCACAATGCTCGTGAAGGGCGGTTTTTGTTGGTTGATCAGGTGCTTTTTGATATATATTGCTCAAAGAGATGCAGCGGATACCAGAGAAAAATGATTTGAGGCAAGGCATTTTATTTGCAAGTTCTTCTATAATATCTTCAATTCACTATTACGATCTGGGGGTCTATGAAAAATCGCCGTTTGATATTGATAGTAGCGGTTCTGCTGCTGACATTCATTTCGCTTGCCTGTTATCCGGCGTCTTTTTCTTATCTGATTGTCGACCAGGTCTTTGATTTTAATGGCATGCCCTACCTTCACGCGAGTCAACGGATATCACCCGGAGGGGACGTAATCCCGGGACGAGATTACTACTTCACCACTTATACAATGGGGAAAACCTGGTTCGAGGTCGAGGCGCTGCCGCATGACTCTCCGGTTGCCCCGACTGACCCCAAACTGACCAATCTGGCAGTCTGCGTGCCTGACCAATTGCAAATCTGTTATCGAATTCAGGGCCAGGAGCGGATTGAGGTTTCTTATGATGGCGGGATGAACTGGCAAACAGATTGGCAGCTTCCCACTGGCCGGGCGGCATTCATGAACCGGAACGCTGTAATTTACGCGGATATGCAAGTGGATACCGTGCCATATGATTTCCACATCTTTGCAGATGGCAGCCAATATACAGTAATTGTTGCCATGGGTAATCAGGGGGTAGTGGTTCGATCACCTTCCGGAAAGTGGGACCGGGTGGCGGTAAGTAAGCAAGGAAAGTCGAATCAATATGAGGATGAAAGCTTCTTATTAGGATATCCACTGCCAATCCAGGCAGACACCTTTTCAGAGGCGGAAGAATACATTTCTCTTGAATCCTTTCTGGCGAAATTGGGAGCTTATCTTTTTGTAATCATGCTCAGTAAGGCAGGGCTAAACCAGCGAGTGATCAGCGTGGATGGGGAAAACAAGAAAAAAATTTCAAAACCCAAAAAGCTATTCAGATGGTCGATCGCTGTATTCATCGCTTACTGGGTGGTTTTCTTTATAGTTGCTTTTTTCTTGCAGTTTGAAAACCCGATCATCGAATTCCTCTCCGATACAGAAGAAGTACATACGCGGGTGATTCTCTTCGTCCCCTTGCTCGGAGTATTGGGGGCGTGGGTTTGGATGATACTCGCCGCTCCTGAGCGGACGAAAACCTTGTGGTTCGCGCTGCGCTTATTGGGCTGCGCGGTATTTTTCCTGGCGGGCACCTGGCTGCCGTTTTTGTTATGGACGTTTAATCTGATCCCCATCTACGAGGTCGCGCTGGGGGTGGCTATCACTGCCGGGCTGCTGGCGGTTTTACTGGCGGTGCGGGTATTCCGAACTTATTCGCCATCCAGTCATTTCAGCTCTTTGCCAAAGTAATTTTCCAGGCGCAGTTCGGTCACGTCTACCAGGCGATAGAGATAATGGTCGTCCAGCCGGGTCAGAATTGCCCGGGCCTGTTCGATCATTTCTTTGCAGCGCTGGTACGTTTCGCGCATGTGGGCTTTATCCGCTTTGAGGGCGCGGGCAATTTTCCTGGTATCTTTTCCTTTCAATAAATCTTCATGCCCAAGGGTGACATAAGAATAATGCCCGTCGGCCAGATCTTTCTCCAGGTCTTGCCAATCATCGATCATTTGGATGGCCGCGCCGAACAACAAGAAAACCTGCCAGTAATCGTCAATTTGATCGGCTTTGCCCAATCGTTCCAAACTGAGCATAAACGGCGCGACTGAATTGGCGCCTTTACCGCCCAGGTCTTCCGGCCGCTCGAGGCGATAGGGACTGCGCTTGCCACGGCTGTATTTCTCATGGATTTCCGCCTTTAAAAACAGGGTGCGCATTTTGTGCATGATCTGCAGGTTCACCGGCGTTACCCCAAAGACAGTCAGGGCCAGCGTTTCATATTCCGCGAGCAAAGCCTGGGCGGTGAGGATTTCCACCGGGCTGGGTTGGTTGCTGTCCACGTTCTCATCCAGAATGCCGTAGCCTGCCACGGCAAAAACCCCGGCTTGCAAAATCGCGCCAAATTGATCGATCAGGTCGCTAAGACCCTCTTCATCCATCCACACCGCCAGAAAGGCGAAGACCGGGTAGGCGTCTTTGAAGTATTGCATGCGGTTGCTTTTCCAGGTGGTTAAATCAAACCCCAACGGGGCACTGAACTCTTTGAGGGTTTGCTGGGCGTCTTTATCCAGGCCTTGAAACGCGCCCAGTAACGGCAGGTCTACTTTGAGATGATCCCACCATTGAAACAAAGATACCTGATTGGCTAAAAAGGGGGCCATCACCGCCGCCCAAAAAGCTTCTTTATCGCGGTGATAAATTTTCAGAATCGCGGGAGCGAATTGATCAAACGCGTCTTTTGTTTTCATCATTAAATCCTTTAATAGGAAAACGAATAAATTGTTCAGAGGGTTGCAGGCAAGTATAATGGGGGGAATGAATTGATTGTACTGAGTTTAACAAAAAATAGAAATCCCTGAATTTAAATTACAATCATTTTGACATCACCCTTCAGGCAGGAAAATCCATGAAAATCACTTTACTGGGCCAGGCAACCTTCTTGATCGAATGCGCCGGGCAAAAAGTGCTCAGCGATCCTTATTTTGGTACCTGGGGCAACCCCGCATTTACCCGCGTTCGTCCTCCCGCCGTGCGCCGCGAAGACGCGCCCAAACCAGACCTGGTGCTGGTCTCACATAATCACTGGGACCATATCGATGGTCCCTATTTGCGTTTGTTGGGAAAGGATGTGCCGGTGCTCACGCCGTATTTGAGCCAAAAGGTCACCCGCCTACTGGGCGCGAGGCACACCATAGGCCTGAAAGTCTGGCAATCCATGCGCTTTGGCGAGCTGACCGTCACCGCCGTGCCGGCCGTGCACCTCACCAGCACCATCGGCTTTGTGATTGAGGGCGAGGGCCAAGCCATCTATTTCGCCGGAGACACTTTCTATCACGACTTCATGATTGAGATCGGCCGCCGCTTCACCCTCGCCGCCGCGCTGATGCCGGTGACCACCTTCCGCATTCCGATGACCATGGGCGAGCAGGGCGCGCTGCGCGCCGTTCAGGCTTTGCGGCCCCAACGCGTCATCCCCATGCATCTGGATGTGCAGCCACGCTTATCGCTGCTGCGCACAAATCATTCGGTAGCCGGGTTCAAGCAGCGCCTACTGGCTGCCGGGCTGGATCCGCAGGTGGTGGAATTAGCGAACGGCCAATCGCTTGAAATCTAATCCGGGTGTTTAATTGATAATCTAAAGGGTAATTTAGTGAGCGCAATTCTGTTGGTGATTGAATCAGGCAAGAAAAAGACCTTTGCTGCGGCGTTGGACTGGCCGGGTTGGTGCCGCTCCGGAAAAGATGAATCACAGGCGGTGGAGACGTTGCTGGCGTATGCGCCGTGCTACGCGCGCGCGTTGGCGCTGGCCGGGCTGGATTTCCCAACACCCGCGCATATTTTAGATTTCACCATCAGCGAGCGGTTGCAGGGCAGCGCCACCACCGATTTTGGCGCGCCAGGCGGAATTGCCCAATCTGAGTTCGCGCCTTTCTCTGATAGTGATTTGGATCGCTCTGTATCCATTTTACGCGCCTGCTGGCAGGCCTTCGACCTGGCGGTTCAACTGGCCGAAGGGCGGGAATTGCGCAAGGGTCCGCGCGGCGGCGGGCGTGAGGTGGACAGGATGGTCGAGCATTTAATCGAAGCGGACCGGGGCTACCTTTCCCGCCTGGGCTGGCAATGCAAATCCATAAATCCCAATTTAGCTGCGCTGCGCCAGGCAATGCTGGATGCTTTGCGAGCCGCGCTGCGCGGGGATCTGCCCGCCCTCAGCCCGCGCGGACTGCCGCTTTGGCCGCCGCGTTACTTCATTCGCCGGGCAGCCTGGCACGCGCTAGATCACGCCTGGGAGATCGAAGACCGGCTGATCCATGATTAATCTCAATGGGAGTGAGTAGGATGACCGCCGTTCAACGCTTTCGAGACGCGCTGCGCGCGCAGCAAATAGACCCGCTGGTGCTTGCCCAGATCTTTTCCGAATATGAAACCATTTCGGATCAAAGCAAAAAAGAAACACGGGCGGCTTTTTTCCGTCAGGCAATTACGCGCATGGATGCCCTGCTGCCGCCCGAAACCGGCCAGGCCGTACGTGACGCCTGCGCCTGCTCCAAGGGCGGCTGGCGGCTAAAGGCGGTGCAAAAGCTGGCCAAACAGATGGATGGAAAGCCGTTGGAAGAAAAGCTGGCCGCGCTGTGGGAGATTCCACACCTGGGAAGGCCGGTGTTGAACCCCGATGGCAGCATCACCGCCGGGATTGGCGAGCAGGGTGGCTTCGCCTGCCCTTGCCCGGTGTTTGACGGCACAGCGAATCACGAGCCGGTCTCCATTACCTATTGTTATTGCTGCGCGGGGCATTTCCGCTTTCATTATCAAATCGCGTTGGGGGTTAAGCTGACAACCCGCGAGGTGGTTTCATCCGCGCTGGAGAGCCAGCGCGAGAAACCCTGCCGCTTTGTTTACGATATTGTCAAATAAGCCCGCTGCGCAGTGCAGCGTGAACTCTGGCCAGACTGGCAAAATGAACCCGATTATAGGGTTAACACCACGCCGTTTTGGGATGGGTCGCGGACGAGCAGGCCTTCCGGAATCTGTTCGGACGGGATGCCAGCCGCGCGCGCACGCTCGCTCACCTCGGCGAGGGAGGCTTGATCGGGCAGCACAACGGTGAAGTAACGCAACCCCAACGCGTCCGCGGGTGGCGGCGGCGCGCCCACGCCCTGCCAGATGTTCAACCCGATATGATGGTGATAGCCGCCCGCGCTGACAAAAGCCGCTTGAAACGATGGCGAGTTGCCTTGCAGGTCAAATCCCAATAGACCATGATAGAAATCAACCGCTTCATTAACATCCCGCACGTGCAGGTGAACGTGCCCCAGGCGGGTTTCGGGTGGGGCGTCCGCGCCCAGCTGGTCGTCGGGCGATAGGTGAGCGAAGAGAGCCTCCAGGTCCAGTGGTTCGCGGCCATCACTGAAGCTGCCATCCGCCCGGCGGGTGACGAAATCTCCCTGGTCAAAATAAAAACGCCCATCTTCCGGGGACTCGGCATACAACTCAATCCCGTTGCCCTCCGGATCAGACAGGTAAGTGGTTTTGGTCATGATATGGTCAGTGGGGTAATTGCGGATCTCAAGGGCGAACAGGCGCGCCACCGCCCGCGCCAGCTCACGCTGGTTGGGGAACAGTACCGCCAGATGATATAGCCCGGTGGTACCGCGGTAGCGTCTCGCCCCCGGTTGCTGCACCAGGCGCAAGATGTCTGTCCCGTCTGTGCCCAAGCCGGCCCGGTCGCCTTCGTGCCAATACAATCGAAAACCCAAAGCGCGTTGGTAAAAGTCGATTTGATTTTGCAGGTTGGCGACGGTCAGCGCTACCTGCCCGACGCGGGTTTGAGGGGCAATGGAAAAATTAACTGCCAGTTCTTGCGGTTTCATTATTTTCTACCTTTATTAGCATATCCGGTACCAAATTAAATCGGATAATTATTATCCTATTATACCTCAATATCAAACTATTTAATCGATCAATTTTATAGCGGCAAGGCTGGCGCCCATTCCATGATGGTTTTGAAAACAGCTCCATTGATAGCCAGCATCGCGGTTTTGAAATAAAATTTCTTTAATATCTTATCGGAAATATGTTCAAGGCTGGATACCAAGCCTGCCATGATCTCTGGAGTAAATTCAGGGTTTCACACCAAGCTGCTGAAAAACGGCAGGTAAAAATCAGTCCCGAATCCGAATAAAGGCTTTCTTTCAAAAAAAATAGCGCCGCCTGGTTTTGAAATCAGGCGGATGTTCTAATTTATCTTAAAATCCAAAAAACATTCACAAAATTTCATCCATTCATGCTTAACTTTTTTGTCTGAAATCCATTGTATATTGGTAGATTTTTCTTTGCCTTTGCCATCCCGTTTGCCGGATCTTAGGGGACCCCGGCCTGTCTTGGAACAAGGTTGAGCGAGCCGTAACCGCGGCTCGCTCTCTTGTTCTTAATCCAAACATACTTTATTTCCTTGATCCCTGGTCAATTGACCCAAGTGAAATTTATCCATATGACCCAAGGCGATTTTGGTCAATTGGAAGATGAAAAGCAAGAACTTAAGCCATAAGGTTAAAGCGTCGATCAGTTGTTCAATAGACAAGAAAGTGTGCCTGTGATGGAAAGTAAATTTTGGGATCGTGTGAAACCGGTGTTTGAATTGCGTTGGAAGCCTGGAAAAGACCTTTTGGTTGTAATGGTTTCCTATTTATTGGTTGTGGGTTCGTTGTATACCGCCACGGTGATTGTTGGCCCGCAGACGGGCGGTGGAATTCCTTATTTCTTACTCTACGCGGTGCTGGCTGCGACTCTTTGCGGCATTGGCATTCCGCTGTTTTGGACGGTGATCATTCGCAAGCGGCCTGTCTCTGCCCTGGGTATTACGACTCGTTGGTTGGGGCTAAGCCTGATATTACAATTGCTGTTCGCCGGGTTTGAACTGTCTGGCGGTTTTTCCGGCCTTGCTCTGCCTTCGATTGAAAAACTGACGCCATTAGTTGCTCTGTCGCTGTGCATCGGGTTTTTTGAAGCGGTGTTTTGGCGCGGATGGGTGCTCTCGCGCCTGGAAGAGGCGTTTGGATTTATCCCTGCCGCCATTCTCGGTTCAGCACTGTACGCCGCTTATCATATTGGATACGCCATGCCGGTGGAAGAAATGGTTTTTCTCTTCTTTATTGGCTTGATGTACGCGGTTGCGTTCCGGTTGACGCGCAACATTTTCATTCTTTGGCCTGTTTTCCAACCTGCCGGACAATTGATTACCCTGATCAAAGACGGTCTGGATTTACCGCTCCTCGCCAGTGTAGGTTTTCTTGAAGCGCTGGTGGTTATGGGGGTAATGGTCTGGCTGGCCGGGAAGTATTACAAGAAATGGGCTGCGAAAAGTTCCAGCTGATATACTTCGCGCTTTCGTAAAAAAATTCCGCAACATCTTCTAAAGGACTTTTATGCCCTTGTTGATGCTGCGGATTGTTTTTATCAGATCGGACGGCTTTGGGTTTAAAACTTGAACTGGGAGGTCAATTCACTGAGTGCCTGTGACATTTCCAATAATTGCCGGGCATATTCCATCACCTCATCGGCCTGGTTGCTCATTTCTTCAACCGACATGCTCATATCCTTGGCCGCGGCTGAGTTTTGTTCATTTACCACGACGACATGGTCGAGTGAGGAACGGAATTCTTCAACATTCTTGACCATGATTTCCAGGGCAGAGGCATTTTCTTTGGCTGCCAGGCTAACCGCATGCATGGCCTGGGTCAACTTACCTGTGTTCTGTGACATTCCATTTACAGATAAGGCGATTTCCTGTCCGGCTTCTTTTTCAATCCGCATGTTGGAAAGCAGCCGGTCCAGGCTGTCTCCGGATAGATTGGCCATCTCCGCGCCATTTTGTACTTCAATGCGGTTTAATTCCATTTCTTGCACAGTCGCATTGATCAGCGATTGAATTTCGTAAATCAGCCCGGCGATTTGTTTGGTGGCCAGGGTCGATTTTTCCGCCAGCTTGCGCACTTCATCGGCAACCACGGCGAAACCTTTGCCATGCTCGCCCGCCCTGGCCGCTTCAATGGCCGCGTTGAGTGAAAGCAGGTTGGTTTGCGATGCAATATCGTCGATGGTTTCAACGATCTCTCCGATTTGACCGGATCGCTGACCTAATTGCTGTACGCTTTGCGCCGAATCGGAGACTTTGGTTTGGATTGCCTCCATGCCTTGCAACATTTTGCGCATCGTTTCGGCCGTCTCCAGACCGATTTGATAGGATTCACTGATGACCAGGCTTTGTTTTTCGGTATTCTCTTTCACTTCTTGCACGCTGGTATTAATGTGGCCTGTAGCTTGAGCGGTGTTTTGAACGGCCTGAACTTGCTGCTGAATCCCTTGCTCGATGGAAAGGATCGCTTTTTCAGATTGGTGCACAGCCTGGCTGGTCGCGCTAAGCGATTCGACCTGATTGGATGATCCTTCCGCGACCTGTTGGGTGATCACCGAAATTTGCATCGCGCCTGCGCCGGTTTGGCTGGCGGACTCTGCCAGCGATTGCGAAGCCATCTTCAAGTTTTTGGCTTGTTCAGCCAAAGCCTGCAACACGCCGGTTAATTGACCGGACATCTGTAAAAAGGCTTGTTGGGTCTGGTCCATTTGATCAACCATCGCGTTGAAACAAATGACCAGCTCTCCAAATTCATCGCGTCTTTCACAATCAATTGGGTGCGCTTTCAACGCGATATTCACCCGCAAATCCCCATTCGCCAGTGACTGACTGGCTTGTGAAAGGGCCGGCAGGTCGTTCTGCGAGATGTCGCGGAGGCCTCTGACCAGGAGTGGGATAATCTGGGTGAATTGTGCGGCAATAAAATTACTGACCACCAATGTCAGTACAAAAACCAATGCGAATATTCCGATGGATATCCACATTAGATTCATTACTTTTTGTTGAATCCGGTCTGCGGTGATGTCCAACCCGATTACACCATCAATACTGCCGTCCGACCGGTAGATTGGCGCGTAAGCGGATAAAAATGTGCCGAAGTCATCGGTATAAAGGTTCTTCTCTACAATTACCGACTGCATTGAGTTAAACTGCGCCGCCAGCAAATCGCTCGGATCTTCATACACTTCGCCAATTTGAAAATCATTTATATCCACCGCCGAAGATTGGTCGACGATGAACGTAATTTGCCCCTGGCTGTTTTTTCGCATGGTATATACGCTGTCCAGATCGGGGTCGGCGGCTGCTACCTGCATCAATGCGTCCCAGCTCTCCTGGTAAGCGGCACTGGAAATATCTTCAGGGTTTTGTAACTGGTTGTGTAAATCGCCATTGACCAGAAGGGCTGCCAGACTGGTTAATGAGGTTAACCTGGAGCGAAGTTCATCCATTAACAGGCTGCGGAAGGAGAAGTAGAAAAATGAGCTGAATAATATTCCGGAGAAAATCGCCAGAACCAAATAGCTGACCATTAATTTTTGTCGGATCAAAAAGCGTCTTTTCATAACCCCTCTTGAAATTAAGGACATTTGTGGACTTCTCTATTTATACGCATCGAAGACTGTTTGTTCCATAAAATTAGTATAAAATATGACAAAATCATCCAAAATATTTAGAAATTGGAAAGGGAAAAAATCTAATCATCGTTTTGAAGTTATGCCGCAGGTGAAAATCTTGTACAATATTTTTGTCAAACATCGCAAGACCCAGCCGTATTTTCTTCGATTTGTCTGAATCTGATTTAGTGGGAATTGAATTAGAAATTGGGTCTCCCTACGATAAAGCCAGAGAAAAATTTCATATTTTTTTGAACAGCAGTTCCGTTCATTGAGGAGAAATGATGTCATCCCATGCAAGACCCCTCAAATTGACAGCGGTTTTTTTCGTTTTAACCCTGGTCACAATGTCCTGCAGTTTTCCGTTGTTTCCCCAACCGCTCATGGTTCAGGCAGTACCCGTGGAGTCCGAATCGACGGATTGGGTGTATGAGTCAATCCCTACCCCTGTTTCTACCGCTGCGCCCGCGCGGCCATCTCAGATTGTTTTCCAGAATGATTCCAGCGGCCGGTTTGATCTCTACATCATGCCCGTTGATAGCAGCGCGCCGCCGCGCAACCTGACCAACCATCCCGCGTCGGAGGGCTCGGCCTCTTGCTCACCAGATGGGCAGTGGATCGCGTTTGTGTCCGATCGCGAGGATACCTATGCGGTTTACCTGATGGACATCCACGGGCAGAATTTGCGCCGGGTGGCATCCTTCCCTTCCCCATTGGCGACAGCCAGCACCTGGCTGGACGCGCAGACCGTGCTCATTCTGGAGGATGGCGGTCCCTCCTACCGCAAAATGTACCGGGTAGACCTGTCCGCGAACAGTCTGGAGGAGTTCCCTGGGGAAGTCGAGCCTTTCTTCGATATCATCCCTTCGCCCCAGAAAGACGCCTGGTTGGAAGTGGAGCTTGAAAGTGAAGGTGATCTGTTTGATTATGAAATTTTCTTGTACGATGCCAGCGGCGCGCACCAGTTGACCGATAATGTGAAACAATGGGATTTGACGCCGGTTTGGTCCCCGGATGGAAATTTGATATTGTTCTCTTCTGAAATGGATGGAGACGCCGAATTGTACATCATGAATCGGAAAGGAGAAATTCAGGCGCAGCTGACCGATAACCAGGATCGCGACCTGGTAAGCTGCTGGATTCGCTGAAAGGAAAATAAACCATGCCTTCTCACCCTCCCGCGCCAACCCGCAAAAGGCGCAATTGGTTATTGCCAGTGCTTGTTCTGGCACCCTTGATGATGGTCTGCCTGTTGATGGCAGCCTTTGGCATTTTTGCCTACCGCCAGACTCTGCTCCCGCCGCTGCTGGTAGCAGGTTATTCCCCCGACCCGTCCACGGTAAAGCCATACCCACTAAGCGAAGAACAACAACAGTTCATTACGCAGAATGGGTACCCAGATTCTTTTCAAATCCTATTTTATGAAGAAATCCTGCCAGATGGAAAAAAAGTCAACATCCGCCAGGAGATCTGGGGCTATCACCAGCAGGGAATTGATATCACCTTTAAAAATGGGGAAGTCTATGCTCAACGGCCGGCAGATTTCTCCGCGCTGGCCGGGATAGCCCCAACCGATTACCGCCCGGAATACTTCAGCCGCGGAATGGCGCTGGATGGCGTTCTGGCGGTCACCGGCCAAAACACATACCTGATCGAAGAACTGGAACCGGAATTGCTGCCGGAAGGGGAACTGGTTGTGATCAAAGGCCTGTCTTTTGGGTTTTCAGCCGGGCGGCTGCGCTATCTGGAAACCGTTCCGGTTCTGGAACCATAGGGAAAGGGAGGGTAAACATGAAATCCAAATGGAATATCTGCTTGAGCATCATCATTTTGTTGCCTTTTTTCTTTCCCCAAACGGATGCGCGGGCGCAATCTCTGGATGCCGGCACCACCTTTCCCGATTCTGCCATCCTCTCTATCGCGGCGAAAAACCGTCTGGTAGGCGCGGATGATGCCAATGAAATTCGCCAGTACAAAGATATCGTCGCCAGTCATTACGACGATATGCTCAACCGGCTGCAAAACGCAAACCTGGATAATGACGGGCAACTGGCGCAAAGATTGATCGCCGAGCGGGATGGGCAGCTTTACGATTTGGAAGCCCAGGCCAATCTATTGGACGCAGGCCGGCAGCGGCGCAACAACAATACCTGGCTGCGCAAGGCCGCCCGCGGCGTGGGGCGGGTCTTGCGTTTTGGGGGCAAGGCGGCCGGCGACGCGCTGAGTGGGACCATGACCGCCACAGGCAAGCTGACCCAATATGTGATCGATGACGTGGCTCCCCAGGTGATTGAAGAGGTGGCCTCGCGGGGCGGCGATATCTTGTTGAGCGGCGGCACCCTGCAAGGCGGCGCGCTCCGGACACTGCTCAAACAGACATTTATCCGCCGCGTAAAAAATGATGCCAAAGATTTCGCCCTCTATCAATTCAGTAAAATTATCCAGCGCAACCAATCCCAGGCCGATGCGAAAGCGATTGTCAGCCAGATTACGGATGAAGCGGTGGACC
>Ga0209269_1001120_pt1 | contig 15727 bp, 13 predicted proteins | sample MTBAKMMethaMetaG_FD_187455 | JGI IMG/M metagenome (GOLD analysis project Ga0209269, IMG submission 187455) | Enrichment culture microbial communities from Arthur Kill intertidal strait, New Jersey, USA, that are MTBE-degrading - MTBE-AKM (Arthur... | ecosystem: Environmental > Aquatic > Marine >... | reverse complement strand
ATGGCAAGGGCAAAAACAAATCTCCCCGCGCAGCCAGCCCCGAGCTTGTGGTTGGCGAACGGGTGGGTGTGGTCACGCACCCCGATGGCAGCGCGCAGATCCGCGAAGTGTTCGCGCGCGACAACCGCCTGGCGCGCCGCGCGGCGCAGTCCATGCCCGGCGCGCATGCCAGCGAGCAGGTGATCGCCGCCAACATCGACCAGATTGTGGCCGTGATGCCGCTCAGCCAGCCAGCTCCGCGCTGGAATTTACTCGACCGCTATCTGACCTCGGCCGAATCGCTGGAAATTGAGGCGCTGATTTGCCTAACCAAGGCCGACGCCGCCCGCGACGAACACGGTGAGCTGGACCCAAACACGCTGGAAGAGATCGAAACTTACCAGCGCGCCGGTTACCGCGTGCTGTTGACCAGCGCGCGCAGCGGAGAAGGCCTGCCCGAACTCAAGCAGGCGCTGGGCAGCCAGGTTTCGGTGCTGCTGGGCAAAAGCGGCGCGGGCAAGAGCTCGCTGCTCAACGCCCTGCTGCCCGGTCTGAACCTGCGCGTGGGCACGGTCAACGCCGCCACCGGCAAGGGCCGCCACACCACCACCGGTGTGGAAATGCACGCCTGCGACTTTGGCGGCTGGCTGTTAGACACCCCCGGCACACGCGAATTCGGTTTGTGGGACGTGAACAGCGACGACCTGGCCTGGTTTTTCCCCGAAATGCGCCCCTTCCTGGGGCAGTGCCGCTTTGGTCTGGACTGCCAGCACGATGAAGAGCCAGGCTGCGCGGTGCGCCAGGCGGTGATGAGCGGGCACATCAGCCCGCGGCGCTATTTCAGCATGATGAAGTTAAAGGAAGAAGGATACTTCCAATGGTAGACGAATTAATGGAATGGATGGTTGAAGAATCACGCCTGCGCGGCAAGCGCATGTCCAAAGATCGGCACCGTTCCGGCGCGCGGGTGGAGACTGAGGGTTTCCGCTGCGCGCGCTGCGGGGCGTTTGTAATCAGAGATCCGCTCCACTCCGGAGTGGTCAACCGCAATCACTGCCCTTATTGTTTATGGTCGCGGCATGTCGACTGGCAGCGCGCCGGTGACCGCATGTCGGCCTGCAAAGGCAAAATGCGCCCGGTGGGGCTGGCGCTCAAACGTGAGCGCAATAAATACGCTGCCGATTCAGGCGAGTTGATGCTGATCCACGCCTGCGAGGAATGCGGGCAGGTGTCGGCCAACCGCGTGGCAGCCGACGACTGTGCCGAAGAAATTCTGGCTGTGTTTGAGAACCCGGCCCTGCTCACGCCGCGGGTGCGCCTGGCGCTGCAATCGGCCCAGATCGAGTGGCTGGGGCAGGAGAAAATGGGGGTTGTTCGCCGCCGCCTGTTTGGCGCGGAGGAGGTGGATTGTGTCGCGCCTGCGGGCGCGGCACCCTAGCCTTTTTTGCATGGTTTCCTTGACAATTTGGCGGCCATGCGACTATAATACCAAACACGTTCCACGATAGCTCAATCGGCAGAGCAAGCGGCTGTTAACCGCTCGGTTCCAGGTTCGAGTCCTGGTCGTGGAGCCTGTTTTTTTAACCCCCTCTTGTGTTCTCCCCCATTTTCGATATCGCCGAAAATGGGGGAGAAGGCTTTAAATCGCCTTGACCTGGTTAGTTAACATGGGGATTGGTTCTGACGCTAATTTGCTCGCAAGCAGCTTCCTTGCGTGTAAGCCCACCGGGTCATTTTGATCTTTGGCTTTGTCTCTCCCCCAAAAACCGCCTTTTCCTGGTTTTTGGGGGAGCCGGAGGGGGTCTCGCCGAAAATGGGGGAGAATGCGTTACACCCTACCCAATTTTCTCCAAGAACGCGCTGGCGGCGCGGCGGTACACTTCCGGGCGCGACCACATCAAGGGGTGGCTGCCCTGGTTCACATAAACCACACTGCAATCGGGGATCTGCCGGGCCATGCTTTCCATCTGGCTGGCAAAGCCGGGCAGCGATTCATCCGCCAGGCTGCCGGTGAGCAGCACCGGGCAGGCGACCTGCGCCAGCCGCCCGCGGAAGGGGTCGCCGCCGGTTTGGGCGAAGCGCCGCAGCATATCACTATCGGCCTGCACCACCTGCCGCCAGTCGGCGCCGTGCGCTTTTTCCCAGAACTGCGCATTTCCCGGATTGTCCAGGTCGCGCCCGTCGGCCTCCCCTTCCAGCTTGCCGGGGGGGAAGATCTCCAATCCGCTATCGGCGATCACCGCCTTCACCCGCGCGGGGAACAGGATCGCGGTCAGCAGGGCAGTGATGGCCCCGCCGCTGGTGCCGGTGACCACCGCCCGCTCGGCGCCCAGGCGCGCGATCAACGCGCCGGCCGCGCGCGCGCCCTGCTCCCACCAGTCCACGGGCCAGATCTGCACCCGCTGCGACTGGCCGGTGCCCAAAAAATCCATCGAAACGGCCTGGCGCGTCTGGCTGAAATAATCCACTTCGCCCTGGTGATAGACGGATGAAGCGGTATTGCCGGGCAGAATCAGCAGCAATTCTCCGCTGCCCTGCTGGCGATAAAAAATTTGGTTTCCTTCAAAGTTAAAGAATGGCATGGTATCCCTTCCGTGTTGTTTCAAATTATCGAAAATCTCTCTACATGCAGAGATGGCTGGTAAATAGGCAGGGATTGGGAAAAAACAATGGGGACGGTAAAAACCGCTTGTGTACGACCGGAAGATCATCCCTGCTTGCCGATCATCGCCGCGCTCGCCCAAATACGCACTTCCTCCCCGCGAATTAAAAAATAGCAGGATTGGATGGGTTGGGTTTGGCGGGATGGCTGGTCAAGCAGCTTACATGATATTCATATTCACCTCAATATCCGGTCTGATGTAATTTTAGCAGGAAAATCGCGGGGTTGGGCTGGCCAGGTGGACAGAAAATCAGCTGACCTTTCAGCTGTTCTCACCCATTTTCAATATTGGCAAAAAATGGGTTAGAAGGCGTTAAATTACCTTGGCCTGGTTGGTTGGCATGGGGTTTGGTTCTAACGCTAATTTACTCGCAAGCAGCACCCTTGCAGGTAAGCCCCACCATGTCATTTTGACCTTTGGCTTTGTCTCTCCCCCAAAAAAACGTCTTTTCTGGTTTTGGGGGAGCCGCGAAATTGTCTGGGGAACGGTGCGTTGGCTGCACGCCGCTCAATCATCAGAGCCCTTTCCACACGGGCAACCCAAGTTACGCAGCCACCGACATCTTCCGAAATTCCAAATGGAGGGACCGCCTAAGATTGCCTGGCAAACCACTCTTCTTCCAGCAGGGCGTAGAAGTATTCGTCCCACCAGCGCTCGCCGCTGAGGTGAAGGCACTTCTGAAAATGACCTTCGCGGCGCATGCCCAGTTTTTCCATAACCCGCACCGAGGCGATGTTCTCCGGCTGGCAGGTGGCGATGATGCGGTGTAATTTAAGTGTTTCAAAGCCATATTTAAACAGAGCCGTGGCCGCCTCGGTGGCAAAGCCGCGGTTGTGGTAGCGGGTGTGAAACACCCAGCCGATTTCATAGGTATTCGGACCAAACCAGGGATGGAACATCATGTGTCCAACCAGCGCGTTTTCTTCTTTGAGGATCACGGCGATGGACTCTTCAAAATCGCTGCTGCCCTCGGTGACCAGCTCGCGCGCCTGATCTTCGCTGAACTGGCCGTCCGGCAGATAAGCGGTTACCGCCGGGCTGGACATATACTCATGTACCATTTGCCAGTCTTGCGGTTGGAAACGGCGTAAAGCCAGACGTTGGGTTTCAAAAGGTTCAAAGTTCATCGGGTTTCCTGTTAACCTTGCTTGTGCAGAATGTAATTAAGGCCATGCTCATCCTGGCCGGTGAAGCTGAAGCCGCATTTGCCCAGCACGCCCTGTGAGGCGGCATTCTCGGGCAGCACGCCGGTGGCGGTGATCGCCCGGCAGCCCGCTTGCGCAAAGGCCCAATCGATCAGCGCGCGCAGCGCCTCGCTGGTGTAACCCAGGCGACGATAGAGCGGGTCGATGCCGTAGCCCACTTCCACCATGCCCTGCGCGTTCGGTTCACCCTTAAACCCAATCGTCCCGGCCCCGGCCGGTTGATCTTTGGGAATGATTAGAAAGTAGGTGTACCAGGCGTAGCGCTCTGGTTGAGCCAGGGCCATCTTATACAGCTTGATGGAGATGGCGCGCTTAACGGGGGGATCAGTGATCTCCGGCAGCACGGGCATACCCAGGCCGGCTTCCAGTTGAGGTAGATCGTGCAGCGCCCATTCCAGCTGGCGTGGGCTGAGCGCGCGCAGAGTCAGGCGCGGGGTCTCGATCTCAGGCAACAGCATGCGCCCCTCCACCCAGGCCAGCGCGCGCCGGTCGAGGTCTTGAATCAGGTCGTGCTTGCCGTCCATGTAGGCTTCAATATCGTGGGGAAATTGGGCCGCCAGGCGCGCTTTGAGCTGGCTGTATTGCTGGGCTTCGGCGGGGTGAGCGGTGAGATAATCGCGAAAGCGCAGATGCCGCCCGATATGCGGGTTACCCAATCCAAAGGCGTGCAGGTGATGGCTGCGCTGTTCCTCGCTGCCCTTGATGTAGAAGCGCCGTCCGGGGATGCCATACTCGCCTTTGGGCAGGTAGCCCAGCCCGCGCATGGTCTCTTCGAATGGGTCCAGGCTTTCAATGTGGCTCACCACCAGCAGCATGTCCACAACCGGCTTGGCCTTGATCGCCGGGATGGCGGTGCTGCCGATATGCTGAATGTCTATCACCGGGCTGCCCAGGGCGGCGCGCAGGCGCGCCGCTTCTTCCGTGAAAGCGGTCTTCCAGGCCGGGTTGGGGTCGGTCACTTCAATGGTACGCATATGATTAATTTGTCCCACAATCCATTGATAAATAGAATACAGTTTTTCCATTATACCTGTTTAGCCTTCCAGAAAGCGGGTTACAATAAAGCCATTCAAATACACCCTAACAGCTAAAATTCCACAAATTTTGATTGTGGTTGCAAAGGATCACAGGATGTCTAACGCTGAGAAAAAACAAATTTTATTGACAAACGATGATGGGATCGACTCGCCCGGCTTATGGGCCGCGGCGGAAGCATTGTCTGAACTGGGTTATGTGTGGGTGGCCGCCCCGCGTGACCAATCCTCCGGCGCCGGGCGCAGCTCGCCGATCACCTCCGATGGGCGCATCACCACCAAAAGCCTGGTGGTGCACGGCCAGGAATGGACGGTCTACTCGGTGGGCGGTACCCCTGCCCAGGTAGTGGATCACTGCGTGATTGAAATTCTGCCGCGCCGCCCAGACCTGGTCGTATCCGGAATCAATTACGGGCTGAACATGGGCACCAGCATTGGCATGTCGGGCACGCTGGGCGCGGCGATGGAAGGCGCGGCATGGGGCGTGCCTGCCCTGGCAGCCTCATTGGAACTGCAAGATCCCAGAATGGTCTACAGCCATTCCAGAGATGTGGACTTTCGCGTGGCGGCGATGTTCGTTGCGCGTTTCGCGCGCATGCTGCTGGAGAAAAACATGCCCTTTGATGTGGATGTGTTGAATCTCAACGTGCCGCACGCCGCCACCCCCGAGACCGGCTGGCGGGTGACGCGCGTATCCCGCCATCGCGGCTACGATACCATCGTGGAACGCAAAGGCGCGCTGCATGAAGAAGCGCGCGTTGGCGGCGACCCAATCCCGGTTACCCGCGCGGATGTGGAGCCTGATTCGGATATCTCCACGGTGATTTTTGACCGCCTGGTCTCGGTGACCCCCATGAGCCTGGACAGCACCTCTCGGGTTGCCTTTAACGACCTGGACCAGTTGCTGCGCGGTTGAGCGGGTGGAACTGGCAGGAAGATCGTTCCCAAATTAGGTTACTCTAAAATCCAAACAACCAACTTTTAAAACGAAAACCGGGGCATTGCTGCCCCGGCTGTTTGTTATTTGGCTACTACGCGCTGACCGGCGCTTCCGGCTCTTGCGCGGCTTCTTCCTTGGTCAGAATAACCTCGCCGTCTTCATTGAGGTCGACCAGAATGCTGTCACCGGCTTCAAACTGGTGCGCCAGCAAAGCGTCAGACAGCAGGTCTTCCACTTTTTGCTGGATGACGCGCCGCAGCGGGCGGGCGCCCATATCGGGGTCGTAGCCCTCTTCGGCCAGCAGATCCAACGCGGTTTCAGAAGCGTGTAATTTGATCTCGTGCTCTTCCAGGCGGTGGGCCACTTTCTCCAGCTCAAGGTTGACGATCTTGCGGATGTCTTCCTTATTGAGCGAGCGGAATACCACCACACCGTCCAGGCGGTTGAGGAACTCCGGCCGGAATACCTTCTTGAGCGAGTCGAGCAGCTTTTTGCGCATATCGTCGTAGGCGATTTTCTCTTCCACCGACTCGTCGCGCTGCAGCTTGAAGCCAAACATGGTCTGGCGTTTGATATCTTCCGCGCCAATATTGGAAGTCATCACAATGATGGTGTTGCGGAAGTCCACTTTGTGACCCTTGGCGTCTGAAAGCTGCCCTTCTTCCATAATTTGTAGCAGCATGTTGTGCGCTTCGGGGTGGGCTTTTTCAATTTCATCAAAGACCACGATCGAGTAAGGCCGGCGGCGGATGGCTTCGGTGAGTTGTCCGGCGTCTTCATAGCCAACATATCCTGGAGGAGCACCTACCAGGCGGCTGACGCTATGGCGTTCCATAAACTCGGACATATCCAGTTGAACGACCGATTCCTCGCTGCCGAACAGGAATTGCGCCAGCGCTTTGGTCAATTCGGTTTTGCCCACGCCGGTGGGTCCGAGGAAAATGAACGACCCGATCGGGCGGTGCGGATCTTTGAGACCCGAGCGGCCGCGCCGTACGGCTTTGGAGATGACCTGAATAGCTTCATTCTGGCCAATGATATGGCTCTCCAATTCCTCTTCCATCTTCAACAGACGCGCGGATTCTTCCTGCGCCATTTGCATCACCGGCACACCCGTCCACATGGAAACCACTTCGGCAATGTCTTCAGCGGTGACCACCGGGCTGTTATCGCGATCCCATTCATTGCGGATGCGCTCGATCTGTTCTTCAAGCACATCAATTCGTTCAACCAGCAGTTCAACTTCTTCCGTGTTGCTGTTCTCTTCTGCCAGCGTGTGTTTTTGGCGCAGTTCGCGCAGCTCGGCGACCAGTTTCTTACTCTCCTGAGCGGCCGGGCTTTTGTACATGCGCACGCGGGAAGATGCCTCGTCTACCAGATCGATGGCCTTGTCAGGCAAGAAGCGATCGGTCACATAGCGGGACGACAGGCGCGCCGCCGACTCGAGCGCTTCATCGGAGATGTTGAGGCGATGATGCTCTTCATATGCGCTGCGGATACCGCGCAGAATTTCAATGGTCTCTTCCACCGAAGGTTCTTCCACTACGATGGGCTGGAAGCGGCGTTCAAGCGCCGCGTCGCTTTCAATATGCTTGCGGTATTCATCCATGGTGGTGGCGCCAATCACCTGCAGCTCGCCGCGGGAAAGCGCCGGCTTGAGGATGTTGGCCGCGTCGACCGAGGATCCGGCCGCACCCGCGCCCACCAGCATGTGCACTTCGTCAATGAACAGGATCGCGCCAGAAGCTTTCAGCTCGTCAATCACGCGTTTAAGGCGCTCTTCGAACTGTCCGCGATACATGGTGCCGGCGATCAACGACCCTACGTCCAATTGGAGGACCTGCTTATCCAGCAGCAAGGCGGGCACATCGCCGTCAATAATCCGCTGTGTCAGCCCTTCCACGATGGCGGTTTTACCCACACCGGGTTGACCAATCAAAGCCGGGTTATTTTTGGTGCGGCGGGCCAGAATTTGAATGACGCGTTCGATTTCCATTTGACGCCCAATCACCGGGTCCAGCTTGCCTTCTTCCGCTTTGGCGGTCAGATCGGTTGCCAGCTGGTCGATCAGTGGGGTCTTGGCTTTGTCTTTTTCTTTTTCTTTTTCTTTGCGCGGCGACTTGGCCGACCCACTGGTAGGAGTGGGGGTCGCGCTGCTGCTTTCTTGCAGCACGCGGCGGGTCTGCCGGCGAATTTGCTCGGGTGTTACACCTAATTTGCGCAGGGTATTCATCGCCTGGCCGTCCTCAGAGCGGATCAGCCCAAGCAATAAATGTTCCGTGCCAATATAGTGATGTCCCATGCGGCGGGCTTCGTCGATGGCATATTCCAATACCTGTTGAACGCCCGCTGAGAGGTCAATTTTTCCGCCGTGGTAATCACCCTGCGGACTGAGGCGTTCGACCATTTCGCGAACGCGTTCCATCTCCAAACCCAGTTCTCGCAGAACCCGTCCGGCGACTCCCCCTTCTTCCTGGATCAACCCGAGCAGGAGATGTTCGGTGTCGATGCGCTCTTGGCGCATTCGCTCGGCTTCCTGGTGAGCCAGGCTGAGCACGCGCCGCGCGCGCTGAGTGAATCTTTCCATTCCTGCCATGATTTTTTTACCTCCGATAGCACCAGTCCCAGGTTTGCATCTTCCCAGGAATTAACAATAAATTGAATTTTTTTCATCACCGGTACACGCGTACTGGTTTTGCCAATTGCTTCATCTGGTGTTTCTACAATGATTCTACCAGAGTTTAGCCATTGTCACGCGAAAGTTTAACTTGTTTGTACAGCGATTTGGATAAGAAATTCATTAACTTTTTTCGATGCGCGCCATCACCAGCAAGAAAATCAGGGTGAGCAGCGAAGCCCCCGCGCCGACTGCCAGCATGGTAATGTAAGGTGGATCGGCGTGATTGGCCACTGTTTTAATGCTTAAATCCACCCGCGCCACATCAAAAGCGCTGACCGCGTTGGTCACCTGCCAGACCTTGAGGTGCTGCCACAGGTCATGCCCGATCACCAGTAATCCACCAAGAAGGCCAACCCGCTCAATCCAGCCCGGGTTGCGCGCGTCCAGCCAGCGCTGAAACGCTATGGCCGCCAGCAGCATCAATATTGCCAGCGGAAGTATGATCATGCGAATACTGGCGCGCTCGCCGGAGAGCAGCGGAATCGGAATCAGGCGCACAATGCGGTACAAACGTCCGATGGAAAACAGGCTGAGTACAACCACCGGCAGCAGCAAAGCCGGGTAGCCGTGTTCGCTGCGCTTGCCGCGCAGCCAAAAAACCAGTCCAAACACACCGATAAATAGCGCGCCCAGCAGACCTACATATAAGTCGTATTCCCACCAGGCCAGGGTGCTGAGCATATTGCGCACGCCAATCGCCTCGGCGGGGAATTTAAAACTGACCATCGAAGCCAGTACATCCCACGCGGTGGGGTATCCGCCTAAAAAGTCTTCGTCAAACTGCCCCAGCAACAGAACCGGTGGCAAAATGCGCACCAGGCTGAGCAGGCAGGAAAAAACCAATGCTTTCAGCGCGGGGAACACGCGCTGGCGCGCGGTGAGTCCCAATAAGCCCAGGAACATCAACGCCCACACGAACTGGTGAAAAGAACCTTGCAGGTAGATAAAGAACAACAATATGGATGTTTTCGCCACCCACTTCCAGGAGAAGTCTCCATCCAGAAACTGGAAAGCCAGCACAAACAACCACGGGAAAAGCAGGTATCCGCCCCAGGTGATGTGCCCCACGCTGTAATGGGCGATGAGATGCCCATTGAAATTAAACAACAAAAACAGGGCGCTGAAAGACACCAGCGACAGATTAAACCGCTTGCGCAGCGCCAGCAGCCCCAACGCGCCCAGGGTATATAAAATGAGGGTATGGACCAGGAAGAAGGTGCCAACATCCATGAAGCGCAATAAAAAGACATCGGGTGAGAGCAATACGTCTGGCAGAGACATGAAGCGGTCGGTCACCCCGCGCAGCGCGGAGGCATCGGGCATGTGCAGCGGCAGCACGCCTTTCATCACCGCGTCTTTCAAAAATGCGGTACGCGGAGCATTAATCTCGGCCCAATCCAGCCAATCGAAGGGAATGCGCCCCCAGTTGAGTAATTGACCCCACAAGAAAACCCCGGCGGCGTAGAGCCCGGCCAACCAGGCCCAGCTCAGCCAGGCGCGTTTTTGCTCCGGCTGGCGCTGAAAGGGCACGGCTAACAGCTCATCGAGCCAGGTTAACCATTTGGGTGTGTTCTCATTCATACCAGGTTCCATTTATGGCGTCTAATCGGATAGCAGGTAAGCCATCACCCAGCGCGTGGTATCCACCAGCGCGTCGGTGTGGGTGCGTTCGTAGTGGTGTGAAGAATCTACCCCCGGACCAATCAGCGCCACCGCCAGGTCTTGACCGGCGCGCCAGGCGGCTGAGCCGTCTGAAGCGTAGTGGGGGTAAATATCCGGGCGGATGTCAATCTCATGCGCTTGCGCGATCTGGCGCAGGCGGTTACTCAAGCCGTGATGGTAAGGTCCGCTCGAATCTTTGAGGCAAACGGTGGCGTGATACTCATCCGAATTCTGCCCTTCTCCAATGGCAGCCATATCCACCACCACCAGTTCAGCGGTACCCGCGGGTAAACCGGCCGAACCGCCATGACCAACCTCTTCATAATTGGAGAAGAGCAGGTGTGTGGTCTGGCGCGGGGCCTGACCGGCAGAAACCAGTGCCTGTACGGCCGCCACCAGGCAGGCTACACCGCTTTTATCATCCAAAAAACGCGAGCGGATGAAACCGTTATGCTGGGCCACACGCGGGTCAAAAGCCACATAATCGCCCACCTGAATGCCCAGCTCGCTGGTCTCTTCGCGGCTCTGGGTGCGCGCGTCCAGGCGCACTTCCATGGTGTGCGCGCCGCGCTCGGTGGTAGTGACCTCATTGCCGTACACATGCGCGGCGGCTTTGACCGGCACCAGGGATCCGGGAATCTGCGCGCCCGTCTGGGTAAAAACGGTACAATCTTCGGCTTCCACACCGTTCCAGGAAAGCCCACCCAGGTTGGTCAGTTCCAATCGCCCGCTGGATTTGATTTCTTTCACCATCGCGCCCAGGGTATCGACATGCGCGCTCAGCGCGCGCGGCGCGTCACTGCGCTCGCCCGGCAGGGTGACCAGCAGGCTGCCTTTGCGCGTCAGGCGCGTTTCCACAGCGGGTAAAGCAGCCAGTTCAGCGCGCACACGCTCGATGGCCAGATGGGTAAAACCGGTCGGGCTGGGGGTATAAAGCAAGTCTTTCAGAAAAGAAAGAAGATCATCCGGGCTGAAGGGCGGCAAGGCCATGCGATTTTCCTCCACGGGGCGTACAAAGAATCAAGAAAGGGAACTGCCTTCGAAGTCTACAATCGCCTTGCGCCAGCTTTCCTTGAGCGGCATGCTCTGGCGGTTGTGATAATCGTAGGCGACCATCACCGTCTCGGCGCGCGCCAGTTCCTGGCCGCTATCGCTGTCGACGATCAGGTAATCAAAGCGCAGGCTTTTGTTACCCAACTTGCCTGTGCGCATACGCACTTCGATCTTCTGGGTGAGCAAGATGGGCGCCAGATATGCCACGTGAATATCGGCTACGATGAAAGGCACCTCAAAGAAGTTCTTGCCATCGAAAATACCCAACTCGACCAGATAGGCGAAGCGCGCCTGCTCAATGAACGTGAGAAAGCGCGCGTTATTGACATGCCACTGGGGATCCAGATCCCCGTAGCGGACTTGAATGGGATAAACAAATTTGTATTCTTCCATAGCCAGGATTCTACCACAGGCAGCATATTTGAATTTAGGCTTAAATGCTTGAATTCGGACAAACAAGAAAGTATAATTCCGCCTAATTGGATAAGAATTGCATATTCAGGGCGATTAATCACAATTGAGGGGTGATGTCTATCACTTGCGGTATTATTTTGGTAAGTTTAAACTTATAAATAGAGAAATATTACCCTTAATACAAAAAAACTCGAATTTCTAACACTTAAAAAGGTAAAACAAAATGCAAATCACAAGACAGGCCGATTATGCCTTGCGGGCGATGCTCTACCTATCTGAACTGGAACCTAACCAACGGGCTGCCACCAGCCAGATCGCAGAGCAAAAGAATATTCCTCCCAGCTTTCTCGCAAAAATCATCTCGCAACTGTCCATCGCTGGCTTAATTCACACCTCACGCGGCGCCCGCGGTGGTGTTTCACTGGCCCGTCCGGCCAATGAAATCTCGGTTCTGGAAGTGGTAGAGGCAATTGATGGCCCACTGGCCTTAAATGAATGCACCTTAAATAAAGGCGCCTGCCCATTCGGATCGAAGTGCCCAATGCGCCCGGTATGGTGTGATGCCCAGGAAGAACTGGTCAACCGCCTTTCGAACACCTCCTTTGCGCAGGTTGTCACTGGGTAGGATGTCTTTGAAATAATAGCGGAATATGGAAAGGGGAGGGCATGGCAACAGGATTGCCTGTAGATCGGCAGTGGGTTTTGGTAATGCCCAATGGAGACATCGTGGTCGATTGGGGCGATCAACGGCTTCAAGACGTGCATAGCGGCCAATTCTTGAGCGAATACCCGCCAGCGGAGGCAGTGGTGATCCCGGACGCTCTGTTGGAAATTCTCAAAGCCGGGGGCATCGTCAGCGCTTATAACCGCCGTACCGTTTATTTCACTTATCTGCCCGAACACCCAACCCCTTTGATCAATTAAATAATTCAATCCGACTCAATTCAGCCTCCTTCCAAGGGGGGCTGGTTTTTTTAATCATCATTTTTGCTAAGGAAATTCACGGTAAAATGAGGATACTGTTTTAACCTATCAGCGATTTATACCGGTAAAAAAACATGACAGATCCATCTTCCAATCTTTCCTCTGTACCATTAATCAGCAAAAATCATCCAGCCAGTTTACCTACGCAAGTGACGGTTTTTGCCCTCAGCCGTTTTGTGTTCAACATCAGCCTGCGGATGATGTATCCCTTCCTCTCATTTTTCGCGCGTGGTCTGGGGGTAGATATTTACGCCATCTCCTCTGTGCTCACCTATCGTTCCCTGGGCGGCATTCTGGCGCCCTTCATTACCCCCATCGCGGACCGGCATGGGCGCAAGACCGGCATGCTGGTAGGAATTGGGTTGTTCGTTCTGGGCTCAGTCGTGGTGCTGATTTGGCCGATCTTCCCGGTGTTTGTCTTAACCCTCAGCTTGCACGTGATGGGCGTGTTCATTTTTGCCCCGTCCATTCAAGCCTATATCAGTGATCAAATCCCCTACCATCAGCGTGGACGTACGCTGGCGTTGGTGGAAATCAGCTGGGCGGCCAGTCTTTTTGCCGGCATACCGCTGGTGGGGTTGTTGTTCGAAAATTACAGCTGGTACGCCATCTTCCCTATTTTGACGGGCCTGGGAATCATCGCTTTTTTGGCGGTGCTGACCACCGTACCCGCCGACCCGGCGCCCACCGATCTCAACAGCGGCTTATTGGCCGGCGCGCGTCAAATTCTCACCTCCAAAGCAGCTTTGGCGGCTCTGATCATGGGTTTCTTCTTTAATACGGCCAACGATGTGTTCGGGGTGGTATTTGGTGTGTGGTTGGAAGATTCATTCGGACTGAAAATTGCCGCGTTAGGGGCGGCCTCGGCGGTGATTGGGTTCGCCGAACTGGGCGGAGAGACGCTGACTGCCGGTTGGGTCGACCGCATCGGTAAGCGGCGCGCAATTCTGATCGGTTTGCTGGTAAACTGCCTGGTTTCGATCGCGTTGCCCTTTATCGGGCGCACCTTGCCCGGCGCGTTGGTGGGCCTGTTCTTGTTCTACTTGAGTTATGAATTTACCATCGTCAGCACCATGCCAATGTTGACAGAAATTTTACCCGGCTCGCGCGCCACACTGCTGGGATTCAATGTAGCCGCCTTTTCCGCCGGGCGTGGCTTGGGCGCGCTGCTCTCCGCGCGTCTTTATACCACCTTTGGAATCTGGGCGAATTTACTGGCCGCGCTGGTTTTTGATGTGCTATCCATCGGCGCGCTCTTGCAAATCCAATTGAGCGCCGATGACCATCACCCGCGAGAAGAAACCGTATAAAGGAGACTTGCCATGCTTATCCATTCCGCCGCGCAATTGGTAACCCTGACCGGAGGTCCACGCCGGGGATCCGATATGAATCGCCTGGAAATCATCTCCGATGGGGCGGTACTGCTGGAAGATGACCGCATCGCCGCGGTGGGAGAAAGCGCGCTAATGCTGGCGCGTTACCCAAACGCCCCGCGATTGGACGCGCGCGGCCGGGTGGTGATGCCCGGTCTGGTGGATCCGCACACCCATCTGGTGTGGGCTGGTGACCGCGCGGCCGAGTTTGAAATGCGGCTGCAGGGAAAAACCTATATGGAAATCATGGCTGCCGGCGGTGGAATCGCCGCCACGGTGCGCGCCACCCGCCAATCCAGCCGCAAAGAATTGCTATCTCAAACCCGCCAGCGCGCCGCGCGCATGCTGGCGCACGGCACCACCACCGCCGAAGCCAAAACCGGATACGGATTGGAACTGGACTCCGAACTCAATCAATTGGAAGTATTGCTGGCGCTGGATGATGAAGGCGGGCTGGAGATCGCGCCGACCTTTATGGGCGCGCATGCTGTCGCGCCAGAGTTTAACGGCGATGCGCAGGCCTTTACCGATGCCATCTGTGACCGAATGCTGCCCGCGGTACGCGCCTGGTGGCAGGAAAACGCCGCCGGTCGTCCACTGCCGTTTGTGGATGTATTCTGTGAGAAAGGCGTGTTCGATCTGGCGCAAACCCGTCAGATTCTGCTGGCCGCGCGCGCGTTGGGTTTTCCGCTCAAACTGCACGCCGATGAGTTTGAAAATATCGGCGGGGCCAGCCTGGCCGCCGAGCTGGGCGCGGCTTCAGCCGACCACCTGGTAAAAACTTCTTTGGAAGATATTCAAAACCTGGCCCACTCCAATACTGTGGCGGTCTCCCTGCCCTGCACACCCTTTGGTCTGGGACAATGCGAGTATACCCCCGCGCGCGAAATCATCGCCCAGGGCGGGCTGCTGGCTCTGGCCACAGACCTGAACCCCGGCCCAGCCTGGTGCGAGAACATGCAATTTGTGATCGCGCTGGCCTGCCGCGCCATGCGCCTGACCCCGGCTGAGGCCATCTGTGCCGCCACCATCAATGCCGCGGCTGCTTTGCAGCGCGAGGAGCGCGTTGGTTCGCTTGAAGCGGGGAAACAGGCGGACCTGATCATTTTACAATCCGCGGATTATCGCAACCTGGCTTACCGCTTTGGAGTCAACCAGGTGCATACAGTCATAAAAAAAGGCAAGATACTGGTCAATAACGATTGATCTGATTAATAAATTATTGGAGAGACTTCATGCCCTCACTGGAACAAGCCCGCGCCTGGTATCAGAGCGCCGAATCGGTACATAATTTTGATCACGTGCTGCGCGTTTATCGCACGGCCGAACATCTCGCCCTTCAAGAAAACGCCGACCTGGAAATTGTGCGCGCCGCCGCCTTACTCCACGATGTCGCCGACAGCACCGCTGGCACCCAGCAGCGTAAGGAACACCACATCGCCTCTGCCGAATTTGCCACCCAGGTTTTGGCGGAAGAAGGCTGGCAGCCTGAGCGGATCGCCGCGGTTCAACACTGCATCCGCGCCCATCGCTTCCGCAACAATGGCGACGAGCCACAGACCATTGAAGCCAAAGTGCTCTTCGATGCCGACAAACTGGATGTGTTGGGCGCAATCGGGGTGGTGCGGGTGGTAGCGTACGCCACCCTGGCCGGGCAACCCATCTATGCCGAGCCATCCGCGCGCTTTCTCGCCAGCGGCGAAAAAGAACCGGGCGAGCCGCACAGCGCCTACCACGAAC
>Ga0209269_1001117_pt1 | contig 15779 bp, 11 predicted proteins | sample MTBAKMMethaMetaG_FD_187455 | JGI IMG/M metagenome (GOLD analysis project Ga0209269, IMG submission 187455) | Enrichment culture microbial communities from Arthur Kill intertidal strait, New Jersey, USA, that are MTBE-degrading - MTBE-AKM (Arthur... | ecosystem: Environmental > Aquatic > Marine >... | reverse complement strand
CACCACCGTCGCCGTGCGCACAGTACAGGGCAGTAATGACACCCTGAATTGGATTCTGGGGGATCATGCGGAGCGCAGCGGAGCACCCCCGAAGGGGGCTTAGGTCAGCATCCGTCACCGCGACCCCCAAGGGGGTACTTCGCGCCTCTCGCGAGGCGCTGCGTAACGCCGACGGCACCTGGAACAGCGAGATCAAATATCGCGGAGCACCCCCGGAGGGCGCTTTTCCCGCAGGGGGCACCGCTTTTGGAGAGGTGCGCGCCAGCTACGGTCTGACCCCCACCGAGTACCGCTACACCGGGCAGTTGGAACAGGCCGAGTTAGGATTGATATACTTTGTAGCAAGATTTTACGACCCCGTTCTAACCCATTTTGTTCAGGCGGATACCATAATCCCTGACCCGGGAGATCCGCTGGCGTGGGATCGGTATGCTTATGGATTAAACAATCCATATTTATATGACACAAATTCACTAGAATAGCGCAATTGTGTATATTAATACTCCTATTGTTTATTCTTCAACCCAAAAATTGTAATTGCTCAAGAATGATTTATCGGGCGCACATCTTCAGGGCATTGATCTTGTCTGCCACTTCGTGAGAGGTCTTCTCAAGTTCCTGCAAGCGTTGCGCCAGTTCTTCTTTTCCTTTACCGCCCTGGTTGACCAGCTTTACAAATTGCTGTAACTGTTGGTGAAACTTTTGGTGCGGTGATTCCAATGCTTTAAATTCCCGGGTATCTCCAAATTCTACTTTTCCTCTGGAATCATACCATTTGCCTAAAGCGCACTCATGCTGGTCAGGAACATCAACTTCTGAAATTCTTTCCAGCCCATTCATTAACTTCTTCGCTTTTTCGACCCATTTCAGGTGTGCTCGCACATAAGTCTCACAAACAGCCAGTGAATCATTGGAACTTCCCTGGTGAATCTTGAATTGAAACACGATTTCCTGCAGTTGCTGAGCCAGATCGGCTAATTCCTGCGCCGAGGCATTCACCTCTTCCACCTGGGCACTCATTTCTTCCGCCGACGCAGATACTTCTTCCACAGCCGCTGAATTCTCTTCGGAAACTGAGGCAATATTTTCAATCGCCTGTGTGACTTCCCCGGAAGAAGCGGTCATTTCCTCGGTAGCGGCGGTGTTTTCCTCCACAACGGCTGAGACTTCATCCACTGCCGCAACCAGCTCATTGGCCGACGCAGCCATGGATGTTGCTGAATTGGCTGCCTGTTCCGCCTGGATTTTCACAGTTTCTATTGCCTTTAAGATTTCATCCAAAGCGCCGCCCGCTTGATTGGCAAGAGATACACCACTCTCAACTTCTTTCGCGCCTTGCTGCATAGCTTCCACGGATTCCTTAACGGTGATTTGAATCGCTTTAATCAGCCCACCAATCTCTTTTGTGGCAACAGAAGCACGCTCAGCTAATTTTCTCACCTCATCCGCCACCACCGCAAATCCTTTGCCCGCCTCTCCAGCTCGCGCGGCTTCAATCGCGGCATTCAAAGCCAATAAATTGGTTTGAGAAGCAATATCCTCAATTGTGGTGACAATTTGCCCAATCTGCTCTGATCGGGATCCCATTTCCTCCACTTTTTCCGCAGAAATTCCCACTGCATGTTTTATTGCTTGCATCCCCGAAAGGGTCAACCCTACAGTGTCTGACCCCTTTTTTGCGGCGCTGGCGGCCATTGATGATTCAGTGACAACAGCTTGCGCGTTTCCAGAAACCATCTGGATCACTCTTGAGATTTCACCGGTAATCGAAGATGCCTTCGCCACCGCGACGGCCTGCTCTTGAGCGCCTCTCGCCACGCCTTCAATCGCTCGCGACATCTGATCAATTGAGGCTGCAGTCTTATTGACTGAATTCGTTTGCTGAGTGGTGCCACTGGCAACCTGCTGAATCGTGATCGCGATTTGGCTGGTCGCTTCACCAGCTTGTGTGGAAGCGTTGGCCAGCTGGGATGAAGCTGCACTCAGCCCGCTTGCACTCTCACCTACCTGCCCAATCGCTTCCCGCAGGCTTTCAACCATGTGAAGAAACGCATTGCCTAACTCATCTTGCTCTGATTTGGGGGAAAACGATACCGTCAGGTCGTTTTGAGAAATCGATTGCGCGATCTGCCCCATTTCCTGCAAGTACGAGGTAAGCTGGTCGAATGCTTCGCTGATTTCACCAATTTCATCCTTCCGCCGGCGGATATTTTCCCGTTCACGATCATCCATGTTTCTTAAAGTATTTCCAACCGCCAATTTCTTAGCGGCTACAGTGATCACTGAAATGGATCTGGCGATATTGTTCGCATTCAATACGCCTATGATTCCAACCAGAATTGCAAAAGTCAATCCCGAGAAGATGACGATATTGCGAAGGAAGGTTATTTCTTGCAGAGCCTCTTTTCGATCCTGTTCAATCAGGAGTCCCCAGCCTGTGGAAGAAATTGGCGCGTAAGCACCTATGACCAATTCACCGCGATAATCCGCATACTCGGAGGAGCCTGTTTCCCCATTTAAAGCCATTCTTGAGCCCTCAGTATTTACCACCAACTCCATCTCGGTTGTATTCTCAATCAGCCCTTTCGCTTTTAAATCATCTGTAAAACGTGAAGCGGTGAGGAAAGTTCCATTTCGGTCGATTAAATAGGCTTCTCCAGTCTGGCCTCGATAGGAATTCTTTAGCAAATCATTGAAGGATTGCAGGGATAATGTGCCGGTTTGAACACCTACAACTTCGCCTTTTTCAATGATCGGGGCGGCAACCACATATACCACCTGTTGGCTGGCTTTCGATACCAAAGGCTCAGAGATATTCACCACACCTTGCATGGCACTCTTAAAATAATCTCTTTCAGACACATTGATCTGAGCGCCATCTGTCCTGAAAACCGTTTCCCCTTCCGGAGAATACACAGCCATGTTCTCGTAATATCCCCATTGGCTGAAATATTGCCCGACCGAATCGGTGATATTTGCCGGATCCATCGATCTGACGCGCGCAGTACCCGCGACAACCACCATATCATCCAGGCGTTCTTTCACCCATTGATCGATATAATTGCTTTCTGAAAAGGCAGTTTGTTCAAAATCCTTATGTATTCCTCTTAATACCACTGCGCTACTTTGGATATATAGAAAAGCCGCCAGCAAGATTAAGGGAACAATTGACAATCCCACCATCAAACTGGTGAGCTTAACAGATAATGAATTCCGTTTGTTTAGATCTGACCCCATTTTTCGACCTCCAATAGAAGTTCTTTTGTCTGGAATGCCACCTATCGCAATGAATAACCAACAAAGTGTCCATCCTGATCATTAATTAGAAATTGGGCACCTGGGTGTTTTCTCACCGGGATAAGATAGCGTGCTATTTACTTGTAGGATGTTCTCTTATGGTGTGCAACGCAGGGCAACTTCATACTGCTGCGAGAGCAATTCTGCTAATCAACCTCGCAACCAAATCCCCTTCTGCTTCAATGCTTCAATATGCGATTTATCCAAATCTTTTGGATTTTGCCATATTTATTTATAGGGATTAACTGGCTTAATCCCTATAAAAACCGGATTGATAAGCAATAAAATCGGCATTAAATATCCATTTTCATAAAAAAAAGCTCCTCCAGAGTTTTTCAACTTTGGAGGAGGCTATGATCTAAGGATTATTATTCTGTTGAATTACCCGGTTGAAATTAGTACAATAACAAATCCGGATTCTCCATTGCGCTGCGCAGGTCAGCCATGAACTGGGCGGCGACGGCTCCATCCACAGTGCGGTGATCGGCTGACAGGGTCATGCGCATGATCGGGCGAATCACCATTTCGTCATCAATTACCACAACTTCCTTGTTTACCGCGCCTACAGCCAGAATACCAGCCTGACCGGCATTCAGGATGGCTGTAAATTGCTCAATTCCGAATGGTCCAAGATTGGAAATGGTAAAGGTGCCGCCACTCACTTCAGCAGGTGTCAGGCGGTTATCGCGCGCGCGTTTGGCCAGATCATTAATCTCAGAAGCGATTTGCGCCACACCTTTATTCTCAACATTGCGAACCACAGGGACGATCAATCCGTTTTCCAGCGCAACAGCGATGCCAATATTGGCGGTTTTATACTGGCGGATTTCCTCACCATTCAAGGTGCTGTTCAGGCGGGGATGGCGCAGCAGAGTCCAGGCTACCGCGCGGGTAAGCAACGCGGTCATGGAAATCTTGTCTTCGCCCCGTCTGGCAGCCTGCTCATTCATTCGTTTGCGCAGACTCTCCAATGAACTCACATCGATGGACATGGTGAACATGATATGGGGCGCAGACTGGTAACTGGCTACCATTCGATCGGCAATAGTCCGGCGCATCCCTTTTAACGGAACTACTTCGTAATCTGATGACGCGGCCACCGCTGTGGCAGGTTGCGCCTGCAAAGTTGTCTGCGGAGCGCTGCTGACAAATTTTTGAACATCATCCTCATGTACGCGTCCGCGCGGGCCGCTGCCAGCGACCTGATCCAAATCAACACCCTCTTCGCGAGCGATGCGGCGCGCGGCGGGTGTGGCGCGGACTTTGCCATCCGCTTCACTGCGCTGCGCAAGGGCGGCTTCTACATCCGCTTTGGTGATGGTCTGGTTGGGGCCAGTACCCTGCACAGCGGACAAATCAAGATCATTCGCGACCGCCATTCGCTGCGCAACCGGGGTTGCGGCGCCTGAAGAAATCACTGCTGGTTTCGACTCTGCTGCACCAGAAGGAGCCTTCTCAGGTTCGGGTTGTGGAGCTGCTGCGACCGCGCCACTAGCCGGGAGGCTCTCCCCCTGTCCAAGCAGATAGGCGATCACCGTTGTAACCGGCACAGATTCACCCTCTTTTGCGGTGATGCCAGCCAGGATGCCTTCCCCCGGGCTTTCCACATCCATGGTGACTTTATCGGTTTCCACTGAGAAGATAGCTTCGCCTTTCTTTACCGCGTCACCTTCTTTTTTATACCAGGAGACAATTTGACCCGTCTCCTGTGACATTTCAAATTTGGGCATAATTACGGGTATGGGCATTTTTACACCTCTCGTCTCGCCAGCTTGCGCGCCGTTTCGACAATATTTTCCACCTGCGGGACTGTGTGATATTCCAAAGTGCGGTTATAAGGGATCGGCATATCGCGGCCAGCCAGGCGCACAATCGGCGCGTCCAGATAATCAAAAGCTTCAGACTCAGAGATCACACCGGCCAGTTCACCACCAAAGCCACCGGTTTTGGCAGCTTCATGTAAGATCAATACTTTACCAGTTTTCTTAACCGAAGCGATAATGGTTTCTTTATCCAGCGGCTTCAAGGTGCGCAAATCAATCACTTCCACGTCAATCCCTTCCTGAGCCAGTTGGTCGGCAGCTTCGAGGGCGCGTTTGACCATGATGGAATAGGTAATGATGGTTAAATCACGACCGTCGCGCTTAATGTCCGCCTTGCCCAAAGGAATGGTATATGGTTCTTCGGGGACTTCACCCTTCGTTTTATACAGCAGTTTTCCTTCGAGGAATAACACTGGATTGTCGTCCCGAATGGATTCGATCAACAATCCTTTGGCTTCCGCGGGAGTAGATGGAGCAACAACCTTGATTCCGGGCACGTGCACAAACCAGTTTTCCAGGCTTTGAGAGTGCTGCTCAGCCGCGCCTGTGCCAGAGCCCATCGGGGCGCGCATTACCAGCGGAACGGTGGCCTTACCACCAAACATAAAGCGGATCTTGGCGGCCTGGTTCACCAATTGTTCAGATGCCAGGGTAATGAAATCCATAAACATAATCTCGCCTACCGGGCGCATCCCGGTCAGCGCAGCGCCGGTGATCGCGCCAGCAATACCCAGCTCACTGATCGGGGAATCGATCACGCGATCTTCACCGAACTCTTGCATCAATCCAAGTGTTACTCCAAACGCGCCACCATACACACCAATATCTTCACCAATCAAGAAAACACGTTCATCGCGTTGCATTTCCTGGCGCAGTGCTTCGCGGATTGCTTCTAAATATGTAATTTCTCGGCCGCTCATGCGTACACTCCTTCTTCAATCGTCTCCAATGCCGGTTCCGCGCAGCCTTCCGCGAATTCAGCTGCCGCGTCGATTTCCGCGTAAGCTGATTTGCGAATCTGTTCTGCTTCATCACTGGTAATCACTTTAGCTTCCACCAACCAATTCGCAAAGCGAGTAATCGGATCCTTCGTCTTCCACTCTTCAATTTCTTCTTTGGTACGATAACGATTGGCATCTGATTTCGAGTGACCTCGCCAGCGGTAGGTAACATTCTCGACCAGAGTGGGAATGCGCTCATTTCGTGCGCGATCAATCGCTACATTGACTGCATCATATACCGCTAATAAATCGTTTCCATCCACAGTGATACCAGGAATGCCATAGCCAGAGGCTCGATCAGAAATGCGGGGAATTCTAAACATCTTTTTGAATGAGCCGGACATACCATATTGATTGTTTTCACACACAAACACGACTGGCAAATCGTAAATCGCTGCCATGTTGAGTGCTTCATGGAACGCGCCTTCATTGGCTGCGCCATCTCCAAAGAAGCAAATGATCACCTTATCCGTTTTTTGCAGCTTCAAGCCTAAACCCACACCCACAGCCATGGGGATACCGCCCGCAACCACGCCATTGGCGCCCAAATTTCCGCCATCCACATCCGCAATGTGCATGGAACCCCCGCGCCCGCGGCAATAACCACACTCTTTTCCTAAGAATTCAGCCATCATCAGTTTTAAGTCAGCACCCTTGGCGATACAATGGCCATGACCACGATGCGTGCTGATGATCAAATCTTCCTGGCGCAAAGGCAAAATAGAGCCAACTGCCGAAGCTTCCATACCAATACTCAAATGCATGGTGCCGTGGATTTTCCCCAGCATATATAACTCTTCAGCTTTTTCTTCAAAAGCGCGGGTTTTCCACATCTTTTGAAGTGAGTCCATCAATACTTCTTTCGACAAGCTCTTGGTTAATTCTTTTCTTCGTTTTTCCGATAAGGGTTCGTAAGGTTCTACATTTGTGCTCATAAAGAATTCCTTTTCAATTTTCCATTAAGATATACTGCCAGAAATCAAGTTACTTTTGCCTGTCTTACCTCCATAAACCGTTAATAATCTTCCTGTAAAACTAAAAATTGCTTTCTTCAAACCTAAATATTCTCCACTTTTTGGTACTGGTCTAACACCGCTCTGGCGGTTTTTTCATCTGTAACCAGCACCTTGACATGCCCGCCCCGGATAGAAGCGATGACCGGCATGACTTTTTGTTCTGATGTTGCAATACCGATTGATAAAGGAATTGCATCTAACTCTTGCAAGCCGAGTCCGACCACTCTTTGCTCATAAGCAGGATTTGAGAGTTGTCCTGAAGAATCGAGTATGTGCGCGAGGATTTCACCCGAATTTTGCTCTTCTGAAATTAGTTGTTTGGCTTCATCATTCCTCAAGGAGGTGAATTGAAAGAAACTGGCTGTCTCTGGTCTGATCGCGCCAATCCCAAAAATGGCGATCTGCGCATTCCGGGCTATGTCCAATACCTCTTTCACCTGGCGTAATTGGACCAAATTATCTCGTTCCTCAGCTGAATCAGTAATAGCGGGAGCGTGGAGCGCGTAAGATTGCGCGCCTATGCGTTGGGCCAATTCGGCGGCCAAATTATTTACATCGGTTTCATAACGACCTTGCACACCCCCAAGGGCAGGCACCACTCGTAAATTCGCTGCGTTGCCCGGTTCTCCAACATTTTGCACCACTGAACGAACACCATTTCCGCCACCCAGGCAAATCGTGTCGCCATCCCGAATTTGTTCTAAAAGGTAATTGGCTGCGGCTCTTCCGATTTGTTGGTAGGTAGCTTCTGGGCTTTCAGCCAGACCAGGGACGATTATCGCCTTTTTGATTCCGGTAACTTTCTGAAATTGCTGTTCGAGATTAAAAATGGTTTGAAAGGGAGTTCGCAGGACAATTTCTACCATACCTTGCTGTTTTGCCTGCTTTAACAGTCGATTGACTTTGGTGGTTGAAAGCCCGAGTTGTTCAGCAATCTGGTATTGACTTAATTCCTCAAAGTAATACAGGGTCAATACACTGCTGATCAGACGGGCAAATTCAAAATCCTGATATGGATCCACAGACACCTTCCGAATGGTTTGCAAATGAAATATATTGCTAAATATGAAATATATTTCATTATTTGCAATTATTTTATATGTTCATGAATTAAATGTCAATCCGGGTTGCACAAACGTGCAGCCCGGAATGGATTATTTTATTCGTTTTTTACGATTGAAATTGGACGAGACTTTTGATTAACGTGAAGGCAAAATTCTTTCAGACAATACTCTGGTCTTAGCTCCAGGACTGATGTGTGTGGATTTATCAGCGGAGTAAATATTCACTAAACCCATCGTAGACAGATTATAAATGATATGGATCAGCTCATTTCGCTCCATGCGGACCGCTTCGCTGAGCTGGTTGATATTGCGTTGATCATCAATAAAGTGCAGTAATTTCCAACCGTAATACCCGATAGAAGATTGGGCTTCTTCAACTTGCGCGAAGATCGTTTTACAAACCACCGATTCCATCCCGCTGGGCAAATTGCCAACAATCCGGTCCACCTCAATAACTGATTTTTGCGCCTGCTGGATCACGTCACTGGTACGCAAGCGAGTGGGCACAATATCTTCTGGAGGTTGCACATTTTCATAGAATTCAAATGGCCTTCGTCTCCAAAAAACACCGTTTATCAGTGTTTCTGCGTAATAACGGGTTACATAATATAAAATTTCATCCCGGGTTAAACCGCATTGATCCATGAGATGTAACGAAAACGCCACATCCGACAACTCTCTTTTAAGACGTAATAAATTCAAGCGACCATCGAGCAATTTGGCACAGGATACCACCACCGCATACATAGCCGCTTTTTCATTCCCAATTTGCGAATAGGTGACCCGGCCATCCTGGAAATAAACAGACAGCGCTCCAGCATAACCGGAAAACTCCAATTTACCGGTTTTTTGAGCCAGCTCAATCAAACTCAGAATTTGATCTAGGCTTTTTTTATATAAGCTGCCTGTCACCACAGACGCGACCATAAACCCGTTTCCTTACCTAAAAATTACCAATATTATTTTAGCATTATTCAAGAAGCGCTCAAACTGGCTACCTGCGGAATCCGGTTATCAAAATTGAAAAGAATTGAAAGGTAAAGAAGGCATGAAGCATGCCGAAAATTAAAGCAGATCAATATTTAAAAGAAACTTTCTTGTTCACTTGCTGCTATTGAATTCATTCCAGGCATTTAACATTTCAGAACGCAAAAACAGAAAATCAGGGGAAATGGTTACGATTTGCGGAACAAGCTGAGTTTTGGGGGAAGATATTCCTAATACCTCTGAGATATAAGGTGTACGCAAGGTAGAATTCATTCCATAAGGACCCCAAGCTGAAAAAGCTTTCATAGCCAACGTTCCCCACCTGACTGCTTCAGGAAAATCTTGGTCTGCGGCTGATAATCTTGCTGCCTGCCAATAATAATCCGCTTTTTCTTCAGGATCACTATAATATGCCAAATCTGCTTTTGTAAGATATTGGCTTGCTGCTTCTAATTTTCCCTCTTGATAAAAGATTTCAGAAAGATAAATGTAATCAACGGCTCTTGCCGCACCTACCGATTCCAAATCCAACAATTCCCATTTTTCAAGAGGTTGGATGAAATTCTGTTGTGAATAATTATCGGCAACTTCTTTCCTCAGAGTGGTTTGTTTCCAGAAATCAGCAGGGAATAATTTTGAATTCAGAGTCAGTGCTTTTTCATACGCCTGACCGGCATTTTCCATTGATCCGGACATCTCATCAATTACACCTTTGTTGATCCAGTACAAATACCCTTTGGGACTTAATGAAACAGCTTTCTCGATTTCTAAACGAGCTGCATCATCATCACCGCTTTCCAGAAACAAAGCCGCCAGGTTGGCATGATTCAACGCCCAATTAGGGTCCGTAGAAATTGCTGCCTGGTATTGTTTTATTGCGGCCAGCAGATTATCTTCACCTTGTAAATAGCTATACGCCAAACCCATAAACTGATGAGCCGCAGAAAAATCCGGTGCCCGTCGGACGGCTTTCTCAAACATTTCGATTGAGCCCGCGTAATCACCTTCATTAAATGATTGAACTCCAATATTATATGGTTGGAAAACCCAAGGTACATAAAAACCAACCAGAAGAACCAAGCCACAAACCCCCGTTCTACCTATTACTCCAATCCTTTTCAAGGTGTCAACTGGTTTAAGAATTGCCCCTAACATTAAAACCAGGCTAATACTCACAAAAGGCATGCGATACAGTCCATCGAACACGCCATGAACCAGATATGCGCTGGTAGCCCCTGTCATCCCTAACACCCACGGAATATTCTCATCAGATCGTTTTAGTTCTAAATGAAAAGTGTTTAGCAATTTATACAGAAAGAAGAGTAGCGCAACTAAACCGATAAGTCCGGCACTGGCAAGTACATCAAGGTATTGGTTATGAGCGTGCAGAAATATCTCCTGGGGTGGACAGGAATAGGTGCCCAACCAAAAGGATGCGTATGTGTTCAAACCATTTCCCCATACAGGGGATTTCAAGAAAGCCTGCCAGGCCACAGGCCAGAATTCTGACCGGGAAGTTAATGCAGGTCCGTGGGTTGGGTGACGACTCTGATTGACATAAAGAAATATCATCAGGCACAAAAGGAAAACTGACACGATAAGTAATGCTTTTACCCAATGATTATTTTTGAGGTGCTCCAATATTTCTTTTCGCTTTTCAGGGCGATAATAAGAAATTGCCAGAATCATTGTTCCAAAACCAGCAAATCCTGCGACCCAAGCTCCTCGCGAGCTTGACAGGTAAATTAACAAGATCGCCGAAAATGCGTAAATACCCCAAAGGATTTTCTTCCAAGGTCTGTTTGCAAAAAGAAGCTGGCAAGCTGAAAACATGAATATTAGATTCAGGTACGCAGCTATGTTGTTAGACCCATTCAATCGAAAACTGATTGAAGGGATCCATTGGTAGTTTGAAATGATTAACCAACGACTATACCAGTTGGCAGCATCCAACCAACTCCAGATCATTACCAAGCCCCCAATAACCAAAACCATGAACCGCAATTCTTGTTTATGCTTCAAATTGGTTGCGACAAGGAGCAAGATTAAACCTGCTCCAATAGTCCAAAGGGTTGTCATAGAGCGGATTTTATCTGCTGCCAGCAAGCTGCCCAAGAAGAACGCAAGCCAAAGAAATGCAAAGGGGAAGAATAATTGATTGTTGTTACGCCCCCAAATCAGAACTACAATGCCAATTCCTGAGACAAGTATCGGATTAAGCCAACCCTGGACTCCGTTGGAAAGCACAATGGCATAAAGCAGACAAACAAGAAATAGAGAATATAAAAAACCTTTCCAAACGGCAGTCCATTTGATCAATGTTCATCCTCTTAGTATTGATTTTCTCTAAATATTAGTCAATATTGCGAAATTTCAGTTAAGCGCTTTGTTTGATCAGATTCCAAACATTTACGGGGAATAAAATAAAACAATCAAAAAACCCACAGGTACAAATGGAAAGTTAAATCACAAAAATATGGCCCACAAATTTCCGATCATTTATTATACATCCTTGAAGCCCAACGCGATTTTCTTTCTGTTCGATGATTTGGATTCGCATAAATATTCCGATCTCTGAGAAGAATTTCTTTTAGCACAACTCATTGATCAATCCCAATACATATATTCCAACCAGCAATCCAAATGTCCCCAATATTTGTGACGCATTACTGATTTGGCTGATTTCTGGCAGAAAGCCAGTGAGGACCGTCACTCCTACAGAGGCACCGAGGTAACGCCCTAACTGGACAAGACCACTCAAAACGGTTCGATCCTCATTATTCACCGCGTTTTGCGAGTTAATCAGCAAAGTTGCCATAATTGCACCCAGGCTCAACCCAAGTAACCCGGTAAGGATGTTGAATAACAGGAATAGGCTTGAGCTTACAGAAAAATACATCACCACAGCGCAAATTAATGACAAACCCCATACAAATTTCGGAAATCGAGAGTCAAGGCGATTAATGATACGACTGGTGACCAAAACGCCAAATGTTGTCCCAATCATGAAAATCATTAGCAGTTGGCTTTCTTCGGTTTCATAACCATACTTTCTGAAGATGACGCTGCATAGCGGAAGAAGAGTAACCAGTCCGTACATAATACTGCCGGCAATGATCGAGCTAAAGATCGATTGCCGTAGCACCCTGACTTTGAAAAATTCAAACTTGATCACAGGATCAATGTGTCGCGATTCGTTCCAAAGCAATATCAGGCCGGTAATGATTGCTCCAATCAGCAAAGAGACGCCTGTCAATTCAAACCGTCCCAGTTTACTGATGGAATCAGAGAAGCTTACAATTAACACACAAAAAAGACCAAATAATACTCCACCAAACAAGTCGATCTCTGTCCACCGCAGGCGTTTCACTATTGGCGACTCGATTGTTTTCTTATCGAGGGCAATTATTAGTAAAGCAATCAGAACCATTGCCAGGGTAATATAAAAAATCCAATGCCAGCCTAACTGTTTCGTAATCAGACTACCCAGGATAGGGCTGATCAAATTGGCGATTAACTGCACAAAACTGAACGCGCCGATCATTCCACCGCGCCTCTCAGGGGGAAACAATTCTGATATCAGCGCGATGGATACTGGAGTCATCACACCGGCCCCCAACCCCTGAATAATCCGCGCCACAATGAGATTCACCATGTCGGGGGCCAGGGCTCCATAAAATGTGCCGATCGCAAACAAACTCAACCCGAGCAGGTAAAACTTCTTCTTTCCAAACAAGTCGGCCAGTTTCGAGAATATCGGGATAGTCAACAAAGAAGATAACATGTAACTTGAAAAAACCCACCCGTAAAGAGACTCACCTCCAATTTCGGTGACGATCAATGGCATGGCGGTAGCCAAGATTAATTGCATAATGCCAATGCCAAACGTACTTATAATAATGCCAAGGAATGTGAACATATTATCAGGTTCCTATTCTTCAGTGGATTCCAAAATTCTTACAACTCCATTCGACCCATCTACTTCAACCAGCTGGCCATCCCTAATCAAAAGTGTGGCGTTGTCCAATCCAGAAACACAAGGGATCCCGTATTCGCGCGCCACAACCGCACCATGCTGGAGGGCACCCCCGATTTCTAATATGATGCCTTTTGCATTGATAAAAAGTGGGGTCCATCCTGGATCGGTTGCACGGGCAACCAGGATTTCTCCTGGCAACAATGGCTTTTCACTGACATTATTAAGTACCTTTGCTCTTCCCTGGACCACGCCTGGAGAAATGGGGACACCCCGAAATCCCCCATTTGTATTTACATTGCTGGGTGGGTAGAAGATCTTGCCACGCGAATCGATGATTCGAGCAGTCAGTTTGCTCTTTCGAATTTTATTGATGATCTCCGATCGTTCTTTTGCCAGCTCGCGTAAATCCAAAGACGGTTCGCTTAAAGCGCGGTCGATATCGGCAATGGTCAAATCAAAGATTTGTTGAGGACAATCAAGCCGGCCGGCTGATGTAAACTCCCGCGCGAGAGAAAGCACTTGCCGGCGGAAAATTGTGACAACCTTAATTACATAATGCTTGGGAGTTTCTCGATAACCACCAAAAGTCAACCAGCGGTTGTAATTCCGTTCAAAGGCGCGAGCCTGAATTTTGCCTTTCTTAAGGGCAAGTGCGTAAAGTACCTGATAGGCAGATTCCCGTTTGGCTCGAGCCGATTCAAAAAACTTCCCAGTGTTATTTATAGCCATTATCTGTAGCTGCTCAAACAGGCTTTTTGGATTTTCGAAAGGACGAGGGGTGGCTGGATCAATCTCCTTGGGACATCGAAAACCAAATTCGACAAGAAAATTGTCCCAACGGGTCAAAAAGTCGTTATCAATGAGGCCTTGTTCCACTGAAAACTGAAAATCCTCATAAGAATCGAAGCGATTGAACTCAGTGGAAGTTGCCAAGGCATACAATGCCTCTCCCATTTCAGTTGTTTTATTTCCTGGAAGCGCAATGCCAAGGTTGATGAGATGGTCCCGTACCTGATCTTCCTCGGCCATAAACATTTTCCTGATACGCTGCTGGGCTATCTGCCCGGCCAGGATCATCGGGATACCATAATCGCCGTAGAAAAAGGAAAGCATATTAGAAAGTTCAATGGCTTGCGCTTGTAGAGATCGACCACCTGCTGAAAAATTATCCAATTTTCGAAGCGCATTTGGCAGCGCAGCCTGGTAATTTGAAAGCACCCATGCCGGGCGAAAATAGGCTTCAAGCACCGCTTTAATCATTGGCATCATCTTGATAACCATCTTCCGGCGAATTTCTTTCAATTTTTTTGGAACATCACCCCGAGTGTATTGGTTCATATCTATCCCGCCTATAATATCCATCACTCGCGGATCCCCAAAACTACCTGGCGCGAGTGCGGCATTTTTCATTCCCATCATCATTGAATGTGAGATGTTCATGAAATAACCGCCCCCTGCTGTAAAGGTGATTCCATCAATCCCAATTGCGCCCTCAGCCATCGATCCACCAACTTTATTAAGCACATGGCTGAGAAAATCAGTTCCCAGGACTGATAGCGGCTCCTGCAAACCCTGCTCAATTAATGTTGAATTGGCATACAGACGTTTCGGCTGGTTAGGAGTTGTGATCATTTCAGGTGGCAGTGGCAGGTAGGTGGTGATTGGACGAGCCTGCAGCAGAAAAAACTTCCCGCCTGCAAGTGCCCACTCAATATCAACTGGCTTTTGGTAGTAAGCTTCCACGAGTTCAAGCAAATGGGTCAATTCAAGTGCTTGGTCAGGGCTAATGGAGGTCTCAGTTTGTTGATTGTTAATATATTTTTGAGTCCCGCCCTTGGAATTTAATCGGATAACTGAACGCTTTTCCCCAATGCGTGTTTCGATGATTCGTCCCTTTACTTTATCGATGACAAATAGATCTGGATCCGTTTCCCCGCCCACCACCGATTCACCCAACCCGAAGTTGGCATTGATCACAGCTTCATCGTAGCAATTATTGAGTGGATTTAGGGAGAAAGCCACCCCAGCTGCATCAGCATCCACTTGCTGTTGGATCACCACAGCAACTCGTGATTGATCGAGTGGAAAGCCATGCTCCTTTTTATAAACAAAGACTCGTTCATCAAAACTGGACGCAAACGAATGGCGGATGGCTGCTTCGATATTCTCCAATGTAACTCCGAGGGTAGTTTCATAACCTCCAGCAAATGAAGCTCCTTCTAGATCCTCCTCTGGAGAAGAAGAGCGAACCGCGAATAAGCAGCTGCTATTTTGATTTCTGAAGTTGTTAAGTGCCTGATCAAGTTCTATTTTTTGATCCCCAGCAAGTGAAAGAGTAGCGCACAAGGCCTGGAGTTCTTTCGCAGCCTGGGCAATTTCCGCGTTTCGAGTCAGTTTTAGCCACGCCGGAGATTGTTTCAAAATCTCAATCCACGGCTCAAAGAAACATACGGTTACCACCAACCCTGGTGGGACAGGCATTCCAGCAGAGGTCAGCTGCATAAGTGCCAGCGCTTTGCCACCCACCTGATCGAGTGGAGGAAGATTACGAGATGTGAAGGGATAAATCATGTTCATTGCCAGTCACTCCAATGGAATATTTTATAATTTTA
>Ga0209269_1001115_pt1 | contig 15790 bp, 17 predicted proteins | sample MTBAKMMethaMetaG_FD_187455 | JGI IMG/M metagenome (GOLD analysis project Ga0209269, IMG submission 187455) | Enrichment culture microbial communities from Arthur Kill intertidal strait, New Jersey, USA, that are MTBE-degrading - MTBE-AKM (Arthur... | ecosystem: Environmental > Aquatic > Marine >... | reverse complement strand
GTACGGAGATAATGTGGTTCAACGGCGGGCATTTCAATCACCTTCTGGGGCTTTCCACCCACCCTCTCATGGACCGTCTCGACGATGGAGGGGAGCAGGACCGGGAGGTCGATTTCATTACCGGTTGCGCCATGATGGTATCGGCAGAGGTGTTCTCCAAGATCGGCCTGTTCGACGAGGTCTTCGAGATCTATGCCGAGGACCTTGATTTCTGTTTGCGGGCCCAGGAGAACGGGTTCGGGACATGGTTGGTACCTCGTGCCATCGCTGAACACAAGGTCTCCCTCTCCACAGGGGTGGCCGGCTCTAACCTGATGACCCCTTACCGTTCGTACTATTACGGCCGCAACATGCTGTTGATGGTGAACAAAAGGAAGACCGGCGTCCGTTTCATAACATGCTTTCTCGGGCAGACCTTCATCCTCCTGCCTTACTACTTCATATTGATGGGAATGCAGAAGACCAAAGGGTCCTTCCGACAATATCTGAAGGGCTACCTTCACGCTCTCAAGGGTATATTGAACCGGAGGACGTGAGACCGTGTTCGTGAGAGCCCAGGACACGATCAGGAACGTTCTGGCCCCCACACCAACGGTGTTGAAGTTCCTGGTGGTCGGGCTGCTGGTCCGATTGCTGCTGGCCCCATGGACCTCCTTTCCTTATGACACCTACCCGTTCTACGGGGCGGTGGTAGGGTCCCTGGCCGGCACCGGTCCATACGGGAACGTACTGTTCACGTATCCTCCGCTGTTCGCCGTGCTGATCACCCCACTGTTCATGGCCCTCTCATATTTCATGGACCCCTCGGCCTTCGGCACGTTCGTTCCTTCAATGATCGAGGTCTCCAGAGCCACTGGTATGCTGGTACCGTTCGTAACATCCCCCATGTTCAACCTGGTCCTCAAGTCGCCTCTGATACTCGGCGACCTCCTGGTCGGTCTGACCCTGTTCAGGACCGTGGACCGATGGAAGGGAAGGGCTGCCGGGGAGAAGGCCTTCCTAATATGGTTCCTCAACCCCCTGGTGATCTTCATCAGCTCGGTGCATGGACAGTTCGATGTCCTGGCCGCCTACTGCACATTGCTAGGGGCGTTGTTCTTCTTTGACCGGCGATACATCCTCAGCGGTACCCTTCTAGGTCTCGGGGTCCTTCTGAAGATCTACCCCGTCTATATCATTCTGGTCCTCTTGGTAGCCTTGCTCATCCCCCTGTTCCGCGAACTGCGGGAGGGCAGAGCGCTCCGATCCCTACGGCCAACCATGTCCTTCATGTTCGGAGGGATGGTCAGCCTTGTTGCGATCATACCTTTCCTCCTCGATTCCAGCTCCTTCCTTGAGTATGTATTCAGGCGGGGGACCTATTCCTCCGTAGGAGGAATGAACATCTGGTTCATCTCCCCCCTCCTGAGCGAGTTTTCAGGTGGGGAAGGGGGTTCAGAGGGCGGTATCCCCTTCGGTACGATCCTACTGATCACCGGGTTCGTATTGACCTTGCTAATATCATATTTCATGCTAAGAAAGGGGGCCGACCGGAAGAGCCTGCTGCTCTGCTGCACGATGGTCCTCACCGTGATCCTGTTGACACAGGCAGTGACCAACCCTCAATATCTGATATGGTTGTTCCCGTTCATCGTTCTGATGATCGAAGATCATCCCAGGATGCTGAAAAAAGTATACGCGCTATCCGTGCTAGGATTGCTTTATCTGTTCTGTCTGCAGTCCGGTTTCGTCTTCATGTATCCCATGGCCCAGTACATCGGTTGGCCATCGGTGACCATGCTGAGCCAGGGCATAGAGGCATATTTCATAGGCACTAGCATAGCCAGGAACATCGTCCTGTGCTCGCTTGGAGGGGCAGGTTTCCTTGTGCTATTGACGGTCATCCTGCCTTCTCACATGGACTATCTCGAACGGGCGATCAATGGTCTGAAGAACTGGAGGGGGACCGATGCGAAGTGAAACGCTGATAGCCGCATTTGTGGTAGGCATGATGCTGTGCTCAACGTTCATGGTCTACGGCATAGGTCCCGGGGTTCCGGACCTGGAGGCCTCTGTGATAGGGGATGATGTCCTGGCCGAATATTCCATGCCCTCATCGGACCATGCCTATCCAGGCGTCATCTTGGCTGTACCTGTCAGCCGCTACAGGCAAGATGACATCGCCGTGCTCATGACCGGAAGGAACGGGATCCAGGACAGCGACCCATCAATGGTACAGGGACTGGTCGACCACCTCAGCGCCGAACTGGAGAACATAGGTTCGGACTCCAAGGTGTCCATGATCGAAGAGAGGTACCTCTCATCTTATCTGGGGACGGGGAACGGCACTCTGATCATCGCCAGTGCTCTGGACCCTTCCCTAGCACAGGAAGTGAGCGAATGGGTCTGGAACGGGGGCGTGCTGGTCTCCATAGGTCCCCTTTCCATCCCGTTCAACGGGCAGGACAACCTAACCATAGGATACGTTCCTTTTGATCACGACCACGCGATCTCAGAAGGGTCCGCATCGGAAGGCCCCGGCCTAAGGATGGTGGCGCCTCCATTCGGTCTTCTTTCCAGCGACGTCGAATCATGCCAAGGGACCGTGCTAGGCCTCACCGATGACGATCAGAATGTGACGACCATGGCGGCTATCCCGTACGGTCAGGGGGCAGTGCTGGCAATGGGGGGTCCCATAAAGGAACCGTTCAGGGCCAGCATGGAGGACGTGTTCGCATGGGACCTGGCGCGATGCCTGGAGGCCGGTTTGCAATGGGCGGTCGGCCCATTGTCCTACGAACCCCTGACAGTACCTTCCTCTGGTCTTCATGACACGTCCACCTTCAAGGGCGAAGGTGAGGCGATGTCCATAGCCATCTATAGCCTAGACGACGCTCATTCATTATTCAGCTGCGTAAGGGTATCCCTTTGATCAACTCTCGGAGATGGCGCTGCTAAAGGTGTTCCATAGATAGGCGATTCCGAACCCCATGAACATCGGCCAGGTCTGGATGGCGTACTGGTCGGAGAAGAACATATAGAATATGTAGAAATTGACCAGGTAGCCGGAGAACCCGGTGAAGACCATCTTCATGCCCAGGATCATCTTGTCCCGTCTTCCATGGGTCATCATGAACTTGTTAGCCACTACCAGGTAGGCCATGGCCAGGACGAAGGCTAGCACGGTAGAGGTCACGTAATGGTCGTCGTAGGCGATCTCCAATGTGCCCATGAGCACGAACGTAAATGAAAGGCCCAGGACGAGGGCGGAAAGGAACCTTCCCAGGATATTGATGAAAAGGAAGTTGACCGCCAGTGCTGCGGCCTTCCCGGCCAGCCCGCACTGTCTGAGTATGGAGAGAATGATGCCCGATGAGAGCTTGGACTCCCCGTTCCGCCGGGAGCTGAATGGGAACCGTACCTCTTCCACCTTCGTGTCCCGTGGCAGAAACTTGAGCAGATCGAAAAGGACCTTGAAACCAGCTCGCTCAAAGCGGCCCCCTTTCTCGGAGATGATCCTCTGACATGTCTTGGTATCTCCACCAAAGAAACCGCTCATGGTATCCTTGGTGACAGGGCGGTGCATGGCGCGCAGATAGGTCATGGCCATGGTGTGCGCGCCCCAGGAGGCCAGCATCCTGCTGAAACTCAGGCTGTTCTTGTCCTCTCGCACCCCTACCGCCATGTCCGCGCCGGCGGCCAATCTGGCGTGTAGCTCGGCCACATATTCCGGAGGATGCTGGAAGTCCGCGTCCATGACCACGAACCGCTCGGTCTGGACGTTCATAAGCCCCTCCATTATGCTGGCGGTGAGCCCGCGGTCGGTCGGGTCCCGATTCAGTAGACGCACCCTCGGGTGCGTGGAAGAGAAGGCCTCGACCTTGCTATGGGTATCGTCCCTGGAATTGTCGTCGGCAACTATGATGAATGCTCCTGGATATAAGGAATCGAGGGTCTCAAGCATGGACTGGATGTTCCCGCCCTCATTGAAGGTGGGCAGTATGATGGTAAGATCCTCATAAGTATGCACTGAGCATCCCAACTCTTAAAGTCAAGAATTATCAATTATATTTATATATTGTCCAAAAAAAGGGGCCAAAAAGACACTTGATGGTCACCTGCCTCGTAATTATATAATCGATAGGGCTTCCTTTCCGCAGATGCTTACCATATCGGCAGGGGTGTGCGCATACAATGAGGAAAAAAACATCCTGCGTTGCCTGCGCTCCTTGTCCGCTCAGACCTTGAACGGAAAGGAGCTGGTTGAGATGCTAGTTGTCTCCAGCGGGAGCACCGACCGCACCGACGAGCTGGTGGTCGAGTACGCACGCACCGTCGATGGGAGGGTTCGCCTCATCCGTCAGGAGAAGCGCGAGGGCAAGAACTCCGCGGTGAACGCCTTCATCGAGGCGGCCAAGGGCGATGTGCTGTTCCTGGCCAACGCGGACAATGTCATGAACGAGGACACGTTCGATCTCATGGCCGAGCATTTCAACGACCCTGCCACGGGCATGGTGGGCGGACACCCAGTGCCGGTGAACGAAAGGGACACCATCATGGGCTTCGCCTCCCATATGCTATGGGACATGCATCACCGACTTTCCCTGGTCCATCCCAAGGTAGGAGAGATCGTGGCCTTCCGCAACACCGGACTGCGCATACCCACGGGAATGGGGAGCGACGAGGACCTCATCCGCCGGGACATGGAGGCCCAAGGGCTGAAGGTCAGGTACGAGCAATCGGCCATTATCCATAATCGGGGGCCTTCAACCCTATCCGACTTCTTCGAGCAGCGCACCCGGGTCAACATCGGTGAGCGATATATGAAGCGCTGGTTCGACTACGACATCCCCACATGGGACAGACGATATCTCATCAATGCCTGGCTAAGCTTCCTCAAGGATAACGCCGATCATCCGCTGAAGATGGCCGCGGCCATGTCCATAGAGGCATTTGCCCGGGCCTACGCCACCCTGCATGTCCGTCTGGACAAAGGGGACCGGGCCATATGGCAGGTCGTGGGGAGCACCAAGGACGTTCAGGATAAGAAATAAAAAAATTGGAAAGGGGTTTGGGAGAGAAGATCACTTTTTCCTGAACACGACCACTCCGGCCAGGGCCACGAGTCCGATGGCTCCGGCGATCATCGCCAGACCGATCGGGGACAGCAGATCGGACAGGGCGTCCACGCCCTCCACGGTGATGGTGCCCAAGCTATCAGCCGGCAGATAGACCAGCATCTGCTGGACATCTCCGTCATCGATAATGGAGTAACAGGCGTCGTCCGGCTGCCCATAGAGCAGCTCGAGGGGGTCCTCCGCGCAACGCATGTCTTGGTCGTTCAGCATCACCTTCAGGCGGTCGTGTGACATGTCCATGGTGTTGGTCTCGGTGTGCACCAGCAGAAGTGCGCCCTGGCCGTTCTGGCCCTGGGCAATCAGCTGGAACTTGTTCTTGACCACCTGCTGCACTTGAACCTGTAGTTCCTGACGGTAGGAAACGGTGTCGTATATGCCGCCCTCACCATCGCCCACGAGGGTCACCTCTGCCGCCACCCGTCCGTTCTGCACGGCCTCCATCAGCACCATCTCCATCCACTGGTTTCGGTTTTGGACCTGGGGCAGGAAGCGAACCATGAGGTGCTCGGTCACGTTGCACGCGATGACCGTTCCGTTCTCAGTGACCTCGAAGGGATCATCCGAGGCGATCACGCCGTTCGAAACACCGTCGGATATACTGATCTGGTAGGTCAGGTTGCTCGACTCGTTGAGCGTTCTGTTATCGATGACCACCATGTCACCTGCCAGGGTGATGGTCACACTGGTCTCCGTCTCCACGAACAGGTGGTACATGCCGGTAGGGTTGTCGTGTATGACCGCGGTGGAATTTTCGCCCACAAGCTTGGCGATGGAACCACGCACGTCGATCGACTCGAGCATGAAGCTATCGACCGCGATGTTATCGATCATGACCTTCTCACCGTCCGAGGTGTACAGGCCGTAATCTGATATCTCTCCGGTCTCCTCATCGATCGTGTAGAAAACGAAACTACCTTGGCCATATCCATGGCTGTAGCTCATCTTGCCCATCAGGGATTTGTCCACTCCTATCTGGTACATGTACTCGCTGTTCCCTTGGTCGATCAGGGCCTCTCCGCCGTCTTCGGACCAGGGGTTGTTCCCGACACTGTTGACCCCAGCTTCATCGGCCAATGCCGGCGAGGCGAACAGTACTAGGGACGAGATCAGGAGCAATCCTCCCAATGCAAGGCTCAGAGCCTTTGACTTCTGCATCTTTTTCACCTATATGTTAATCCTAGGAGTAAGGTCATTAGGGTTTTGGTACGCCCTTCGAACTGGATGGTACGGGCCTCGAACTTAAAGTAGGACCCCGGAGTCCTGCAGTACGCGTGCGAACTCCGGTAGGATGTCCATTATACCGTTTATCACGAACTGGATGGATATCGCCATCACCAACAGCCCCATGAGCCTGGTCACCACGTTCCGTCCGCCCTCCCCGAAGAAGCGGTCGATGCGCTCAGAGCGTATCATCATGTTGTAGGAGATGAACACGGTCACCCCGATACCGATATAAACACCAATGATCGCCAGCGATCCTACCAATGCCCCCTGGGTCTCCAGGAGGTTCATGCCCTCGGACATCAACACCACCACCGTCACTATGGTACCTGGTCCACTGGTGAACGGTATGGCCAGCGGTATCAGGGCGATGTCCTTGGAACGCTCCCCTGCAGCCGTACCGCTGTCCTTGGGGTTGAGCATCCCTACCGCTGTGCTGAAGAGGAGCACTCCTCCAGCTATTCGAAAGGCTCCCACACTGAACCCGAATATCTGGAACACCAGGAGCCCGGTGATGGCGAAGAATATCAGTATGCCCATCGAGTACCTTATGCTCTTGGCCGCTACGGCCCGTCTTTCCTCCGAGGTCATGCCCTCGGTCAGGACGATGAAGACCGCCGATGTGGAGACGGGGTTGGATATGACTATTATGGACACTATGGACGCCAGTATGATCTCCAACCCGGGCACGAGATCGCTCATTGGAGATTTTAAGAGGGCGGATACCTTATACAATTTGCTCCGTTCGATGGTTGAACCATAATGGTTTATGCTTAGTCCGAGAATCCATCGTTCATGGAAGCATGGGAGTTGTCCCTCAGGATCGTTCTCTTGGGCCTAAGCCTTATTATGCTACTGATAGGTGCTCAGGCCTACCGCAGGATCGGGGGTAGAAGGATGCTGTGGGTGCTGGTGTCATTTGTCGGCTTCACTGCCCTGGCCGCCGCCGCACTGCTCGGGGAGATATACGGCGATAACGCTTGGGCCCTTTCCAACAACCTCGTCCTTGTGCTTGTGCTTATCATAGGTGCCAACTACCTGGCGCTGTTAAAGGGATGAGTCTCATGGAAGGCCCCCTGGACCTGGACAGTAGAAGGAGGATATACGACCTCATCCAATCCAGGCCTGGGACATACCTTCGTGAGATGGAGAGGGAGCTGGGGATGCAGGTGGGCATGCTCTCCTATCACCTCCGCGTGCTTACCGAGGCGGGCATGGTGCGGGCGGAGCAGGAAGGGAACCACTTGCGGTACTTCCCGTCGGAGGGTTTCATTCTGACGGACCGTAAGTTACTGGCCTACCTACGCAACCGTTCCACGAGGGCGATTCTACTGCACACCCTGGACCGTGGGTCGGTAAGCTTCTCCGAGCTAGTGACATTGACCGGGGTATCGAAGTCCACCCTCTCCTACCATCTGAAGCGTATGTCAGCCACCGGCCTAGTGACAATGAGCAGGGGAAACACCACCACCGTAAGGGTGGTCGACCCAGAGAAGGTCATGAACCTGTTGATATGGGTTAGGGAGGACGTGGAGCAGGATGCCGCCGACGCCCTCATCGACGTATGGAACAGGCTCAGAGAAAGGTAGGAACGGGGCCGCTCCCTCCCCTCATTATCTCGGAAATCGTAATTTAACGGTCAAAATACGTATTATAATACGATATTCGTAGTCATTTTTACGAAATAAAAGAAGAAAAACTCATTTTACGTTATTACAAAAAATAAGCTTTAAATCAAATCACGCCTTCCTTCTCAAACTATGGCAGACGATACCGTTTCCAGTCAACCCGCTGATAGCGGGGCCTCTCTTAAGAAGAAGGGAGGTAAGAAGAACATGATGATCATCGCGATCGTGGTGGTGGTCGTCTTGGCTCTTGTTGCCGTGGTGGTCCTCGGGGGCTTCCTCAGCGGCGAAGAGGAGTACGACAACGCCTTGGACAGGATCCAGAGCCGCGGCAAGATCGTGGTAGGAACCCAGGTTCCCTATCCTCCGTTCGAGAACATCAACGCCACCACCGATGAGCTGGAAGGCATCGACATGGAGATCATAGAATATGTCGCAGCAGCGCTAGGGGTCACCGTCGAGTACAAGCCCATGGACTTCGACCCGCTCTTCGCGGCAGTCCAGACCGGTCAGCTCGATTGCGCCATATCTTCCATAACCATCACCGAGGCGCGTGATGTGGCCAATGACTTCACCATACCCTACTACGTCGCCAACCAGGCCGTGCTGGTGCAGAACGACAGCACCATCGCCACCCTGGACGACCTGAACGGAAGCACCCTGGTCACTCAGACCGGTACCACCGGGCAGTGGTGGGTCGAGGAGAACCTCAGCCCCGAAGACCAGGTGAACCTGGCCGATGTTCCCCAGGCCGTGCTTGGTGTGGAGAACGGACAGTACGACGCCTTCATCGTGGACACCCCGGTGGCCGACAAGTACTCCGGCGACACCAGCTACAACCTGAAGGTGGCGTTCGTCATCTACACCATGGAGTCCTACGGAATACTCATCCCGGACGGCGAGCCTGAACTGAAGGCGGCCATGGACGCGGCCATCACCGAGATGATCGAGGACGGCACCCTGGACGCGATATTGGACAAGTGGCTGAACTGAGCCGGTCCATATCCCAAACCCATTCCCTTAACTTTCTTAATATGACGTGAACAGGTGCCTCAACATGGTCATGACCATTGATTGGACAATCATACCCGATTACTTCCCTATCTTCATGAAAGGGTTGCAGACGACCATCGAGATATCGGTCATCTCCATCGTGATCGGGTTCATCGGCGGAATACTGATAGGGATGTGCCGCATATCCCGCAATCCATTCGTATATGGATTGTCGACCGTTTATGTGGAAGCGTTCCGTGGCACCCCGCTCCTTATCCAAATTTTCCTAGTTTACCTCGGCCTTCCGCAATTGGGCATCTATGTCGACAGCCCTCTCGTGGCCGGTCTGATCGCCCTATCCTTGAACAGCGCCGCATATCAGTCGGAGATATTCAGAGGCGGCGTGCAATCGATATCCGTGGGGCAGATAGAGGCCGCACGGTCCTTGGGAATGACCTATAACCAATCCTTGTTCAACGTGGTCATCCCTCAGGCCATCAGGAACGCTCTACCACCGTACACCAACGAGTTCATCACCATGATCAAGGACTCGTCCCTGGTAATGACCATAGGGGTCCTGGAGCTAACCCTCCGGGGTAAGCTAATCAGCGCCACCACCGGACAGTCCATTCCCGTGCTGCTGTTCGTGGCCGTGCTTTACTTCGTACTTACGTTCAGCACCTCCCGCATCCTGAGATACGTGGAGAAGAGGTTCGCAATACCGGGCATGATGGGGAGTGATTCCCGATGACCGAACCGATAATCGAGATAATCGACCTGAAGAAGTCCTTCGGTGACAACCATGTCCTCAAGGGCATCTCCCTCAGGGTCATGCCGCAGGAGGTTGTCACCATCATCGGCCCCAGCGGTAGCGGCAAGAGCACGCTGCTGCGATGCATGAACCACCTGAACATGCCAGACGGCGGCAAGATAATATTCCAGGGCCACGACATCGCTAGCAAGGACATTGACATAAACGCCGTGCGCACGCAGATGAACATGGTGTTCCAGTGCTTCAACCTCTTCATGCATCTTACGGCCAAGAGGAACATAGCCCTCGCTCTGATGAAAGTGAAGAAGATGGGCAAGGCCGAGGCCGAGGAAAGGGCCATGCGGGCCTTGGAGACGGTCGGCCTCCAGAACAAGGCCGATGCTTATCCAGGGGAGCTTTCCGGGGGACAGCAGCAAAGGGTGGCCATAGCCCGCGCCTTGGCCATGGACCCTAAGGTCATCCTCTTCGATGAGCCGACATCCGCCCTTGACCCTGAGCTGATCGGCGAGGTTCTGGACGTCATGAAGAAGCTCGCCCTGTCCGGAATGACCATGGTGGTCGTGACCCACGAGATGGGGTTCGCCCGGGAGATGGCCGACAAGGTGGTCTTCATGGACCAGGGCGTTATCGCTGAGCAGGGGACGCCAGAGGAGATATTCGTCAATCCACAGAATCCCCGCACAAAGGTGTTCCTGAAGAGGATATTGAAGGAAGTGGGGTCGATGGACCCCGGCATACCGACCGATTTCCTGCCTAGCAGTAACGGCGAGCAAGACAAATCTTAAATATGCCAGTAGAAATACAAACGGACCATGTACACGCTGAGCATCTGTACCGACATTGTTCTGGTCCAGCGTGTCTTGGGTATCTGAAAGGGAGGCCGATGGCTTCCCGTTCATTGTGAGGTTGGTATATCAATGAGATCGTTATTGCTTGGCCTGATGGTTCTTGGTGTGGCGCAGGGAGGGGTTCGCCGTCCTAAGGTGATCAATGGAAGCGATAGTCATCAGCTTCCCTGGCTCTCCACCCCTAAGTATCCGTCAGGACCGGACAACGGCCGCAACGACGACGGTTATTACCAACCAATAAAGAAGAACCACAGCGTGAGAAACTATCAGATACCGATAAAGGGTAAGAAAAAGTAAGGACAGGGATCGAGATGGAAGTCATATCGATGGTCGTGAACGACGAGTTCGGAGTCATGCAGAGGATCATGGGGGAGTTCACCCGGAGGAAGATCAACGTGGACACCATCGTGGTCGGAAAATGTGAGATGCCCGGCAAGTCCCGCGTGGTCCTCAGCGTGTCCGACCGCAAGCAGGCGGAATGGGCGGTGGACAGCCTTCAGCGGCTGCACGACATCATCCACGCCGAGCTGGTGGACGATACCAGGCAGGAAGCTTACGCCCTGGTGGGGAACACCGTCGGCAAGGCCCGGCTGATCGGCTCCATCGAAGAGGTGGAGAAGATGCTCCAGGCCACCAACCCGGACCGCTTCATAAGAGCGGTGAACGCCATCTGAGGTGTCAGCATGCAGAGCAAGATCTGGATGGACGGCAAAATGGTGAAGTGGGAGGACGCCAAGGTGCACGTGCTGGCTCACGGTTTCCATTACGGGACCGGCGTCTTCGAGGGCATCCGTGTCTACCACACCCCGAAGGGAAAGAACATATTCCGTTTGCGAGACCACATGGTTCGTTTCTTGAACTCGGCCAAGGTGCTGCAGATGAAGGTCCCTTACTCCTTGGACGAGCTGTGCGAGGCGTGCCGGGACGTGGTGCGCACTTCCGGCCCGGAAGGCGATTACCTGCGTCCACTGGCTTTCTACGGTGTGCACCCCGAGTACAAGATCGGGCTGAACCCGAGCAAGCTGGGGACCAACGTCAGCATCATATGCACGCACATGGGCGTGTACATGGGCAAGGACCAGGTGGAGCAGGGGGCGAACATCATCACCTCGTCCTGGGAGAAGTACTCCAACCACGCGGCAGCCCTTAACGCAAAGGTATGTGGCCATTACGTCAACTCGGTCATCGCAAAGCTTGAGGCGATCCAGCATGGATGCGACGAGGCCCTGATGCTGAACAGCAACGGTACCGTTGCAGAGGGCACCGGAGAGAACGTGTTCATGGTGAAGAACGGGAAGCTTTTCACCCCGCCGGTGTCAGCTGGGATACTGGAGGGCATAACCCGGGATTGCGTCATGATGCTGGGGAAGGACATGGGCATCGAGGTCATAGAGAAGGACATCACCCGCTCCGAGCTGTTCATGGCCGACGAGGTCTTCATGAGCGGGACGGCGGCGGAGATATCACCCATCCGGTCCATCGACAACCGCACCATTGGGAGCGGCTCCATCGGTCCAGTTACCAAACGCATCGGCGAGACCTTCCACAAGGCGGCCATGGGCGAGGACGCACGGTACTCCCAATGGCTCGACCTGGTGGAATAGGTCAAACCCCTTCCTTTCCTTTTTTTCAATAAAGACCATCGTTATCCAATGAAGCCCAAGGCGGAGCGTTATATAGGCCACGTTCAAATCATTACACGGGTGTTCGATGTACGAGGTCCGGTTCCACGGTCGAGGGGGGCAGGGAGCGGTCATGGCCGCACAGACCCTGGCGGAGGCGGCGGTCATAGAGGGAAGGCATGCACACGCCTTCCCATACTTCGGTGCGGAACGCCGTGGCGCACCGGTCATGGCGTTCGCGCGCATCGATGACGAGAAGATAAGCATCAAATCACAGGTGTACGAGCCTGACCTCTTGGTGGTGCTGGACGAATCCCTTCTGGACATCGAGCCAGTCGCCAGGGGACTTAAGAAGGATGGAAAGGCGGTGATCAACACCAGGAAGCCTCCAGGGGAAATCGACCTGGGCATCGAGGTGGAATGCGCCACCGTGCCGGCCACCAACATCGCCCTGGAGTTCCTGAAGGCCCCCATAGTGAACACCGCGATCCTGGGCGGCGTGGCTAAAGTGAGCGGCCTGGTTTCCATGGACTCCATGAGACAGGCCATCAAGAACCGCTTCGGGGAGAAGTTCGGGGAGGTGGCGGCGCGGGTGAACTCGGATGCGGCCGCCGCGGCCTACGAGCAGGCGGTCATAGGCATGTGCAAGGGCAGAAGACCGTTGCCGGTGAAGAGGGCATGGCTTCCGGAATGGAGGGACATACCCATCGGCAACACCCTGTCGATCGATAGCATGAACGGAGTTCTGGTGGGCCCCGGTGGAGCCCGCCAGAACCTCACCGGAAGCTGGAGGGTGCAGACCCCCCGCTATGAGAAGACGAAATGCGTTCGCTGCCTGCGCTGCTGGTTCTCCTGCCCGGAGGGTTGCATAAAGAGGGAGGAGGACGACTTCGTACACTGGGACCTCAACTACTGCAAGGGCTGCGGCATATGCTCGCAGGTTTGCCCGGTCAAGGCCATCGACATGATCAAGGGGGGATCCAGATGAGGGTCAGGGTCTTGAGCGCCGATCACGCCGTGGCCTACGCGGCCAAGATGGCCAGGACCGAGGTCGTGCCATCTTTCCCCATCACCCCGCAGACGCTGATAGTGGAGCAGCTGGCAGAGTTCATAAACGACGGAGAGCTGGATGCGGACTTCATTCCCGCCGACAGCGAGCACTCCGTCATGAGCATCGCCATCGGAGCGAGCGCAGGTGGTGTACGCACGTTCACCGCCACCTCCTCTCAGGGTCTGGCCCTCATGCATGAGATGCTGTACGCGGTTCCGCAGAACCGTCTGCCCATAGTCATGGCCAACGTCAACCGCAGCCTTGGGGCGGCCTCAGGCATCTGGGTGGAGTACAACGATTCCATGGCCGAGCGGGACTCCGGATGGCTGCAGATGTACGTGGAGGACAACCAGGAGGCGATGGACGCCACTCTCATGGCCTTCCGGCTGGCGGAGGACCGTCGCGTTCTCCTTCCGGTCATGGTGTGCCTGGACGGTTTCATCCTCTCCCATACGGTGGAGAAGGTGGAACTGCCCGAGCAGGAGGAGGTGGACCGCTTCCTTCCCAGGTACGAACCGCTGAACGCGCTGGACCCCAGCAACCCTATGTTGATCAACGCAATCGTGTCGCCAGATTACGCCATGGAGATGCGCTATCAGCTGGACCGGGCGGTGGACCACTCCAGGGAGGTGATAGCGGAGGTGGACGCGGAGTTCGCCAATACGTTCGGCCGGCGGTACGGGGGGCTGATCGACCAATACCACATGGAGGACGCGGAGTTCGCCATGCTGACCTTGGGAACGGCCACCGGGCTGGCCCGCAGGACGGTGGACGAGATGAGGGCTGAAGGAAGGAAGGCCGGCCTGATCAAGCTGCGCTTCATGCGCCCTTTCCCCTTCAACGAGCTGTGCGGGGCATGCCAGAACCTCAAGGCCCTGGGCGTGTTCGATCGATCGGCCTCCTTCAACGGCGGCGGGCCGGTCTACACGGAGGTGGCCGCGGCCCTATGCAACATCCCCACCATCGTGACCGGGCACGTGGCAGGTATCGGTGGCAGGGACATCACCCCGGAGTACATGCGGGAGATGTACGACGTTGTGGAGAGCGCCTCCAAAGGGGAGGAAGTGAGACCGGTAACCTGGCACGGGTTGAGGGGGGACATGGAATGAGCGAACGGGAGATGAGCACCATCAAGGACATACCGGCCAACGACATGTTCATAAGCGGCCACGGCGCCTGCGCGGGATGCGGAATGGCCGTGGCGGTCAAGAACATCATGCGGATCCTTGGCGCGAACACCACCGTCTACGTACCGGCCAGCTGTCTTGTCGTAATCAGCGCCATGTACCCTACCAGCAATTTCCGTACCCCCTACCTCTATACCGCTTTCGAGAACACGGGGGCGGTCACCACTGGCATACGCGCCGCCCAGAGGCGCAGGGGGCTAAGCTCGACCGTGGTCGGGCTGGCCGGTGATGGCGGGACGTTCGATATCGGGCTCCAGGCCCTGTCCGGGGCGGCGGAGAGGAACGAGGACATATTGTACGTATGCCTGGACAACGAGGGGTACATGAACACGGGGATCCAGAGGAGCGGGGCGACGCCCTTCGGAGCGTGGACCACGACCACTCCCATAGGGACGAAGGTCGAAGGAAAGAGAGAGTTCAAGAAGGACCTCATGGCGATAATCGCCGCTCACGACCCACCTTACGCCGCCTCCCTCTCGATAGCTCACTTCAACGACTTCGTGAAGAAGGTGGAGAAGGCCAAGAACAAGGAGGGGTTCCGCTTCCTGCACGTGATGACCCCCTGCGTCCCCGGATGGAAGAGCGACCCCTCCATGACCGTGGAGATCGCCCGGTTGGCCGTGGAGACGGGCATGTGGACCTTGTACGAGATCGATGAAGGAAGTGCGCGGACCACTTACAAGCCTCAGACCATGCAGCCGGTGACGGAATACCTGAAGCTGCAAGGTCGTTTCCGCCACATGGAGAACGGGGATATCGCGAAACTACAGGAATGGCTATGCGACAAGTGGTACCTGCATTACGGCGGGGACGGTGAGCAGCCGGTCTGCGCCTCGCTCGACAAGATCAAGAAGGTCCGCCACCCCCACGAGGAGCAGCTGCATTTCATCTGAACGTTATCTCAACCAGAACGACGATTGGACAAGGCCATGGCCTTGGTCTCCTGCAGGCAGGCCCTTAGCATATCCAGGGTCCCGGCGCGCGACTCATGCCGCAGGTTCATTCTTTGCGCGAACTCCTTGGAGAGACCTTCGTAACGTTCTCGCTCCCCGATGCCCGTGTCTATGAACAAACATCTGGAATAGCCATCGAACATTATGCCGAGAAACCAATCGAGGTCCACCCCCAGCTCCTTGTAGTTAGGCATCTTGGAGGCCAGGTCCTTTTCGAAGTAATCGATGCCCATCTCCGACATGAACGGGATGTGGTACATGGTGCCCGCGCATATCTTGCGTTCCCTGGAATACTCCTCCGGGGTGATCAGGGCGCCGATGCAATCGTCCGCCCCTATGGTGACGGTCGGAACGTTCATTTCCTTGATGACATCCTGGAGCGAGTTGCATACGCCATATCC
>Ga0209269_1001114_pt1 | contig 15830 bp, 13 predicted proteins | sample MTBAKMMethaMetaG_FD_187455 | JGI IMG/M metagenome (GOLD analysis project Ga0209269, IMG submission 187455) | Enrichment culture microbial communities from Arthur Kill intertidal strait, New Jersey, USA, that are MTBE-degrading - MTBE-AKM (Arthur... | ecosystem: Environmental > Aquatic > Marine >... | reverse complement strand
AAAGCCGAAAAAGCCGTATAGTGGCTGAAAACTTCCATTATTTCCACGCATTGGATAACTTCGCTCTGGCGCAGAAATTAGACCGCATTTTGGCAGAATCGGAACGGTCGCTTGAAGTGCTGCTGGAGTGCAATGTTGGCGATGAAGAAACCAAGCATGGTTGGGAAATTCATAAACCAGAACAACTAAAGAAATTCTTTGCGGATGTGGAAAAAATCGGACAGTTATATCATTTGAAGGTCAGGGGATTGATGTGTATGCCGCCATTGTTTGAGGATCCTCAGGCCACACGCCCGTTCTTTATTCGTTTGAGGAAATTGCAAATGCAATTAAAAAACGAATTTTCTGAATTCAGTTGGAATGAGTTATCCATGGGCACCAGCACCGATTATGAAGTTGCGATTGAAGAAGGCGCAACTTTTATAAGAGTGGGGACTGCGATAGTAGGACCCCGAAATTAATCATAGGAAAAGGAAATTGGAAGCAGATTATGGTTGACTTTATTATTATCCTGATCAGAATCATTGCTCAAGTATTAATCTTGCTAATTTTAGCTGAAGTTATCTTGTCATATGTGTTATCTCCCTACCATCCTTTGCGATCTACAATAGCGAAAATTGTGGAACCAATGCTTGATCCCATTCGCCAATTGGTTCCCCCGATTAAGATGATCGATTTTAGCCCATTGATATTATTAGTCATCATTCAAATCCTCGAATTTCTACTGGTAAGTATTCTGCAAACTTTCCGATAGGAGTAAATGAATGAAACAACCTGTCCACCAATTTTCAAATGGAAAAGCGGGAGTAGCCATCACAGTTCGGGTAACACCCAGATCAAAGAAGAATGAAATCCTCGGTGTTATGGAGGATGGTACGATTAAAGTACGACTAACCGCACCTCCATTGGAAGGTAGGGCAAACAAAGTACTGATTCAATATTTATCAGAAGTATTGGATATTTCCACATCGCGGATCGAGATCGTTGCTGGCGAAACCAATAAAGACAAGTTGATTTCCATCTTGGACATGGATACAGAAGTGCTTCAAGAAAAAATTCTCGCTGCGGTGAAGAAGAACGGATAAGTGCTAATTATTTAGATACGCGTGATAATTCTGTAATATCGCTTGATAAGCAGCTTCCTGCACTGGTCCTTGTTCCTTTCTAAAAAGGAACGCAATCTCGTCCAATACTTTTTTCTGAGGGTATTGGGTGAGAATGTGCATTGCTAGAATTTTCTCATCTGAATTTCCCTGTCTCAATACATCTAGCATCAAGTCAATTGCCAATTGTCCAACGGGTACACCTAAACCAACCCGGCTGGCGAATTGAATCAGCCATTCTGAGTTCTCAGGTTTACTGGGGGGTTTTGGCGCTTGCCGTTCGGGATGGCGGACATACTCGAGAGCATGTCCTGCGACACTTCGAACAACCCATTGACCGTCTTCTATGGAAAGTTTTTCGAGGATCCTGTCTGCCCAATTTTCATGAACTTTTGTCAACCCCATAATTGCCGCGCGGCGAATCAGTAAGTTATCACTGGCAGCTGCGGTTTTAAGCAATTCATGCCCTTCTCCAGGGTGTTTTGCTAATACTTCCGCAGCGATTTGTTGTACTTCTTCTTGGGGAGAAGAAAGGCAGGTTTCCATGATGTGCATCGTTTGGGGGGTATTCATAGATCCTAGGGCAAGACAAGCTGCCATCTGCACTTCTTTTACTTCATCTGATAAAAGTTGTTTGGTTTCATTTTGCAATGAATTTAGGCTGAGCGCTCCTACCGCTAGAACGGCTGAAAAGCGAATGAAGGGAGACCTTGATGCGTAGAGTTGTTTGAAAAGTAATACAAGTGATGGATCATTTGCGATAATCAGACAATTTATTAAACGAATGCGCAATATAGAAGGAATTGATTCATCATGGAGTCTGCTGACCAAATCTCTAAGAAAAGGAGATCGCCAGTTTGCGGCTGTTGCAGAATAGGGGATTGCTCGACTGACATTGTGAAGGTTGGTTTGTAAAATATCTTTCTTTTTTGACAATGATTGATTAATCCAATCAGAAGCTGCTTCTCGCGCAGCTAAGAATCTCAATGTAGTGTCATGGACTGGCCAACCTGAATTATCGATTTGTTCCAGGCTATCTGCTTCTGGTAAGTAAGCCGCAAGATAACCGGTAATAAGTGGGTTAATAAATCGGATTTGTTCTCCCGAGTGTTCAATTAACAATCCACTTTCTAAAAGATCACTCATCGCTTTATCGCGAGAGGTAATCTTTTTCTTTCTCTGAATTCCGGAAAACTGGAGTGTCGCAACAGCTTGTTCTTTCGAATCAATGTCTTCTTGGGATGTGTTGGGACGATATTTTGCTAATAATGATGCCGTATTTTTATATGGCAATGCAATTCTTGAGGTTTGGACCAGTTCCATTGCAAAGAACGCCAATGATTTAACCGGAATGCTCTGAGGAACTATTCGGTCTAAAAGACCCTCTAAATAACTAGCCGGGCTTTCGCCCAAAATTAAGCCATCAAAGGCTGACCAGGTGATAAGACTCCATTCAAGCGGTGTGAATCGCCTTTTGTCATTGATTAACCACCCCATTACCAGACGATCATCAACGATATCTTTTCCATGAATATTGGTAATCGAAGACATCCAGGCTGTACGCCATTTTTCATAAAACGAATCTCTTGTTTCATAACTCCAGGCAGTGAGCATTAAAGGTTGGAATCCTAAAGATGGCAATTCTCCTAAATAGGTTGGGGCGCCAGTAGTGATGAATTGTTGTTGAGGATAAATCTTCAACAGTTGCGCAATCCATTGTGTTACTTTCAAATGCAATTCTGGCGGTGCCTCGTCCAAGCCGTCCAATATTATGAGCAATTGATTATTTTTAAGAATCGTTGATAAGTATTTTTCGAGTTTTTGCGGCTTTATGGCAGGAAGATTTTCAGATAGTGCGTGGGTAAGGCGGTCTTCCGGGTTATCATAAGAGGTGTTTTCAGGAAACAAATCCAACACGTGATAAGCAAGGGGAAATATTGCTTCTTCTGGACTATCATCAGCTAATTGGATTAATTGAGAGGTCAGCCAGGCTAATGTTACGGTTTTCCCCATACCCGGTTGCGCTGTGATTACAATATTTGCATGATTGCTTATGGCGGTTATGGGTGAAATTGTGTCGATACCGAATTGAGCGTATAGCTCTGGACAATCTAAAAATCTTGGCAGGATTTGATTGGTGAGGGATGTGAAAAAAGCTCCATTTCCAGAATCTTGCTCAGTGGATGGTGCAATTAACCTTGGTTCGATAATAATGTCATTCAAGGGAAAGAGCTTCGCGGCAATATGCTGTTCTTGAGCCCATTCAAGCATTTTCGAACGGATTTCATGCTCCAGCCCCGCAGATCTACGGCGATTAACCAGATCTTGTTGATGTTGAATCCATTTCTTTATCGCAGGAATAAATTTCTTAACAGTGAAAATGAGCCACAAGAATAGGGCTCCAGTGAGAAATCCCAGCCAAAATGAAAAAGGACTGAAAGAAATGGAAGGAAATCGGATCATAATTTAACCGGCAAATAGGATGCGACCACAAGAAGGACAATAAGCAAGCGTTAACTTTGAGCGGGCAGATTGAATTAATGATGGTCTTAAGGAAGCTCCGCACGCGCTGCAGCTATCTTCGTCAATTTTTGCCAGGGCCTGTCCTTTTTTGCTGGCTGAAAGCGACTCGTATAGTTCCAATGATTGAGCTGGAATAGAATGTAATACTCCAGTTCTCTCAATTGAGAGTCTCTCGATTTGGCTTTGCGCGGTTGATTTTTCACCGGTCAGTGATGAAGAATCTTGAATGACGATACCCCGAATTAATTCAAGGTCTTGAGAATTGGACTGGACTTTCGTTTCCAACTCTTCAAGCTCAATCATCGCGTTGATTTGATTATCTTCCAGGGTTGATTTCTGCCTTTTTAAAGATGCGATTTCGCTTTGCAGATCTTGCAGTTCTTTGGGATTGCGAATTGAACCGCCATATAAGTTCTTCTCACTGATCTCAATTTTATTAGACAGTTCTCGAACCGATTCTTCAATTCCACGCAGATTTACTTGTGCTTTATGCAATTCTTTTTTGGAAGATTCAAGTTGATCATTTGCCTTTTGCACCCGTTGATCTGAATCCAGGATGCGATCAATTTCAGCGATACGGAGATTGAATTGGCGAGTTATCCGATCAATTTCTTGGAGGTGGAATAAGTGTGCGGTGATATCCATACTAGCGATTATAGACGATGTAAATATAATAAAGCAAGGAATGAAAATATTGGATTTTTGTGCATGAATATAAAGCCTCCTAAGATCAGCTTGATACTACTTTTGTTATTAATTACTTTCCCGTATGCACTGGCTTTTATAATTGGGGCTGGGGAAGATCAATTTCTTGGTTTTTTGTTAAACCCGATTGACGGATTATCGTACCTGGCCAAAATGCAGCAGGGGCGACAGGGTTATTGGTTATTTACTTTACCCTATACGGCAGAGCCTGAAAATGGCAGCTTTCTTTTTGGGTTTTACCTTCTTTTGGGCCATGTGTCGCGGCTCATTTCCCTTCAGAATATTCTTGTGTTTCACATTGCGCGTATTTTTTCCAGCATGTACCTGGTTTATGTACTCTGGCAATTTCTGGGTCTTTTTTATCGATCCAATGAACATGCCAGAAAATTTGCCTTCATTTTACTCACGCTTGGATCCGGGTTGGGTTGGCTGATTTTCCTCACCGGATTGTTGCCAGCGGATTTTTGGATCGCGGAAATGTATCCATTTTTATCCATGTACTCCAATCCGCATTTTCCATTAGGCATGGGGATTTTGTTGCAAACAATAATTCTGTCCAAAGCAGACGGTCCATTAAAACCTGCATTGAAAATAATGTTGTTAGGATGTGGATTAAGTATAATCATGCCGTTTGGCATGGTGATTGCCGGTATGGTATTAGGGGGGGATCTTCTAATTCGATGGGTTCGAACGAAAAAGATTAGCAAACTGGTTCCATTAATGGCTTTAATCCCAGGCTTTGGCTTATTGCTATGGCAGTACTGGCAGACGATTTCAGATCCGATTTTAGCCCAATGGAACAACCAAAATCTGACACCTTCACCGCAATGGTGGGATTTATTGTTAGCATTAAGCCCTGCGATCATTTTTGCGATGATAGGCGCAGCAGGACGATTGCGCTTAGCTGCACCAGATGAATCAAGAGAGATCTTGTGGATTTGGTTAATTAGCGGATTGATTTTAGCCTATTTACCGTTGACTTTACAACGCCGATTTTTATTTGGAATTTTTATCCCGGTCGGCATTTTAGCTATTGATGGCATTGGTTATCTATCCACTCGATTTTCCTGGCTGAAGCGCCGCGGTTTTCCTTTGTTGATTGGATTATCCATCCCATCGAATTTGATGTTAATTCTGGTTGGATTATTTGGCATTTTGAGTCATAGTCCCAAATTATTCCTCTCGGTTGCAGAAAAAGACGCCATCATTTGGATTAGAGAGAATACAGAAATAAGTAACGTTTTTGCTTCATCACAAGATATGGGTATGGTAATACCTGCCTTGACTGGCAGAAGAGTCATCTATGGGCACCCATTTGAAACCCCACAATTTGAGAATACAGGTCAAATCTTAGGTGTTTTTTATTCCACCCCCCAAACCATCAGTTCAATGGAGCAATTTGCTCAAGACCAAAAGGTTGATTATTTCATTTGTGGGAAAAGAGAGAAAATTGAATGGGAAATTCGAGATTGTTTTGATCAAGCTGGCCAAATAATTTATCAGAATTCTGAGATTGAGGTCATCACGCCAATTCATGAAAATTAAAAGCGTTCTTCTAGTCATTTTATTATCCGGTTTTATATTCCTGATAGTTTATGGGAGTGCTTATGTTGCTTTTCCTGCTCAATCTCAATACTCCGATTTGCTGATTTCTCATTATCCTAACCTTATTTTCTTAAAACAAGCATTGTTTGAGATGGGCGAATTTCCACTTTGGTCCGACCAGATACTGTCTGGCTATCCATTTTACGCCAATCCGCTTTCTGGATTATGGTATCCGCTAAACTGGTTGACGTTGATCATTCCGTTTCCGCTCTCTTTTAATCTCATGTTCGTTTTGCACTTGATTTGGGGTGGTATTGGGATGTACTTCTTCATGCGCCAGCAACGCGTTATGCGGATGCCTGCCATTTTGTCCGCAGTTTTATTCGCTTTCTTTCCAAAGATATTTGCCCATTTTGCTGCAGGACATGTGACCCTGGTAAATGCGGTTTATTGGATGCCATGGTTATTAATGGCGACGGATAGTGCATTTCAGCTAGAAATTGTATCTAAAAGGAGCAGAATACTCCCCGGCGTTATATTAGGCATTATCGCTTTAGCAGATATTCGCTGGGCGGCTTTTTCAGCTGGATTGTATTTTATTTATAGCGCTTATGTTAATGGGAAAGGTAAGAATCATACTTATTTGTCCGATTGGGTAAAGAAATGGTTGGTGACTGGCCTGATTCAACTGGTCATATTTTTAGGGCTTTCCGCACTGATTTGGGTACCGTTGCTGCAGTATTCGAGTCTTTCGACCCGCAGCCTGATGACCATGCAAGATCGTTTAACGCTCTCTATTGAGCCACTGCGATTAATCGGATTGTTCTTCCCGGATTTTGGCGGATACGCAGAGTGGATTATCTACCCAGGCGCAGTTTTGGTCTGTCTACTTCCTTTTATGGGGTATTTTCGTAGAAATCAGGACCTGGTTTTTTGGGGCTGGACCAGTATTTTTTCATTGTTGTTTGCTCTGGGAGAGTACTTTTTTCTTGCTCCGGTTTTCTATTTGCTCCCTGGAGCAGATTTACTGAGAATACCTTCAAGAATGATTTTTATTTTTGGCCTTTCCAGCGCGATCCTGGCTGGATATTGGCTAAATGCTATCCTGATCCTCAAACCAAGAATCAAACCTACAACGCGATTAATTTATTTTGTATTGTGTTTGTTTGTGACAGCCATTGCGGTTGGTGTCAGTGCCGTGACAAGCGCATTCAATTATGAAATGTTATGGGGCGCAGGGGGAATAGTAGTTGTTAGCGCCCTGTTGTTGATCTTCCTATCGGGGAAAATTAATCCCAAAGGATTTCAAATCCTTTTCATTGTTGTAGCCATGATAAATTTGGGGGTCGTTGGTTTTTCACAAATTCGTTTGGAACCTAAAAATCAGGCTGTACCAGAAAAATTTGCTTTATCGGCGTGTCTTGATCAAAAGTCCCTTTACCGAGTTTATTCACCCTCATACAGTGTGCCTCAAGAGCAGGCGGCTTTACTTGGTTTGGAATTGGTTGACGGGGTGGATCCAATGCAATTGATCAAGTATGCAAAATTCATGGAGAAAGCCAGCGGCGTTCCTATTACTGGCTATAGTGTCACGATTCCATCATTTTCCAGCGGGGATGTTCAAAGCGATAATCAGGAAGCTATTCCTGATCTAAATCTGCTCGGTTTGCTAAATGTGCGATATATCGTTTCATCTTTTCCAATCCAAGGGATGCAAGAATACCGGGTTAATTGCACGACTGAGGATTATGTCTATCAAAATCCTTTTGAAAAGCCGCGAGCGTGGTTAGAAACGGAAGAGGGTGTTGAGCAGGTATTTCTTTCCAAGATTTCGCCGAATAGAATGCAAATTGATACCCAATCGGCAAAGCTGGGAAGATTAGTTTTGTCTGAAATCATTTACCCCGGTTGGCGTGTTTCTGTGGATGGGGAAGAGACTATCATCGAGCCGGTCGAGGATGTTTTACGAAGTGTAGCGCTCCCCGCGGGAAATCATCGGGTAGAATTTGTTTTCCAGCCTATCGACCTCCCAATCGCAATAGCGATTAACCTCCTTACGATCGTTTTTATCGTGATATCGACATCAACAAGGAAATCTCATGGAAGCAATCAATAACCAAAACACTTCGCGCCGCTGGTGGATTGGATTCGCGATATTTCTAGTAATCTTGACCACTTTACCTTATCTTCTTGCTGAAATCCGCGCCGGTGATAATTGGGTGTTTTCAGGTTTTCTTTTTGGTGTCCAGGATGGCAATTCGTATATCGCCAAAATGCTGCGCGGATCTGCCGGGGAATGGTTGTTCGCCACGCCTTATACGGCATACCCACAGACTGGGGTGATTGCTTTCTTGCCATATACCCTGTTGGGTAAATTGGCCGCAGAACCGGGTTTGCATGGACAATTGGTTGCAATTTTCCATTTTTTCCGCATTGCGGGGATATTCTTTCTGGTCTGGGCGCTGGATCAATTCATGTTGCGATTTATCGCGGATATGCGATTGCGACGTTGGGGGATTGCTTTGGCAACCTGCGGCGGTGGCTTAGGATTGTTGTTCTTTATGGGATTATTGCAACTTTGGGGTGAGTCACTTCCTTTGGAAATGTATTCTCCAGAATCATTCGGATTTTTAATGTTGATGGGATTACCGCATTTGCTTTTTGCACGCGGTCTCTTGTTATTGAGTTTCGGAAAATTACTGGATGAAGATATTTCATGGATTAAGAGTGGGATTCTGGCTGGATCTGGATTGTTACTGGTCGGTGTGTTCCAACCTTTGACAGTGGCAGTTGCCTGGGCGGTAATGGCGGCTGGCCTTGTGGGTGCAATTGTTGTAAAAATATTGAAAATCCCAAATGAAATCAACATCCAGCGATTTGGAGTCGGAATTGGAATTGCCGGCCTTGTCTCTTCACCTGTGGTCTTGTACACAATGATTAAATTCGCCAATGATCCTGTTCTTTCCACATGGGAAAGGCAAAACATTCTGAAATCACCACCCGTGGGTGATTATGTCTGGGCATTTGGCCTGGTTCTGCCCTTTGCAATCCTTGCGATTCTGGATATCTTGCGGAAGAAGGTTGTTTTAAACCAAGCTTTGTTGTTCTTAATCATTTGGCTTACTTGTTTTCCCGTTTTGGCATACGCTCCTTATCCGATGCAAAGACGATTACCGGAAGGGATCTGGGTGGTGATGGTCACCCTGGCGATGGTTTTCCTGGCCGGGAAGACTTTAAAAACGCAAAAAATGCTCCTAGTAATCATGAGCATTGGATTCATAAGTACATCTACTTTTTGGTTAGGTGCGGTGCTAAGCGCCTGGCAAGTCAAATCGCCAATTTTTGAACCCATTTCAAAAATACAATTTTTCCGAGAGATGAATGCTTTACCGATTCCTAAGGATAGCGTGGTTCTCGCGGATGAAGAAATCTCGACTTCTTTACCCGCCTGGATTCCGGTTCGGGTATTGGTGGGGCATGGACCAGAAAGCGCAAATCTGGCCGAGGTGGGACCGAGGGTGGAGCATTTCTTCCGGGGAACTGCTGATATTGAAAATGATCGTAAATTGATTGGCGAATTCAATATCAATTTTGTAGTTTGGGATCAAGATAAATATGGCGCTATTGATCGGGTGGAACAAAGTTTTGCTGAGCTGCAAACGGAATTTTGCGATCAAAACTTGTGTTTGTTGCGTGTAGATAAATAATTCAACATGAAAAGACTTATTTACAACATAAATGAATTTAGGTTGCCGATCATTGGGCTGGGTATTTTTGCTATTCTTTTTTATGGACCCACCTTAATTGGCGCGCAGATATATTATTGGGGATTACCCTCTTTGCAGTTTTACCCCTGGCGACATGTGGCATTTGAATCCATTTCTAACGGCGCGCTGCCATTATGGAATTCATACAATGGCATGGGCGCTCCTTTGCTGGCGAATTACCAATTGGCAATTCTTTACCCGCCTACCTGGATAATCTATCTCTTTGAATGGGTAGGGGGGATCAGCTGGATGGCCTGGTCGCATACTCTGGTTAATCTTTTCCATTTCTTCCTGGCTGGTTTGGGAATGGCCGCTTTAGTGAAAAAACACAAAGGATCCTCACTGGCTCAATCCATTTCCGCGCTCGCATTTTCCGCTTCGGGTTATTTCCTGGCGCGGCAGGGTGTATTTCCAATTTTGTGGACCGCTGCCTGGCTGCCCTGGATATGTTTGTTTGCCTCTGATCTCGCGTCACCATTTGGGAAGATTGAAACTCCGACAAAGGAATCGATTATTTACCCAAAGCTGGTGATTTCACTGATGTTAATGCTTTTAGCCGGACATGCGCAATTATCCTGGTATTTTGTATGGTTTTGTGGAGCCTGGGTACTGATTGGTGCCCTGATTGAAAAGAAACCCTTTTTTCAAACTGTTTTTACATACATTTTGTCAGGTTTTTTGGCGGCAGGAATTGCAGCGGTGCAGTTAATCCCCACTGCCGAGCTGCTATTCGAATCCCAGCGGGCAACTGAGGTGGATTTCGTGACCGCCGCCGCCTATTCATTCTGGCCCTGGCGATGGATAACGCTGCTCGCGCCAAATTTCTTTGGAAATCCAGGAACCGCGGATTATTGGGGCTACGCCAGTTATTGGGAAGATGCGATTTATTTTGGAATTTTACCCTTTGGATTAGCAATAGCTGTATTGGTTCGGGTGATTAGTAAACGTGAAATAATTGCAAAAAAGGGCGTGGTCTTTTCATGGATTGGGATTTTATTTGTCGCAGTTTTCGCGATGGGAAAATTTACTCCTTTCTATCCCAATTTATATCGAGTTTTGCCATCGGTTGATATGTTTCATGCCCCAACCCGGATTATGATCCTGGCGATTTTCTTACTTGTTTTCATGGCAGGGATATTTAGCGATAACATTTGGATTCGTCCCACCGGGCGCGGTTTGTATTGGGCGCGGCTTTCAACGGCAGGGTGTTTTGCGGTTACAATTGGCGCCGCTATCGGCTGGATTCTACTGGGGGAGATCAGCCCCACATTCATTCGCGCCACAGCTATCAGTGGTTTGATTGCCCTGGGATTTGGGCTATTGACCTTATTCAAACCTGAGCATGAAAGCAAGCATTTTGGGACCTGGCAATGGATAGTGATTCTTTGGATGATTGTTGATTTATCGATTGCATCAATCGGCGTTGCCACTACAATTCCAATGGACGAGTTTGATTTCGAATCTTCTGTGACGATATCTGAAACTCAGAAAGATAGCCGAATTTTTATCTCGCCTGAAGATGAGCAATGGCTTCGGCACAAACGGTTTTATCGATTTTCTGATTTTTCATTCCTGGAACCAATTGCGAATGTATATGATGTGCCGATTGCGAATACCAATTCACTCAACGGAGTTATATCGGTTTCTAACTTTGATCCATTACTATCAGAGCGGTATCAAGCCTGGATGGAATCTATAAAAAAAGTAGACCAAGTCGAATTTGAGGCTGATTTACAAAGGATGGGCGTTGGAATAGAGCTTACCAGAGACGCTGGCACGCCATCGCTACACGAGCATGTGATTTCATATGACAGATATCAAAAAATGGTGAGAATGGCGGAATGTGGGGTTGTAGCACGAGATTTCGAGGAGGCTCTTCAGCTCGTTTCCAACGGGAAGCTTGAGTTAAATCAAGTTGTTATTGAAGCTGGTAATGAAGGAGAGTTTCCTAAGTGTAGCACTGAGAGAGAACCAAACAAGGTGGTTGTCACTACTTTTATTCGTGGATGGAATAAAATAAATGTTGAATATAATAGTTCGCGAGATGGTATCTTAGTCATCGCTGAGTCCTTTTTCCCTGGGTGGGTGGCTCGGATTGACGGCAGTGAGACTGAACTTTATCCTGCGGATGTTGCTTTTTGGGGTGTTTTTGCCCCTCAAGGAAAACACCAGATAGAATTTGCATATCAACCATTTTCTCTTAAAATTGGATTATTGATTTCTGTTCTATCGATTGTCGTTTTTGCAGTTATACTGAGTAACAAGCGAATTCAACATAATTAACTTGGAGAACCCTATGGAAACACTGGTTGAAGTGACAAAAGTACAAGATTTTTCTGCCACATTGAAGACCAATCTGGAAAAAGTAATCGTGGGTAAGGACGAGACGCTTCAATTAGTAGTAATCGGGTTGTTGAGTCAGGGTCACTTATTGATTGAAGATGTGCCTGGGGTGGGTAAAACCATGCTTGCGCGCAGTCTTGCTAAATCATTGGGTTGTACTTTTCGCCGCATTCAATTTACTCCAGATATGTTGCCGAGCGATGTCACCGGTGTTTCAATTTTTAACCAGGTTTCTCGGGAATTTGAATTTCGCCCCGGTCCATTAATGGCTCAGATCGTCCTCGCGGATGAAATAAATCGCGCTACTCCCAAAACGCAGGCAGCCTTATTGGAGGCGATGGAAGAAAAGCAAATCACTGTAGATGGGATCACATATACACTACCGGAACCATTTATGGTGATGGCCACCCAGAATCCAATTGAGTATGAGGGAACTTTCCCATTGCCAGAAGCCCAATTGGATCGCTTCTTGATGAAAGTCCGTCTTGGCTACCCTGGCCTGATGGATGAAGTAAAGATTCTTGAGCTGCAACAAAGCCGGCACCCAATTCAAACTTTGGAAGCGCAAATCTCCATCGAAGAAGTGATATCGATGCAACACGAGATCCGCAAGGTATATGTATCCAACGGTGTCAAACGATATATTGTCGAGATTATCCGCGCTACTCGGGAGAGTGCTGATGTGTACCTGGGTTCCAGCCCGCGTGGCAGTTTGAACCTGTTCCGTGCCAGCCAGGCTCGAGCGGCAATTCAAGGGCGTGATTTCGTATTACCCGATGATGTAAAAGCATTGGCAGAACCGGTGTTGGCCCATCGTATGGTTGTTGATCCCTCAGCGCGATTGAGAGATATTTCTGCCAGTCTGATAATTGAAGAGGTGGTTAAGTCTTTACCGGTTCCTGGTGGGGATTTCACAAAGAGATAGACCATGCTAAAGGTGCGATCCACTTTTTGGGTAGTATTCATATTATCAGTCCTAAGCTTATTAGGATTTTATTGGACACGATCTACATTCTTCCTAAAATCAACTATTTTAGGAGTTTTACTTATCTTATTAAGTTTTTTGTTATCAAAACTGTCAATACTGTCATTAATTTTTAAAAGGACTTCTCGAGAACAACGCCTTGAATTGGGCAAAATCCTAGAAGAACGAGTGGAAGTAATCAACCAAGGCCGATTTCGAAAACCGTGGTTGGAGGTGCGAGATCAATCAACTTTTCCGGGTGCATCTTCTTCCCGGATTCTCTCCAAAGTCGGGCGAAACGAATTAAGAAATTATTCCAGCTATTCAATCCTAAGAACGCGCGGCGCATATAAGCTGGGCCCTACAAAACTGGTAGCGGGAGATCCATTTGGTCTTTTTGAGGCTGAAGTTGAATTTCCGGCCACCAATACGGTTCTGGTATTGCCGTATATTGTGGATTTGCGCTGGTTTCCTTTTCCACCAGGTTTTTTGCAGGGAGGCAGGATTTTCCGACAGAAAACACTGGAAGTCACTCCGCATGCAGCCGGTGTTCGTGAATATGCCGCTGGAGATTCTTTAAACCGGATCCATTGGCCTTCTACGGCTCGTCGCGAGCGCTTGATGGTGAAGGAATTTGAAAAAGATCCACAATCTGATGCCTGGATTATGGTGGACGCACAACGTGGAACGCATAATTGTTTAAAGTCAGCTGAGGATAATGCAAAAGAAAAATTCTGGTTTTGGAAGTCCCCCGCCGAGTTTAGACTTCCGGATGACAGCTTTGAATACACGGTAAGCCTGGCAGCATCGGTGGCCAAGTACTTTATTCGCAATGATCGTGCGGTTGGTTTTAGCGCTGCTGGTCAGCGATATATCACTTTGCCTTCCGAACGAGGCGAACGCCAATTAGGAAAAATATTAGAAACCCTGGCGTTTTTAGACTGTAAGGGAAAGATGTCTCTTTACGCGTTGGTGGAAAGCCAGGCACCTCACCTGACGCGCGGAAGCATAGTGGTATTAATTACCGCATCCGCGACGGACCAAGTTGTGTTATCTGTTGAAACCCTGTTACGCAGAAGTCTAAAACCGATTGTGATTCTGGTAGATCCATTGAGTTTTGAGATGGAAGGGGACAATGAAAGGGTAATTAGCCTGCTTCGGGCACGAAAAGTACCGGTGGCAATAGTGCGATGCAAGGATCAGTTGAACGAAGCTTTGGAAACGGGATTTCAAGCTGACCTAAAAGCCCAATTTGTCGCGTAATCTAATTATTCCTCAGATAGAGGGTCTTTTTCTGTTCTAACGGTTATGGATACGGGGCCTTGCGTGCTTTCCAATTTGTGAGAATGGTCGCAAAGCGGAAATGTTTTTGATTTCCAACAGCGGCACAATGAAATTTTTTCACCAGGCTCAAGCGTTACCCAGGTTTTCAAATAACCGTTTTTTTCTTTGGTTTCCATTTCAGCCATTGGTTTCTCCTGATTTAAATTGATGACCCATTTCGGCTTGATCACTTTCGGAAAGAAGTTGGATGGCGTGTGGTAAAACGGGTAACACAAAATGGAAGTTTTCCACTGCGGCTTTAGGACTTCCGGGAAGGTTAATGATCAAGGTTTTTTTTCTGATTCCTGCTACAGCACGAGATAACATGGCATGTGGGGTGATTTGCATGCTTTTCGACCGCATATATTCTGAAATGCCGGGGGCATTCCGTTCAATTATGGCTAAGGTTGCTTCGGGTGTTATGTCTCTGGGTGTAAAGCCAGTTCCGCCGGTGGTTAAGATTAATTCTACTTGGTGGTTATCGCTCCATTCCACAAGATAATCGGAAATGGGGCCAGCCTCGTCTGGAACGATTGAATAATTGGCCAATTGCCAGCCTAGCTTACTAACCTCGTCCTTGAGAGCTGGGCCTGAAAGGTCAGTTCTGATCCCTTTTGATGACCGGTCGGAAATGGTGAGGATGGCGACAGACGGCATATTCATAATTCCTTAAGAATCTTAATTAATACATCCGGCATATATGGTTTCTGAATAAACCAATCGGCACCCAGTCTTTCAGATTGGGTTTTGTAATCATTTCCAGAAGTTAAAACGATTTTAATTGGCGTCTCCAAATTGATCGCGCGAATGGATTGTGCAAGATCCAGCCCATTATTAAACTTCAGCAAAACATCCATCAAAATGATATCCGGTTTTTCCGTGAGGAAAATCGATAAAAAGTCAGTCTCTGGCTTTTCATCGATTACAACAACCTCAAAACCCTCTATTTGCAAGAGGGTTTTGAGTAAATTCTGCATTGTGCGATCATCTTCAACTAACAGGATTTTTTTCTTCATCTACTTGCTCCGGTTGAGTTTCTTCGCAAGAATGAGGTATTTCTTCTAATGCACCGGCAATGATTTCATTAATTGTATCGACAAAAATGAACTTCATTGCTTTCTTCATTTCTTCAGGAATATCTTCAAGATCCAATTCGTTCTCACGCGGTAAGAAAATTGTATCTAATCCAGCGCGATGAGCGGCCAATACTTTTTCCTTCACTCCGCCTATGGGAAGAACCTGACCGCGAAGCGTGATTTCGCCGGTCATCCCTACATTTGCCTTGACGCAGCGATCTGTCAAAAGGGATACAAGCGCGGTTACGATCGTTACACCCGCGGAAGGCCCGTCTTTGGGTTGGGCGCCAGCAGGAATATGAAGGTGCAAATCGGTTTTATTGTAAAATTCCGGATCAATATTGTAATCCGCGGCATGCGAGCGTACATAAGAAAGGGCAGCCTGCGCGGACTCTTGCATAACTTTTCCGATTGAACCCGTAACTTGAAAGCCCTTTGATCCAGCCATTCGGGTGGCTTCTATGAAAAGGACATCCCCACC